>WNGA01012502.1_pt1 | contig 11350 bp, 7 predicted proteins | sample 5400061 | NCBI WGS metagenome assembly WNGA01 (sample SAMN13153366, study PRJNA577476) | soil metagenome | isolation source: 100 cm soil or saprolite under grassland replicate 2 | place: USA:California | collected 2016-06-15
TGTCTTCGGCGTCCCAGCCGCGGGAATGCGCGATGAAGGGGAACGGCGGAAACACGAAGCCGAGCTCGGCCCAGAAGGTAAACATGGCGCCGGCGACTGCCTGGATGTTGTCCTGGCCGCCGGTGATGATGAACGCCGCCACCTTGTTCCTGATCAGCACCTTGTCCTGGATCGTGACCTGGTTCTGCACACAGTTCAGGCGCTCGATCATCTTGTAATACAGCGACGATGCGTTCCCCCAGCGGATGGGCGTGCCGATCAAGACTACGTCGGCCCAATGCACCAGCCCCTCGTAGACTGCCGTGAGCTGATCCTCGGGATCGCGCTCCGTGATGGCGCAGGGCCACGTGCAGGCGCGCGCCGCCTTGGAGTAGTTGCCCTCACAGTGACGGAACTTGAGGTCGCGCAGCTTGATGTGCTGCGTATCGGCTCCGCGGCGCTTTGCCTGGTCCAGGGCGTGCTCGAGCAGCGCGTCCGACGTGGAGAAGCGCGGGTTGACGTCGTCCATCGCCGTGGTGGAGATGACCAGCACGCGTGGCGGCGCGCCGGCGGGCTTGGGGTGGACCTCGAGCAAGTGCGACGGCTTGTGCTTAACGAGCTTCCGCGGCATCACCGGCGGCGTCTGGACGTAGACGCCGTCCACCCGCTCCTCGACGGCGAAGACGGGAACCTGCTCCTCGTCGTAGCCTTCCGGGCCCTTGCCCGTGATGACGCTGTACTCCCAGGCGTGCCACGGACACATCACGAACTCGCCGTGGAGGCGGCCTTCGCATAGCGGGCCGCCTTTGTGGTTGCAGGCGTTGCCGATCGCGCGGAACTGGTCGGCATGGTGGAAGACGGCGACCGACCAGCGGTCCAGCTTGAAGGCGGCGGGGACGCGAGCCAGCAGCTCGGCCTTGTCGCCGAGGCGGTGCCACGTGGACATGGGGACGCTTCCGTTAGGGGCAGTGTAGATTGTAGCCCCCATGAATGACCGGAGCGAGATCGGGATCGTCGAGGCGACGGCCCGCTACGAGGCCTGGCTCGCCGAGCGGATTCCCCTCGTCAAACCCGATCTCGAGCACAAGCATCGGGCGATGAGCGCCGGGATCTTCCCCTTCCTCCGAGCCACGTTCTATCGGTGGGCGGCTCGCTGGCGGGCGCTCGTCGGCGAGGTCGCCGCGGCCCCGACCGTGCTGGCCGTGGGTGACCTCCACGCGGAGAACTTCGGCACCTGGCGCGATGCCGAGGGGCGGCTGGTGTGGGGCGTCAACGATTTCGACGAAGCGTGGCCGCTGCCATACACCAACGACCTGGTGCGGCTCGCCACCAGCGCGCTGGTCGCTCGCGAATATCACGACTTGAGAATCGACGGCAAGGAGGCCGTGAGCGCGATTCTGGAGGGGTACCGAGACGCTCTCGAGAAAGGGGGACACGCGTTCGTGCTCGCGGAGCACCACACCGCGCTGCGCGAGATGGCGTTGTACCGCCTGCACGATCCGGAGACCTTCTGGGACAAGCTCGAGTCGCTCCCGACGGTGAAGACCCCCGTCCCGGACGTCGCGCTGACCTCGCTCCGACGGGCCCTGCCCGAGGGCGATCTCGAGGTGCGGATCGTGCATCGGGTCGCTGGCCTCGGGAGCCTGGGGCGCCAGCGGTTCGTCGCGCTCGCCGCCTGGCGCGGGGGACGGATCGCGCGGGAAGCGAAGGCACTCGCTCCCTTGGCCGAGAAGATCCACTATGACGCGATCCTGCGGCGGGGCGTCCGGTGTCCCGATCCGTGCGTCAGAGTGGACGGCACCTGGCTCGTGCGGCGGCTCGCGCCGGACTGCTCGCGCGTACGCTTGAACGAGCTGCCCCGCAAGCGCGACGAAGCACGCCTGTTGTCCGCCATGGGCTGGGAGACGGCCAATGTTCACCTCGGCAGCCCCGGCTCCCGCGCCATCCGAGCGGACTTGAAGCGGCGCGACAAGCACTGGCTCTACGACGCGGCTCGCCGCCTGGCGGACGCGATCGACGACGACTGGCACGACTGGCGCAAGGCCAACCCGTGACCGCGACCACCGCCCGCTCGCGCTTCGCGGTCATCTTCTTCACGATCCTCATCGATCTCATCGGGTTCGGGATCATCATCCCGATTCTGCCCTACTACGCGCAGCGGCTGGGCGCGGGGGGGTTCGGGCTCGGGGCTCTGCTCGGGGTGTTCTCGGCGATGCAGTTCGTGGCCACGGCGTTCCTGGGTCGCACGTCGGATCGCGTGGGCCGCCGACCGATCCTGCTCACGACGATGCTCATCAACGCGCTCGGCTATGTGCTGTTCGCCGCGGCACACTCGTACGCCATCCTGTTCATCGCGCGGGTCGTGTCCGGGTTTGCGGGCGGCAACATCTCCGCGGCACAGGCCTACATGGCGGATATCACGACGCCGGCGGAGCGCTCCCGCGGCATGGGGACCATCGGTGCCGCCTTCGGTCTGGGCTTCGTCATCGGTCCCGCGGTGGGGGGGCTGTCGGCGCACTACCTCGGCCCGTCGGCTCCCGGATTGGTGGCGGCGGGATTGTCGCTCCTTAACTTCGTGTCCGCATACCTCGTCCTGCCCGAGTCGCTCAAAGCGGAGCACCGCACCGAGCGCGAGCTGTGGGATTTCTCGCATATCGGGGATGCGATCCAGCACCCACGCCTGGCGCCGCTCATGCTCGCGTGGCTGGTGGCGCCGTTCGCCTTCTCCGGCTATACGGTGGCGATTCCGCTCTGGGCGGGTGTGACGTTCGGTTGGCGCGAGCAGGAGCTCGGCTGGTTCTTCACCGTGATCGGCGCGACGGCCGCGGTCGTGCAGGGATACGCGTTCGGCAAGCTCGCCCGTCGGTTCGGGGATCGCGCTTTGCTCATCGCCGGCGGCTTCGGCATGGCGGTTGCCATCGCGGTGATTCCGGCGCTCCACTCGGGCGCCGCCCTGTACGGCTGGACCGCCGTGCTCGCCTTCTCGAACAGCATTTTCGGCCCCGCGGCGACCGGGCTCGTCTCGGTCTTCGCCGCCCCCACCGAGCAGGGCTCGGTGCTCGGCGCGGCGCAGGCCCTCGCGGCCCTGGGCCGGCTGCTCGGCCCGCTGACGCTGGGCAGGGTGTACGATGCGTCGCACCCGGCGGCGTTTCTCGTCGCGGGGGCCGTGATGGCGGTGGGGGGACTGGTATGTCTACGAGTGCCGACCGTTGAGGCGCGAACGGCAGACGTGCCAGACGGACAGACGGCGAGGTAGACGCCAAGTCGCCGAGGCGCCGAGTGGATGTGAGGTTCGAGGGTCCGAGTACTACACCCTCACGCCTCAGATCCACTCGGCGCCTACGCGCCTAGGCGTCTGCCTAGCCGTCTCCCTCCCAGCCGGTTCATATTCTCCTCACCCCCAGCAGGAGCTGCATGCGCCCATGCGCGTGTACAAGACACCGGAGATTCGCAACGTGGCGGTCGTGGGCCACGGCGCGAGTGGAAAGACCTCCCTGGTCGACGCCCTCGCGTTCGTGGCCGGCACAAGCAAGCGCCATGGATCCGTGAAGGACGGCACCGCCCTCACCGACTACACCCCCGACGAAATCGAACGCAAGTATTCCATCAATCTCGCCCTCGCGGTCGCCGAATGGATGGACGCGAAGCTCAACCTGATCGACACGCCGGGCTATCTCGATTTCACGGGGGAGGCGCTCGCGGGGGTGTACGCGGCGGACGGGGCCGTGGTGGTGCTCTCCGCCACCGGCGGCGTGGAGGTGGGCACCGAAAAGGTGTGGGACTACTGCGAGCAGCGGGAGATCCCCCGTCTGTTCTTCGTCTCGCTGATGGACAAGGAGCACGCCGACTTCGAGAGGGTCTACACCCAGGTCAAGGAGCGGCTGACGCCCAAGGTGATCCCGGTGGAGATCCCCGTGGGCGAAGGTCCTGAGTTCCACGGGATCATCAACCTCTTCTCGAAGCAGTGCCACATGTACAAAAAGGGCACGAAGGCCGGCGAGTACGAGGAGGTGGACGTGCCGCCAGAGTACCGGGACCGGTTCGAGCGCTACTCCAAGGAGCTGATCGAGCGCATCGCCGAAACGGACGATACGCTGCTCGAGCGTTATCTCGGGGGCGAGGAGATCGGCCGGGACGAGGCGATCGCCGCGATGAAGGCGGGCATGCTGAAAGGCGAGCTGTTCCCGTTGTTCTGCGGCGCCGCCGAGCTGACCTACGGGACGCGCGCCTTGCTCTCGAAGCTCGTGGAGCTGATCCCCGCCCCGAACGAGCGGCCGCCGGTGGAGGCGCAGCGGTGGGGGAGCGCGGAGCGGGTCACGCTCAAGCCCGAGGACGCGGGGCGCTTCGTGGCGCAGGTGTTCAAGACGATCTCCGAGCCGCACGTGGGCGACGTGACGCTTTTCCGGGTGTACTCAGGGCTCGTCAAGAACGGGCAGGACGTATACAACGCGCCGCGCGAAGCGGTGGAGAAACTGAACCACCTGTGCGTCACCGTGGGGAAGGAGCGGATCGAAACTCCCGAGCTGCACGCGGGGGACATCGGCGTCGTGGCCAAGCTGCGAGACACGCATACCAACGACACGCTCTCGACCAAGGACCATGCGATCGTGCTCCCCAAGATTCCCTTCCCCGAGCCGGTGATCACCGAGGCGATCGAGGTGAAGCAGCGGGGCGAAGAAGAAAAGCTCTCGAACGGCCTGCACAAGCTGCACGAGGAAGATCCCACGTTCCAGCACGAGTACTCGGGCGAGCTGGGGCAGACACTGATCCGGGGGCTGGGGGAGCGCCACCTCGAGATCATCGTCGGACGGCTGGCCCGCAAGTTCGGTGTGCACGCGGTCATCGGGAAGCCGAAAATCGCTTACCGCGAGACCTTCAGAGCGCGCGCGGAGGGGCAGGGGAAGCACAAGAAACAGACGGGCGGCCGCGGTCAATACGGCGACTGCTGGATCCGGATCGCGCCCCTGCCGCGGGGATCGGGCTTCCAGTTCATGGACGAGATCGTAGGCGGGGTCATCCCGCGGCAATACATCCCGGCGGTGGAGCGCGGCATTCAGGAAGCGGCGGCGCGCGGTCCCGTGGCCGGCTATCCCGTCGTCGACTTCAAGGTGGAGCTGTACGACGGCTCCTATCACGACGTGGACTCGAACGAAATGTCGTTCAAGATGGCGGGGATCCTGGCATTTCGGAACGTGAGCCCGAACTGCCGACCGGTGCTGCTCGAGCCGATCCTGGAGCTCGACGTGTCGACGCCGGACGACTACCAGGGCGCCGTGATGGGCGATCTGTCCTCGCGCCGGGGCCACATCCTCGGCACCGAGCCCGACGGCCGCCTGGTCAGGGTCAAGGCCCTGGTCCCCGAGGCCGAGCTGGACCGGTACGCCACGACGTTGCACTCGATCACGCACGGGCGCGGCACGTACCGCTCGAAGTTCCACGTGTACCAGGAGGTCCCGCCCGACGCGGCGCAGAAAGTGGCGGAGGTGCGGAAGAAGGAGCTGGAGGAGGCGAAGGCGTGAGGCGCTGGCTGCGCCTCTGGTTCTCCTTCCACGAGCCCGTCGATCGGCGCACCTACCTGCGGCACGGCACCGGGCTGATGCTGTTCAAGTACGGGGTCGATGTGGCGGTCGTGTGGGCGTTCGCCGGTCGCCTGTGGACGCCGCTCACGTATGTAAACCCCGTGTGGGTCCTGCGCGAGCAGCTGTTGCGAGACGCGCCCGCCTGGCTCGGGCCGGCGCTCGTCCTGTGGACGCTGCCGTTCCTGTGGATCGGCGTGAGCATGACGCTGCGCCGGGCCGCGGACGCCGGACGCTCTCCGTGGTGGGGCCTGCTGTTCTTCGTGCCCGCCGTCAACTATGCGGTGATGCTGTGGCTGGCGCTGCTGCCGTCGCGCACGCACCGGGGGGGACCGGCCGCGCCTCCGACCGCGGTCGACCTCCGGCTCCGGGCCGGACTTCTGGGCGTAGCCGCGGCGCTCGCCATCACTATTCCCACGGTGCTGATCGGCGTGTACCTGCGGCGCATGTACTCGGCCGGCTTGTTTCTCGGCACACCTTTCACGATCGGATACATCAGCGCCTACGTCTTCAACGCGCGGGGCGCGCAGAGCGAGGGCCACACCATGCAGGTCGCGCTGCTCGCCGTGGCACTCGCCGGCGGTGCGATGCTCGTGTTCGCGCTGGAGGGTGTGGTCTGCATCGCGATGGCGTTCCCGATCGCCGCGCTGCTCGCCATTCCGGGCGCGATCCTCGGTCGCGCCGTCGTGCTGCGCGGCGCGGGGCCGCCGGCACGGGCCGGGCTCGCGGCGCTGCTCGCGCCGCTCGTCGTGCTCGCGAGCCCGCGGCAGGCCGCACCGTCCCATGAGGTCGTCACCGCGGTGGACATAGACGCCCCGCCGGCGATCGTCTGGCGGCACGTCGTCACCTTCCCGGAGCTGCCGCCGCCCCGCGAATGGGTGTTCCGCGCCGGGGTCGCCGCGCCGTTGCGCGCCCGGATCGAGGGAACGGGCGTCGGCGCGACGCGCTACTGCGACTTCACAACGGGCAGCTTCGTCGAGCCGATCACCGTGTGGGAGGAGAATCGGCGGCTGGGATTCGACATCACGGCCCAGGCGCCCCCGATGCGGGAATGGAGCCCCTATCGGGAGGTGAACCCGCCGCACCTCGCCGGGTACTTCCGTGCGACCCATGGGGAGTTCCGGCTCCTCGCGTTGCCGGGCAATCGCACCCGTCTCGAGGGGCGGACGCGATACGTGGTGGATATGTTTCCGCAGAGCTACTGGACGCTGCCTGCCGGCCGGCTCGTCGCGACGATCCACGCGCGGGTCCTGCGGCATATCAAAGCAGTGGCCGAGGAGGAAGATCACCCATGAGACGGACTGTCCTCTGCGCCGCACTTGCCGCCCTGGGCGCAGCCTGCCAGCGCGTGGAGAACACGCCGCGGGCATCCGAGACGCCCGCGACGGCCGACACCACTGCCGCCGCCGCCCCCGCGCCCGTCGCGGCACCCACCCCGCCACCCCCTCCCGCCGCGACGAAGCTCGCCGTGGTGGAAGGGTTCCTCACGCCGGAATCCGTGCTGCACGACCCGGCGCAGGACATCTACTTCGTCTCGAACATCAACGGCAGTCCCACGGCCAAGGACAACAACGGCTTCATCAGCCGCGTGCGGCCGGACGGGGCCATCGAGAACCTCAAGTTCATCGAGGGTGGCCACGGCGGTGTGACGCTCAACGCCCCGAAGGGGCTGGCCATCCGAGGGGACACGTTGTGGGTAGCGGACATCGATGTGGTCCGCGCATTCGACGCGAAGACCGGCGCCCCGAGGGACAGCGTGAGCCTGGCCAGCCTGGGCGCGGTATTCCTGAACGACATCGCGATCGCGCAGACCGGCGCACTCTACATAACCGACACCGGCATTCGGTTCGACGACGTGGGCAACGCGCTGCACCCGGGGCCCGACCGGATCTTCCGGGTCGGCTCGGACCGGCAGGTGACGGTCGCGGTGCGGGGCGACACCCTGGGCCGGCCCAACGGGATCACGTTGGACTCCGTGGGCAAACGCTTCATCGTCGTGCAATTCGGGGGGCGCGCGGTGCTGGCCTGGAAGCCGGGAGACAAGGCACCGGCAGTGATCGCGAAGGGCCCCGGCGGGTTCGACGGCGTCGAGATCGCCGGGAGCAGGATGCTGGTCTCGAGCTGGAGCGACTCGACGGTGTCGAGCTATGAGACCGGACAGGAAGTGAAGCTCATTACCGGCGTGCCGAGCCCGGCCGACATCGGATACGACGGCAAGCGTAGACGCGTGCTAATTCCGGTCTTCTCCGGGAACCGCGTGGAGATCTGGCAGCTTCCATAGGACAGTTCCTGTGGCGGCGACGCAACTCTTCCCGTGAGGTGTAGATTTTGCTACCAGTCGAAGGCGTATTCGCAGTGAGGAGCCTCGGTGTTCGGTCCCGGTGCCGTCGGCGGTAGGCGAGAAGTCAGGGTTCTCCTAGCGGACGATCACGCCGTCCTGCGGGCCGGCCTGCGCGCGCTGCTGGAGAAAGAGCCGGGTCTGGTGGTCGTGGGCGAGGCGGGGAGCGGGAGCGAGGCCGTGGCGATGGCCAAGACCACCCGGCCGCATGTCGTCCTGATGGACCTCGCCATGCCCGGGAAGGGGGGAATCGAAGCCACGCGTCGCATCGTCGCGCTCGGTCTCGGCGCCAAGGTCCTGGTGCTCACCGCCCTGCCGCAGGAGCTGCAGCTGAGCGAAGCGCTCGAGGCGGGCGCGAGCGGCTTCATGCGGAAGATTGCTCCGGTGGAGGAGCTGACGCGCGCGATCCGAACCGTGGCCGACGACCGACTCTTCCTCGACGAGGACGCGGCCCGGCTGATGGTGCTGCAACGCTATCGCAAGGCGGGTCAGATAGACGACGAGAAGGTGACGGCGGGGCGCTTGAGTGCCCGCGAGCGTCAGGTCCTGGCGTGGCTCGCGCTGGGGTACAGCTCCCGGGAGATCGGCCAGAAGCTGTCCGTCAGCCCCAGGACCGTGGACGAGTACCGCGCTCGGCTAAAGGATCGGCTGGGGCTCGCGCGTCGACCCGAACTGGTGCGGTTCGCCCTGCGAACGGGAATCCTCGCCGAGCCCAGTGCCTAGTTCCAACCCTCTTCTTTCACGTCCGCAAGCACCGATTCCAACGGGTTGAGCTCGAGCCGCGTCGGCTCCGCGGGAAGGTCGAGGGTCGCCGCGGTCACGGGTCCGGTCACCTTTATCCGCACGTACGCGTGCAGCGTGGTGTCGGCGAATCCGATTCTTACGGGCACGGGCATCATGAAGTGCTCGGGCACGTCCTCCTGGCGTACACGCAGTCGCAGGGTGTAGTGCCCGCCCTGAGCGGGCTCGGCGTGCCAGGAGAAGACATATCTGGGGATGGCGGTGCCTGCGACCCATTCGTCGAAGAACCAGCTCATGTCGATCCCTACGTGTCGCTCGACCACCTTCTGGAAGTCCCGCGTTGAAGCCCGGCGGCCGCGATACTGGCGATAGAAGTCCTGCATCGTCGCGATGAAGACATCTTCGTTCATGGTACGGAGGTCGATCACCAGGTTGCGGAGCATGTGCAGCACCCAGGCTCCTTTGTGATAGGTCATCAGGCTGTAGTCCCGGGGGCTCAGCTGCTCCGCCCGCCATCCGATCCCGATCGGCGGGGCGTCGTTGCGCCGCGCGCGGACCTCCCGTCGCCAGTGTTTGAGGTGCCTGAAGAACTTCTCGTTGTCCCTGAGGACGAGCTGCATGTACCACAGGCCGGAGAACTCCGCGAACCCTTCCGACACCCAGGCGTCCCGGTAGCTGGCCGGCTCGACGCCGATGCCCCACCACTGGTGCGCCGTCTCGTGGGAGCGGAGGATCTCGTCGTAGCCGCTGTCGCTCATTGCCTGGAAGGTCCACACCGGCAAATACATGAGTCCCGGGAAGGCCTGCCCGTAGCTGAACGGGATCTCGGCGGCATAGTATCGGTCGAACAGAGGAGGACCGTACACTCGGGTGAAGAACGCGAGACTGTTCGCCACGTCGGCGCCCACATCTTCCTCGGGTGAGCGCGTCGAGAGGAACCTCGACAGGAACACGGACCCTTCGAGCTGCCTTTGCAGCGTGAGAAAGAACTTGTCGAGCTGCCGATGCGCCGCGCCGTTGGTGTGGACGGTGACCGGCGGAATGCGAGGATCGGTGATCTTGAATTCGTCGAGCTCGCCGAGGCTGAAGCACACCTGGTCGGCGGGGCGTACCGTGGTCCAATGCGACGTTACTACGTCGCCTTCCAGATGTGAATCGAGCAGCCGGCCGATGCTCGCGAAACGGTACCGCTTTGGGGTATGGAACGTCATGTCCACGTCCGCAGCCTGTCCCCCGTATCGCGGGAACCAGCTGTAGGACGACTTGACGAACAGCCACTGATCGGGCGTTGTGGAAGTCTGGAGCTTGAGCCAGCCCGGCCACTGCCGCGTGATGCCTTCCACGATCGACGTGTAGCCGATGAGGTCGCCGTGATACGCGACGCGCACGGCGAGTGTGTCTCCCGCGCGTGGCGCCGGATCGAACCGAACCCACAGCTCGGAGGTCTTCTTGGAGCGGAAGATGCTCACGGCCCTGCCCCCTTCTTCGCGCACCGAGTCCACGTCCAGCTCCGAGAGCAGGTTGAACCGGGCCCAGCCGCCTCCAGGGCGTCGGGCGGTGAGCCGGGCCGTGGTCACCGCCGAGAATCCGAGCCCCTTAGCGATCGTCGCTTCGATCCGATAGGCGACGAGTTTGAACGCCTGCCCCCGCGCCGGGTCCAACGTCGTCGTGTCGTTCAAATCCTCCGCCCGCGGGAACTCAGCGACGACCTGTACCTTTTGCCCCTCGCGCCCGCCGCGCAGGAGCGAGACTTGCTCATCGTCGTCCGGATCCACCATGAACATCAGGTCCTCGCCGCGCTCCCGCTTGACGTGGGCGTAGAAGAACCCGTTCGTGTCGCCGTTCAGCAAGGCGGTGATGAGGGTCGGTTGCAGGACCTGCCGACCGTCCACCAGATGATCGATCGCGTCGCTGAGGACGCCGGACTCTGGGCTCCCGGACGGGCGCGGGCCGAAACTGAGCTGACGCTCGAGCTCGGCCAGCGTGGAGTCGGTGAAGACGAAGGCGGCGGCCGAGATCCGCGCGTCCACGGCGGAATCGCCAAGCACGCGCCGCACCTCAGCCCGTTCGATCGCGAGGGGCGGCATGAACGAAACAGAGCCCCGTCCGACGAAGACCGCGCCGATCGTCCGGCCTACGACGGGCGTCGCGAGAAAGAGGTTACCGTCCTCGAGGTGGAACACGATGACGTCGCGCCGCAGCGTGACATTGCGGACCGGCGCGACGCGCTCGACCTGCGTCATGTGGCGCAGGCCATCGAACACCGGCTCGTAGCGCTCGGCAACCGACCGCTCGGGGGGGACCCGTAGGGCGGCGGCCGCGTCCGTTGCCGATCGGAGCAAGAACTGTGGCGCCGCCGCCGCCATCGCGGCGACGGCGCCATTGTCGCGCCGCCGCAACACAGTGCGACGCTATCCGATGAGAACCGGCTCCTGGCGATTGGGCTGCCGGTACACGTACCGCTTCCCAGCGTAGTTCTTGAGCACGACCGCGTCGTCGCTGATCGACTCCACGTACTCGGGCAAGAGCGGGATCTTCCCGCCGCCCCCCGGCGCGTCGATCACGAAGTGGGGCACCGCGAGCCCCGAGGTCCACCCCCGCAGCGCCCGAATGATCTCCAGACCCTTCTCGACCGTCGTGCGGAAGTGCTCCGCGCCCGCCACCTGGTCGCACATGTAGATGTAGTACGGCCGCACCCGCGCGGCGAGCAGCTTCT
>WNGA01027967.1_pt1 | contig 11349 bp, 9 predicted proteins | sample 5400061 | NCBI WGS metagenome assembly WNGA01 (sample SAMN13153366, study PRJNA577476) | soil metagenome | isolation source: 100 cm soil or saprolite under grassland replicate 2 | place: USA:California | collected 2016-06-15
ATGAACTTCCGCCACATGCCGGAGCTGAACTGGCTCTTCGGATACGCGTTCGCGCTCGGGCTCATGATCGTCTCGGCCCTCCTGCTGCTCCGGGCGTTCAGGCGCCGCGGCTGGCTCTGAACCCTCAACTCCACGCCTCCGCCGCCTGGCTCAAGGCCGGCGCGATCTGGGCCGCATCGGCCCCGGGCAGGAAGACCCGAAAGGAAGCTCCCCCGCCGCCACGATCCTCGACCCATGCTCTTCCCCCGTGAAGCTCAGCGAATCGGGCAACCAGAGAAAGACCGATCCCGACTCCCGGAGAGTGAGGGGTACGCCGGGGGCCTTGCCGGAAGGGCTCGAAGATTGCTTCCCTCAGGTCCTGGGGCACACCCAGGCCCTCGTCTTCCACGGCCAGCAGGAGGCCTCCGTCCTGGGACTCTGCCCGCACCCACACGCGGGTTCCCGCCGCGGTATGCCGCGCCGTGTTCGCCAGCAGGTTCTCCAGGATCCGCTCGACCTTGGGCGCATCGATCGGGACGACGAGCGGCTGCACGTCCAGGGATACCGGGTGGTCTCCGAACAGGTCGGTAGTCTCCACGACCCGCCGGACCAGCGCGGCCACGTCCGTGGGCTGCCGGTTCGGCTGGACGATGCCGCGGGCGAGCCGGTCCAGGTCCAAGAGGTCGGAGAGAAGGCGTTCGAGCTTGCGGGCGTTCGTCACGAGCCGGCCGAGCAGGTCCTGCCAATCCTCGACGGACAGGGAGATGTCCCTTCGCTGCAGGGTCAGAGCGATCCCCAGGACGGCAGCCAACGGAGTCCTCAGCTCATGCGACACGGCGTCGAGGAACGTGTTCTTCATCTCGTCGAGCGCTCGAAGACGCTGGGCGGCCTGTTGCAGCTCGTCGAACCGGCTCGCGTTCCCGAGCGCCAGCGAGGTGATATCGGCCATGCCTTGGGCGAGGGCCAAGTCCAGTTCGCCGAACCGGGCGCCCGCCGACGGCGACAGGATCACGATGGCCCCCAGATTCTCCGGCTCCCACCGAAGGGGCGCCACCAAGACCTCTCCGTCAAAGTCGAGGAGCCGGTATTGCTCGGGCACCGTCGCCACGACCTCCCGGGCAAGGATGAACGGCTCATCGACCGAGTGGAAGAAATCCATGGCCACCTGCCCTGGCACTTCTGGAGGATCCTTCGGCGCCGGCTCGATGAGTGAACCGAGCATCCACCTGAACCCTCCGGTGGCGGGATTGCGAACGTAGACCTGCACGCCGGCGCATTCGATCTGCGCGGGGATCGAGGCTACGGCCTGGGCGAGCACCTCTCGGACCCCGTGCATCCTCGTCAACGCCTGCGAGAACTTCAGGAGCCCCTGCGAGGCGCTCGCCTGCTGGCGCTCCTGCTCCAGGAGCCTGGCGTTCTCGATGGCCACCGCGGCGTGGGAGGCCAGCACTTCCAGGAGTCGCTGGTCCTCCCCGTCGAACTGGTCGATCCCGAGCTTCGCCAGCGCCACGGTCCCGATGACCTTTGCGCCGTAGCTAAGCGGGACAACCAGGAGCGACTCGTCCAGTTCGGGCGTCCCCGCAATGAGTACGGCATAGGGATCGACGTTGGTGTTCGGCGCGTAGTAGGACTCACCAGAGACCGCGACCCGCCCGGTGACCCCTTCCCCCACGCGGAGGACCAGCGCGTCGAAGGTTTCTCCCTGGTACGCGGAGAGTTCTCCCCGGAAGGCGATCGGGACGAGGGTCTTCCCATCTTCTGAGATGAGGTGGACCCGGCAGTTGTGGTAGTCGATGAGGGCACGAAGCTCGCCGGTAATGGCCTCGGCGATCTGCCCCACATCGTTGAGCTCGTTGAGGCGGCGGGCCAGCCGGTGGAGCATCTTGAGCTGGGCGACCGACCGCACCTCGTTCTCCCCGACCCACGCCAAGGCGCCGTCGTCCTGCCGTGCTCGCTTGGTCCTGGGAGCAGCCACCTGATCTCGCCTTCTCGTGGGACGCTGCTTCTTGTATCGGCCAGCGCAACGAGACCCTTCAAGGGCCGCTCAGTCGTCGATCGCCGCGTACGCCGAGGTCCAGAAGTCGAGACACACAGCCGGGGGGCTGGGGGACGTCCAAGCGCGCTGGGTCATGATGATGGTGACCATGTCTTCCCTCGGATCCGAATACCACGTCGTGCCCAAGCCGCCGTCCCAACCGAACGTTCCGACGCACCTCGCCACGTCGTCGCGCCGAGTGACGACGGACATGCCGAACCCCCAACCCCGGCTGTCCCAGAAGCCGGGGACGAAGCCCGACGCCGCTTTCTGATCGGGCGTCAAGTGGTCCATGGTCATGAGCTCGACCGAGGGCCTGGACAGGACGTGCTCACTGCCGTGCTTGCCCTGGACCAGCATCATCTGGCCGAAGGCCAGGTAGTCGTCGATCGATTGTGGGGGGAGGCAGCTGCGAGCGAGCTACTGGTAGGCAAGCTCCGGTGTCGGAAGATACTTGGGTTCACACTGGGGCTCGATCGTGGAGGTGACGGGACGCTATTCGAACCTCCTTCGTCAACTCGACGTTCTGCTTCGGGGAGTTGTCTGACGCTGCGAGCAATCAGCTCGGCGCTGCCACGGCGAACCCGAGCGTCCGAGCAGCTCGGGACATGCGTTCGTCATAGGTCACGACCCGCGCCAAGTCGGTACCAAGCTGCTGGGCTGTCGCCAGGTGGATAGCGTCGAGCGACCCGATGTTCGCAGGCAGCATGGAACCGGCGGCGGTCAGCACACGGTCGTTCACGCGCGCGAGATCGAATCGAGTGAGCACTTCCTGGCCTCGAACGACCACATCGGGACCAAGCGGCAGAAGTGCCCTCGCCACCTCGGTTCGAGCCAACGCGCTGGAGACGAGAGGGCGGCGGCGGCGCAAGTATCGTCGGAGCGCGGCAGATTCCGGCTCCCGAACGACGAGCTTCACGATGGCAGACGAATCGACGTAGGTGGCCCGCTCAGCGCTCATCGCGCCGGAGGCGGGCGAGCACGCTTGAGGGCGGTTCCTGGCCGGGGGCGAGCTTGATCGGCTCGGGGAGATCCTCCAGCCCGGCCCTGCCGGGCGCCAGCTCACCCGAAGCACGAAGACGCTCGAGGGGACCTCGCTCAGGAAGCGGGGCGAGGACGGCGATCGGGCGGCCGCGGTCGGTGACTTCGAAGGTTTCGCCCGCCTCGACCCGACGGAGCAGCTCGCTGGCCCTCTGCCGCAGCTCGCGCACACCCACTTGCGTCATGTGCTATTTGTAGCACACCGAGCGGCCGCCCGCAAGTGCCCCGGTCTCCCAGGGCGGTACTTGTGTCGGTTCGCTCGACGATAGCGCATGCGGCCGCTGAGGACGGCGTTTGAATCCCCTTACCTCTCCGGACCGCGGCCGCTGGTCAGATACCGTGCGAACAGTGGTGGAGGTGAGGGGATTTGACCCCCTGACCTCTGCCGAGCGAAGGCCTTTCAGGGGTTTGAGGATCGTCAGCCCCTCGGGGCAGCATCCCTCCCCGTGCCCCTTTCCGGCGCCCATACCCCGCCCCCGTGGCGTGCTGGGAGGGCGGCTGCGAACCGGTCGATCTTCCCAGACCGACTGCGTCTCCCGATAATGGAGCTCGTGATCGACCCACTCGACATGACGGCCGTGCGGAAGCTCTCCTCGCCCACGCTTTCTGGCCCGGCCCTGGAGGCAGCCCACCGGCTGCTCTCAGCGCCCTCGCCAGACGCCGAACTCGACCGTCTCTATCCCCTCCTGGTTGAGCATCACGTAGCGCCGGCGATCCTCGAAACGTTATGCGGCGCCGGGGGGGAGCTCGCCGAACTGTCCGTCGCCAGGGAGCTCGTGGCCACGTTGTGGCCGTTCAACCGTCTACTCCCTGAGCTGGTGGAGAACCCTCCCGGACGAATTCCGCTCTCAGAGCTGGCGCTGGCGATGCAACGCCATACGGCGCATCTGGACGCGGTCGTGCAAGGCCTGAGCGATCGGGGCCTCGCCGAGCGGTTCGTTCTGCTCTTCGGCGGGGCCCTGAGGCTGGTCGCTCCCCGCTACCCCCGGCTCTCCAACGACCTCGACGTCTACACGCCCGGCGCGGCGGGAGGCGTTGCGCTCGTCCGTGAGCTCTGGGACCGCTGGGGTTTCGTGCTCGTCCGGCTGCGCACCTCGCGCTTCGACGGTCAGGGGCTCGGTCACCTCAAGCTTCTCAGGACGACCGACGACGGCCACCAGCTCCACGTCGACGTCATCGCCGGGGGGCGTCCCGCCAGGCGGGGACTTGTGCCTGCGTTCGTCGAGCCGGCGCTCTTCGAGCGCAGCAGGGTGATGACGCTCGAGGGCCGGCACGTCCGCGTCCCGTCTTCCGAGGACATGCTGGTATGGCTCGCCGAGAAGGTCGTCCGGCGCGGACACCTCCGCCTTCGGGACGTGCACGATGCCTGGGTCCTGGCCTCGAACGGATCAGGCGGGACGGACTGGTCCTACGTCCTGGAGGCCTCGGCCCGGCACGGGCTTCTCGGGATCCTCTCCCGACTCCTCGCCGTGGCAGAACGGGTGAACGGCCACATCGCCATCGAGCCCGACGTGCGCCTCGCCATGCGGCCGGGCCCCCTGATGCGCCGGCTCCTTCGGGGACCCGTCTCTCCGGCCTGGCGGAGGGCGTGGATCGTGGCCATGCTGGCCCGAGGTCTGGCCCACCCTGGCGTCTACAGAGAGATCGCCGCCGGTGGACTGCGGGCGAAAGTCCTGAAGGAGAGCTCGCGCGTGGCCCAGCGCGCCGTGGCTCGAGACCTCCGGCGCCTGCACGGCGGCGCGGGCAACCAGCACTTGACTATCGGGTGGTTTCCCAATCCGAAGCAAGCGGTGCGCCGCTCACCGGAGGCATAGTCCCGAGGCCCCTCCCGTGGACTTGCGTTCCCCTCTGGACACGAGGCGGCGGCCGATGGTCGAATCACTCCCCGGCCTAAGGGGAGTGGGGGATGAGTTCCTCGGGACTCGTTGTCGGGGGCGTGACCGAGCGCCGAAAGGGGCGGACCGGCGGGCCCCTGGTGGTGGTCGAGGGGACGAACGCAGTGGGGAAGAGCTCCGTGGCGTCCGACCTCGCGGAGCGCCTCCAGGCGCAGGCCTTCCACTTCCCGCCGGCGTTTGTGACGTTCCGTGAGGAGGTAGGCCTGGATGCGCGCGTGGCCCCGATCCCGCGCCTCGTCTACTACCTCGGGGGGAATCTGTCTTCGCTGATTGGTGAAGCCATGACCGCCGGGCCAGTCGTCTGCGATCGCTACGCGGCGAGCCCGATCGGGGCGGTGATCGCCGACGGTGAGCCGCCGGAGGAGGAAGTGCTGTCGCTGTTCTCGGCGTTCGAGCCGTACATCGCTCGACCCGACCTGACGATCCTGCTGCGATGCGACCACGCCAACGCCCGAGCTCGGCTGGAGGCGCGAAGCCGCCGGGAGGGATCGCTCAACGTGCTTCACATGCGTTCCCTGGAATCCCCCGCCTATTTCCGCCGCACGCACGAGGCGATCCGTCGACAGGTGTATCGCATGGGGCCGGTCGTGGAGATCGACACGAGCAGTCGAACGGTAGAGGAGACCCGAGAGGCCGCCTGGCGAGTCGTTCGGAGCCAGGTTCAGCAGGCATAGCCCATGCCCGTCCTTGGCCCGCTCACCTACCGGCGCGGGAGCACCTCGAACCTACTCTGGGTGTTCCTGCGTGACGCCGACGAAGCCCTACGACCGCGGACCGGGCTCACCCACGACGCCGCGGGGGCCACCGTCGCCTTCGTCAGGGAGGACACGCTCCTGCCGACGAGGGTTGGCCTCCGGCCGGCCACGCTGGGGCGACATACGGCGGGCGGCTTCATCGAAGCGGACGCCTCGTCGATGCCGGGCGTGTACGAGTTCGGCTCGCCGGACGAGATGTTCGCCGAGGGAAGCTCCCAGGCGCTGGTCCTCTTCCGCTTTCCCGGTGCGGCGCCGGAGGCCACACGCATCGATCTGGTGGTGCACGACCCGTGGGACCCGATCGCGGTGGGGATCGGGGGGCTCGGAGACCGGCGCCGGCACGCCTTCCTCCGAGGGGCCATGCCGGGGGCGACCACGGAGAGCCTTCTGGATGGAGAACGTCTCGAGCTTCGACTCACACAGCGGCTCGCCTCGAGCGACGGGTGGGGGGGCGGCAGATGGTCGGGGTTGGTGCCCTGAGGATGCCGTCGTCGCCCCATCTCGTCATCCGCGCCGGCTCCCGGGGCCGGAGCGCGTTCGTGTTCGCGCGGGATGAGGAGGCCGGGGCCGGCGGGGTCACGGGCCTCCGTCATGACGCGCCGGGTCTGGCGGCAGCCTACCTTCGCAGCGGAAGCGGCGGGGTTCAGCCGATCGCCCTCCGCGAAGGCCGGGCGGACCGGCACGTCCCGGGGGGGTTCCGAGAGGTCGACCGCCGCCTGCTGCCTGGCCTGTACGAACTCGGCCTGCCGGACACGGCCCTCGCAGAGGGCTCGCCGAGAGTGATCGTGTCGTTGCAGGCTCGGGGAGCGGTGATCGAGCCGGTGGTGGTCTCGCTGGTGGCCTACGATCCGCGCGAGCCCGAACGGATGGGAATGGGGTGCCTGGAATGGCCGGTGCGCTGGCGTTTCCTCCGCCGGGGGCTCCCCAAGCTCACCTCCATGGAACTCGCCCTCCAGGCGGCCGGAGAGGAGCCGTAGCCCCAGTGTCCACGTACACGATCCGACACGGTTCCACGGGCCGAGTCCTGATGCTCCAGGCCCTTCGTACCGAGGGGGGCCCGGCCATGGGCCTTTTGCACGACAGCCCGGGGGCGACCGCCGCGTTCGTTCGCGAGGGTGAGCCCCCCGTCTCCGTCGCCCTCGCTCCGGGCAGCCGGGAGCATCACGTCCCCGGCGGTTTCCTGGAGATCGATCGAGCCCTCCTCCCCGGTGTGTACGCGTTCGGGGCTCCAGACCAACTCCTCGCGCCGGGCTCACCGCACGCCGTGCTGATGATCCGGTTCGACGAGGCGCTCATCGAAACGGTGGAGATCGAACTGGTCGCGTTCGACCCCCTCGACCCGGTTCGGCTCGGGATGGACTCTCTGTCGCCGGAGTGGAGGGTCCGCGCTCTGCAGGGGGCGTTCCCCAAGCTGGCGGCGGAGGAGATGGAAGGGCAAGTGCCGCTGTCTCCCGACAGGTAGGACCGCTCCTACAGGTAGTCGTCCTCGTCCCTGGCGGGCGGGCCCTCCCCGGGGATGAGCTTCGCCTCCAGCAGGAATCCCCGGCGGCGGTTCCGCACGGTCGCGATCACGTCCGGGGGAAGGGTGGCCGGGAGCCGACGAGCGTTCTCGATGAGCTCAGGGGCCTGCAGGAAGAAGACGTCCCCGGGCTCCAGGCTTCCCACGGCCACCCAGCGGCGCTCGAGTTCGAGGAACGTGCGGCGGAGCGGATGCGAGTACTTGAGCCAGAGCAGGTGATGGTTCTCCCGTTCCACGTTGAGGTCATGGATGAAGCGGGCCATCCGGTTCAGCGCCTCCGCCCGCCCCGTGGCGTGCGCCATGTCCAGGTGGAATCCCACAGCGAAGAGGTTGCGGCGAAGGTTCTCCCGGTACGGCGAGGGGGCGTGCGGCTCTGTCGCGAGCGCCGTGTCGAGGACGCGACCCACCGTGTCCCAGGGCTCGAACAGCAGGTCGCGGTCACGCATCCAGTGCCATCGCTCGAGATGGAGGTCGATGAGACCAGCTAGGTCTGGATGTTCACCGCGCGTCACGGCTTCCTCGGCGCGCTGCCGAGAATCCAGCCCGGCGGTCAGCAGGGCCTCACGCAGCCGCCCGACGTCGGCCATGTACTCGCCGCTCATCACGGGCGTGGTGGGAGCGATGAACTCCTGGGCGCTCGGCCACGCGAGGCCGGCCGGGGGCGGCCCGATGCGCGCGAGGTGGTGGCCGACTGTCTGTTCGATGAACGGGTAGGCGATGTCGTCCCCCTGCGCCTGGATGAACCAGCACAGTGAGAAGAACTCGACCCACCGCGGCCACCAGGCCGTGATGAGGGCCACGATGCGGTCCGCGGAGATGGACGCCAACTCCTCCTCGGAGGTCGGGAACAACCGGACCACCTCCTCGAGGTGGGCGTAGGACGCGCGCACCCGCCTCATGAGGTCGGCCATGAAGGCCTCGTCCCAGGTGGCCCGGACGATGGCTTCCCACACGCTGGCGAAGGTGTCTGCCCGGAAGTGATAGCGACATCGGATCCACTTGATGTGCATGGGACCGACGTCGCGGAACCCCAGGATCCTCGGCACCATCTCGAAGCCCGGCTGCACCAGGGACTTCAAGAGCGGAGAGATGACGAGCTCAGGCCGAACCTCCAGCCATTCGAACGTTCCGGTCTCGGCGGACGTCGCGAACTCCTGGTGGAACCGGGCGTATTCGGGCAGGATCGCCCACCACCGACGGCGAAACGCCGGATCGGGCATCCCGGCCCCCCTGACCCCGGGTCGGTGCCCGAAGAACTTGAGGGTGTCCAGGGTGGCCTCGATCGCCTCGCTCACCCCACCCAATGCCGGGGCGTCCACCTTGGCCCCGGCTCGGACGACGGCTGCGGCCGAGAGGGGCACCGCGGCAGGCCCGGACGGCCACCGTGGGCCCGGATCGAGGGCGATCGGGGGGGCATTCGGATCCTCGGGTCTGTGCAAGCGGATCCGCGCGTCGCCCAGCCGCCCGACGGCCTCGGCCAGCTCCGGACGGGAGAGGCTTCCGATCGGGAGGAGGAAGACCGCGGACAGCGAGGCCCGTGCAGCCACCGCCGCGACGCGTCGGACATAGCCCGCCAGGGCTCTCGCTCGATCTTCCGCCGACCATCCCTCGAGATCGCGCCACAGCCCCTGGTCGTCCGACCGCAGGTCGACGTCCGATATCAAGACCACCGCCCCGATCCCGTGCGGGATCGCTTCCAGAGCGGCCAGGGTCGGGGCGATCGGTATGAGGTCGTCTCGGCCCTTGGTGGCCTGCTCCCAGATCGGCCAGATGTCTTCCCATTCGGCCGGGCGAGGAGGGGCGGCGTCCCTCCCAAGCGACAGGAAGCCCTCGTATACCGCTCCGCCCGAGCCGTCCACCGTCACGGCTTGGGCGGCCGACAGCACGCTCGTGGCGCGTTCGGTGCCGACCACACAAGGGAGGCCCAGCTCCCTGGACACGATGGCCGCGTGGCAGATCATGCCTCCCACGTCGGTCACGATGGCCGCCGAGTTCCGCATGGCCACCACCATGTCGGGATTGGTCATGGGCGTAACCAGGACCTCTCCTCGTTCGAGCCGGAGCGCGTGCTCGATGTTGAAGACCAGCCGGACCCCGCCCGAACCAACGCCCGGACTCGCTCCCGTCCCGGTGAGCACCGGCGAAGAGCCTGCAGGCGCCGGTCCGCCAGAGACCACCGCAGGGGCATCGAGCCCGGCGGTTATCGGCCGGGATTGAACGACGTGGACACGGCCCTCGTGGATGACCCACTCCACATCTTGGGGCGCCCCGAAGATCTTTTCGAGCTCCGCCGCCAGCCGGGCGAGCTCGCGGGCGTGGAGCGGCGCGAGGAGGCCTTCGAGGTCATCGGGGACCTGGTCCGGTCCGTCCAGCCACAACCGCTCGGGCGTGACCTCTCCCTTGACGAGCTTCTCGCACCCTCCCTCCACGTGCTCCACGAGGATCTGGGGCTTGCCCTCCCGTCCTGCGAACCGAGTGAACATAACCCCGGACCGCACCGCCTCCAGGAACGGCTGGACGACGATGGCCACGATGGGAATCCGAGTGAGGCCTCGGTCCCGCATGTAGGTGAGGGCCCGCGGGGAGAAGCACGACAACCAGACTTTCCGGATCGCTGGCTCGAGCTCGTCGCGGCTCTCGATCGGGATGGATTCGAAGATGCCCGCAAAGGAGAGCTCGTCCGTATCCTCGGCCGTAGCCGAGGATCGCACGATCAGGCCATCTCGGTTCTCCCACAGCCTGAGTCGCTCGACGGTGGCCAGGATCGGGTCGAGGACCTCGGCCGGGACTCGGCCTCCCCCCAGCCCCTTCCGGATCCGCTCCACGGCATCGGGGGCCGACCTCCCTTCCACGAGCCCGCTGGACAGCTCCTCGAGCGCATCTGACAGCCCAAGGCGATCCATCGTCGCCTGGAAGGCGCCGACCGTGATGACGAAGCCCGGAGGTACGCGAAAGCCCAAACGGACGAGGCGGGAGAGACTGGCCCCTTTCCCTCCCAGCCGAGCCGGGTCGGGCGATGCCGCTTCGAGCGTCTCGACGTATGCCGGCTCCATGAGAAGCGAAGCGTAGAGCACGTCAGCCACCCGATGGAAGGCACTCGGCGGGTCCCACCCGACACAATTCTCACTCGCATTCCGCACCGGCGGGCTTTGACGCCGCCTGTGGCCCCACCGCACAATGGCAGCCCCATCCGAGGAGTGACGTGGTCGATCCGACGCAGAGCCTGGAGGACGCCGAGGTTCGCGTGTTCGAGCGGTACGGGCTCGACATCCGGAGTCGCTTCCTCAGAGTCGGGACGCCCTCGCTCCGGGTCAACGTCGTCGAGGCGGGCAATGGTCCTGCGGCCCTGCTGGTCGGCGGCGGTGGCGCAGGAGGAGCAGCGTGGGCCCCTCTCATGGCGGGGCTGACGGGCATGCGCTTGATCGTCGTGAGCCGTCCCGGAGCCGGCCAAAGCGACCCGTTCGACTATCGGGGGGTCGATCTCAGACAACACGCCGTGACGTTCCTGGAGGCGGTGATGGACGGGCTGGATCTCGATCGGGCTTCCCTCGTGGCGAACTCGATGGGCGGGCTGTGGAGCCTGTGGTTCGCCCTGGACCGACCGAACCGGGTGGCCGCGCTCGTCGAGCTCGGTTGCCCGGCGCTGCTCCCCCGTTCGAGCGCTCCCCTCTCGATGCGGCTGCTCTCTCTGGGACGCCTCGCTCGCTTCGTGCCCGAATTCGGCGGACGTCCCGTCACTCTTGAAGCCGGCACCGCGTCGGCACCCAGACGCCTCCCTCCAGAGATGATCGAGTACCTGCGTCGGGTGGAACGGCTGTGGACACGAAGCCCCACCAGGATCTCCCTCATCCAGAGCGCGCTGCGGCTGCGGGGACCGCGGCGAGCGCTCCAGCTCCGAGACGATGAACTGGCGCATGTGACGCAGCCCGTGCTCTTCATCTGGGGAGATCGCGACGACCACGGCTCGCCCGCCGTCGGCCGTCGTGCCGTGTCGATCATGCCCAACGCGGCGATCGAGGTGCTCCCGAGCGGTCACGTGCCCTGGCTGGAGAACCCAGATCGGTGCGCACAGCTCGTCCTGGAGTTCTTCGCTCGTTCTCCTAGCCCGCCTCGTCCGGTTCCGAC
>WNGA01011809.1_pt1 | contig 11347 bp, 11 predicted proteins | sample 5400061 | NCBI WGS metagenome assembly WNGA01 (sample SAMN13153366, study PRJNA577476) | soil metagenome | isolation source: 100 cm soil or saprolite under grassland replicate 2 | place: USA:California | collected 2016-06-15
CCGCCAGCCACGTGCGGCTCGGCCTGCTCCTTGCCGCCGGCCTGGTCTTTCTCCCATTGGCGGCCTACTGGGGCCTGCTCAGCCCGTAACGGGCGCGGGCCTCAACTGCCCGCCGGAAGAGAACAGCGGACCTTGGCATGATGGCCGGGCAGATGGACCACGGGGCCATCTTCCAGCGGCATCGCCGAAGATGGGGTGTTCGCAGGATTGTGGCAAGTTGGGTGCACCACCTTTCGCTTGCTCGCTCTGACCTGCGGAAATACGCCACTTTGCTCGGGTGCGGTGGGGTCGATGACGATGAGCAGGCTGGCGCGTCGGTGCAACACCGCGCGTGCCGGTGCGTCTTCTCCAGTGATGGGGCAGGTCATCCTGTACCGCGAGGAGGCGTATGCGACGAAGACATGACAGGGAGTTCGAGGCGTTCGTGCGAGCGCGGCACCGGGACTGGCTCCGGCTGGCCTACCTGCTGATGGGTGACCCGCACCGAGCCCAGGATCTGCTCCAGCACGTCCTGGCCGGTGCGTATGTCGCTTGGCCGCGTATCACCGACCCGGACCACTACGTGCGGCGGGCGCTGGCCAATGGCCGCAGGAGCTGGTGGCGGCGCCGCGGGCGTGATGATCTTCCGACCGCGGCGCTCCCGGAGCTGCCAGCTCCAGGCGACCGGCACGCCGAGGTGGATGCGCGCGGTGCGATGTGGCAGGCACTTGGCGCGCTGCCGACCCGCCAGCGCGCCGTCCTGGTGCTGCGCTACTACGAGGACTGCTCCGACGAGGAGATCGCCAGGGTTCTCGGCACCAGCCGGGCAACGGTCCGCAGCCAGGCGCACCGCGGCCTGAAGACCCTCGCCGTCCGTCTGGGGTTGGACGGTCGGCCCGGCGGCGCCGGGCCCACCATGCCGCCGCCTGTCCACGACGGTGACCGGCGGATGTCGGTGGCCCCCAAGGACACGATCGGTCGCCACAAGGAGACATGGAATGCTTGACGAACTCGAGCGCAACCTGCGAGCGACCCTGCACGAGCATGGTGAGGCGGCTCCCGAGGCGCCGTCCGTGGAGGTGCTGACCGCGGCCGCCCGGCGCAACGCGCGCGTTCGGCGCAGGGCCCGTGGGCTGGTGGTGCTGGCGCTGGCCGGCGTGGTCGCCGCGACCGTAGCCAGCCCTGTGCTCCGCTCCGAGCGGCGCCCATCGGCGGCTACCAGCACTGTCCCGAGCAGAGGCGGTGCTCGGCCGGTCGACGCCCGCCAGTTCCTGCTCGCCGTGGCCGCGCGCGCCGAGCGCCAGCCAGCTCACGGCGGCGCCTACCGGTACGAGGAGGAACGGTCCAGCACGGTCAGCACCTTCGGCACCGGCGGCAAGATGGGCCGAGGACCCGCCTACACCGTCGAGCTGTCCCAGACGACCAGGTCCTGGGTGGGTGCCTCCCGCTGGCGGTCGGTCACGACCTTCGAGGAGCCACGCTTCCTGACCGAGCGGGACCGTGCCAACTGGCGCAAGGCCGGCGCGCCTGCGCTCCGGTTCGGCACGGCACCGGGCGTGAAGAAGGAGATGCCGTCCAACCCGTCGGTCGAAGAGGACACGGTGGTGGCCGTCAGGTTCGTGGTGGGCTACCAGGAACTCACCCTTGCGCAGGTCAGACGGCTCCCGGCGGACACGGCGCGGCTGACCGCGTGGCTGCGCGCCGCGATCCAGCCGGCGCTGGACAAGCGGCCCCCGGCAGGCGCCAAGCCCGAGCCTGGGTTCCAGCCCCTCAGCGTCGAGGAGCTGCTGTTCGCCGCGGCCGCCGACGTGCTCGGCCTGCCGGTGGATCCCGCGGTGCGCGCGGCCGCATTCAGGGTCATGGCCGGCGTGCACGGCGCCAAGCTGATGGGAGCGGTCACCGACCCCATGGGCCGGACCGGCACGGGCGTGGCCTTCCGCGAGAGCCCAGACGCCGACCGCGTCTATATCGTGGATGAGGCGACGGCCGACCTGCTCGCGCAGCAGTACGTCCCCAGCAACCCCGCGCGCTCGGGCGTCAGGGTGCCGCCAGGCACCCCGATCCTGTCGATCACCCTGGTCGAATCCGGCTGGGTCGACAGGCTCGGCCAGCAGCCCTGAGCCAACCCTGGCAAGCGACGCCCTGACCTCTACAGCGCCTCCGGGTGTTGGCGCGCACGCGTGCCAACACCCGGATCGCAGCGGGATCAAGCGGCTTGGGCGGTGTCGGCGACCCGTGACCAGCGGGTTTGGGTTCGTATTGTGTCCCGCTGGGTGCACCCTACCTGACCTGCGGTTTCTCCGCTCCGTGGTCGAATTCGGCGAGCTGTGGCCGGCCGCATGCCAGGCAAATGCTAGGGTCCAGCCCGGCACAGGTGCGGCTGCGGAGGACCAGCGCCGCGGTCTTGTCCGCGGCCTGCCGGCCCGTCTTGCCGGTCAGATGGCAGTAGGTGTCGCAGGTAAACGACAGGGCGCTGTGGCCCAGGTCGGGGCCGGACCCTCGGACGGTGGTAGCGGGGCCGCTCCGCCAGGCCGGGTACGTGGCCGACAGCCCAGTCCGCGACGTGGCCTGTCGCGCGGGAGCGGCTGCGGCGCCACAACTGCGAGTGGCAGAGTGGCGCTATGCGCGTGGGGATCCTGGGGCTGCTCGAGGTGGTGGCCGACGACGGTGAGATCGTCCAGATCGGGGGTGCTCGGCTACGGGCGCTCCTGATCCGGCTGGCGCTCAGTGCGGGCCGCCTGGTCACGGTGGAGTCGCTGTCGTCTGCGCTGTGGCCAGACGATGGGCCCAGTGATCGGGCCAACGCGCTGCAGTCGCTGGTGTCACGGCTGAGGCGGGTCCTGCCGGAGGAACCGGCATTACGGTCGGTGCCCGGAGGCTACCGCCTCGATCTTCCGCAGGAGGCTGTGGACGCCCTCCGGTTCGAGCGGCTGGCTCGCGAGGGTCGGCGCGCACTGCGAGACGGAGAGACACAGATCGCCGCGCGGCGGCTGCGGGAGGCGCTGGGGCTGTGGCGCGGCGAGGCGCTGGCCGACGTCGCGGAGGTCCCGTTCGCGGCCGCCGCCGCCGTCCGGCTCGAGGAGCTGCGGCTCACCGCTGTCGAGGACCGCGTGGAAGCCGAGCTCCAGGCCGCGTCCGAGCATGCCCACCTGGTTGCTGAGCTGGAGGAGCTCACGGCCATGCATCCCCTGCGGGAGCGGCTGCGCGTCCTGCTCGTCAGAGCGCTGCACGCAAACGGGCGGCCGTCCGAGGCGCTCAGCGCCTACGAGGACTTCCGCGGGCTGCTCGCCGACAAGCTCGGCGCCGATCCCGGGCCGGAGCTGCAGGACGCGCACCTGGCCGTCCTGCGGGGTGAGCGGGTCGTGGGGAGGCCCAGCGCCGCGAGGCCGCGCGGCAACCTGCGCGCGGCACTGACCAGTTTCGTCGGCCGCGCGGAGGAGCAGGCACGGATCGGCAAGCAGCTCGAGGAAGGGCGGCTGGTCACGCTCGTCGGCCCGGGCGGTGTGGGAAAGACCCGGCTCGCGACCGCATTCGCCGCCGGGACCGCCGACGAGGTCCCTGGTGGGGTCTGCATGGTGGAGCTCGCGTCGGTGACCGATCCTGGCGACGTGCCCCGAGCGGTGATCGGCGCGCTCGGCCTGCGCGAGGTGGGCCCGCTCGACGCATCCACAACGCCGCGTGATCCGATGAGCCGCCTGGTCGAAGCGCTCTCGGCCACCGAGATGCTGATTGTCCTCGACAGCTGCGAGCACCTGATCGACGCGGCCGCGCGACTGGTCGACGACCTGCTCGGCCAGTGTCCCCGGCTCCGGGTACTCGCCACCAGCCGCGAGCCACTCGGCGTGCTCGGGGAGGCGCTCTGCCCAGTCAGCCCGCTCGGCCTGCCCGACCCGGGCGTCTCCGCGGGCGAGGCCATGACGTACCCGGCGCTACGACTGTTCGCCGACCGTGTGGCCGCGGTACGGCCGGGCTTCACGGTCACCGACGACAATGTCGCCATCGTCGTCGAGCTCTGCCGTCGGCTTGACGGGCTGCCGTTGGCGATCGAGCTTGCCGCCGCCAGGCTGCGGTCCTTGCCGCTCGAGGAGTTGGCCGCGCGGCTCAGTGACCGGTTTTGGCTGCTCACCGGTGGCATCCGGACGGCGCTTCCGCGGCATCGGACGCTGCGGGCGGTCGTCGCCTGGAGCTGGGACCTGCTCGACGACGACGAGCGCCGGGTCGCGGAGCGGCTGGCGGTGTTCCCCGCCGCGGTCACCCCCGAGGCCGCCGGGCAGGTGTGCGGTGGCGGCGCGGCCACCCTGGACACGCTCGCCGCCCTGGTCGACAAATCGCTGCTCCAGATGGAGGAGTCAGGGCCGCGCTATCGCATGCTGGAGACGATCCGGGAGTATGGCCTGGAGCGGCTGGCGGAGGCTGGGGAGATCGCCGACGTCAGAGCCGTCCACGCCGTCTACTTCCTACGCCTTGCGGAGACGGCCGAGCCGCATCTGCGGGGACCGGGCCAGGTTCCCTGGATCGCGCGGCTCGCCGCCGAACGCGACGATCTGCTGGCGGCCCTGCACTTCGCCCGCGACACGGGCGATGCCGAGACCGCCGTGCGGCTGGGGGCGGCGCTCGGCCTGTTCTGGACGATTCGAGGCAACCACGCCGAGGCCGCGAGCCTGCTGCGACGCGTGCTGGATGTCCCCGGCGAGGCGCCGGAGGCGGCCAGGACGGTCGCCACAACCTTCTACCTGTTCAACAGCGTGCTCGCTGGCGGAGGCGTGCACGCGGAGGTGGCGGTCGAGGAGATGTGGGCACAAGTGCACACTGCGGGCCTGGCCGGGGGGCATCCCGCTGCCGCGCTGGTGGATGCCGCGCTGGCGTTGATCATCGACGACGCCGCCCAGGGCCTTGGGGCGATCGATCGACGGCTGTCCCATCCGGACCCGTGGACACGGGCGATGCTGTGGCTGATGCGGTCCTTCCTGCACGGCAACGACGGGGACATGGACGGCATGCGCGGGGATCTGGCAGCCGCGGTCGAGGCGTTCCGAGAGGCCGGTGAACGGTGGGGCCTGGCGACGGCACAGTCCTATCTGGCGTATACGCAGATCATGATCGGCGACTTCGACGGCGCCATCGTGGCGCTGCGGGAGTCGATACGGCTCCTGCGCGAGCTCGACGCCGCCGACGAGGCGGTCCTTCAGCGGGTGTGGCTCGCGCAGGCTCGCGCTGACAAGGGCGACGTCGGTGGGGCGCGGGCGGAACTGCTCGAGATGGTCGCGCCGACCGGCGGGAGGTCGTCGGTCCGTTACCTGGTCTTCGCCCGGATCGCCCTTGGAGACCTGGCCCGGTACGACGGTGACCTGGAGGAGGCCGCGCGGCAGTATGACGCTGCCTCGCAGGAGCTGGATCGCGCACCGGTCCACGCCTCGTTGTTCGGTGCGATGCTGCTGTGCGCGATGGGGCATCTGGCGGTGGCCGCAGGTGAGCTGGGTACGGCGCGGCGGCGTCTCGAACAGGCCCTCGCCCTGGCCATCGAGGCGCCGGACATGCCGCTGGTGGCCGTCGTCGGTGTCGGGGTGGCGCGGCTATGTCTGGGATATGGGGACGCCAGCGGTGCGGCGGAGGTGCTCGGCGCCGCCCACGCGCTGCGCGGCGCGGCCGACGAATTCAACCCTGACGTCACGCGGCTGGCCCAGCAGCTGGGTGCGGAGTTGGGCGAGCGCGCCTACCAGGCGGCCTATGCCCGTGGCAGCGGGTTGGACCGCGCGGGCGCGCTCGCCCAGCTGCACGCTCAGGTGCGGCGCCGGTAGGCGCGCACCGCCAGCGGCGCGAACACGGCGAGGATGGCGGCGGACCACAGCAGGGTCTTGGCCACCGGGTCCGCGACCGGTCCGCCGAGCAGCAGGCCGCGGGTGGCCTCCACGGCGTGGGTCACGGGGTTGACGTTGACCCATGCCTGCAGCCAGCCCGGCAGCGTCTGGGTGGGCGCGACCATGCTGGTGCCGAACGCCAGCGGGAAGATCCCCAGGAAGGCGACGCTCTGCACGATGACGGTTTCTCGGATGAGCACGCCGACCAGGACGTTGACCCAGCTCAGGCTGAAGCTGAACGCGATCGCCAGCGCGGACGCGGCCAGCGTGGCCAGCGGGTCGGTCCGGATCCGGAACCCCAGCAGGTAGCCGACCGCGAACAGCACGGCGAGCGCGACGACGTAGCGGATCGTGTCGCTTGCGACCGAGCCGATCAGGGGTGCGGAGCGCCCGATCGGGAGGCTGCGGAACCGGTCGAAGACGCCCCGCTTGATGTCGAGGTTGAGGTTGAGGCCGGTGGCCAGCATCCCCGCAAGCATTGTCGACATGACCAGGATTCCCGGGAAGATGTATTGCAGGTAGTCCCGGGTGGACCCGGAGACCGCCCCGCCGAACAGGTAGACGAACAAGACCAGGAAGATGACCGGCATCAGGACCGCGTCGCCGATGATGCCGGGACTGCGCCTGACCTTGATCAGGCTGCGCTCGGCCAGCGCCAGACTGTGCCGGATCAGCCCGTAGGGCCGCTTGGGCGACTCGCGCGTCCGCAGCGGCTGGCTGGTGTGGCTTGCCGCGACAGTGTCGGTCATGCTGCCTGCTCCTTGTCGTGCTCGTCGGTGTGATGGCCGGTCAGGGAGAAGAAGACCTCGTCGAGACTGGGCAGCCGTAGTGAGAGCTCGGTGACGCCGATCCTGGCCGCGTCCAGGCGGCGGACGGCTTCGGTGAAGGCGGTGTCGCCGTCGACTGGCACGGTCAGCAGGCCGCGGCCGGCTGGCTTGGGCTCGCGACCGGCCACCGCGCCGATGATCGCGGCGGCGTCGTCGAGCCGGTCTGGGTCCTTGGGGCGGACGGCGATGGTCTGGCCGCCCACGATCCGCTTGAGCTCAGCCGGTGTGCCGTTGGCGATGACCTGGCCATGGTCGATGACCGTGATCTCGTCGGCGAGGGCGTCGGCCTCCTCCAGGTACTGCGTGGTGAGCAGGACGGTGCCGCCGTCGTGGATCATCGAGCGGATGATGCGCCACACGTCCTCGCGTTTGCCCGGGTCCAGCCCGGTCGTCGGCTCGTCGAGGAAGATGACGCTGGGGCGGCCGACCAGGCTGGCGGCCAGGTCGAGGCGGCGGCGCATACCACCGGAGTACGTCGAGGCCGGACGCCCGGCCACCTCGGTGAGCCCGAACTGCTCCAGCAACTGGGTGGCCCGGGCCTTCGCCTGGGCCCGGCGCAGGTCCAGCAACCGCCCGATGAGAACGAGGTTCTCGGCGCCGGTGAGGTCCTCGTCGACCGACGCGTACTGTCCGGTGAGGCCGATCGTCTGGCGCACCCGGGCGGCGTGGCGGACGACGTCGAGCCCGGCCACCGCGGCCGTGCCCTGGTCGGGTCGCAGGAGCGTGGCCAGGATGCGGATCGCCGTCGTCTTGCCCGCACCGTTGGGCCCGAGCACCCCCAGGACCGTGCCCGGCCGGGCGGCCAGGTCGATCCCGCCCAGCGCGGTGGTCTTCCCGAATCGTTTGACCAGGCCCTCGGCCTGGAACGCGTAACGCATGGCATTGCCTCCCTTCGTGGTGACGTCGGTCACGGTGCCCTGGCCGGCTGCCAGACGGCGCACAGATCGCTGTCAGCCGACAGTCCTCACGCAGGCACGGACTGTCTTCGAGGCCGCGCTCGCCAAGGGCGAGAATCCCCGGGCTGCCGCTCGCCTGGTCGCGGTGGGCGACGGCGAGGGCCTTTGCCCGAACAACGTCTGGTCCCGCGGGTCAACGGGCAGCCTCTCCGGGTTGGGCTGGGACGTCGTGGGACGGGAGCCGCCACAGCACGGCGACGGCGCCCGCCGCCACGAGGACCGCGCCCGCGAGCATCGCCAGGCCGAAGCCGTCCATAAACGCGGCGTTCGCCGCCCGGCGGAGGGCCTCTCCGGCGGGTCCGCCCATCCCGCCCGCAATCTCCAGCGCCGCACCCACCGATCGCTTGGCGGCGGCAGCCAGGTCCGGGCTCAGCGATGAGAAGGCCCCACCGATCCCGGACCTGTACCCGGCGTTGGCGAGCGCCCCCAAGATCCCGATGCCGAGTGCTGCGCCGACCTGGCGGCCGGAATCGTTGACCGCCGACCCCAGGCCCGCGTTCGCCTCGGGCACGGCGGCCATGACGGCATCGGTGGACGGGACAAATGCGGCGCCGATGCCCAGCCCGATCAGGAGCAGGGCAGCCCCCACCAGCCAGTACGAAGTCTCTGGCTCGACGAAGGACAGGGAGGCGAAGAGCAGAGCGGCGCCGCCCAGGGCGGTGGCCACGGTCCGGGCGGTGCCGATCCTGGGGACCAGTCGTTGGGTCAGCGGGCCCGCGACCCCGAAACCGATCGCGATCGGCAGGAACCGCAGGCCGGCCTGGAGTGGCGTGTACCCCTGGACGAACTGGAGGTACTGGGTGAGCTCGAACGCCAGTCCGCCGATGGCGAATCCTGCCAGGGTCATCGCGACCGTCCCCCACCTCAGGCGGGGGTTGCGGAACAGCCGCAGGTCGAGCATCGGCGCTGGGGCCCGTCCCTCGTGCAGGACGAAGGCGGCGCCGGTGATGAGCGCCACCGCCAGCGAGCCGATCACCGCCAGGCTGGCCCAGCCGCTGGCGGGGGCCTCGATGATCCCGTAGACCAGCGTGGTCAGGGCCGCCACCGAGAGTGCCAGTCCCGGCAGGTCCGGGCGGGGCGGCGCCGGGTGGCGGCTTTCTGGCACCAGGATCCACCCCGCCGCCAGGGCGACGACGACGATCGGCACGTTCAGCAGGAACACCGAACCCCACCAGAACTGCTCCGGCAGCCATCCGCCGGCGATGGGCCCCAGGGGGATGCCGAGGCTGGCGACCCCGGTCCAGATCCCGATGGCCTTGACCCGCTCCTGGCGGGGGAAGACGTCGACGAGGATCGACAGCCTGCATGGGCCTCCTCACCTGGTGGCTCGACAACGACCACGTCCCGTACTCGGCTGAGGAGCTCCACTCGATCTTCCGCCGGCTGGCAACGCAGGGCGTGCGGCGCGTCCTCGCCGCCACCTGAGATTCGGGCCTGCGCTAGCCCATCGCCTTGCGCAGCGCTTCGGCGTCGTAGATGAGCTCGCCGCGGGCGATCTTGCCGTCGCGGATCTCCAGCACCTCCGCGGCGGTCAGCATCCCGGGGACCGACGCCATGGTCCAGTCCACGACCGAGCACACCAGGTTCCCGTCGCTGAACTGGTGGCGGACGCGGAAGCTGGTGACAGCAGCTCCCGCCTGGCGGGCCATGGCCCGGTAGCCGTCGGCCGAGTCGAAGCTGGCGACCGGTCCGACGAAGGCCATGTCGTCGGCCAGCGGCACCCTGCTCATGTCTCCGCGGTGGTTGATCCAGGCGTCGTAGTACTGGTTGGCGATCTCACGTGGGTCCATCAGCTCTCCCCCGGGTCGATGATCGTGCAGCCACACCCAGTACGATCCGGCAGGTCGCCGGAACTCATCGGCCCGGCCGTCACCTCGTCGGGCTATCGTTGCGCCATGGCTGCTCCGATCGTGACGACGCCCGGCCCGGACGGGCTATTCGAGGCCGCGCTCGCCGGCGACGAGGCCAGCTTCCGCCTGCTCGTGGAGCCCCACGTGCGTGAGATCCACGTGCACTGTTACCGGATGCTGGGATCGTTCCATGACGCCGAGGACGCCACCCAGGAGACGCTGCTGCGCGCCTGGCGGTTCCTGCACACCTTCCAGAGGCGAGCGCCGCTGCGGGCGTGGCTGTACCGGATCGCCACCACCACCTGCCTGAAGGCGATCCAGGCAAGACGGCATCGCCGCGCGGAACCCGGTGCGGACGGCTCCGACGTGTCGCACCTGGAGCCCTATCCGGATCGGCTGCTGGACCACCTGCCGGCCGACGGCCCCGACCCGGCCGCGGTTGCGGAGCAGCGCGACTCGGTGGCGTTGGCGTTTGTGGTGGCCCTGCAGCGGCTCACCGCACGCCAGCGGGCGGTGGTCCTGCTCCGCGACGTGCTCGACTGGAAGGCGTCCGAGGTCGCCGGGCTGCTGGAGACCTCGGTGCCAGCGGTCAACAGCGCCCTGCAACGCGCCCGCGCGGGCCTGGGCCGGGCCGAGCCCCTCACCCCTGTGGGCACCCGCTCGCTGAGCGGCCAGGAGCAGGAGGTCCTGCGTCGCTTCATGCTGGCCTGGCAGCGGCGCGACATCGACGGCTTGGTCGGGCTGCTGCGCGAGGACGCCGTCCTGCACATGCCGCCGCTGCCCCTGCGCTACGTCGGCCGTGACGAGACCGCGAGGTTCCTCCGCACCGTCCCCGCGGACGGCCGGCTCGAGCGCATCCAGCTGGTGGCCATACGCGCCAACGGGCAGCCGGCCATGGCCGCCTACCTGCCCGGCGACGGCCGCCTCCATGCCTACGGCGTCATGGTGCTGACGGTCGTGGACGACGCGATCCAGACGATTACCGGCTTTCAGGACGTCTCGCTGTTCCCTGCATTCGGCCTGCCTCAAAGCCGTGCTCGATGACGGTCTTGAGGTTGGCGAGCACGGCGGGCAGCATGCCCGCCCACATTCGGCTGATCTCGCCCTCGGCGGCCGGATCCAGGGCCTCGAAGCTCGACTCCCAGACGATCCGCGCGCCGGTCCCGGCCGGCTCGACAGCCAGGCGGCCCCGGTTGTCGCGAACCGGTAGGCCGCCGTCGATGGTGTAGTGGTAGGAACGGGTCGCGGCCGAGTAGTCGAGGATCTCCTCGCGTTGGGTGTGCCCGTCGGCGAAGGTGCACCACCGGGTCAGCCCGTCCACCTCCACCATGGTCACCCCCGGAATCCAGCGGTCTACCCCCGCCAGATCTCCAAGGACCTGCCAGGCGAGGTCCGGGTCGGCAGCGACCTCGATCGTGTGGGTGAAGCTGGGCATCGGTCTTCCTTCCCGCGCTCCTGTGTCCAAGGTAGGCTATACTCAAGCGTCGACTTTCACAAGCCAAGCCTTGTAGAACGCCAGTGGGTGGCCGAGAGGATCGGGAGGCATGAGCGCTGAAGCCGCCCTGAAGGCCCTCGCCGAGCCCCGCCGTCAGCAGATCCTGCGCCTGGTACGAGCCACGCCGCGCTCGGTCGGCGAGATCGCCGAGCAGGTCGATATCACCCAGCAGGCCGTCTCCCAGCACCTGCAGGTGCTCAAGGACGCCGGCTTGGTCGCCGTCCGCCAGGACGGCACCCGGCGGCTGTACGTGATCCGGCCCGAAGGCTTCGAGTCGCTCGACCAGTTCCTCGCTGAGCTGTGGCCAGCCGGGCTCAGCCGCCTGAAAGCCGCCGTGGAGCGCGACGCGCGATGACGGCTGCTGCGCCCTACACCACCTCGG
>WNGA01011810.1_pt1 | contig 11347 bp, 9 predicted proteins | sample 5400061 | NCBI WGS metagenome assembly WNGA01 (sample SAMN13153366, study PRJNA577476) | soil metagenome | isolation source: 100 cm soil or saprolite under grassland replicate 2 | place: USA:California | collected 2016-06-15
CCACAGGCTCGTCGGGACTCGCGAGACGCGAGGGGGGAGACGGGAGGCGCGGGAAGCGGATCGCGGGGCCGGGCGCCACTCCGAGTCGAGGAGGATCGTCGGGGTTTCCGGCACCGGCGGGAGCAGCTCCGCGGCTCTCTTCTCCCCCACCGCCGCGACGAACCGCGCGCGGCGAATCTCGTTGCGGGCGTTGCCCCCGAGATCCCACGCCATCAGCTTCGCCCAGACTAGGGAGTCGACGGGCTCGAACGTCGCCGCCGTCGAGCGGAGGATGCGGAACTCGATCGGCCGCGCCGACGAGGAAGCCAGATATCCATTGATCCCGCAGACGTACGCCTCGACGAGGCGCCGCGCGGGAGGAGCGAGACTTCTCCAGGCCGACTCGGCGGCGCGGCGGAAGCCGATCGTCCGGAGGAACCGGTCCGTCTCGACGAGTCGTGGCCCGAGAATTTCGGACAGCCGCCCCGCGCCGATTCGACGCTGATACTCGATCTGCCAGAGGCGGTCGCGCGCGTGGGCGTACCCCAGCCCGAAAAAGGCGTCGGCCTCGCTCGCGGCGCGAATCGTGGGAACTCCGTGCGCATCCGTCTCGATCGTGATCGGGGCGGAAGGACCGAAGAGTTTCAGCGTTCCGCTCGTGCGCGGAAATGTTGTGAGCGCGAGGAGAAAGAGTCCGATTGCCGCCGCACCCGTGAGCAGAACGAGTGCGAACAGGATCTTCTTCAAGCTCTATCGAGAGTGTCGGGGTCCGTCGATTCCAGGAACGCGCTCGACGAGCGTCAAGCTGAAAACCTGCTCCCATCCCGCGAGCGCCATCTCTCTCCCGTCGGGAGAGACTCCGAAGGACTCCGTTGAGACACCCGGATAGAAGCGCGTCCCGCCGCGAGCGGCATTTCGAAAGTCTAGCTTCTGACGGAGCCGTCAGCCGCTACAGGAGCGGCTCGAGGTCGTAGGAGCCGTCGCCGAACTCGAGCGTCAGCGCCCCCTCTCCGAAGACGGTCCGCTCGAGGGACAGGTCGATCCCCGGCGGCATCCAGGGGGCGAGGTTCACGACCATGATGCGATCGTCGGAATAGTAGGTGAGCAGTCCCCGCGGCGCCTTCTGCACGAGGTAGGAGAGGAGCTGATCCGGGATCGGAATGAACGAGAGTGCCTGGACCTTGTCCAGCACGAAAGCCAGAAATCCGTCCTTCAACCGGAGCTGAGACAGGATCGCCTTCGCCGAGAGCGGCACCCCGAACCGGTGGATGACGAGCGTGACGGCGAGCTCGCCGCGCGTCACGTGGACCTCGAGATCCTGGAGGTCGGGAATCCGGTCCGCGAGCCGCGCGACCAGGCGGTTCAACGTCGGCTCGTCGAAGGTGAGAGCGAGGCCGCGCCAGCGAACTCGAAGGCCTTCGGATGGCTCTGGAGGAATTGGTGCGACAGCCGCTTCGCGGTCCATCGGTTGATTGTAGGGGGTCAGGTCTCCACTTGCCACCTTGCGTTCGCAAGATGTCGAGGGCGTCCGTCCGAAGTCACCAGCCAGTGATCAGTGAAGACCTGCCCCCAAATACGCGAGAGCGAATCCCACCTGCGCCGACATCAAGAGCAGGTACATATGCGTCCAGGCGGGATGGTTTTCGGTGCGCGCGAGCTCGTCGGGATTGCGCAGCAGGAGCGCCGCCGCATAAACGCCCCAACCCGCGAGCAGCACTCCCAGGATGGTCAGCAACGCCCGGTTGCCGGTCAGGAGAAACCCTCCGGGCCGGTCGGGATCGGGAAGAGCGGCGAGAACCGGCACGAGCAGCCAGGGAACGACGAAGAACGGCGCCATCATCCGCGCCGCAGTTGAGACGCCGAAGCGGATCGGAAGCGTCACCACGCCGTGCTCGCGGTCTCCCGCCATGTCGGAAAAGTCCTTCGTCGAGGTCGCGCCCAGGAGAAACAACGCGAAGACCGCGCCGATTGCCCACGGCTCCCACAACGCGACGGACGCGATGAAGGACCAGCCGGCGACCTTCAAGAGTCCCCCGCGCGTCACCGCAATCGTGAAATTGGCCCAGAACCAGTGGCGCTTCGAACGGCCGAACGCGGGAAACGAGTACACGAACGTCGCGAGCGCGCCGATGCAGTAGATGAAGAAAGCCGCGTGAAAATGCGCGGGAGCGCTCATCCGTTCGGCGAACGACCGGTACGGATACGGAACGACGAGCCAGGTCGGCAGGATTGCGGCGGCGTAGAGGATCGCCGCGACCAGCCAGGCGTTCGGTATCGATACCTCGCCCGTCACGAGGGGGCGTTCCGGCTTGTTTCGACGATCGATCTCGAGATCGGCGATCTGGTTGACGATGTTCGAGGCCGCGTTCATCGCCGACGCACACAGCGACCCGATCGCGACCGTCAGCACGATTTGCCACGTGACGCGACGCGAGACGTCGGGATTGTGCGCGGAGCCGAACGCACACACCGCTCCGGACAGGATCCCGAGAAGCGGAGGGAAGAGCGTAAACGGGCGAGCGAGCCGCAGCCAATGTTTCATAGCGGCTGGACGGGCCACCAGATCGAGCCCCTCTCGAGAGAAAGAGCGATCTCGAGTGCGATCAACCCGCCAGCAAACGTGTTGAACGCGTTCGCGAACTCGTGATCCGGGCGGAATCCGAAACGCCGGCCCAGGTCCGCGAGAACGCTTTCCGACATTGCGCCGAGAAATCCCCCGGCGAGAACCGCGATCACGACTTCGCGCGGCAGCCAGCCGAATATCCAGGCGGCGAGCGCCATCCCGAATGCGCCGGCGAGCGCGGCCGCGGTCCCGGCGAGGGAAACGGCGCCGGGGGTTCCGGGTGCGAGCGGCTCGAACGTGAGCGGAGAGCGCGGATTCCGCCCGAAAAGAGTTCCCACTTCGGTGCCGAGAGTGTCGGCGAGCGCCGCAGCGAGGGCTCCCGCGAATCCGGCGGCCGGCGCCCCGAGAACCAGGAAAGCGATCGGCACGAGGCAGTTGGCCACGACGTTCGCCGCTCCCCGTCGGCCGCGGCCGGCCTGCGCCACGCCCGCGGCGCGCTTGGCCCCATACCCCCACTTCGTCGCCGCGGTCGCTGCCAGAAAGAACCCCCAGAGAAGAGCGTAGGCGGTCCATCCGCCGTACGACATCACGACGAATCCGGCGATTGCTCCGGAGAGCGCGCCGGTTCGGGAGACGAGCCCGGCGCCGCCGGTCACGAGAGCGGCCGCGACGTTGACCGCGACGGCGGTGGCGAGCCGTCCCCACGAGCCCGCGTGGTATGGGACGAGGGGCGCTCCTGGGAAACGGCCGAGCTGGATGAGGAAGAGCGCGGTCGGAATGGCGGCGACGAGGTTGTCGTCGATTCCGGCCCGGACCGACTCGAGAAAGGCATAGACCGCGGCGCCGGCGAGGAGCAGCCACGCGGCCGCGAGGTCGAGCGGCCGCGCGGAGACGAACCAGAAAACGAGGATGGATGCCGTCGCGCCCGCCGCCCAATTCGAGGCGAGTCCGATCCATCGCTTGGACCGGTTCCAGGGGAGAGTCGGGCCGTCCAGGACCTCTCCGGCGACCGCGGCCGCGGGATCGCCGAAAGCCATCATGGCCCACACCGCAGCCGCCACCGTCAGGTAGTGCTCGCGCAGGAGGAGCACCAGAACGAGCACCATCGCTGCGTACGCCACGATCCCTGGGTCGCGGGATCTCGTTCGGTCCCGGTAGAGCCCGCGGCCGACGCGCGGCATGAGAAACAGGTTGAAGAGCAGAGCGGCGAGCGCGACGACCGCCGCCGCTTTCCAGTCGAGCCAGCGGAAAGTGAGCGCGAAAAGGCCCGTCGCCGCGTGGACCGCCTTGCGCTTCCATTCCGTTGCAGTGATCGTCGTCATTCCGAGGCCCGGGCTCTTTTCGGCGTCATTAGCGAAAGCGAAGGGGTCCGGATGACGGTCGGCCGGAGATCACGCTTCCGGCCGCGCGCGCCGCGCGAGGTAGTCGATAAGCGGCTCGCGGAAGTGCCGGATCGTCCGGCTGGTCAGCGCCTCGAACTTCGAGGTGTCGAGGACCGAGTAGGCCGGCCGCGCCGCCGGACGAGCGAGCGCCGTCGAGGTCGTCGGGCGGACGCGGACCTCCGGGTGTCCCGCGAGAGCCAGGATCTGGCGAGCGAACTCGAACCACGTCACCTCGCCGCGGTTGGCGAAGTGGACGATCCCCGAGGCCCCGAGCGCCAGAAGCGCGAGGATGGCTTCGGAGAGGTCCGTCGCCGCGGTCGGTCTGCCCTTCTGATCTTCGACGACCGGGAGCTCGCGCCTCCCCTCCTCCGCCTGCTGGAGGATCGCCTCGACGAAGTTCCACCCGCCGCGGCCGAAGAGCCACGAAGCGCGCACGACGAGCGCCGTCGGAGATTCCAGTGCCGCCTCTTCCCCGGCGCGCTTTCCCCGCCCGTACGCGGAGAGGGGCCCCGGCTCGTCGCTTTCGGTGTAGGGAGCCCGCTTCTCGCCGTCGAAGACGAAATCGGTGGAAATCTGGACCAGGCGTGCGGCATGCCGCTCGGACGCTTCCGCGAGGATCGCGACCCCGTCGGCATTCACCGCAAACGAGCTCGGGTCGCTCTCGCAGGCATCGACCCGCGTGAATGCGGCGCAGTTGATCACGACCTGCGGACGGATCTCGCGGAACGCGCGGGCGACCTCTTCGACGTCGGTGACGTCGAGCTCCACGTGGGGCCGCGGATAGACCTCGTATCCCCCGCCGGCGATCACGGGAGTGAGGTCCGATCCGAGCATTCCCGAAGCCCCCGTGATGAGCACCCGCGGGCGCTCTTCCGGCGCGGGACGGGGCGAAGCGAGGACCGCCGGTTGGGGCTCGGAGGAGACGACGCCGGCTTCCGGAGCCAGCGAGCGGCCGGGCGGCAGCATCATCGGCGTTCGACCTACCCCGGCGGCTTCGCGGTCGCCGAGGCAGTCGCGAGACGGTTGCCGTACTGCGTCCGGTAGAACTCCTGGTAGACGGCGTCCCGTTCCTTGATCGGGCGCCACCAGTCCTCCCGCTCCCGATACCAGCGGACGGTTTGCGCAAGCCCCTCGTCGAAAGGCGTCGTCGGACGGAACCCCAGGCGCGCGAGCTTGCCCGCGTCGAGCGAGTAACGCCGGTCATGGCCGGGCCGATCGTTCACGAACCGGATGAGGCTCTCCGGTCGGCCGAGGAGCGAGAGGACCTTCCGGGTGATGTCGACGTTCTCGGCCTCGTTTCCGCCCGCGATGTTGTAGGTCTCTCCGGCCTCTCCGGCGTCGAGCAGGAAGTCGATCGCGGCCGCGTGATCCTTGACGTAGAGCCAGTCGCGCACGTTGCGGCCATCGCCGTAGAGCGGCAGGGGAAGGCTGTCGATCGCGTTGGTCACGAAGAGCGGGATGAGCTTCTCCGGGTACTGGTACGGCCCGTAGTTGTTGGAGGCGCGCGTCACGATGACCGGCAGCCCGTACGATGCCCAGTACGAATACGCCAGACGGTCACCCCCCGCCTTGGAGGCCGCGTACGGATTTCGGGGGTTCAACGGCGAGTCCTCGTGGAACGAGCCGTTCGCGATCGAGCCGTAGACCTCGTCGGTCGAGATTTGGATGAACTTCTGGATGCCGCGGCGGCGCGCCTCTTCGAGAAGCACGAAGACGCCGCGCACGTCCGTCTCGATGAATGAAGCATCTCCCAGCAAGGATCGGTCGACGTGCGTCTCCGCGGCAAAGTTGACGACGGCATCACAGCCGTCCATGGCGAGGCGCACGACGTCCGGATCGGCGATGTCGCCCTTGACGAAACGGTAATTCCGGCGCCCCGCGACGTCGGCCACGTTGGCCGGATTCGCTGCATACGTGAGTTTGTCGAGGTTGACGACGGTCACCCCGTCTCCGCGCGATTCCAAGAGGCGTCGAACGAAGTTCGACCCGATGAAGCCGCACCCGCCCGTGACGAGGACCTTCACAGGATCCCGATCTCGGAGTTGTCGCTGACGAGGAACCGGTGAACGCGCGGACGTTCGGCGCCCGGGTGAATCCGGACGTTCTTGCCGATCAGGGAGTCGGCGATCCGGCCCGGAATCCGTTCGAGCGCCGAACCCTCGAGGACGATCGAGTTCTCGATCTCGCACCGCTCGATCCGACAGTCCGGACCGATCGAGGTGTACGGTCCGACGAAAGCAGACCGGATCTCGGTCCCGGCGCCGATGATCGCCGGGCCGCGGATCGTGCTCGCGTAGATCCGGGCGCCCGGCTCGATCACGACCTTACCTTCGACGCGAGAGCTCTCGTCTGTGCCGTCGGCACCGCTCGCGTGGAACGTGTCGAGAATGATCCGGTTCGCCTCCAGCATGTCCTCGACCTTCCCGGTGTCCTTCCACCACCCGGATACGACGTGTGGATGGACGCTCCTTCCGTGGTCGATCAGCCACTGGATCGCGTCGGTGATTTCCAGCTCGTTTCGCGGGCTCGGCCGGATCGCCTTGACCGCCTCCCAGATGGTGTCGTCGAACATGTAGACGCCGACGAGCGCCAGGTTCGAGCGGGGCTCCTTCGGTTTCTCCGTCAGCCGGATTACCGTGCCGTCGGAGAGCTCGGCGACACCGAATTGCTCGGGGTTTGGGACCCTTGCGAGCAGGATCTGGGAGTTGCAGCCGATCCGCCGGTACTCTTCGACCAGCGATGCGATCCCGTCGGCGATCAGGTTGTCGCCGAGGTACATGACGAACGGCTCCCCTTTCAGAAACGCCTCCGAAATGAGAACGGCGTGCGCGAGGCCGAGCGGATCGCCCTGCTCGATGTAGGTGATCTCCGCTCCGAAGCGCGAGCCGTCCCCGAGCGCCGCCCGGATCTCGTCTTTCGTCTCGCCGACGACGACCCCGATCCGATGGATTCCGGCGGCCACGATTGCCTCGACACCGTAGAAGAGCACTGGCTTGTTCGCGACCGGAACCAGCTGCTTGGCGCGCGTGTAGGTGAGCGGACGCAGACGGGTGCCCTTGCCGCCGGAGAGGATCAGGCCTTTCATTGAAGAGGATGATAGCCCGTCACGCCGTCTCCCGAGCGCAGCGGGTGCTCCCTTGAATCGAGAGATTCCTCGGCCCTGCGGGGCTCGGAACGACCGAAGAAAACTACTGCCCCCCGAAAATCCGATCGAGCGACCCGTTCATGTCGAGCAGCGTGCCCACGTCCTTCAGGTTCACGACGAGCCTGTAGTCGCGCCGCGTGGACGGTGGAAGCCGGAGCTGTCGGACTTCGAGGAAGACCGCGTAGCACGAACCGCTGTAAGACAAGAGCGAACGGTCTTCGAGCAGCTTGTTCTGCTGGGCGTCGTAGTTCAACTGCGTATCGACACGAAGCGCCTTTCCCAGATCGAGGCCCGCGGCGACCCGGATCTGGTCGGTCCGCGTCGAAGTCGTCGATCCGGCGACCGGAGCGGGCTCACTCGAGAACCAGGTCGCGTTGAGGTAGTTCTTTTTCCAGTTGACCGACGTCGCGACGGACACCGCGGTGACCCGCGAAACGTGGACGTCGTACGCGACCCGCCCGTCGAAAGCGAAGAAACCGGCCGGAGCGAGCCGGAGGTTTCCCTCGATCGGACCCGTCCGCTCGGCGAAGGACTCGAAGGAGGACGGGGTCGCGGTGGCGACCTGCGGCAGGCGCAAGGCGTGGGTCTGCGCGATTTCGAACGATGCGATCTCGTTGGCGCCTCCGCCGGCCTTCGCGTCCGCCGGCCGTGCCAGAAGTCGGTTCACGATCGCGTAGCGGACCTGGTTCCTTCCCAGGGACGTGTCGATCTCGTCGTAGATAGGGATCCGCAGCGGATCGTCGACGTCCGAGACGTACTCGTAGTCGACGCGCGGCTCGATCACGTGCTTGAAGCGCCCGAACGGCCCGATCGTCCCCTCGTAGATCCGGGAGAACGACGGCCCGACGAGCGACGCGCCCGCCTCGGCGTACGACCGGGTCAGCGAATCGCCCGTGAGCGCGGTCTGGCCTTCGTTCGTGGAATCGGTGTAACCGGTCCACCGGCCTCCGCCCTTCGCGGTCAGCGAGAGCCAGGGGACGCTCTTCCACGGAATCGAGAGCGTCGGATGGAAATCCACACGCCCGTACTCTCCGTGCGTGAGGCCCGGCCCTCGATCGACGTAGAGCCACGAAACCGAAGACTCGAGCGCGAGAAAGAACGGCGAGCGTCCGAGTCGCGAGGTTCGCCGAAAGTACTCCAGCGACGGAAGCCGTTCCTGGACCACCTTCGTGCCGTAAAAGGTCTCGCTCCGCTCCACGCGCAGGTTGATCGAGTCGTCGCCGAAGTTTTTCGTCAGGAAGCCGCGCGAGAGGGTCTGCCGCGAAGAGGAGAGCGCGAACGCGCGCTCGAAATCACGGAGGAACTGTTCGTCGGAGTACTCGTGCACCGAGAGCACGCCGCGAAAACCGAACGGCAGGTCGTCGGAAACGTGGTCCAGCCGGGTTTTCCACCGCGTCCTCTCGCGCTGGGCGAAGACGCCGGAGGCGCCGTCTGGCATCACGCAGGGCTGCGTCCCACCCGGCTCTTCTTCGAGCGGCACGCAGACGGTCGCCTCGGGATCCCGGATCGCGTACGCCTGCAGGACCCCGGCGGACTCCGCCGACGGAGTCCAGCGCAGCTCCTCGCCCACGCCGACGGCTCCCCGCGAATAAAGGTCGAGCTGCGTCGTCGAATCCGTGGCGCGGCTCGTCATCCAGTAGTACGAGAGACCGAGGTACCCGCCCCGCCGGCTGTTGTACCCCAGGCCCGGGACGAGCAGGCCGGAGGCGCGGTCCTGTTTCGTCGGCCAGACGAGCCAGGGCGTGTAGAGGACCGGCACCGGGCCCGCGCGGAACGAGACGTTCTTCATGCGTGCGTAGTCGTCCAGCGTCACGTCCGCTTCCGAGAGATAGAAGGACCATTCCGGGCGCGGCAGATCGCAGGATGTAAAGATCCCTTTCTCGATCCGGTAGGTCGCCGGCCCGATCTTGTCGATCGCCTGTGCGACGACGTGGTAGGTCGGCGCGAGATCCGCCGTCGCGTTCTCGAGCCGACCGGTCTTGTCCTCCACGCGGAAGACCGCATGGCTGCCGGACATCCGAGTCGGGCCCTGGTCGATGACGACGTGGCCGTCGAGCGTCGCGGTCTTCGTCGGAAAGTCGTAGTGGGCGCGATCGGCGGTGATTTTGACGTCCTGGTACTCGATCGTGACCTCTCCCGACCCCTCCCAGAAGACGTCTTTCTCATAGTGGACCGGGTTCTTCGTCGTGAGCCGGACTTCCCCGCCCTTCTCCGGCACCCGGAAGCGGATCTGAAAGCTCGCCTTCGTCTTGAAGCGCGACTCGAAAGGATCGGTCGGGCCGAACGACGTCTGGGCGGCGACCGACCATGCGATCAGGAACCCGAACAGAGCGGCGCTCGAGGTCCTCCCCCGGCTTCGTCTCACGTTTTCCGTCTCACGCTGGTCGGGCGATCACCACGAACTCCGCAACTCCGAGATCGTCGGAGGCGCCGGGATATTCCGAGAGGCGAGCGAGCCGCGTTGCGCCGTCGGGCGAAGGGGGCAGAGAGACGGTCTCGACACCTTCCACGCGGTATCCGGTCGCCTCGAAGAGATCCCGAATCGTCGATCGCGTGAAGTGGCGCAGGTGCGTCCCGGAGAGTAGCGAGTAAGGGATGTAATCGAAGCGCCCTGCGAGGAGGTCCGCGACGATCGCCCAGTTCCCGACGTTCGGGACCGACGCCACGACGACCCCGCGCGTGGAGAGCCACGGGCGGACGCGGGCGAGCGCGTCAGACGGGTCTTCCAGATGCTCCAGCACGTCACCGAAGAGGATCGCGTCGAACTCCGCCGCGAACTCGTCGGAACGGACCGCTTCGAGCGTCCGGGGAAGAACCCGATCGTAGACGCGGGCTGCCTGCGCGGCGTCCTCTTCGTCCGGCTCGATGCCGACGATCCGGGCGACTCCCCGCCGCCGGAGCGCCGGCGCCGTCGCGCCGCAGGAGCAACCGACGTCGAGAACCGCGCGAGCGCCCTCCGGGACCTTCGCCGCGAGGTCGTCGCGCGCCTGCGCGTCCATTTGCGCGTACCGGTGCAGGTACGCCCCGGGGTCCGCAATCGCGCGTCCTCCCGCCTCGTGAATCGCGGGCGGTGCCTCCTCGAGCGGGAGGAGCCCGGACAGCGCGGAAAGAGAGACGCGGCGGACCGCGAAAACGGGTGACCGCGGTCGCGCGACCGGAAACGACGGCGCGGCAGATCCGGCGCTTGTTCGGGCGGCTTCGAGCAGGCCAGAGGGGGTCGAGTACGCGAAGGAAGGGGCGTGTCGGATCTCTTCGGTCCACGGTTCGTTCGAAACGGGCAGAACCAGGTCGGCCTCCGGAAAACTTTCGAGGGCCTCGAGCAGGTGTTGAGCCGCCGGAGGGGCAAGGTAGGCCTCGGGATCAGCCCAAACGAGGAGGAGCGGAGAATCTCCGTGGGCATCCGCGACGGTCGGCTTGCGCCCGCGGACCTCGACGACGCCGCGCGCAGGGATTTCGCGGGCCCACCGGCGAGCGACGCGCCAGGCCCAGGGAGCTTCCGACCCGAAGCGGGGAACGCCGCCGAGGATCAGGTCGAAGGGTCCCGTCAGGCTGCCTCGACGAGCATCGCCGTCGCTTCTCCGCCGCCGATACAGATCGCAGCGACGCCGCGCCGCTTCCCTCCGTGCCGGAGCGCGTGAATGAGCGTCGTCAGGATCCGCGCTCCGGAAGCCCCGATCGGGTGCCCCAGGGCGACCGCTCCGCCGCGTACGTTCACCTTCGCCGGATCGAGCCCGAGCTCGCGGATCGCGGCGAGCGCGACCGCGGCAAACGCTTCGTTGATCTCGAAGAGATCCACGTCGGAGACGGAGAGTCCGGTCTTTTCGAGGAGCGTTCCGATGGCGCCGACCGGGGCCGTCGTAAACCATTCCGGCGCCTGCGCCACCCCGGTGTACGCCACGACGCGGGCAATCGGTCTCCACCCGCGCTCGGCCGCTTTTTCCGTCGACGAGACGACGAGCGCCGCAGCCCCGTCGTTGATCTTGGACGAGTTCGCAGCGGTCACCGTGCCGTCCTTCCGGAAGACCGGTTTCAGCGTGCTGATCTTCTCGAGCGGGGCGGCGAAGGGCTCCTCGTCGACGTCGATGACCTGCCTGCCTCTCTTTTCTGAAACCTCCACCGGGACGATCTCCTCGAGGGCGAGCCCCGACGTCGAGGCCTCCCGGGCCCGCCGGTACGACTCGAGGCTGTAAGCGTCCTGCTCTTCTCGGGTGAACGAGTATTTCGACGCGCACATCTCGGCGCATCCGCCCATGTGCACGTCGTTGTAAGGATCCCAGA
>WNGA01013985.1_pt1 | contig 11346 bp, 15 predicted proteins | sample 5400061 | NCBI WGS metagenome assembly WNGA01 (sample SAMN13153366, study PRJNA577476) | soil metagenome | isolation source: 100 cm soil or saprolite under grassland replicate 2 | place: USA:California | collected 2016-06-15
CGCACGGAGCGACGCCGGGCTTAGCCCGGGCGCCCGCGCCGAGCGGTTCCATGGAGACCGCAGTCAGCCCGCCGCGGGGTGAGCCTGACGAGTCGCCGGCGAATCGGGTCCATAGAAAAAGCCCCGTTACCAGGGCTTTTTCCGTAGCAGGCCTGTAAGCCGGATTCTGTTGTGGTGACCATCCCTCTGTGCAGCAACCCGGTCCCTCGGCGGGCCGCCTGGTAGCGGGACCTGTTTGCCTTGCACCGGACGGGGTTTGGCTAGCCGCCGTGTCGCCACGACGCTGGTGGGCTCTTACCCCACCTTTTCACCCTTGCCTCGGCGTCTCCGGAGAGAAGCTCGCCGGTCGGCGGTCTCCTTTCTGTGCCACTTTCCGTCGGCTTTCGCCGCCTGGGTCGCCCCAGCGTCCTGCCCTGCGGTGTCCGGACTTTCCTCGAGCGCCGAAGCGCCCGCGGTCACCCGGCCTGCGAGTCGAATTGTAGCTGCGTCTGTTCCGAACCGGCCCCCACGCGTAGGCTCGAGTTGCACTCGGGACAGGTGATCATTCCGCCCGCGTGCAGGACGAACTCGCCGCAGACGAGGCACTCCAGGCTCGCGCCGCGGAGCAACGCCTGCAGCTCCTGTTCGAGCGTGCGGTGCAGAGGCGCGACTGCGCTCACAGCTCGCGGAACACCCCCGTTACGCGTCCGAGGATCTGCACGTGCTGCGCGTAGATCGGCTCGAGGGCATCGTTCTCGGGTTGCAGACGGACGCGCCCGTCCTCCCGGAAGAAGCGCTTGACGGTCGCCTCGTCCGCGGACTCGTCTTCACCGGCGAGCGCCACGACGATGTCTCCGTTGCGCGCGTCCTGTGTGCGCTGAACGACGACGATGTCGCCCTCGAGGATGCCGGCGTTGATCATCGAGTCGCCCTTCACGCGGAGGAGGAAGTCGCCGCGGAGCGTCTCCGGAACCGCGAGATGGTCCTCCACGTTCTGCTCGGCGAGCAGCGGGCCGCCGGCTGCGATCTGCCCCACCAGCGGCAGCTGCGCCATCGAGGCGGCCGGCGCCTCGCGGCGCTCGCGTCCGACGAGCTCCAGCGCGCGGGGCTTGGTCGGGTCCCGCCTGAGCAGGCCGGCGCGTTCGAGGTTCGCGAGATGGGCGTGCACCGTCGAGGGCGATGCCAGCCCCACGGCCTCGCCGATCTCCCGCACGGTGGGCGGGTAGCCGTGTTGGTCGACGTAGTCGACGAGGAAGTCCCAGATCTCCTGTTGCCGTCCCGTCAGCATCTCCGCCTCCAGGGTTGGTTGGTCGGGCGAACGTGTGTTCGCCACCACGGTAGAGATTCCTTCGGACGGCGTCAAGGTCGGGGCCTCCAGCGATCCTCGTCGAGCGCCGATATGGCGATCGTGAACGGCCCCCGAGCGAGTGATCCTCTGCGGCTGGATCGCGGCGATTTGCATGGCTCTGGCGAACACGCTCACGCGCAATCCGCTCTTCGCGGCCGCCACCGGCGTGGTGCTGATGACGGTTGGTTTCCTCGTCCTTTTCAACGTCCGGTCGGCGGCGGATTGCCTTGCCGAGCGCCGAATCGGAATGTGGGTCTTCAAGACAAAGAGAAGCGCCGCGCCGTGGCAACGTTTTGCGGCCATCGTCGCCTTGGCGGGCCTTACGTTCGTATTGAACCCAGGCGCCGTGCCCTAGACGGACAGGTCCGAGGGACTGTCCCTGGGACCTGGCTAAAAGAACAACGCCCTCGAAGCGAGGGCGTCGAGTGCGCTGGAGAGGACTTGAACCTCCACGGCCTTTTAAGGCCACTAGGCCCTCAACCTAGCGCGTCTACCAATTCCGCCACCAGCGCCTGAGGGACGGTCAGTGTAGCCGCAGCACCGCCGCAGGGACGGGCTTTGCCCGGCCTCGGTCTCATGCGGCGACGTCAGGGTGCCGAGACTAAAGTCCGCGTCCGTGCGAGATCTCTGCCAAACCGCAATCGACGCTGCCACGAGCGCCGGCGCCGAGTACGCCGACGCACGCGTCGTGATGAAGCGAAACCAGTTCGTCGCGACGAAGAACGGGCGCGTCGACCGGATGATCGACGCCGAGAGCGAGGGAATCGGCGTGCGCGTCCTCGTCAGCGGCGCGTGGGGCTTCGCGTGCGACCGACGGTTGACCGCCGAAGGCGCGCGCAACGCAGCCGTGCGCGCCTGCACGTTCGCTCGAGCCGCCGGAGGCAACCACGCCCGCGCGCTCGCGCCCGTCGAGCCGCGCACCGGCCGCCACGAGAGCCCCGTCGAGCGCGACCCGTTCGCCGTCTCGCTCGCCGACAAGGTCGCCCTCTGCCTGCGCGTGGACGCCGCGCTCGAAGGCGGCGACGTGATCGTCCGCCAGACCATGCTGCGGGCGCAGCGCGAGCACAAGCTGCTGCTCTCGTCCGAGGGAACGGAGGTCGAGCAGGTCCTGACGGAGTGCGGCGCCGGCATCGAGTGCGCGGCAGCGCGCGACGGCGTCTTCCAGATGCGCAGCTATCCGAGCGCGCACGTCGGCTCGAGCTGTCAGGCCGGCTGGGAGTTCGTCGAGGGGCTGAACCTCGTCGACGAGGCGCCGCGCGTCGCGGAGCAGGCGACGGCGCTCGTGCGCGCGGATCCGTGCCCGAGCGGCGTGACGACGGTCGTGCTCGACGGCGACCAGGTTGCGCTCCAGGTGCACGAGTCCGTCGGCCATCCGACCGAGCTCGACCGCGTCTACGGCACCGAAGCCTCTTACGCGGGGACGAGCTTCCTCAAGCCGGCCGACCTCGGCTCGCTCCGCTACGGCTCCGAACACATGAACATCACCGCAGACCCGACGACCCCGGGTGGGCTCGGCAGCTTCGCCTTCGACGACGAAGGCGTGCCGGCGCGGCCGACGCCGGTCGTCGAGGCGGGCACGCTGAAGGGCTTCCTGACGTCGCGGGAGACGGCGGCGCGGATCGGCGCCGGCACCGGCGGCTCCATGCGCGCGGACGGCTGGAACCGGATGCCGCTCGTGCGCATGACGAACCTGCACATCGAGCCCGGCGAAGGCACGCTCGAGGACCTGATCGCCGACGTCGACGACGGGATCTACATGGAGACGAATCGCAGCTGGTCGATCGACGACAAGCGGCTCAACTTCCAGTTCGGGACGCAGATCGCGTGGCAGATCGAGAAAGGCAAGCTTGGACGCATGCTGCGCGACGCGACTTACACCGGCATCACGCCGGAGTTCTGGTGCTCGCTCGACGCGATCGCCGGCCCCGACTCGTGGCGCCTGTACGGGCTCACCAATTGCGGCAAGGGCCAGCCCGGCCAGAGCGCGCACGTCTCGCACGGCGCGGCGCCGGCGCGCTTTCGCAACGTCCAGGTCGGAATGAAGGCATGAGCGCACTCGACGTCGCGCGAGCGGCGCTCGAGGCGGCCGGCGGGGACGCGGAGGCGGTCGCCCACTCCGAGCGTTCCGGCCTCGCCCGCTTCGCCGGGTCGGAGGTGCACCAGCCGACGCTGATCGAGAACGTCGTCGTCACGCTGCGCGTCGTGCAGGGCGACCGGGCCGGTGTCGCGACGACGAACAAGGTCGACGCCGAAGGGCTCGCCGAGCTCGCGGTGCGCGCAACGGCCGCCGCGGCGAGCGCGCCGCCCGACGACAGCTTTCCCGGGCTCGCTCCCGCGACAGAACCTCCGACCGTCGACGGCTACGACGAGGCGACCGCGGCTCTCGGCCCGGACGACCAGGCACGCCTCGCCGCCGCCGCGATCGACGCGGCCGGGGACACGCCGGTCTACGGCTTCTTCACCAGCGCGGTGTCCGAGCTCGCCGTCGCGTCGTCGACCGGCCTCAGTGTCGAGCAGCGAATGACCGATGCAACCACACTCGTGGTCGCAGCCGCCGAGGGCTGCTCGGGGTACGCGGAGCAAACGTCGTGGCGCGCCGACGAGCTCGATCCCGCCGCCGTCGCGCGAGAGGCAACGGAGAAGGCGGCCCGCACAAAGGGCGCGGCCGAGCTCGAGCCGGGCGTCTACCGCGCGGTGCTCGAGCCATATGCGCTCGCCGACCTGCTCGAGTACTTCTCGCACGACTCGCTCGGCGCGCTCGGACTACTCGAGAAACGGAGCTATCTGAGTGGACGAATCGGCCAGCGCGTCGTCGACGAGAGGATCACGATCGTGGACGACCCGCTCGACCCGAAAGGACTGCCGAAGGCATTCGACTTCGAAGGGACGCCGAAGCGGCGCGTGCTCCTGGTCGAGCACGGCGTCGCGCGCGGTGTGGTCTGGGATCGCACAACCGCGGCGCGGTCGGACAACGGAGCCTCCACGACGGGACATGCGGGGCCGCTCGAGTCGCGCGACTGGGGCCCACTGCCGTACTCACTCTCGGTTGCCCCAGGCGAGGCCGAGTCCGTGGACGAGCTCGCCGAGCTCGTCGGCGAGGGAATCTACATCACGCGGCTGCACTACCTCGGCGTCGTCGACCCGCGGGAGGGCATCGTCACCGGCATGACGCGTGATGGGACGTTCCGGATCAGCAACGGCAGGATCGGCGAACCGCTCGTCAACCTGCGCTTCACCGTCGCAGTCCCGGACTTGCTCGCCGAGGTCTTCGGGCTCACGCGCAAGGCCTCGCTGGTGAACTCGCAGAACTTCTACGGCGAGCGCTATCCGTACGGCGTGCTGGCGCCCGCAGTCGCTGCGGCGCGGTTCCCGGTCACGGGCGTCGGCTCGAAGCCAGGGATCTAACGGCCGCGTAGTCGACGTCCCCGAGCGCGTCTTCCCGCCATCCCTGCAGGCGCGGGGACACGAGCCGGGCGTCGACGACCCAGGCGATCGGGACGAACCTGGCCGACGCGCGCATGTCCTCGTCCAGGCGCTGCAACGCACCGCGTTGATCCGTCGCGGCGAGCGCTCGCAGCAGGAGGTCACGCGCTCCGAGCCGCTCGTTCAGGACGAGCTCGGCAGGGAGGGCCTCCTCCTGGGGATAGGCGGCGAAGCGACGGCCGAACGAGCCGGCGAGCACGCGGGTGGGCTCGCTCACGAGCTCCGGCCCGAGGCCGACGTCGCGCCACTGCGCGTACAGCAGCCTCGCGCCGTAGCGGAGCGTCGGGTCCACCGGCACGCCGATCCGCACACGCACGCGCGGCAGGGACGAGACGGCGCCGACCGCGCTTCTGTACTCCTGGGTCTTCACCTTCGCCTTCGGGTCGACGAGCGAGACGGCCGCGGCGTCCAGCGACTCGGCGACGAGCTCCGCGTAGTCGCCTCGGTTCGGGGTACGTAAGTACACGTGTCTCAGCTTCGGCAGCAGGCGGCGGAGGACGACTCCGTCGATCGCCAGCAGCGTGCGTGAGTGGACGACGTCGCCGAGCCGTGCCCGCGTGGCCGCAATCGCCCCGACCGGGACCGGCGCCTCGTCCACGTCGCCGCGTTCGAATGCGCGCTCGCCGCCGCGTTCCGGATAGCGGCGGAACTCCACCGTCAGGCTCGCGCTGCGCACGACGACGAGTTGCGCCGACCCTGAGACGAGCCGGAACGGACCGGCCACGAAGCGCGGCGCGGCCGCGACGGTCGTCAGCGCGTAGGGAAAACGTCGCCACGGGAACGGAAGGCGGACGACGAGCTTCGACGAGCTCGGCGCGGTGATGCGGGCGTCCGCGAACAGCCACCGCAGCGGTGCGGCAGGCAGGCGCGTGACCCGGCTCAACGCGGCCGCAATGGAGGGCGCGCTCCGGCAGGTGAACGTCCACCTGCGGAACTCGTCGCTCCCCGCCCAGCCGCTACACAGGCCCGGAACCGGCGCCCCCGTCGCCGGGTCGACGCGCAGCGGCGTCGCGTAGAGCGCGCGGGCAAGCGTGGTCTCGTCGCGGCCTCGCGCGAGCGCCGGATCGAGCGGCCAGCGGAAGTCGGTCAACGCAACTCGCACGACACCCGGCGGTCCGCTTGCGGACACAGCGACCACGTGCGTCCCGCCGGTCGAGCTGCAGCCGGCCGCGAGGGCGACCGAGAAGCAGAGCGCCGCTACTTCAGCGCGTGGAAGAGCGCGACGCAGTTGGCGACGAAGAGGATCGCGACGACCACGGTCAGCCGCGTCAGGTTGCGCTCGACGATGTGCGTCCCGCCCTGCGACGCGGGCGTGAAGCCCATGCCGCCGAGCCCCGTGTCGCGGCCGGAGTGCAGCAGGATCAGCGCGCAGAGCGCGATCGAGAGCAGAACCTGGACAACGGCGAGCGACTGGACCATCGGCTCGCCAGGGTATCAGCGCTCCGCTATCTCCAAGATCGCGTCGATGAGCTCCGCCGCGATGCGTTCCTTCGTGACGTAGCCGGAGGCGCCCGCCTCACGCGCACGGCCGACATCGTCGCGCGAGTTCGATCCCGTCAGCATCAGCACGCACGCCTGCGGCCACTGCTTGCGGATCTGCTTCGTCGCCTGCAGCCCGTCCATGATCGGCATGGCGATGTCCATCAGGATCACGTCCGGGCGCGTCTTCAACGCCACGCGCACGGCCTCGGCGCCGTCGGCCGCGTGGCCGGAAATCTCGAGCCGGCCGTCGGTCCCCAGGATCGCCTCGAGCGCCTCCGCGAACATGCGGTGGTCGTCCGCGATCAGGACACGGATCGTCTGCGGAATGGTGTCGACGACGGCCTCCAGCGCTGCTCCACTCACAATCTGACTTGTTACGGTGAATTTGTGAAGGGGGAGGACGCGCGAGAGCGGATCCAGAAGCTCCTCGTCACCGGCGACAACCGGCTCAAACAGGGCGTCGACCCCGAGAAGACACGGCAGAGCTACGAGCAAGCGCTGGAGGCGGCGCGCGAGGCGGGGCTCGAAGACTCGATCCGGCCGCTCGTCGAGCTCAGGCTCGCGGACCTCGAGCGGCTTGCTCGAGAATCGCCTCCACCTTCTCCGCCTGAGCCCTGACGTCGTGCTGTTCGGCCGCGGCACGGGCGGCCGGGTTCGGGCAGGGGAATTCCGCGGCGGCCGCAAGGGCCGAGGCGAGCGCATCCTCGTCCGCCGGGTCGACGAGCACGCCGGCCTCGGGCGGCACGAACTCGGGCGGGCCGCCGATCCGCGTGGCGACGACCGAGCGCCCGCAGGCCATCGCCTCGAGCAGCGCCTGCCCGAACGGCTCGATCAGGCTCGGCTGGCAGACGACGTGCGCCGCCGCGATCTGCTCCGGCACGCGGTCGTACGCGAGCCTTCCGGTCAACCGGACGCCCGGCCGGCCCGCGAGCTCCGCACGCAGCGGCCCGTCGCCGACGAACGTCAGCGTCCCCTTGCCGACGCGCGCGAACGCGTCCGCCAACCGCAGCACGTTCTTGCGGCGGATCAACGACGCGATGCAGAGGTAATGCGGGCCGTCGCCCGGCGCGGGCTGGACCATGAAGCGCTCGACGTCGACGCCGCTGTCCACCACCTGCGTCTTCCCACGCGCGTCGGGGATTTTCGTCTCGAGCTCGCGTCGCAGGTAGTCGGACACCGCAATGACCGTCGCGGCCCGGCGCACGACGAGCCGGGTCGCGGCCGCGATCCCGGGGAACCAGCCGACGTTGCGCACGTCGCGCCCGTGCGCGGTGACGACGAGCGGCGCACGTCCCGCCACCGCCGCGATCAGCCCGGTCGGCACGAGGAAGTGGGCGTACGCGACGTCCGGCCGGAACCGCCGCGCCGCCTGCAGCGTCCTGGCCGAGAGCGTGAGGTACTTCCGCTTTCCGCCCCCGCGGTGGTCGAGCACCGCCCGCTCGATCACGTGCCCGCGCGCGGCGAGCGCCTCCTCGAGGTTGCGGACGAACACGCCGAGGTCCGGATCGGCAGGCCCGGGGTACATCTGGGAAACGAGCAGGATCTTCACGGGTAGATAGGTTGCACGCCGTGTCCGATCCAGTCGTCCACGTCTCCGAGCTTACGAAGATCTTCCGCGTGCCCGAGCGCGAGGCGGGCCTCCGTGCGGCGGCGAAGGGCCTCTTCCGCCGCAAGTGGCGCGAGGTGCGCGCGGTCGATGCGATCTCGTTCGAGATCGAGGCCGGCGAGGTGGTCGGCTTTCTCGGACCGAACGGCGCCGGGAAGACGACGACGCTGAAAATGCTCTCCGGTCTGCTCTACCCGAGTGGCGGCGAGGCGCGCGTGCTCGGGCACATCCCGTCGCGACGGGAGAAGGACTACCTGCGGCAGATCACACTCGTGATGGGAAACCGCAACCAGCTCCAGTGGGATCTGCCGGCCGTCGACTCGTTCGAGCTCAACCGCGCGATCTACCGCCTGCGCCGCGACGACTTCCTCGCTATGCGTGACGAGTTGATCGAGCTGCTCGACATCGAGGACCTGATCCGCAAACCGGTGCGCAACCTGTCGCTCGGGGAGCGGATGAAGGTGGAGGTCGTCGGCTCGCTGTTGCACCGCCCGCAAGTGCTCTTCCTCGACGAGCCGACCATCGGACTCGACATCACGATGCAGAAGCGGATCCGGACGTTCATCGCGGAGTACAACCGCCGCCACGGCGCGAGCGTCCTGCTCACGAGCCACTACATGGCCGACGTCGTCGCGCTCTGCCGCCGCGTGATCGTGATCCACCACGGTCACATCCTCTTCGACGGGAACCTCTCGGAGCTCTCCAACCGCTTCGCGGCGTACAAGACGATCGACGTCGCACTCGCCGACGGCTCGGCGCAGCTCGAAACGTACGGCGACGTGCTCGAGCGGGAAGGCGACCGCGCGAAGCTGCGCGTGCCGAAGGCCGACACGCCTCGCATCGCCGCTCGGCTGCTGAGCGAGCAGCAGATCGCCGACCTGACGATCGAGGATCCGCCGATCGAGGACGTGATCGAGCTGGTGTTCGCGGAGGGCGTCCCCAAGTGAGCACTCGCGCGCAAGAGCTGCCACGCGCGCCGCGCATCCGCTCGATGGTCGACTTCTACCTCACTGCGATGCGCACGCAGGTGCAGACGCAGTTCCAGTACCGCGCGACGACCTACATGTACCTCGTCGGAATGGTCGCGGAGCCCGTGATCTACCTCGTCGTGTGGACGACGATCGCGGACTCGCACGGCGGCTCGGTGCAGGGCATCACGGCAGGGCAGTTCGCCGCGTACTACATCGTCTGGACGCTCGTCCGGAACATGAACATCGTCTTCACGCCGTACGGTTGGGAGGACCGCATCCGCGAAGGCCACTTCTCCGGGCTGATGCTCCGGCCGCTGCACCCGATCCACTACGACCTGGCCGACTTCGCCGGCGGGAAGGTGATCTGGGTCCTGCTCTACCTCCCGATCGCCGTGGCGCTGACGCTCGTCTTCCACCCGACGTTCGACGTCTCGCCGCTCGAGGTGGTCGTGTTCCTGCTTGCGATCTGGGGCGCGTACCTGATCCGCTCGCTGGCCCTCTGGCTGCTCGGGATGATCACGTTCTGGACGACGCGAGGCAGCGCGATCTTCGAGACGTACGTGATGGTCGAGCTGCTCCTGTCGGGCAGGCTCGTGCCGCTCAAGCTGATGCCGAACTGGGCCGAGTCGCTCGCGGGCTGGCTCCCGTTCAAGTGGACGTTCTACTTCCCGATCGAAGCGCTCGTCGGGAACATGTCGACCGCGTCCCTCATCGGCGGGCTCGGCATGCAGGCGTTCTGGACCGCGGTCGGAAGCTTCCTCGTGTTCGTCTGCTGGCGACTGTCCGCGAAGCACTACACGGCGGTCGGGAACTGATGTTGCGTCCGTTTCGGGTCGCTTGGCTCTTCCTGCGCATTGGCGTGATGAACGAGGTGCAGTACCGCGCGAACTTCTTCGTCGCGCTCTTCCGGTCGTTGCTCGCGCTTGCGGTCGGGCTGATCGTGCTCGCGCTCGTCTTCTCGAACACGACGACGCTCAAGGGCTGGGACCACTCCGAGCTCCTGTGCGTGATGGGGATCCAGATCGCGATGGGCGGCGTGATCCGCGCGACGATCCAGCCGAACATGCTCCGTCTGATCGAAGAGGTCGGCGACGGCAAGCTCGACTACATGCTGACGAAGCCGGAGGACTCGCAGGTTCTCGTCAGCGTGCGCGAGGTACGCATCTGGTCGCTGATCGACGTGGTGACCGGAGGGATCGTTGTCGGCATCGGCGCCTCGCGCCTCGACTCTGGCATCGGCCTCGGCGACACGCTGGCGTTCGTCGCGCTGTTGGTCGTCGGCGGGGCGATGCTCTACTGCGTCTGGCTCGTGCTCGCGACCGATCGGCATCTATCCGGGCTGGCTGCGCTATTCGATGACGTACCTCGTGCCGATCGGGTTCGCGATCACGGTGCCCGCGCAGGCGATCACGTCACGGTTGCACTGGACGACGGTCGTAACGGCGCTCGCGTTCGTCGCGGTGCTGTTCGCCTTCACGCGCTGGTTCTGGCGCTTCGGGCTGCGGCGCTACTCCGGCGCATCGGCCTGATTTCCGGGTAGACCCGCAGTGGTGCGGGCTCAGTTCACCTCCATCTAGGCCGGAATCTCCGGCGGACGAGGAGAACAACAGCGAGAACGAGGGCAAACTCGATCAACCCTTGGATCAGTGCCGCAAACGCAAAAACATGGTTGCCCAGCCGCCAGGTGAGCGGTCCGAGCCCGAAGGGCCCGTCCCCGGTGTCGACGCTCGTGAGCGCAGTGGTGATTAGGTAGGCCAAGCCCGACACCGCCTGGTAGAGCGCCCAGCCCAGCGCGATGGCGAACGCCAGCGTCGTCAGCGTGGCCTCCCGCAAAAGCCGTACCAAATCCTGGCGCACGAGGCGCAAGAGTAAGGCGGCTGTCGGCCGTCCCCGAAGCTCAGTTCGAGGGCGACCAGAACTCGAGCAGGTTGCCGTCCGGGTCGTAGAAGTAATACGAGCGGGCGTTCATCCAGTCGAACTCGACGGGCCCGTACACCTCCACTCCCGCTGCGCGCACGCGCTCGACCGACGCGTCGAGCTCCTCCGGTGCGACGTCGAAGGCGAAGTGCACCGTGCCGAAGCGGTGTCCCTCCGGGAACGGCGAGTGCTCCTCGAAGAGGAGCGTGCCACGATGCAATGCGATTCGCTGCGGGTTGCCCGGCTTCCCGGCCCAGAACCACGCCCACTCGTCACTCCTCTCGTGCTCCAGTTCGAGGCCGACGACCTCCTGGTAGAAGCGCGACGCCTTCGGGACGTCCTCGACGATCAGGACCAGCTCGGCGAAGCCGCGGCTCGTCAACGCTGCGCGTCGTACATGCCGAACTCGTCGCGTAGCGCGTTGCAGATCTCGCCGACTGTGCAGCGCGCACGCAGCGCCTCACGCATCGGCACAAGGAGATTCGCGTCGCTGCGCGCCACCTCACGCACCGACGCCAGCGCGCGCTCCGCATTGTCGGCGTTGCGCTCGGCGCGGACGC
>WNGA01025942.1_pt2 | contig 11346 bp, 10 predicted proteins | sample 5400061 | NCBI WGS metagenome assembly WNGA01 (sample SAMN13153366, study PRJNA577476) | soil metagenome | isolation source: 100 cm soil or saprolite under grassland replicate 2 | place: USA:California | collected 2016-06-15
GGCGCACCGCCCGCCCGGCTGCTCTGGCTGCACCTGCCCGAGGCGCTGGCCGGGCGCAAGCCAGGCGGAGAATTCTCCTTCAGCAAAAGGTCCGACGGCGGCTGGCTGTTTGAGAGACGCGCGACCGGCGAGAGCCTTGAAGGCTTTCTTGAACCGCCCGCCCGCCCGCCGGCCCCGCCGCCATGAGCCGTTTGTCCCGTCTCTCCCGGCACTGGCTCTGGCTGCTCCTCGCGCTGCCCATCGCCCTCGGCCTGTGGCGGCTGCGTTTCGACGCCGAGGTGCTGAACCTTCTCCCGCCGCGTTCACCGGCCGTGCAGGGATTGAAACTCTACCAGGAGAATTTTTCCAACGCGCGCGAACTCATCGTCACCGTCCGGGCCGACGAACCCGAGCGTGCCGAGGCCGCCGCCAGCGCCATCGCCGCAGCGCTGCGACAGGCGACGAACCTGGCCTCCCGCGCCGATTGGCAGCCGCCGTGGCTCGAGCACCCGGGCCACTCCGCTGAACTCATCGCATTCCTCTGGTTCAATCAGCCCCCTGGGCTCTTCGCTGAACTCACGAATCGACTCACCGACACCGCCGTCGCCGCGTCACTCGCCGACGCCCGCGAACAATTGGCCACCGGCCTCTCGCCGGACTCGTTCGCGTTGCGCGGTTACGATCCGTTCAACCTCACGCGTTTGCCGGAGTCCGTGAGCGCCGGAGTTTCCACGTTCAACTCCGGCCAGGAATTCTTCGCCGCGGCCGACGGCACGTTCCGCGTCGTGTTCGTCGAAGCCGCGCGCGACCTCGCCAGCTACCGCGCCTGCATCACCTGGCTTAACGAAGTGAAAGCGATCGTCGCCTCGACGGTCGAACCGTTGCGCAGCCGCGCGCCTGGGCCGGCCCAGAGTTCCTCCCTCGAAATCAGTTACACCGGCCGGCCCGCCTTCGTGGCCGAAATCGCCGGCGGCATGCAGGAGGACATGGCCGGACCTTCGGCAGGGACGCTGGCTGTGATCGCGCTGCTGTTTTATCTCGCCCACCGGCGATGGCGTCCGCTGATCTGGTTGCTCGTGTTGCTGCTCCTGATTCTCGCAGGAGCAATGGCCCTGGGCGTGCTGATTTACGGAACTCTCAATGTCGTCAGCCTCGGCTTCGCTTCCATCCTGCTGGGGTTGGCGGAGGATTTTGGCATAGTGCTCTATCAGGAATCGAGGTCCCATCCGGGTTTGTCCCTGGCTGAGCTGCGTCGCGAAGCCGCACCTGGCATTTTTTGGTCCGCGCTGACCACCGCGGGAGCGTTCCTGCTGTTGAACCTGAGCAGCATTCCTGGCCTTGGCCAACTGGGCACGCTCGTCGCCCTTGGGGTGGCGCTCGGCGCGGTTGTGATGCTCTATGCATTCCTGCCTCCGCTGCACCGCCCGATAACCGACGCCGCAAGCGAGCAAGCCAAGACGCCAGCCGGGCCATCTCCGTCCCTCCATTTGGCGACTGCGGGCAATTGGCCGTTGACGCTGCTCGCTGCCGTCAGCGGCCTCTCGTTGCTCGTGCTTCGTCCCCCTGTCTTCGATCATTCGACCGAAACGCTCCGGCCCAAGCGCAGCTCCGCCTACGCCGCCCTCGACGAGATGAAGCGGCGCTTCGGACTCGCGCAGGAGCCGCTGTGGCTGTTGGCGCCCGGCCGCGATGAACGCGAAGTCGCCCAACGCCTCGCCGCCGTCCGGCCGGCGTTGGAGCAGGCGCTGACCGGCAACCTGATCAAGGGCTTCACACTCCCCTCCCAACTTTGGCCTGATCCCGATCATCAGGCCGCGAATCGTCGGACGCTAATCGGGCTGCTGGATCGGCGCGAGGCATTGCGCCGCGCGGCTGCAGGCGCAAGCTTCACGAGCAACTCGCTCGCGCTCACTGAGAATCTCTTCGCCACTTGGCAGCGCGCGGTGGATTCGCCCGGCACTTTCTGGCCCACGAACGAATCGAGCCGCTGGGCGCTGGACAAAATGACCGCCCAGCCCGGCCGGCGCGCGGGCTTGCGGCTCCCGCTGGCCTGGACGAGTGGCGCGCCGCCCGAGTTGCTTGCGCTGGGTCTGATTTATCCCGCCACGAACGCGCCGCTCCCGCTTGCCTCGCTCAAGCGCCAGATTCCCGACTCGGGTGTGCTCCTTTCCGGCTGGGTCGCACTGGGCGAAGAAGTGTTCGACCTGGTGCAGCGCGACCTGCCGCGCGTGTTGGCGCCGATGTTCGGGCTGCTCCTTGCCTCGCTCTGGCTGGCCTTCCGCAGCGCGCGCGACGTGCTGCTCAGTTTCGTGAGCTTGATCGCCGCGGGGTTGCTGCTGCACGCGGTCATGACCGTGGCGGGCTGGTCGTGGAATCTGATGAACCTGATGGCCCTGCCGTTGTTGCTGGGCATGGGGGTGGACTTCAGCATCCACATCCAACTGGCCCTCCGCCGCCATCATGGCGACCTGCGGCTCGTACGCGGTTCGGTGGGCCGCGCGCTCCTGCTCGCCGGCTCGACAACTGTCGCCGGGTTCGCTTCACTGGCCTTTGCGAGCAACGCGGGCATCGCCAGCCTGGGCAAGGTTTGCGCCGCGGGAATCGCCTGTTCGATGGTGACCGCGATCTATTTGCTCCCGGCCTGGTGGAGCGCTTTTGCTGCTCCCGGGCGCGCCGCCGAATCGTCATGAACCTCGACCTGGCAGTTGGATTTGAATGAAGATTTGTGAAGTCGAACCAGCGGTGGCCCGCCGCGCTGCGGACTCGGCGGCGCATCCGGACGAAGCGCGTGGCGCGGCCGAAGTTGCGGGGCCTTCTTCGCTCTACCGCGCCGGGCCCTGGAATGCTTGCGTCAAACTTTCGCGCGTCCTGCCTCAGCCTGCGCTTGTCACTGTTGCGAAAGTCCTGGCCGCTACTTACCGCCTGGCCTGTCCGGCGCGCGCCGAAGTCGTGCTCAGCAACCTCCTCCCTGTGGTCAACGGCAATCGCGCGGCCGCCCGCTCCGCCGTCCGGGAGTTGTTCCAGAATTTTGCCGTGAAGTTGACTGACCTCTGGCGCTACGAAAGCGGCCGGCCCGTCGATTCGCTGCTGGAGTCCCTCACGGGATGGCAACACTTCGAGACAGCGCGGGCCCGCGGCTGCGGCGTGCTGCTCGTTACCGTGCATCTGGGCAACTGGGAATTCGGCGCCCCGTGGCTGACCCGCCGCAACGTGAAGCTTCAAGTGATCACGCAAGCCGAGCCGGACCCGCGCCTGACGGAACTCCGCCAGGCCGCCCGCGCCCGGTGGGGCATCGATACACTGCCAATCGGCGAGGATCCGTTTGGCGCCGTCGAAATCATCCGCCGCCTCGAAGCAAACCATGCCGTTGCGCTCCTGCTGGATCGCCCGCCGGCCGCGACCGCGACGACTGTGAGATTATTCGGGCACGCGTTCAGCGCCTCCGTCTCGGCCGCGGAACTGGCGCGGGCCACCGGGTGCGCGCTGTTGCCGGTCTGCATGCCGCGCACGCCCAGGGGTTACGTGGTCGAAACCCTGCCCGAAATCCCTTACGAGCGGGCGGCTTTGCGCGATCCGGATGCGCGCCGCGAACTCACACAGCGAATTCTCACGGCGTTCGAGCCGGTGATTCGTGCCCACGCCACTCAATGGTATCACTTCGTGCCGGTATGGCCGGCGGGCGCAATGACGAATGACGAATGACGAATGACGAATGACGAATGCCAGCCGAATGAAGGCGCTTGCGTGATGTTGTCACCGGGCAGGTTCGTCCCGCCCATCGTCCTCCTTTTGTCATTTGTCATTTGTCATTCGTCATTTCTGTTGGCTGCCCAGCCGGACACGCTCCTCCGCTCATGGCTAGCCGCCCAGACCAACGTCCACACCTGGTCGGCCGAGCTGGTGCAAATCCGTTCGCTCAAGACTTTCACGCAGCCGATCACGAATCACGGGCGCGTCTGGTTCGCCGCGCCGGACAGATTTCGGTGGGAAATCGGCTCACCCGCCACCACCATCGCGGTTCGGCAGCCGGCCCAATTGCTGGTGATTTACCCCAAGCTCCACCGGGCGGAACGTTACCCGCTGGATGGGAAGGCGTCCGGCCCGTGGAAGGACACGTTGGCGCTCCTCGAAGCCGGTTTCCCGCGCAGCGCCACCGAACTCGAGGCGCGCTTCAAGCTGACGTCGCAAGGCGTGACCAACGGCCTGTGCGAAGTCGTGCTGCAACCTCGCTCCGCGTCCGCCCGGCGGATGATGCCGCAAATCCGGGTTGCCTTCGCGACCAATGATTTTGCGCTGCACGCCACCGAGCTTCAGTTCGCCGACGGCTCGACGATGCGCAACGAGTTCGGCGCTGCCACGCTGAATGGGAAGCTGGACGAAGGGTTGTTCACGCCGGAGTTGGGCGCGGACTGCAAGCTGGTCGATCCCTTGAAAAAGCCATGAACTCCGACGTGCTCTCCGACGCGCTGCGCCATTTGCCGCACGGCCCCGAGTTCCGCTTCATCGACCGGCTGCTGGCGCTCGACCCAGGCAAGTCCGGCACCGGCGAGTACACGGTGCACGGGGACGAACCGTTCCTGCGTGGGCACTTCCCCGGCCAGCCCATGCTGCCGGGCGTGCTGCTGGTCGAAGCCGCCGCGCAGCTCGCGGGCATCGTGGCGCAAAGCGATCCAAACTTCGCGCCCTTGCCGGGGTTGAAGTTGGCGGCGCTTCGCGCCGTGAAAATTCTCGGCACGGCGCGGCCCGGCGAAGTCCTCCACATCGAAGCAAGAATCAGCGGCCGGCTCGGGAATTTGATCCAGGCGACCGCGGCGGGGGTCGTGAATGGGAATCCGGTGGTGCAAGCCGAGTTGACGTTGAGCGGCGAGCGCGAGCTGCGTATTTGGCCCTCGTTCACCAATGGAACAAACTCGATGTTGCTCCCAATCATGGTGCATGGTTGAGTCCCATCACTTCAGTCTCCGATCACGATGTCCAGGAGCAGTTGCGTAGCTCTCTCGACTTCCTCCGCCCGGTCACCATCAGGCGTGACCTGCTGCACTCTGGATTTCTGCTGGAAAACACTCACGAAATGGAGCGCCCGGCCGAAATCGCCGTTCTCGAAACTGGACAAGGCCTGCTCCAGCGGGCCAAGCAGAGACTGCTTGGGTCTCCCGGGCTGGGCGCCATCCTTGAGCGCGTCAATCAACCACCCATCCACGACCTGTGCCGGCGTCCAAACCCGCAGCCCGAAGCGAATTATCGTCGAACTGGCGCCGTCGGAAACGGCCAAACCAAGACCGTAGCCACTCGACGCCGCAAAAACATTGGTGACCCGTATCCCTTCCGCGAACGGATGAAACGTGCCTTTATCGATCTCACCCCACGTAAACCGAAGCAGGTCACCGTCCGGGTCAGACGAGGCTGAGGCGTCGAACACAACCGCGGCGCTCAAGCCGTCCGGCGAAATAACACCTAAGAGCGTCGGATACTCGCCGTTACCGAGGTCGTTTTCCACGGCCGCCGCAGGCACCGGCGGGTGGTTTGTTTGAGCGGATGCCAGAGGTGGGACTGTTAACCCACACGAAATCAGTACGAAAACAGTAATCAATGCGAAGGCTTTCATGGTAATTCCCTTTCTTTGAAGTTAATGGTTTTACGAACTAAACGGAAACCCACACTCTACGAAAGAAATGACTCGCCGACACGGCTCGCGAACGAGCCACCACGCCGCGCAGCACCGAAAGAGCGGGGCGGCTGCAATGGACTGCAACACGATGTTAAGGCGCATGGTCATATCCTTCGAATCAAACATTGTTTATATCGGACAGCATTGGCTACGGTTGAACAGGGCACGGATGAAACAGGCGGAAGAATCTGTTTCCCTCAATTGGCGAAATCTTAACGTGATTCTCGGAACCAATTACGATTACGGTGTTGGTTACATTCGACCATCCGTTGGTGACGGCCGTGAGATTCTGCTGCAATGTAAATTCCGTGGAGGACGCAGGCCAGGAAATGTCGATACACATTTCGTCCCGCGTGATGCTCAAGCCCGGGCCGGCAGCGGCAGCAAACGTTAATCGGGTGGGATTCGGATACAGAGCGTTCCCTGCCAGATCCGTTATGTCGTTCAACCTTAGATCATAGGTGACGTTCGGGGTCAAAGGACTGTCCAGACGTAACTCGGCCGTCTGCTGGTCGGGTTGAAGTGTGACCAACGAGATAGTCAAACCTCCGAGCATGTAGTTAAAGGAATCTTCAGCAGTTATTGGGTCCACAACCTTGTCGAATCGCACACGCACGATGGACAAGTCCTCACAATTGCTGCTGGCCTCGATCGCGTGTGGCGGCGAGTTCTCCGGCATCTCAATCGGAGCGAGGGCCCCGCCAGTCACCGATGTCAACGCGACGGTGAGCGTCGCTAATGTTTTGTTCATTGCTTTCACGTCGGTTGTCCTTTCTTTTATTACGTTTTCAATTCGCTGCTGCCCAACATGCATCCGGCCCAGCGGACCAATCGCGAGACCGCGTCGGTTGCTGGTTCAAGGCGGCGGGGGCACGAGTTCCTGCATAGTTCTCAAATCAGCCAGATCGCTTGCGTTCGCAGCGGGTTGACCATAAAACTGAAATTTCTTCCTGTGCCGCCATCGAATCTTAATTACGTGGCCGTCGGCAAAGCTGAGCGTGCCCATCCGGCCATGCCGATCAGAGGGCAGATTGAGCCAGCGGTTGTCGGGATTGCGCATTTGCCCGAAGCCGCCGTTGTCAATGCTCCCTTCGTCTTCGTCGATGAAGACAAAGATGCTCTCCGCGCCCGGCGATTGAATTTGGGAAAAGCGTTTCAGGGAGTTGCCGTACCCGTCGTCGCCCAGGTAATGACACAGGCTGTAGGTGCGGGACCGTGGCAGTCCTGGATTCCCAGTGACTCTCGATTTGTCTGCAGGGCATTTGTAAATGGCGGCGTTTTGTGAATAGGGGAATAAAACACCGGCCTGAATGTTTGACGTATTGACATCGTTTGGGGCGCTGCCAACGACCCATGATCCTGGAAAACTCTCGATGGAGGACGCCTGGTTCGGCGGAAGCGAATCATCCTGGTCGGAGACATAGGTCAACCAGGCGATGGTCAACTGCTTGAGATTGTTCAGGCAGACGATGTGATGCGCCCTGGCCTTCGCGCCTGATAACGCCGGTAATAAGAGGGCGGCCAGGATGACGATAATCGCGATCACGACCAGCAATTCAATCAAAGTGAAGGCGCCGGGCGCGGATCGATGGTTTGGTGGAGCTGATTTCATACGTCCCAGTGGGTTGCGGACACCGTCATCGCCTGGAATATCGTGCTGCGGCTGGAGGCGGAATCCAAAGGAAAGCAGTGTCCAACTCTTTCGAAATGATGGAACCGCCGAAAATGAGCATGCCCTGGCCGGTCCAGACAGCCCCTTCGCCGCGATGGAAATACCGCGCGGCAGGAGCACGGATGTTTGTCAAGTGACTCCATTTATCAACAGAAGGGTTATAGCGGCTTCCAGCGAAGGTCACGTTGCGAATTGCAGTCACCCCGCCACAAACGATCATCTCCGAACCGGTCCAGACGGTACAATGCCCAAGGCGCTGTTGAGGGGCGTCCTTCACTGTGGTGGGGGTCCACTTGGCGGTCGCGGGGTTGAAGCGTGCGCCGGTGTTCATGTATTCAATATCCTCAGCCCCGCCCCAAATAATCATTTCCGACCCGGTCCAAACCGCAGTGTGACCAGTCCGCGCGCTTGGCGCGCCGTTGGTTGGCAACAAGGTCCAGGAGTCACGACGCGGATCGTAACGGCCGCCCGTCCCAAACGTAATCTGGTCGGGCGCATAGTGGACGCCTCCCCAAACGATCATTTCGTTGCCGGTCCACACGGCCGTTGGCTCCATGCGCGGTTCGGGAGAGCCTTTTTCTGAAAGGGATCTCCAGGTGTCGGTCGCAGGATTATAGCGTGCGCCAATCGCCTCGATGTCCCAACCTTCTCCAGCGCCGCCCCAAATCACCATTTCGTTCCCGGTCCAGACCGCGGCCATTTGGGAGCGGGCGCTGGGCGCGGCGGTGGTCGAGAGAGGAACCCAAGTGTCGGTGACCGGATTGTAGCGGGCGCCATCGCTCAGGACCTCGAAGTTATCGAACGCGGATCGTCCACCCCAGACAATGAGCTCCATTCCGGTCCACACCGCCGCATGAAGCCACCGCGGCGACGGCGCATTGCGTGGCGTAATCGGGCGCCAGGCATCCGCTGCCGCATCATACCGAGCGCCATCGCTAAGGTAGGTACCTCCCCGACGACCTCCCCAGACAATCAGCTCCTTGCCCGTCCAGACCGCCGAGTGGCCCACGCGCGCCGAAGGCGCAAACAAATCCGGCGCACTCGCGCAGCGCCGCCACATCCCCGCGCCGACCTCGGTGTCCCCCCTCCCGAATTCCGTTCGTGACATCCGCGCGTCCGTCAGCGTCGCGATTCCAAGCGCGATCAGCAGCGCGAAGGCGAGCACGGGGCGCCGGGTTGCGTTCTCAAAGTTTGCGATCTCGACGATTCTCGATTCAATCTGGCCTTTGACCTCCAGAATTCCTGCCAGGCTTGGCAGATACCTTCGGGCGCGGAACAACTGCGCCAGCATCAAGAGGGTTTCCCCGTACTCCGACCGCTCGTTCTCTTCAGCGCATGAAAGAGCCAGACGGTCCGCGGTCAACTCCCGCTCGTTGCGCATGCACCACAGGGCGAGCCAGACCAAGGGATTGAACCAGTGAAGGATTTGCAGCCATGTCGCCAGCCAATTCACCAGGATGTCACAACGCCGGATGTGGGCCAGTTCGTGCAGGAAAACGTGTCGTAACTGCTCCGGGCTCAAGCGCCTCATCAGGCCGTCGGGCAATAGCAGGCGCGGACGAAGAAACCCGTGGAGCATGGGAGACTGGACTTGGGCCGATTCCATCACGACCAGTGGGGTGGTGACCTTCATCAACTGCTTGCAGTCCTCCAGCAGGTCCAGAACGACGGGGTCCGTCGTGGGCCTGAGGCGACGAATGGAGTTTCCAAGCTGAACGGCTTCCCACACGAGGCGCCCGCCGAGGATCAAGATTCCTGCCAGCCACGCTTCAAACAGGAGCAGCGCTGTCGGGAACGGTCGAGGAGTCGCAGCCGAAGGCGTGGTTCCACGCGAGATGTTTTCCGCGTGCGATATCGAGCTGCCGCCAGCGACTTGTTGCGCGACTTTTCTCTGGCCGGGCAAACTCGAAGCCTCGGCGGATTCATTCAGCGGTGGAGTGATTCCAACGGAGCTTTGCTGCGCCAATGCTGCCACTGAGGCAGGAAGTGCAGGCTCACTGTCGAGAGCGAACAAATTGAAAACGCTCAATGGGCTTGGCGGCGGATAGGGCCACGCCAGGCGGACAAGCACCAGCAACCACAGGGCGTATCGCCAGCCATGAGAAAGTTTGTGGCGAAAGGCCCAGTTAGCCACCAGGACGAGCAGGATTAGAATCGAAGCCTGCCACGCATTTCGCCAGAGCAACTGGCAAAAGCCATCCGCGAACTCAACCAACTGGCTCATAACTACTTCTTCCTCTTCCGGAGAAGCCGCTGAAGTCTCTCGATCTCGTCGTCGGTCAATTTGTCCTGCTCGACAAAATGGGCCACCATGGGCTGGAGGGATCCTCCGAAGACCCGGGCAAGGAAGGATTCGGTCACCGCGCTCACACAATCGGACTCCTTGACCAGGGGGAGAAACAGGTGCGCGCGGCCTTCCTTCCTGAATCCAACGGCGCCCTTCTTCACCAGCCGATTGATGAGCGTCCGCGCCACCTGGGGATGCAACGATTTCTTGATGGAAGGGGCTTCAATAATCTCATTGGCGGAAGCCGGGGACCGCTCCCAGAGCACCTTCATGATCGCCCACTCGGCCTCTGAAATGCGCGGCGGTGTCTTCATGCTGGATGAGGTTCTGCTCGAACTGTTACACTTGTAACACTCCAAGTCAACAGAAAAATTACAAATGTAACAGAATCTTCCTGGTTGCTGCGGATTCGCGGGCCGACCCGAGGAATGCGCACCGCATCCGCGGGGTCCTCTCCCACGGCTGGCCCGTGCACCCACACTCCTCGAGGCCGTCTGGCCGTGGCTGCGCGGCTGGGAACAATGGCCCGGGAGTTTTTCCGCTCCCCCTGCCGTTGTCCGACCCCTTGTGCGCAAATGGACGCACTATGAAAACACTCGTCAATGGTTTGAATGAACCCCGTCATCTCGCACTCCTCGCTTCGTTCGGCGCGGCGCGGCTCTACGAACGGCCGGATGGCGGCGCGGAACTCCGCGGCGGCGCCGGCCCCGAGCGCACCGAGGCCAAGGAATGGATCAGCCTGTTCGCGCACGAATTGGGACTTTCCTTTTGCTCCTCGACACCGGAAAAGGGGACCGATCCTCGCCCGGTGCGCGCGGCATTGCGCCTGGCGGGGATGAACGTCCTGTGAGCGCATCCACGCCAACGCAGCCCGGCCTGCACTTGTTCACGAGCAACCGCCTCGAAACCCTGGCGGACAAGCTGGCCGCGCGCCTGCGCGCGCCGCTGGCCTCGCCGTTTCAGGCGGAGATCGTGGTCGTCCGCAACAAAGGCATGGAGCGCTGGCTCAAGCTTCAGCTCGCCGAACGCCTCGGCGTCTGCGCCGGCTGCGAATTCCCGTTCCCCGAGGCGTTCGGCCAACGTGTCTTTCGCGCCGTGCTGCCGGAGTTGGCGCAGGAACCGCTCCTGGATCGCGAGACGCTGGCCTGGCGCATCGCGCAGGCGTTGCCCGAGTTGAAGGAGCGCCCGGGCTTCGCGCCGGTGCGCCATTACCTTGGCGGGGCGAACGAGCCGGAAGACGAACGGAAGCTCATCCAACTGGCCGCCAGGCTGGCCAATCTTTACGATCAATATCTGGTCTTCCGCCCGGAAATGATCCTCGAGTGGGACGCGGGCCGCGATCCGCAGTGGCAAGCCGAACTCTGGCGGGCGGTCTCGGCCGAAGCCCGTCAGCGGCACGTCGCCGCGCTTTGGAGGCAATTTGAACGTGCATTGGTGGAACCCCACTTCGGGCTGCCGGAGATTCCCGGACGCGTGTCGATCTTTGGCGTTTCCGCGCTGGCGCCGTACTACCTCGGACTGCTCGCGGGCCTCTCGCGTCATCGCCAGGTGAATCTCTTCCTGCTCCAGCCCTCGCAGGAGTATTGGGGTGAGATCACTTCCCCGCGCGAAGAAGAACGCATTCTCCGCCGGCTGCATCACCCCGACGATGCCGCGTTCGAGCTCCACCTTGAAGCCGGCAACCGGCTGCTGGCTTCGCTCGGCTACCTGGGCCGGGACTTTCTGAAGCTCGTCCTGGGC
>WNGA01015387.1_pt1 | contig 11345 bp, 6 predicted proteins | sample 5400061 | NCBI WGS metagenome assembly WNGA01 (sample SAMN13153366, study PRJNA577476) | soil metagenome | isolation source: 100 cm soil or saprolite under grassland replicate 2 | place: USA:California | collected 2016-06-15
CGGCCGCCTCGATCTCCTTCTTCTTCGCGATCGTCCTCGTGACGCTCGTCATCACCTACTTCGCCGCCCGCAAGACGAAGACCTCGTCCGAGTTCTACGCGGCCGGCCGCTCCGTCTCCGCGCTCCAGAACGGCTTCGCGCTCGCCGGCGACTACATGTCCGCGGCGTCGTTCCTCGGCATCTCGGGCATGGTCGCGCTGAAGGGCTACGACGGCATGATCTACGCGACCGGCTGGCTCGTCGGCTGGCCCGCGCTCATGTTCCTCGTCGCCGAGCCGCTCCGGAACCTGGGCAAGTTCACGTTCGCGGACGTCGTCGCGTTCCGCCTGCGCCAGGGCCCGGTCCGGATCGCCGCCGCGATCGGCGGCATCCTCACGGTGCTCTTCTACACGATCGCCCAGATGGTCGGCTCGGGCGCGCTCATCCAGCTCATGTTCGGCCTCAAGTACGAGTACGCCGAGATCATCGTCGGCGCGGTGATGCTCGCCTACGTGCTCTTCGGCGGCATGCTCGCGACGACCTGGGTGCAGATCATCAAGGCCGGCCTCCTCCTCGTCGGCGTGACGTTCCTCACCGGCCTCACCCTCTCGAAGTTCGGCTGGAACCCCGCCGAGCTCTACGCCCAGGTCGTGGCGAAGCACGGCCAGATCGCGCTGCAGCCGGGCGGCATCGTCGCGAGCCCCATCGAGGCGGTCTCCCTCGGCCTCGCGCTCATGTTCGGCCTCCTCGGCCTGCCGCACATCCTCATGCGGTTCTACACGGTGCCGGACGCGAAGGCGGCCCGGAAGTCGGTGCTCTACGCCACCGGCCTCATCGGCTACTTCTACGTGATCATCCCGATCGTCGGCTTCGGCGCCTCGGTCCTCGTCGGCCGCGAGTTCATCACGAAGATGGACAAGGGCGGCAACATGGCCGCGCCGCTCCTCGCCGAGCTGCTCGGCGGCACGCCGTTCCTCGGCTTCATCGCCGCGGTCGCGTTCGCCACGATCCTCGCGGTCGTCGCGGGCCTCACGCTCGCGGGCGCCTCGGCCTACTCGCACGACATCTACGTGTCGGTCATCAAGCGCGGCCAGGCGACGGAGGAGGAGCAGGTCAAGGCGGCGAAGGTCGCCACGGTGATCTTCGGCATCGCGGCGGTCGGCCTCGGCATCCTCTTCAAGGGGCAGAACGTGGCGTTCATGGTCGGCCTCGCGTTCGCGATCGCCGCGTCCGCGAACTTCCCGGCGCTGCTCATGTCGATCATCTGGAAGCGGTTCACGACGCAGGGCGCGGTGTGGTCGATCCTCGTCGGGGCGCTCTCGTCCTGCACGATGATCCTCCTCTCGAAGACGGTCTGGGTGGACGTGTTCAAGTTCCACTCGGCGATCTTCCCGATGAAGAACCCCGCCATCTTCTCGATGACGGCCGCCTTCCTCGTCGGCATCGCCGTGTCGCTCCTGACGCCTGAGAAGGAGGCGCAGGAGAAGTTCGAGGAGGAGAAGCTCCGGACCTACCTCGGCGTCGGCGCCGAGTAGCCGCCACCGCAAGAAGCACGAATCACGAAGGGCGGGCCCTCGCGGGCCCGCCCTCTCCTTTTGGAGATGAAACGGCGGCGGTGATCCTCGCCCGTCGCGCTCAGGACGTGACCGGGCAGTTCTTCTCCCTCCGCCCCCGCGAAGCGGGGAGAGGGTCGGGGCGGGTCGGGGTGAGGGGGCTCAGAATCGCTTGAACCCGCCCGGCGCGGGGGCGGCGCTCGCCGCGTTCGCCTCCGGCCGCGGCGCCGGCACGACCTCCGGGGCGCGCAAGACGTGGAGTCGCCGGCGCGCGCCCGCCTCCTCGCGGATCGCGAAGAACGCCATGAGCCGCTGCAGCGCCTCCGCCTGCGAGGCCATCTCCTCGGCGGTGGAGGAGAGCTCCTCGGCCGCCGACGCGTTCCGCTGCGTCACCTCGTCCACGGCCGACATCGCCTTGGACACCTGCGCCACGCCCGCCGACTGCTCCGACGACGCCGCCGCGACCTCCTGCACGAGATCGGCGGTCTTTCGGATCGCAGGGATGAGGTCGAGGATGACCTTCCCCGAGCGCTCGGCGATCGTGACCCCTCACCTCGCTCGCGACGACCGCGAAGCCCCTCCCGTGCTCGCCCGCTCGGGCCGCCTCGATGGCCGCGTTCAGCGCGAGCAGGTTCGTCTGATAGGAGATCTCCTCGATGACCGAGATCTGCTCGGCGATCGACCTCATCGCCGCGACCGTCTCGGTGACGGCCCTCCCGCCCGCCTCCGCGCTCCTCGCCCCCGCGCTCGCCATCGCCTCGGTCTGGCGCGAGCTCTGGGCGTTCTGGTTGATCGACGCGCTCATCTCCTCGAGCGACGAGGTCGTCTCCTCGACGCTCGCGGCCTGCTCGCCCGTCCCCTGCGACAGCGTCGCCGCCGTCGACGCGACCTCCGCGGACGCGCCCGCGAGGGCGTCGGCGCCGGAGCGGACCTCCCCGATCACCAGCCCGAGCCGCTCGGACATCTCCTTCACGGCGTGGAGCAGCTTGCCCACCTCGTCCTCGCCGCTCGCCTCGACGCGGTCGCGGAGGTCGCCCCGCGCGACGCGCTGGACCACCCCCACCGCCACGGCGAGCGGCCGGGTGATGGAGCGGGTGACGAGGACGGCGACGCCGATCGCGAGGAGGAGCGCGACGGCGACGAGCGACACGGAGACGCCGCGCGCGACCCGGTAGGCGTCGCCCTGGCGCTTCGCGGCGTCATCCACCTCCCGGCCGGTGTGAACGGTCATCACCTCCGAGATCTTCCGGAGCTGCTCGAGCAGCGGATCGAGGTCCTCGTCCATCGCCTTCTGGGCGGCGACGGGCTGCCCGGCCGCGAGGAGCGCCGCGACCTTCTCGGTCCGTGGCCCTAGGTCCTCGACGAGCCGCTTCGCCTCGGCGAGGGCGCGCTTCTCGGCGTCGCCACGCGAGAGCGGGCCGAGCGTCGCGAGCGCCTCCTGCCCCTCGCGCCTCAGCGCGGCGAGCTCCGCCGACGCCTTGCGGACGCCCTCGTCGTTGTCCGCGAGGATCATGGCGTCGCCCGCGATGGAGACCCGGAGCGAGATCTCGGCGAGCCGCTGCGCCGTCCGCGCCTTCACCCAGGAGCCGTGCGTGAGCTCGTCGTTGAGCGCGTTCATCCGCCCCATCTCGGCGAGCCCGAGCCAGCCCACCGCGACGAGAAAGCCGCAGACGAGCGAGAACGCGGCCCCGAGCCTGACGCCGATGCGGACCTTCGCCATGGGCGACCCCCTCGCGCGCGAACCAACCCGAACTGCGCGGGCGCTGGATCTTCGCTGCAAGGGGCGGGTCGCGCCCCGACCCGTCAGGGTCAGCGGCAGAATGCCTCGGATCGACGGGTGGTTGCAGTCGATCCGATCGCCTACGACGGTATCGCGGCGAGACGGCCGATTACAAGTTCGCGTCGATCCTCGCGGTACCACGGTGAGGTGACGACGACCCGAGCGCTGCGCAGGCACCTAGAACTGCCGGAAGCCGCCCCTGGCGTGAGCGCCGGTCATCTTCGTTGCCGGGAGCTTCGCCACTGCCGGGCGCGCCGGCGCCGTCGCCGTCGCCCCCGCGTGCGGCAGCGCCCCGGCCTGCTTCGCGCGGAGCGCGTGGGCGTGCCCCTGCTCCTGCTCGCCGACGACGAAGAAGCTCATGAGCTGCTGGAGCCCCTCCGCCTGCGACGCCATCTCCTCCGCGGTCGACGAGAGCTCCTCGGCCGCGGAGGCGTTCCGCTGCGTCACCTGATCGACCCTCCCCATCGCCTTCGAGACCTGCGTCACGCCCGCCGACTGCTCGGCCGACGCCGCCGCGACCTCCTGCACGAGATCGGCGGTCTTCCGGATCGCGGGGACGAGCTCGATGATGAGCTTCCCCGACCGCTCGGCGACCTTCACCGACGAGCCCGCGAGCGACCCGATCTCCTTCGCCGCCTTCTGCGCCCGCTCCGCGAGCTTGCGCACCTCCGTCGCGACGACCGCGAACCCCTTGCCGTGCTCGCCCGCGCGCGCCGCCTCGATGGCGGCGTTCAAGGCGAGGAGGTTCGTCTGGTACGCGATCTCCTCGACGATCGAGATCTTGTCGGCGATCGACTTCATCGCCGCGACCGTCTCCTCCACCGCCTTGCCGCTCTCGTCCGCGTTCCTCGCCCCCTCCTTCGCCATCGACTCGGTCTGGCGCGAGCTCTCGGCGTTCTGGGTGATCGAGGCGCTCATCTCCTCGAGGGACGCGGTCGTCTCCTCAACCCCCGCCGCCTGCTCGCCGGTCCCCTGCGACAGCGTCTGCGCCGTCGCGGACACCTGCGCCGAGGCGCCCGCGAGCGCTTCCGCCCCCGCCCGCACCTCGCCGATCGTCTGCGCGAGCTTCTCGCGCATGGCGTTCATCGCGGTCTGGAGCCGCCCGACCTCGTCGGCGCCTGCGACGGCCAGGTCGTCCCGGAGATCGCCCGTCGCGATCCGCTCGGCGAGCCCGAGCGTCGCGCGGAGGGGGATCGCGATCCCGCGGGTGACGAAGACCGCGAGCACGAGCGCGAGGAGCGCGGCCAGGCCCGCGAAGAGGAGCAGGAGCGCGCGAGCGGAGTCGTACAGGTGCGTCCCCTCGAGCGCGGCGTCGTTCACGTGGCTGCCCTGGTGCTCGAAGAACGCGCGCCAGCCGACCTCGATCGCCTCGCGCTTCGGGAAGAGCTCCCTGACGGCGAGGTCCCGCGCCTCGTCGCGACGGCCTGAGGCGAGGAGCGCCTTCGCGCGGGCGAGCGCCTCGGCGGCCTCGCCGCGCGCCACCTTCACCGCGTCGAGCAGGCGCGTCCCCTCCGCGCAGTTCGCGATCTTCGGCGCGAGCTTTTCGACGACCGCGCTCGTGCGCCGGCCGTGCTCGGCGATGCGGGCGAACACGTCCGCGTCGCGGCTGCCGCTCGCGTCGAGGAAGACGAGCGCGAGATCCCTCGTGTTCTCCGCGGACGACAGGATCCCGTCGGCGGCGTCCCGCGCACCCGGCCAGCGGGCAGTCGCGACCACGTCGAGCGAGCCGTGGAGCGTGCCGAGCCGGTCGAGCGCGAGCCAGGACACTCCCAGCAGGACGAAGACGAGCAGCGTGAACGCCCCACCGAGGCGCACCGCGATTGCCAGGTTCTTCATGTTCCCCCTCGATTCACCGCACGGTGAACGCTGCCACTGTGCGCTCCGTCAGGCCGGAGCACCCCCGTCATCGGACGCAGCCGCCGGCTGCGCGGGCGCCTCCGACGCCGCGAGGGCCGCCGCCTGCGCGGCGAGCTCCACCTCGGACGCCGTGAGGACGCAGTCCGCGTCGAGGAGGAGGACGAACCCCTTCCCGACCTTCCCCATGCCCGTGAGGAAGTCGAGCCGCACGTTCGTCCCGAACGCGGGCGGCGGCTCGATCTGCCCCGCGGGCAGGTCGAGCACCTCGTTCACCGCATCGGCGAGGACGCCCACGACGAGCCGGTCCTTGCCGGCCCGTGCCTCGACGACGAGGATGCAGGTCCGGTTCGACGCGACCGTCTCGGCCTTCCCGAACTTCACGGCGAGATCGACGACCGGCACGACCTGGCCGCGCACGTTGATGACGCCGCGGATCGACGGCGGCGTGCCCGGTACGGCGGTCGGCTCCTCGTGCTGCAGGATCTCCTTCACCGCCAGGATCGGGAGCCCGTAGTCGGTCCCCGCGATCGTGAACGACAGGTACTGCGGAGCCTTCACCTCGGACGCTTCCGCCATGGCCACCATCCTAGAACTTCTTGAAGCCGCCGTCGCCGTGGGCGCCGTTGGTCTTCTTCCACGGGACCTTCGCCACGGCCGGACGCGCCGGCGCCTGCGCGGTTGCGCCCGCGGGCGGCAGCGCCCCCGCCGGCTTCGCGTGGAGCGCGTGGAAGCGCCCCTGCCCGTTCCCCTCGGCGATGACGAAGAAGCTCATGAGCTGCTGGAGCCCCTCCGCCTGCGACGCCATCTCCTCCGCGGTCGACGAGAGCTCCTCCGCGGCCGACGCGTTCCGCTGCGTCACCTGGTCGACCGTCCCCATCGCCTTCGAGACCTGCGTCACGCCCGCCGACTGCTCGGCCGACGCCGCCGCGACCTCCTGCACGAGGTCGGCGGTCTTCCGGATCGCGGGGACGAGCTCGACGATGAGCTTCCCGGACCGCTCCGCGACCTTCACCGACGAGCCCGCGAGCGAGCCGATCTCCTTCGCCGCCTTCTGCGCCCGCTCGGCGAGCTTGCGCACCTCCGTCGCGACGACCGCGAAGCCCTTCCCGTGCTCGCCCGCGCGCGCCGCCTCGATGGCGGCGTTCAAGGCGAGGAGGTTCGTCTGGTACGCGATCTCCTCGATGATCGAGATCTTCTCGGCGATCGACTTCATCGCCACGACCGTCTCCTCCACCGACTTCCCGCTCTCCTCCGCGTTCCTCGCCCCCTCCTTCGCCATCGACTCGGTCTGGCGCGAGCTCTCGGCGTTCTGGGTGATCGAGGCGCTCATCTCCTCGAGCGACGAGGTCGTCTCCTCGACGCCCGCCGCCTGCTCGCCGGTCCCCTGCGACAGCGTCTGCGCCGTCGCCGACACCTGCGCCGACGCTCCGGCGAGCGCGTCCGCCCCGGCCCGGACCTCGCCGATGGTCTGCGCGAGCTTCTCGGTCATGATCCGGATCGCGGCGAGCAGCTTGCCGACCTCGTCGCTGCGCTGCACCTCGACGACCTCGGAGAGGTCGCCGCGCGCGATCCGCTCGGCCGCGTCGAGCGCCTGGCCGACCGGGCCGGTGATGGAGCGCGTGATGGCGATCGAGACGAAGATCCCGACCGCGACCGCGGCGAGGAGGATGAGGAGCATCGCGTTCCGCGCCGACGCGGCCGCCCCCTCGACGACCCCCTTCTGTGCCTGCATCGCCTTGTGGTGGCGCTCCGCGATGTGGTCCATCGTGTCGGCGAGGGCGCGCGCCGCGTCCTTCACCGGCCCGAGCGCCGCGTTCCCGTCCTGCGGCGTCGCGATCTGCCCCGCGCGGATCGCCTCCTCGACCTTCTGGAAGCCGGCGGCGTAGGTGTCGAGGTCGCGCTTCATCGTCGCGAGCTGCGCCCGCTCCGCGTCGCCCACGAGCTTCGCGAGCGCGTCGAGCTCGCTCCGGAACTCCCGCGCCGCGTCGTTCCACTCGCGCGCGTATTGCCCCTGCTTCTCCGCGTTGCCGATGTTGAGGAGGAAGTCCTTCTCGAACCGGCGCAGGTCGATCCCCTCCGCGCGCGCGTCGTCCGCGACGCGCGCCGCCTCGGCGTCACCGGCGAGCATCTCCTGGGTGACGGTCATCACGAGGTCCATCCCGCGGTACCCGGAGAACGCGACCCCGAGCGTGATGAGCAGCATCGCGGCGAACGCGATCGAAAGGCGGGTCCCGATGCGGAGGTCGTTCATGTCCTTTTCCCCGGGGGCGCGACGGACGAGTCCGCTGGCGCGATGACGTGGGCGGCAGACATCCGTTCTGCAACCTGGACAGCCAGTCGAATGCGACTTGTCGCCGCACACCAGGCGTGCGCTGACCATAGCAACTTCAGCATGATGCGCGATGATATGACGCCAAGTGACCCTGGGTCGGCGACAACCCCGAGTGGAGGTGACCGGGGTGAGTTCACCGTGCGTTCAGGTAGGGGTACCTGAACCGCAAACGAATCTCATCGCGCCAGCTCGGGGACGTGGCGCGCGAGGATCTCCTCGAGCCCGGCGAGCTCGGGCCTCCGCGCGAACGCGTCCCGCACGTAGCGAAGCGAGGCCGGGATGGAAGGGAGGAACCCCGGGTTCTTCTTCACGCGGTCGATGAACACGAAGCGCCCGGCGTCCTTGAGCTTGCGCTGGACGGTGAGGACGTCGAAGACCGCGCGGAACGGCTCGTACTCGAGGCGGGGACCGCCCTCGGCGTGGAGCCGGTCGAGGTAGCGGCGCAGCATCGCCTCGACGAGCGCGGGCTCGAGCTCGACGTAGCTGTCGCGCAGGAGCGCGACGAGGTCGTACTGGCGCGGCCCGAGGAGCGCGTCCTGGAAGTCGATGACGGCTTGCTCGCCGGAGGGGAGGACCATGAGGTTCCGCGACTGGTAGTCGCGGTGGGTGAACCCCCTCGGCTCGGCCTCGAGCGCGCGAGCGATCCGGTCGAACTCGCGGTCGACGACCGCCTTCTCGGCAGGGGACAGGCGCGCTCCCTTCCACGCCTCGAGCCCCCACTCGACGAAGTGGTCGAGCTCCCAGCGGTAGAGGTCGCGGTCGAAGCCGCGGCCGAAGGCGAGGCAGCCTTGCGGCCGCGCCTCCGCGTGCGCGCGGAGGCGCGCGAGCTGGTCGATGGCGCGCTCGTAGAGCGGGCCCGCCGGATCGCCGGCGAGGAGCCGCGTCTCGAGCATCTCGTCGCCGAGATCCTCGAGCACCATGAGGCCTTCGTGCTCCTCGAACGCGTGGATCGCCGGGACGCGGACGCCGAGCCCTGCGAGGTAGCGCTGCACGTCCACGAACGGGTCCACCGCGGGCGCGCCGCCCTTCGTGACCTCCTCGGGCTTCGCGCCCGGCGACGTCACCATGACGACGAGCGAGGCTGGCGGCCGGCCGACGCGCCAGTAGCTGCGCAGGGACGCGTGCCCGGCGAGCCGCCGGACGGGTTCCGCCGAGGTGTCCCGGCCCGTCGCGCGAGCCACCGCCCCGCGCACGCGGGCTTCCGTCTGGGTGTCGTTCATCGCCTCTCCGATCGAGCCCGGATCGCCGCAGCGGGCCCGCGTTGACGGGGCGCCGAGCGGCTGCCTATAACGCCCCGTCGCCCTCGATCTCTCGGCCTTTTCCGGGAAAGCGCCCCATGTCCACGCACGAGAACGTCCTCTCCGCGGTCGGCCACACCCCGCTCGTCCGGCTGCAAAAGCTCGCGGGTCCCGACGCCGCGGCGGTGCTCGTCAAGCTGGAGTACCTGAATCCCGGCGGCAGCATCAAGGACCGGATGGCGGTCCACATCCTCGAGAAGGCCGAGCGGACCGGGCTCCTCCGCAAGGGCGGCACCATCGTCGAGAACACGAGCGGCAACACCGGCGTCGCCGTCGCGATGTTCGCGGCGGTGCGCGGGTACCGCTGCGTCTTCACGATGCCGGACAAGATGTCGAAGGAGAAGCAGGACGCGCTCAAGGCGTTCGGCGCCCAGGTCGTGGTCACGCCGACCAACGTGCCGGCCGACTCGCCGGAGAGCTACTACTCCGTCGCGAAGCGGATCGCCGCGGAGACGCCGAACAGCTACTACCTGAACCAGTACCACAGCCCCGACAACGTCGAGGCGCACTACCAGTCCACCGGCCCGGAGATCTGGAAGCAGACCGGCGGGAAGATGGACGCGTTCGTGTGCGGGCTCGGCACCGGCGGCACGATGAGCGGGTGCGGGAAGTTCTTCAAGGAGAAGAACCCGAAGCTCCTGAACGTCGGCGCCGATCCGGTCGGGTCGGTCTACTTCTCGATGTTCAAGACCGGCAAGCTCTCGCCGCCCCACGTCTACAAGGTCGAGGGGATCGGCGAGGACATGATGTGCGGGGCGATGGACCTTTCGGTCCTCGACGACGTGCGCCAGGTGACGGACGCGCAGGCGTTCGCGATGACGCGCCGGCTCGCCCGAGAGGAAGGGATCTTCGCGGGCGGGTCGTCCGGCGCCGCGGTCCACGTCGCGCTCCAGATCGCGCGCGAGCTCGGCGCGGGGAAGACCGTCGTCGTGCCGCTCCCGGACGGCGGCCGCTCCTACGTCTCGAAGTTCTTCTCGGACGAGTGGATGCGCGACAACGGCTTCCCCATCGACGGCGAGGGGCCGATCTCGAGCGCCACCGTGAAGGACGTGCTCGGCAATCGCCGCGGCGAGGTCATCACCGCGCGCCGGACCGAGAAGGTCGAGGCGGTCGTGAAGCGCATGCGCGACAACGACGTCTCGCAGCTGCCGGTCGCGGACGACGCGGGCCGCGTCGTCGGCATGATCCACGAGTACGACCTCCTGAACTTCCTCGTCGAGGGGAAGCACCGGCTCTCCGAGGTGGTCGAGCCGCTCATCCAGCCCATCCAGGGCGTCGTCGGCCCGGACACGCCGGTCCTGCGCCTGCGCGAGATCTTCAACGACGACAACGTCGCCGTCGTGAAGGAAGGCGAGAAGGTCACCGGCATCCTCACCAAGATCGATCTCATCGAGTTCCTCGGGGCACGGCTCAAGTAGCCTCTCGCGGAGGCGACACGTGAAAGACCCGAAGGACCTCCGCCTCGACACGCTCGCCATCCACGCCGGCCAGCGGCCGGACCCGACGACGGGCGCGATCATGACGCCCGTCTATCTCTCCTCGACGTACGTGCAGGACGGCCCCGGCGTCCACAAGGGGTTCGAGTACTCGCGCACGCAGAACCCGACGCGCCACGCGCTGCAGGACTGCCTCGCCGCGCTCGAGGGCGGCCGCCACGGGCTCGCGTTCGCGTCCGGCCTCGCCGCGACGGACGCGGTGCTCCACCTCCTGTCCTCCGGCGACCACGTCCTCGCCTCGGACGACGTCTACGGCGGGACCTTCCGGCTCTTCGACAAGGTCTTCCGCCGCCACGGCGTCACGTTCGACGCGGTGGACATGACCGTCCCCGAGAACGTCGCGCGCGCGCTGCGGCCCGAGACGAAGCTCGTCTGGATCGAGAGCCCGACGAACCCGATGCTGAAGCTCGTGGACCTCGCCGCAGTCGCCGCGATCGCGCGGGCGCACGGCGCGACGACCGTCGTCGACAACACGTTCGCGACGCCGTGCTTCCAGCGGCCGCTCGGCCTCGGGATCGACGTCGTCGTCCACTCGACGACGAAGTACCTGAACGGCCACTCCGACGTGATCGGCGGCGCGATCGTGACGAGCGACGAGGACCTGCACGCGCGCCTCGCCTTCCTCCAGAACGCGGTCGGCGGCGTGCCGTCGCCCATGGACGCCTTCCTCGTACTGCGCGGGCTCAAGACGCTCCCGGTGCGGATGGAGCGCCACGCGCGGAACGCGCTCGCGGTCGCGCGCTTCCTCGAGGCGCACCCGCAGGTCGAGCGCGTCCTCTACCCCGGGCTCCCGTCGCACCCGCAGCACGCGCTCGCCCGCCGGCAGATGAGCGGCTTCGGCGGGATGGTCACGTTCGTGCTCCGCGGCGGCCTCCCCGCGGCGACCGCGTTCCTGCGAGCCGTCCGGATCTTCTCGTGCGCGGAGTCGCTCGGCGGAGTCGAGAGCCTCATCGAGCACCCCGCGATCATGACGCACGCGTCGGTGCCCGGGGCGACCCGCGAGGCGCTCGGGATCTCCGATGGCCTCGTCCGCGCATCGGTCGGGATCGA
>WNGA01024821.1_pt1 | contig 11345 bp, 11 predicted proteins | sample 5400061 | NCBI WGS metagenome assembly WNGA01 (sample SAMN13153366, study PRJNA577476) | soil metagenome | isolation source: 100 cm soil or saprolite under grassland replicate 2 | place: USA:California | collected 2016-06-15
TCCGCATTGATCTCAGCGGTGAGTTGACGGAGTTCTCGGGCGATATCACGAATCCCACCGGCATTGCCTTCGACAGCACTGGACAGATGTTCGTTAGCAGCCGCATGGACGGCACTATCTACCGCATCACCCCCTTCAAGGAAGCTGTTCCCTTTGCGAAAAACCTGGGAATCGCCACCGGCATCGCCTTTGACGATTCGGACACCATGTATGTCGGGGATCGCACGGGCACGATTTACAAAGTGAATGGCATTGGTGAAGAGACTCCGTGGGCACAACTCGAACCGTCCGTCTCCGCCTACCATCTAGTCGTCGGTCCCGACGAGGCTTTGTATGTAACGGGACCCACGGTTGCGAGCTTCGATTCGGTGATGCGAGTCGATGCTAACGGCGAAGTCAGGGTTTTCTATAAAGGCTTGGGACGGCCGCAGGGACTCGCCTTCGACGAGGCCGGGAATCTCCTGGTTGCCGCTTCGCTGCGCGGGCGGCGAGGAATCGTCCGCATTTCACCGGAGGGAAAGGATGCGAAGATATTCGTGGCCGGTATGAATCTCGTTGGCCTCGCTTTCAGTGCGACTGGAGACTTGGCAGTCGCCTCGACCGACTCTGTGTACGGTCTAGAGTCAACAGTCTAGAGTCAACAGTCAGGGTGGACCGCGTTTAGACTGTCGACTCCAGACTCCCGACTCAGGACTTTTCGTGCTGGTTCATTTTGAATTTTTAGGTCCGAAGGACCGGCAGTAAGTAGCCCCTCCCGTGAGGACGGGGTTATTGAGATTTAGTTTCTTGAGCGCCGAAGGTGCGCCACAATTTGTTCCGGCCCTTCGGGCCTCGGGCTATCGAGAGGATGAAGTCCCCCGCCCTAACGGACGGGGCTACTTACTACCGGTCCTTCGGACCTAAAACACGCTGGCGATGGAACTGAACCAATAATGGACTTTTATGTTTTTTGACAGGTCTCAAGGGCCATGTTAGTGTGAACAACTTTTTGTTAGTCCTTCAGATATTTAGTTTCTAATGGGCAACATCGACAGTCATAGCGTCGGACAGTTTGTGCTTTACATGGTGGCGTTGGTTTTTTCGTTGTCAGTCCATGAATCAGCTCACGCCTGGATGTCTAACAGGTTTGGCGACGACCTTGCGCGCTTGCAGGGACGAATAAGTTTGAACCCGGCATCACATGTGGACCCGATAGGTACATTGTTGTTTCCCGCAATTGCCTTTTTTACTGGAGCACCTCTGATCGGCTGGGCCAAGCCGACTCCAGTGAATCCTTTGAAATGGCGCAATAAACGCGTGGCGAACTTTTGGGTGTCCGCAGCTGGCGCGATTAGCAACTTCATAATCGCGTTAATCGCAGGCATAGGGATTAGAGCGCTTTACTCGTTTGGTGTGATTAATACAAGACTGGCGGTGGTGGGCACAGACTCGACAATTGCGACCGGCGCGGTGGAGCTGCTCTTTGTATTTTTCATTTTGAACGTCGCTCTTGGTGTGTTCAATCTGCTGCCAATACCGCCACTGGACGGCAGCAAGGTACTCGCCAGCATACTGCCAGATAGTTTTGAATCCGGATTTGAAGTGCTGGAAAGATTTGGTTTTATCCTTTTGTTCATTGCAGTTTTCACCGGCGTGCTGGGAGTGATTTTTAATTTTGTGATGCCGATCGCGGTTGCGTTGGTCTTTGCAGGGGCTTCCTGATCTAAATGAAAAGAATTTTTAGCGGCGTACAGCCCACCGGCAATGTGCATCTCGGAAACTACCTCGGCGCGTTGCGAAACTGGGTTGCGCTGCAACACGAGTACGAAAATTTCTTCTGCATCGTCAATCTGCACGCCATTACTACGCGCCAGGATCCAAAACTGCTTGCCGAGAAGAGCAGAGAACTTGCTCGGATTTATCTCGCAGTCGGAATTGATCCAGACGTTTCGACCATTTTCATTCAGTCAGACGTCGGCGCGCATGCCGAGCTGACCTGGATTCTCAACTGCATCGCGCGCATGTCTGAATTGGAGCGGATGACGCAGTTCAAAGAGAAGGCGCGGAAACAAACTGAGAATGTGAGCGTGGGAATGTTTGATTATCCTGTGCTGATGGCCGCCGATATTTTGCTTTACGACACGGATCTGGTTCCGGTCGGTGAGGATCAGAAACAACACCTTGAGCTGACTCGTGACCTGGCCCTACGCTTTAACCGAGACTATGGCGAGACGTTTCGCGTTCCTGAACCATTCATTCCTACACTGGGCGCGCGGATTATGTCGTTGTCCGATCCCTTGAGCAAGATGTCGAAATCAGACGAAGACTTGAATGGCTGTGTGAGGTTGCTAGATGATGCCGATACCATCCAGCGCAAGTTTAAGCGTGCGGTTACAGATTCAGGAACCGAAATCCGTTTTGATGCTTCGCGACCGGCGATAACGAATATGTTGACGATCTTTCAGCTGTTGACTGGTCAAACGCCGGAGCAAATCGAGGCGCACTTTGCCGACAAGGGCTACGCACAATTGAAGCAGCAGCTGGCGGACGTTACGATTGAGTTTCTCGAGACACTCCAGAAACGCGTTCGAGCAATCGATGATCAGGAGCTGACTGCGATGCTGGAGAAGGGAGCCGATAAAGCGCGTGGCATTGCCGGCGCAACCCTGGAAGCTGTTAAAGAGAGAATGGGTCTATTGAGCACCAGGGGCTTGCCGGAAGCCTCGCCGGAGATATCGGCGGCGGAGAGTTAAATGGACGAAATCACAGAATCCAGCGCGGCCCAACCGGTGAAAGCAAACACCATAGAGGGTGCAGATCAAGAGACGGGGCCGATAGATGTTACCGGTTCGTCGCCGGAAATAATTTCCGACGATACCACGGACGATCTGAAGATTGTGATGGGCGAATTTGATGGTCCGCTCGATCTGCTACTGCATCTGATTCGCCAGGAACAGGTAAACATCTACGACATTCCGGTCGCGCGCATTGCCAACGAATACCTGCGTTATCTACAGCTAATGCAGGAACTTGACATCGCCGTCGCCGGCGATTTTTTGGTAATGGCTGCCACGCTGATCGAGCTCAAGACCCGCATGCTGTTGCCGCGCGATCCTTTTGCGCCGCCGGAAGAGGAAGAAGATCCGCGCCGGGAGCTCGTCGATCAATTGCTTGAATATCAAAAGTACAAAGCCGCGGCGCAGATGTTATGGTCGCGCGCCACAGTTGAACGCGCCGTTTTCAAGCGAGCTGAAATCGAAACTGACAAAAACAATCCGGAGGTCGCGGTTGGGCTGTTTGATTTGTTGAAAGTTTTCCAGGAGATTCTCGCACGGCACAAAGAAGAAGTTCTGCTGGAGATCGAGCGTGAAGAGATTTCCATGGCGGAGATGCTCGAGCGGTTGAGAAACATGGTGATGTCCGCGGGTGAGCTTAATCTTCGCGTTTTCTTTGAACGGGCACGCTCTCGGCGTGAATTGGTGGTTGCGTTCCTTTCGGTTCTGGAGTTGGTGCGGACGACCGAGATTAAGCTGATTCAGGAACAAACCTTTGGCGACATTGTCGCGAGGATTGCAAGTTAGTCGACAAGCATATGAACGAAGAGAGTGGAGACAAAAAATCCGAAGCAACCGGCGATGAGGCGGCGCTTAACGAAGAGGCGAGTCGCGAACTAGAGGCAATGGTTGCAGCAGAATTGCCGGCGGCCGAAGCCGAAGGATCGGATGAGGCAGCGGCCTATGTGGTTCAAAATGTGGCCGAGCGGATGGCGATCATCGAAGCCCTGATCTTCGTTTCGGAGGAACCGCTGAGTGTGAAAACAATGGCAGAAGTGCTCCGTGAAGATCGCGAAGTGGTCGAAGCGGCGGTGGCGGAGTTGGCAAAGGAATTCAACGGTCGAAACGGCGGCTTGCAACTTCGCGAGGTAGCTGGCGGCTGGCAGTTTGCGACTCGCCCCGAATACCACGAACACCTGCGCGCTTATTTGAAGTCGCGGCCGAGCGCAAAGCTCTCTATTGCCTCGCTGGAAACTCTGGCCGTCATCGCGTACAAGCAACCAGTCACTGTGCCCGAAATTCTCGAGATACGCGGCGTGCAGTCGCCATCTTCAATTAAGACATTGCTCGATAAGAAATTAATTGTGGCCAGGGGACGCAAGGAAACGGTCGGACGGCCGATGATGTACGGCACGTCGAAAGACTTCCTCTTGCAGTTTGGTTTGAAGGACCTGACCGAACTGCCGAGCATGGAAGATTTTCAGGATTTGTCTGGTGGCTCTTAGACAGGAGGCAGGAGCAGGAGGCAGGAGCAGGTGATGAGTGCGGGTTTTCCTGCCGACTGCCCCTGCCGTCTGTCACCTGCATTTATTTATGCAAGAGCGAATACAAAAACTAATCGCGGCGGCCGGCATTGCGTCGCGTCGCCATGCCGAGGAGCTAATGACTGCCGGTCAAGTTACCGTAAATGGACAGGTAGTTACAGAACTCGGAACGAAAGCCGATCCTGAAACCGATCACATCAAAGTCCGCGGTAAGCTCATCAACCCATCGCTGGAGAGACGAGAAAAGGTTTACGTCCTGCTCAATAAGCCGCGTGGCTATCTCTCAAGTGTCTCCGATCCGGAAGGTCGTCCCACGGTTCTCGAGCTACTGCCTCCTTCGCTGGGAAGGCTTTATCCTGTAGGCCGTCTTGACTTCAACACTGAAGGCTTGTTGTTAAAAGTTTACGAAGCAAAAGTGAAGGGCATCCCTGACGAGCAGGCCATAGAACGTTTGCGGCGCGGCGTCACGTTAGAGGACGGGATGCGCACGGCGCCGGCCAGGATCAGAAGGCTTGGGGAAACGGAAACCAATACCTGGTTTGAAATTCTGCTTCACGAAGGGAAAAACCAACAGATAAGGAGAATGTTTGATCTGATCGGGCACTCGGTAATCAAGTTGCGACGTTCACGCATTGGATCTTTGCGGGACGATGATTTGAAACCAAAGAAATGGCGCCGGCTCACCTCTGACGAGGTCGAGCTCCTCATGAAGAAACGACCGCGAACCAAAAGCAAGCCAACAGCAAAGTCTCAGGTGGCCGGTCACGGTTCTACGCGCCGATGAGGTAGAATAACTTTTACCGCACTCCGAAGATTCAATTGCCTTTGGACAGGCACGTTGGCCTGTCAGCTTTGACAGGCGGGCATGGGTTTGTTTCATTGTCCGCTTTTGCAGGAACACGAATGGAATTCGAATTAACTGAAGAACAGAAACAGGTCAAGGTGAGCGTGCGCGAGTTTGCCGAGGCCGAGATCGCGCCGCACGTTATGGAGTGGGACGAGGCGCAACATTTCCCGATTGAACTGCAGCCAAAACTTGCAGCGCTCGGATTAACCGGCGTTCTTTTTCCCGAAGAGTATGGCGGCGCCGGTATGGGCTATGTGGAGTACTCAACGATCATCGAAGAACTATCGCGGGTTGACGGTTCAGTAGGGATTTCGGTGGCAGCGCACAATTCGCTTTGTTCGAATCATATTTACCAATTTGGATCGGAAGCCCAGAAACAGAAGTACCTCGTACCCCTGGCCAGCGGAAAACATTTAGGGGCCTGGGGTCTGACGGAACCAAGCGCAGGATCGGACGCGTCAGGAACGCGCTCGACGGCAGTGAGGAAGAATGGCGGTTGGATTGTGAACGGCAGCAAAAATTTCATCACGCACGCGATTCATGCCGATACCTGTGTGGCGGTTGCGGTGACGGATCGCTCCAGGAGCAGTAAGGGGATTACGGCATTCGTCTTTGAAAAGGGAATGGCAGGTTTTTCTCCTTCGAAGAAGGAGAACAAGCTCGGTTTGCGCGCGTCGGAAACGGCCAGCGTGGTGTTCGAAGACTGCTACGTGCCGGACGAGAATCGTCTTGGTGACGAAGGTCAGGGTTTTGTGAATGCCATGGAGATCCTCGATGGCGGCAGAATATCAATAGCGGCGCTCGCAGTTGGCATCGCCCAGGGCGCCTACGAGTCGGCGCTGCGCTACTCGAAGGAGCGGCAACAATTTGGTCAGCCCATATCCGAGTTTCAGGCGATTCAATTCAAGCTGGCAAACATGGCTACTCAAATAGACGCGGCGCGCTTGCTGATGTATCGGGCAGCCTGGATGAAAGACCAGGGCAGGAAAACCACCAAAGAATCATCGATGGCGAAGCTGTTTGCGTCCGAAGTAAGCGTCGATGTTTGCGAGGACGCAATTCAGATACACGGCGGGTACGGTTACACGAAAGATTATCCAGCGGAAAAATATTGGCGCGATTCGAAACTCTGCACGATTGGCGAGGGTACTTCCGAGATCCAGCGAATCATTATCGCCCGAGAGATCCTGCAACAGGCAAATTAGTAAGTGGACTCCGCAAATAACGACAACACGTCGCTGGTCGATCGTGTCGCGGCAGGTGACGCGCGTGCGGTAGCACGGGCGATTTCTAAAGTAGAAGATGTTTCCAAAGATGCAGCGCAGTTGATGAAGAAGATTTTCCCATTGACGGGCCGTGGATTGGTGATCGGAATTACAGGTGCACCCGGCGCGGGAAAGTCGTCTCTGGTAGACAAGCTCGCTTTACACTACCGGCAGCAGGGTGAGCGCATAGGGATTGTTGCGGTTGATCCATCGAGTCCATTTTCCGGTGGTGCGATTTTGGGTGATCGCATTCGCATGCAGACACTGGGTCTGGATAGGGGCGTCTTCATTCGCTCGATGGCCACCCGCGGAAATCTGGGCGGATTGGCGCGTACCACCGTCGATGCTGTTTCAATACTCGATGCTGCCGGTTACAACAAAATCATTATCGAGACAGTAGGTGTAGGCCAGGACGAGGTTGAAGTAGTCAAGGCGGCGGATATCTGCGTAGTCATACTAGTTCCAGGAATGGGCGATGATATTCAGGCAATCAAGGCCGGAATCATGGAAATCGGGGACATCTTTGTCATTAACAAGGCCGATCGCGAGGGTGTTAATGCTGCCGAAAAGGAGTTGGAAGCGCTGCTGTCACTGGCCGCGAGAGACGACTCCTGGGACCCTCCAATAGTCAAGACTGTAGCCACCGAAAACAAGGGGATTGAGGAGTTAGCGGCCGCGATCGAGAGTTATCGTGACTTCCACTTGAAGAAAGAATCCGGAGACGATCGGCGGCGAGCAATAGCACGTTGGCGCATCCTTGAGCTGTTGCGGGAACGGCTGGTGGCGCAAACCCTTGGGTCGGATTCGGCATCCGAGAAGCTCGATCATCTGGTGGGTGAAGTTGCCAGCAGGCGGCGAGACCCTTATTCTGCGGTAGAAGAGATAATGGAGTTGAAGTCCAGAGTCTAGAGTCTAGAGTTTTCAGTCCTAAAACGAGGCTTTGTGCTAGACGCCGTGCGTTAAATTGAAGACAGACTGTCGACTCCAGACTGTCGACTCCGGACTGAATATGAAGGTTGATCACATTGGTATTGCTACGCGTCGAATCGACGAAGCCCTCGTACTGTGGCAAGACGCATTGGGATTGCAAGTTGATTTCACGGAAGAGGTAAAAGACCAGGGCGTGCGAGTGGCAATGCTGCCGCTTGGTGAAACGCACATCGAACTGCTCGAACCGTTGAGCCAGGACTCGGCGGTCGGAAAGTTTTTGGAAAAGCGTGGCCCGGGAATTCATCACATAGCTGTGAGGGTTACCGATATTCGCGCTTCGCTGGCAAAGTTGAAGGAGAAGGGGACTCGCTTAATTGATGAAACCCCACGGCAAGGGGCGCGCGGTTGTCTGGTCGCGTTTGTTCATCCTGCGTCGTCTAATGGTGTACTGCTCGAATTAGTACAGCAAGATTAGATCTGTTTTTTAGAAAGGATAATTGTTTTGACTTCAATTACTAAAGCATGGATTGCGGCTGCTGTAGCCGTAGTGTTTGCCATCGGATTAATCGTCTGGCAGGTGAAAGCGCGGCGAGCGGAGATCTCCAACCTTTCGGCAGAAGACATGTCGTTGATTGCGGAAGACCAGCCGCCACAGTTTCGTTCGCGTCTCGCGTCCGACCCGGCGGCGCGCAAAGATTTTGCAGACGATCTACAAAAGCTGTTGGCCGTTGCCGAGGAGGCACGTACCAAAGGGATTGCCAATAAGCCGGAAGTAAAGCGACAGATGGAACTGGTTCGTTCTGTCATCTTAGCTGAGAACTATTTCAAATCGCAGGGAACTGGTTCCGCCGGTCCGAATATCTCGGAACAAGAGGTTGAAGACTTTTTCAAGCAGCCTGCTAACCAGGCGAAGTTTGACCAATTCATAAATGACGCCAAAGCGCAGAACCCGCAGCTGGCCGGCGGCCAAATTCCGGAAGAACAAATGAAGCAGGTTAGACGTCAACTTGGACAAGTGCTGATTGGGGAACAACGCGCGATCGCTAAGGGAACCGACAAGGAGCGCGCGGTCGACTTGCAGATAAAACTTGAACAAGCTCGACTCCTCGCGCGGACCTACGCACAGGAACAGTTGGCCGACAAAATGAAAGCCTCGGATCAGGAAGTTGATGAGTACCTTAAGCAACATCCCGAATTGGACGCTAAGCAGAACCGCGCCAAAGCCGAGGAAGTGTTGAAGCGCGCACGCGGCGGCGAAGATTTTGCAAAGTTGGCGAAGGAGTTTTCCACCGATCCTGGAAGCAAGGAAAAGGGCGGCGACCTGGGTTGGTTTGGCAAGGGTCAGATGGTGCCTGAGTTTGAGCAAGCCGCCTTCGCCCTAAAGCCCGGCGAGATTAGCGACCTGGTTGAATCAAAGTTCGGCTACCACATTATCAAACTTGACGAACGTAAGACGGAAACCAAAGACGGGAAGTCGGAAGACAAAGTCCGCGCGCGCCATATCCTGATCGGAGAGACTGGCGGCGAGGGTGATAATCCGTTTGCGCCGCCCAAAACGGGGCGCGATAAGGCCCGGGCTGCGGTCGAGCAGGAGAAGCAGAAAAAAATACTCGACGAGATCGTAAAGCGCTCGCATGTTACAGTGGCCCAAAACTTCCAGGTGAAAATGCCTGAACCGCAACAGCAGCCTCAGGGAATGCCACCTGAATTTGCTCCCGGCCAAGACCAATCAGGTCAACCGGCTCCAGTCGAGCCAGTGCAGAATAGTCCCAAGCCGAAGACGGAATCGAAGAATAGCGAACCTAAAAAGCGGCGGAAGTAAGGGGACGACTGGAACGAAATCGAATGCAGTTTGGCGACTACCGCGTAGAAATTATTCCCGACTGTGAGTTTCATCTCGATGGGGGCGCCATGTTTGGAGTGGTTCCGCGGACACTGTGGTCAAAGGTTTGTCCTCCTGATGAGCAGAACCGCATAAGAATGAACATGAATTGTGTGTTCATCGAGACTGGCAACGAACGGATCCTGATCGAAACTGGCATCGGCGATAAATGGTCCGAGAAACACACTGAGATGTTCGGCATTAAACGCCAGCGACCGCTCGCTGAATCGTTGCGTGAGGTGGCCCGTGTCGAACCGGATAACATAACGATCGTCATCAATACTCATCTGCATTTCGATCATGCAGGTGGAAATACGGCGCTAAACGCAGAGGGTCGTGCTGTGCCTGCTTTTTGCAATGCCCGTTACTTTATTGCCAAAGGGGAAGTCGAACACGCTGAAGCTCCCAGCGAGCGAGATCGCGCGAGCTATCTGCCTGACAACTGGCGCCCACTGGTTTCGAGTGGCCAACTGGAATTAAAGCAAGCGCAGTACGAGGTTGTGCCCGGGCTGCACATGGAGACTTATCCGGGCCATAATCGATCGATGCAGTGTTGGCGACTCGACAGGAAAGGGCAGACGCTGTTTGGATTTGCTGATCTTGTGCCGATGCGCGCACATGTACCGTTTGCCTGGATCATGGGCTACGATCTTTACCCGGCGGACACACTTGAAATGAAGAAGAAGTTGTTGCCGCAAGCCGCGCGCGAAGGCTGGGCATGCTTGTTTTATCATGATCCAGATGAGCCATTGTGTAAGTTGATTGAGGACAACGGAAAACTGCGCGCTGCGAAGTATGAAGTGTAGCGCTGGGGTTCGGTCCCGCGCCGTCTCTTAGCTGAATGCGGGAGGGACGAGCCCGCCAATGCTCAAAAAGGTATGACGACAGCAACGATCGGAATCATTGGCGGCAGCGGACTCTACCAGATGGCAGAGCTCAAGAATGTTGAGGAGATCTCCGTCGACACTCCTTTTGGTTCTCCGTCAGATTCATTCATCGTGGGCACGCTCGAAAACAACCGGGTCGCGTTTCTGCCGCGGCACGGCCGTGGACACCGCTTCACGCCAACCGAGGTTCCTTTTCGGGCCAACATTTATGCGATGAAGCTTCTCGGGGTTGAGCGCATACTCTCAGCCTCGGCGGTCGGTTCGTTGCAAGAGCAGTATGCACCACTCGACATGGTCATTCCCGATCAGTTTTTTGACAGGACTCGAGCGCGCGCGCGCGAGTCAACTTTCTTCGGTGAAGGTATCGTGGCGCATGTGACCTTCGCTCATCCCGTTTGTGATGAATTGGGAGACATACTCGAAGAGTCGTGCAAGGTTACCGACGTTAAAGCGCATCGTCGTGGTACCTATCTCTGCATGGAAGGACCGGCGTTTTCCACTAAAGCAGAATCGGAAGTTTACCGGAGCTGGGGCATGAGCGTCATTGGTATGACGAACCTGCAGGAGGCCAAACTCGCGCGCGAGGCTGAGATTTGCTACGCCACTTTGGCCCTGGTTACAGACTATGACTGCTGGCACCCCGGTCATGATGCCGTTACTGCCGAGTCAGTCATCCAATATCTCAATAAAAACGTTCGGAATGCGCAGCTCATTATGAAGGAAGCGGTTCGACGCTTGGGCGCGCAGGAGCGCAACTGCAGGTGTAGTTCGGCCCTGAAGCATGCGATCTTCACACCGCCGCATTTGTGGCCGGAGGAGACGCGAAAGAAACTTGACGTTATAGTGAAGAGATATGCGGTCTCATGAAAGGTTTAGCATCCAGGTTGAGTCTCGGCCGGATTGTTCACCGGCAAATTCGTTGTTCAGGCTGAAAGGTGATTTATGAAAAAGATTTCTGTAACAGTATTAGTCCTGGTCGCCGCGCTTTTTGTCTCGGCTTCGGCTCTTTATGGCCAGGGAAAAGCTAAGACGGGACCGGATCCTTCAACCATTCGCGATGCAGACCTGGAAAAAGATTCCTTACACAACCTTGAGGTTGCTCGTCATTACTTCAAGTTGAAGAAGGCTTACGTCGCCGCGATCAAACGGTGCGAGGAAATCGACGCGGGCAATCCTAATTTTGCCCGGATGGATGAAGTGCTCTACATTGCCGGCGAAAGTAGCTTGCGACTTGCGG
>WNGA01011814.1_pt1 | contig 11344 bp, 9 predicted proteins | sample 5400061 | NCBI WGS metagenome assembly WNGA01 (sample SAMN13153366, study PRJNA577476) | soil metagenome | isolation source: 100 cm soil or saprolite under grassland replicate 2 | place: USA:California | collected 2016-06-15
CGACCAGGTCGACTTCGTCATCGACACCCGCGACTGAGGATGGATGAGTGGGCAGACGGGGACCTGGAGGATGCGTTCGAGGAGCGCCTTGACGCGCTGCTCGCCAGCTCACAGGTTACGCAGCAGCGCCGCCGCCGCTGTAGGGTCCGGCCGAACATGTCCATTTCACCTGCGGCGATAGGCCGCGTCCGCGCTAGTTGCCCACCCGCTGTCCGCGGATAGTTGTCCAATCCCTCGCGGACGACAGCCAGCATCAGCCTTGCGTCACGCACCGATGTCGCGGCGCTGCCTGGTATTGCGAACCTGACGGCGGACGCCGGTTCGGTTGACCCGGAAGCGTGCCATCTCGGTCGTTACCTCGTAATGCGCGGCGATCGCTCGCTCATCGAGGCCGAGGCGGACGGCGGACAGCAGCAGCGGGCGCGGCAGCAGCAGCGTTCCACCTAGGTTCGTCGCTTCCTCTTCCTGATCGGGTCGGCAGGTCCGAAATGGGACACCGGCCACGATCCGGATCTCGTCCAGCCGGTGATCGAGCAGCAGGTGGGACAGCTCGTGGGCGATGTCGCTGGCCCTGCGTGCCTGGGTCCGCAGCGGGTTGACCACGATGACCTTGGTGCCGTCGATGTCGAACGTACAGGCGGAGAACGCGAACGCCTGGACTCGCTCGAGGTCCTGCAACCGGGTAGCGTCGATCAGCTCGTCAGCGGCGATCACGCGGATGCCAAGGTGCTTGGCGACCTGGAGCACGTCGACCGGCTCAGCGGGACCGAGGCCGAGGTCTGCTCGGATCCGACTTGCTTCCCGCTCGGCTTCGGCAAGGAATCCTCGACGCAACGTCACTTGCCAACCCCACCGATGCGCTGCTTCAGCGCGGTGTGCATGTCGGTGAGCAAGCTACCTAGGCGCTCTGGGACGCCCGGGCGGAGGACCGAGGCGGCCCGCAAGTGCACCGCCAGCGCCGGCGGCTCGGATGCCTCCCGAGCAAGCGCCGTGTACAGGTCGCGGACGATCCCGACGATGTGCTCGGCAGCCTCGGCCGTCAGGCGGGGGTCCGCGAACAGGTGGTTGGTCACCCTGTCGATGGTGTCTTCAGCGCGCTGGGTGCTTGAGCGGAAGAAGCGCTCGGGTGGGACGCCCAGCCATGCGCACAGTCGCGTGAACGTCGCAAGGTCAGGCTGGGCGCCGGCTTCGACACGCGCCAGCGTGCTGAAGCTCACGCCCGCGTCCGCGGCAGCTTGCCGGATCGAGAGCGCCCCACGGCGCTCTCGGACCAGGCGCCCAAGCTCGTCGACCTGGATGCCGCTGGGTTGGTCGGGCTCGTGCTGAGCGCCGGATCCGGTGGCCGACCGTGGCATGAGCGGGAGTGTATCAGCGAAGCGACAAGGACTCTTGCCTGATAACGAATCAGCACCATCGGATTGCAACTTTGCTGATACAGAAGCTAGGCTCCCGCGCCAACAGAGCAACCGACATCCCTCTCAGGAGGCAGCATGCCGCTCAAGTCACTGATCGACGACGCCCGCGCGGAGATCGAGGTCACCGACGAGGAGCTCGAAGAGGCCCGGGACCGCCGCGGCAAGATTGCCGCGGCCCTGCTGGCAGCCTTTCCCGGCTCCCGCATCTACGTCAACGGCAGCATCGCCCACGGCGACGCCATCACCCCACTCAACGACATCGACGTCGGCGTGGTGGTCGCCGGCGCCGCCCAGGACTACGGGCCGGGCCGGCGCGGCCCTCGGGACCTCATGGAACGCGCCCGGGACGCCATCCGGAAGCACCTTGGGGAGGAGTTCCCGAAGCTCACGGTCACGATCGAGGGGCAGCGGCGGGCCGTGCTGGTGCGCTTCGGCGACCCGGTGACCGCGGGCCAGCCCGACTTCACCGCCGACGTCATCGTCGCCATCGACAACCCCGAAGGGGCCGGGCTGTTCATCCCCAACCTGCAGGTCAACGGCTGGGACCGGTCCGACCCCGAGACCCACCTCGACCTGGTGAAGGCCGCGATCAAGGCCACCGAGGTGGTGTTCCCCCGGGCGGTCCGGCTGCTGAAGTACTGGAGCCGGCGGCACGGCAAGCCCGTGTGCTCCTGGAACATCAAGGTGCTGGCGCTGGACTGCATCACCAGACCGATGCCGCTGGCCGAGGCCATGCAGGCCTTCTTCCGGTACGCCGCCGACGCGCTCAAGGAAAACCAGGGCCTGACTCCCGACCCGGCCCACGTTGCCGGCCCAATCAAGCTGAACATGGCCACGCGTGAGGTCATCACCCGCCTGCGCGCTGCCGAGGGGCACATCACCAGGGCGCTCGACCACGAGGCCGCGGGCCGGCCCGCCAGCGCCCAGCACGAGCTGGCCGTGCTCCTGCCCGACATCGTTCCCGACGCCGACCCGTCGCAGGTCGCGGCTGAGGAGGCCGCCCGGCTCACCGACACGGCCAAGCTCGGGACCAGCGTCGGCGTGGGGGCCGGCAGCGGCCTGAGCATCCCGAACAGCCGGGCGTGGGCGCCGCGCTGACCCCGTGGTACGGGATCGACGCCGCCTGGTGGGTGCCGCTGGAGCGCGACGCCCGGCGAACCTTTGGCGACGCCCTGCGCCACACCCTCACCCACAGCGACTTGACCTACCAGCTCGACGACGTCGACGTCCCCGGCGACCCGCAACGGCGCAACATCCGCATCACCTTCCACGCGCAGCCGCCCTACCCGACCTACGGCCAGCGACCCCAGGACTTCCCCCGCGTGCACGCCACCCCGCGGACACGATCCAAGCACCGCTACCCCGAAGACGACGCGCTGTGCCTGTGGCACCCACACGACCCGCCCGAGCGCCGCTGGACCAGCGACCAAGGCCTGCTTGTACTGATTGAGCTCACCCGCCGCCACCTCTTCCTTGAACTCCAGTGGCGGCAGACCGGAACCTGGGCACTTGAGGACGCCCCACACGGCTTCGGAAAGGCTCGATGAACCAGACGACCGGCGGGACCGGGATTGGCGTCACCCAGATCGTCGTCCTGGTCGTGCCGGTCGTCGCCGGCTGCTTCCTGCTCGCCGGCTACCTCCTCAACCAGATCTGGGCGCGCAACGAACGCCGCGCCAAGGCCTTTGCCGACGCCCTCGCCGCCGTCGAGAACTACCTCGAGATGCCCTACCGCGTCCGACGCCGTCCCGCCTCGGACCCAGAGACGCGGGCCACGCTCACCAACCAGATGAGCGACATCAAGGCGCAGATCGCCTTCCACCAGGCCTGGCTCCAGGTGGAGGCACCGCAAGTCGCCGAGGCGTACGACGACTTGGTTCACGCCGCTCAGGAAGAGGGCGGCGCGCAGATGCAACAAGCCTGGCAAGAGCCGCTGCGCGACACCGACGCGGCCATGAACCTCGGCGTCGCCTACGACCGCAGCAAGTCGGACGCCGCCCGCGCGAGGACCCTCAAACGCATGCGGGAAGAGATCAGCTTCCCCCAGCGGTCCTCTCGGCGCGGCACGCTCCGATAGCGGCGCTGAGCCCCGAGCGAACATACCGAAGCTCGCGCCTCGCCACAGCCAGCCGCAGGCGCGTCAGGTCGGTGGTCGGCAGGTGGATCGAGCCTTCGACGCGGGCCCGTTGCAGAGCGCAGCTAGAGAGAATGTCAGTGACGTCTTGCTCGCAAGAGCAAGACGTCAGGCTGCATCGGCGCTGGCTGCTAGGTTGTCGACGTAGAGGCGAGGGTCCGCTACGGGCGGTGGCGAGCGCGGTGCCGAGGAACCGGAAGGTCTACTCCCCCGCGAGCGAGCAACTGATCTGCCTAGCAGACGGGGACGGTCCAGTCCGTGTTGTGGGTGTATGGCTTCTGGCCAGGTACGTCGCCATTCCAGAAGGTGTTAGCCACTGCGTAGTAGCGGTTGTTCCAGGGGCTCGAGGCAATCCGGTACCACCAACCGTCCGGGTTCGCCGACGCGATGCCGGGTGCATACCGGCGGCAGGACACCTGCACATAGGCCATGGCTGGGATCCGCTCGCCTGGTCCGGAGGCATTCGTCGGATCAAGGAACGTCGGAGAACCGTGCGTGCCGGACTGCTCTTGCAGCGTTGGCGCAGGGCTCGGAGCTGGCACGGCCCCGATCGTGAAAGGGATCCGGCCGGTGGAGCGTCCTGTGGCCCGGTCGACGGCTTCGGTGGTGTAGGCACCGGCCGGGTCACCGGCGCAGGGCCAGGTCCAGCGGATGCTGCCGTCGGTTCGCACTCGGCTGGCGTGGACAAGGTTGGCGTACTCCCGTCCGTCGGGATACCACGCCCGGATCGTCGCCGTGCCCCCCGGGGTGAAGCCATAGGAGCGTCCCGCCAGCGTGCCACCAGCGGTCGTGCATGACCCGATGATGCTAAGAGACAGTGGCCCGCTTGGCCGTCCACCGCCCGGTTGGGGCTGGCCTCCGCCCGATCCAGTTCCCGCGGTCGGTGACGACCCGCCGGTGCTGGGGTGAGGGGCGAGACTCAGGACGACCTCGCCAGGACGATCGCTGCCCATCTGGGAGAACGCGTCGGCAACCTCAGCCCAGGCGTCGCGGACGATACTGGCGAGCCCAGCAATTCTTAAAATTATTCCGAGAACATGCAGGCTGCTCTTGGTCCTTTTCAGGGCGTCGGCAGCCTGGGCCGTGTAGGCGTTCTCGCCGAAAAGGCTTACCGCGGCTGCGAACGCCGCTTCGTCATTGCGTAATGTGTCGAGAGGCTTGGTGACCATGCACCGGAAGAACTCCCACGACGCGTCGACGTCAGCCATGCTGCTCGGGATCTTGTCGGCGCAGGTGAGTGTCAGCCAAGTCCCGGCGAGCAGCGCCTTGCGCGGATCGAGGCCAAACAATTCCAGCACGCTCGCGGCTAGCGACAACGCGGAGGTCCACCCGTCAAGGTAGCTCGTGAAGGTGGGCGTGGATCTTGCGCTCGGCTGCCGGAACCCAGCGGTCATGCGGGTGCCTCCGTCGAGGAGCACCCGCGAACCGGGGTCGTAGTGGAAGACCTGGCCAAGGAGGTGGCTGAGCAGGTGGGGCTGGTTATCGACCCACAAGTAGTCGTAGCCGGCCGGCACGGAGACCCACTGGTAGAAGCGCCGGTTGGACTTCAGCTGGGCCTCCGCCCGCACCGCGCCCGTGCGGCCGTCTCGGTTGCTGATCAAGCAGGTGTGCACCAGCGTGGTGCCCTTGCGCAGGGACGCCCACCGCGGCCCATCGTTCGGGCACGGATCAGGGTCGGTGCGCGCTCCAAGAGCGTCGACGATGGAGTCGAAGAAGTGCCCAACCCAGGCCCGCACGTCAATGAAGGCCGGAAGGTTGATCGAGAAGTCGGTGGTGGTGACGAAGAGGTCGCCGGCGGCATCCACGCTGGCAGCCTTGACCTCCCAGCTGCCGTCATGCCGGCGATGCAGGACACCGGGCAGGCTGTTTGGCGGAGGTTGGGCGCCTGTCCTGCCGAAGGATACTTGCAGCGGGGCATGCAGCTTGGCGCCTTCGAAAGAGACGTCCACGCCCTTGCCCGCGATATGGTAGCCCGTTGTCTCTGGCACGCTCGCGGCCATGGGGGTCGCTGTGACCGTTCCGGCGCTGGTGAACGCGTCAGGACCTCCACGGATCGTGCCCACGCTGGGAACGTGAAGCTCCAGTCGTCTCCCGGGGCCCACCGCTGCGGTCACCGTCGGCCCCGCTGCAGTCGCCGTGACTGTGCCGGTAGCTTGCGCGGGCTTGCCAGCGCGCGTGGACCTCTCGGTCGAGGAGCATCCGACCATGCTCAGGGCCACGACGAGCGTGGCGGCGGCCACTTCCTGCGTGCGACGGATATGGCCGCTGCGCACGAGAACCTCCCCATTCCACAAAAGGATGATCCGGCTGCGCTGACCGCGCCCGCCTGACAGGCGCGCCCCGCCGCTGGACTTTACACCAGAACCAACACAAATTACTTGCGGTTCCCGCCTTCCCGTGTTGTCCGATCCTACGCAAATAGCCAACGCTAGCGTCGATATTCGAATGTACGGCCATGACGCTCCTTTCCGCCGCCTTGCCTACGCCTCTGGTAATCCAGAAAAGGCGACCTATGTCAACGACCCACGAAAGAGTTACACCGATCGGAGGAGATCGTGGCGGAGATGATCCATCCTCGAACGGTTTGCCGCCAGTTTGACAATCTCGTCGGGTGTAAGTACGCGCGGTACGCGCCTGTACCACAGCCGACGGTAGAACGGCGAAACGTATTCGACGTTGGCAACGCAAAGGAAACTAGAGGCCACGTCCAAGGCGAGCCCTCGCTGCTTCAATGCTTGGAGGAGCGCCTCGGCGCGTCGCTCTAGCCTTTCCAGGTGCTCCGTCAGCTCCTTTTGGCGGTTGTCGACCGCAAGGTAGCCACCACGGTGGTAGGCAGCGGTGCGCTGCCAGCTCTTCATATCGAGCACGACCAGCATCCTGCCGACGGTGAAGCAATAGTCCACGTCACCGAGCTCGTGGTGCTGTGGCACGTGGGCGTTCGCTGGCCAAGGCTCCCGCTTGGAAGCGAGCCTGAGGCCGACACGAATCCGCTGGCGCGCCTGTTCCTCGAACAGGGCTGCGCGCTGGTTGCCAACCGCACCGTCGCCAGCTGTCACTACACGCAGGCATAGATCCAGGAAGTCGGCGGCGTGTATCAGGTCAAGCGAAAGATGGCCTTCGTCCACCTCGAAGAACAGCTGCGGCCTCAAGTCCGGCCAATCTGGTCCTAGCTGGTCAGTCGGCTTGGCAGTGAACACCTCCACGAAGGTCTCAGCCTGCTGCTGCGGGTTCGCACGGCCCGCGGTCTCGCACGCCTTGGCGACCATCCGGACCCACTCGCGTCGAGGGCTGCGAAGGAGACCCTTGCCGTGCAGGTCGTAGAGGATCTGAGGAGCCGATTCCGCCCGCGGGTCGTCCGGTTGCAGGTCGAAGGTCAGAGTCCACGAGTCCACTGGCTCCGGCCGCACCGTGTCCCAACCCGCCTGGCGCGCGACCGCAGTGGTCAGCCAAGCGCAGATGGCCCTCAGCGCCTCGACCTCGAGCCCGAACCCGGCCAAGACCTGCGGGGCGAAGGCGGAAAGCCTCCCAAACCAGCTGGTGCTCGGCTCTGGCCGCCAGATGAAGCAATGCGTTACCACGTCCGCTTGGAGCCGCGGAAACCTCACTGTGACCGGCGCCCTTGGCACGCTGAGCGTCATCCATGCACCGGCTAGTGACCCGTCCGTTCGGTCGTGGTGCGTGCCGGAAACGCTCGGCTCGTCGCTCCGTCGTCGCATGTACGAGTCGATCGCCTCGGTCACGGGCGGATTCGGGGTTAGGTGCCATTCGGGAGCTGCCACTCCCCTCGCCAGGGCGTCCGGCGACGGGAGTGGACGCAAACGCATCCCTTTACCAGCCATGCGGTGCCCCCGAACGGCGTTGCTGCGGAGGCCTGCTGCCGCCAAGAGCCTCGCCGCATCCTCCGGCAGGGTCCTGGGGAGGCGTTCAAGCTCCTCCAGCGTCACCTCGGCCACTGTTTTGCCACCAGGGAGCTGCCGTGGCTTGGTCCGACGCCCTCCTCTTACGACGGCGGCGGTGGCCGTGGACAGTATGTCGCCAAAGTCCTGGCCCGGTGTGCGTTGCGGGGTGGAGCCCAGGAGGTAGGCAACCGCAGGCAGCGGCAAGCCGCGCACCGCGTGCAGCAGCAAGCGCCCCTGATACCGCGCTGCGATCGCCTGGAGCGCCTCGTCGGCAATCTCGCGCAGCCGGTCGAACCGCTCAGTGTCGTACTGCGCCGTGCGCTGGATCGGGTCCTTGACCCATTCGATAAAGAGGTTCAGGAACTGCCTTCCTGCCGCGCGATGGAGCTCAGGTCCACGTTCCTGGAAGGCATCGCGCATACGATGACCGGAGTCGTCCCAGGGCGCCGGCTCCCAAGAGAATCGTGGACTGCGATCCGAGCTAGTCATGACAAGCGGCGGAGTCCTCGATCTTGGCGGTCAGGGAGTTACGCGTGCGGCTCCCGCGACCGGCGCCGGCAAACACGAGACCCGCTCCACCCCGCTCGCACGCGACAATGCCGACCGGTAGCACACCAAGCCATGGTTAATTACGGGTCGACAGCGGCATTGGGTGAGCCAGCACTAGCCCGATCAGTTTCGCGCCGGCCCGCAGCGGTTTCCCCAACGGGTTGGATTTCTCCGACAGTCGTCGTATCGACCTTTGTTACGAATGACGGCACTCTGGTCATCATTGCGCTGATGCAGTTGACCAGTTGAGCTTCAGGATCTGCAGCGAGCGCATTGTCGGACGACTCATTGGCCTCCGCTCTGAGCTGATCGGTGAGTGTGAGGAAACGAGCAAGATCACGTTGGTCGAGTTGTACCCTACCTTGACGGCCGGCTTCCTCATGGTCCCTGATCATCAGCTTCCTCAGCGCACCATGGATCTCTACCAGCGAGCTCATCCTGATCGAGACTTCCAGGGGGCGTTCGCCCGGCATGTCTCTCCTCTCTTGTCCTACTTGTCAGGATCGAGAGTTTATCATGGCAATCTAACACCGTGGGCTGGGCCCATCCGTCGAGTAGTGGGAATGAGGGCGCGTAGCGTTCCGCAGTGGCGTCTTGCTCTCGTGAGAGCATGACGCCAGGTCCTATCGGCCGGTGATTGCATATTCGTCCCTCTGACGGCCGGATCGCTGGCACGGCAAGCGCGTGCCGCGGAGTGCTTGTGATCAGTTTTCGTCTTATGAGATACTTAAGAGTAACGTGTCAGTTACGCGCTACGTCCTAGTCTGCGGGGCTGGCGCCTCGCTCGCTGCGCCTGCCCGGCGGCCGCTGTTCGATTGGATCCGCGAGGCGCTGACTGCGCCGCTGCAGCTCGGAATCGACGACGACGCCTGGAAGCGGCTGGCGCCCGAGGCGCTGCTCAGCCGGCTGAATCTGGCGGGCATCGACATTGACCGCGAGCTCCGCCAGATGCTGCGCGGCGGCTCCCCGAACGCGCTGCATGCCATGGCCGCCGAGGTGCTGCACCGAGGCGGCGCCGTGTGGACTACCAACTTCGACGAACTCATCGAGATGGCAGCCCAGCAGTCTGGCGTCGAGTTTCACCGCCTCCTGCCGGACGGCAACCCTCGCTGCGAGTGCGCCCTCGGCCACTTGGTTAAGGTGCATGGCACGCTGTCGGACGCACACGTCATGGCGCGCAGCGAGGAGGTCATCCTGCCGCTACCGCCTGCGTGGCTCGACCGCTTGGCCGATGACTTTGGCGGGGCCGTGATCGCCGTCGTCGGCTACGCTGGCGCGGACGTCGACCTGCGCACCGCACTGCGCGATGCGCTTGGCGCCAGTGCCGACGCCCGGTGGTTCGGGACTCCAGCCGACCAAGAGCCGCTGGGCCGCCGCTTCGCCGGCCCGCTTGCGGCCAAGCAGCTACAGCTGCGGATCTCTGACCGTCCGGATCTCGCCGCGCTGGACTGGGGCCGGGCGCAGGGTCTCGCGCACGCTATCGGGAGCGAGCTGTTGGCGCAGGCGCGGGAGCAGATCCGGCGGGTGCCACTCGACGCAGCGTACCTGCCCAACGACCTCTTGCGCGCGCGTGTGCTCGACGACTTCGGCCGTGGGCTGGAGGCACGCAAGCTGTACGGGCGCGCCCTTCGGCACGGCCCCCGGCGGCGCCGCGCGGCGCGGGCGTTGTACTCAAGCGGGCTGATCCACGGGGCGCCCTGGCGCCCCGCCGCCCTTGCCGTCCTCAACGCCGCGGCCGCCGCGCCGCTGCCGTGGCGCTGGCCGCACCGCCACCGGCTGCCGTACCTCACCTGGAACGTCTCGCCTGACAAGCGGCTACGTGCGCTGGAGCGATCCCTCGCCCGCGCAGGCGACGATCCCGACCTCCTGCTGAGTGCCGCCAACGCGGCCAAGGAGGTCGATCCGCAGCGGGCAGTCGACCTCGGGCGCAGGGCACAGCGCGACGCCATCGCACGCAGGCACCCGCCTGACGTTGCGTGGGCGACGTTCACGCTCTCGTTCGCGCTGCGCTGGCAGGGGGACATCGCGGCCGCCACCGAGCAGGCGACCCGGCTCGCCGACGGCTACGACGCCCTGGCGGGACCGGTGTGGGTCGCCTGGGGCCACTTCGAGGTAGGCGCGACCGCCGCGCTGCAAGGCGAACTCTCCGAAGCCCAGCAGCGCATGCAGCTCGCCCTCGAGGTCTTCACCGCAGCGGGCTCAATCTTCTCATTCGACGCCTGGTGCGGCGCGATCGCGGTGTACCGCGCCGCTGGGGACCTCGACAGCCAGCGTGCCGCGTACGAGGAGGCGCGGCAGCTCCTTCCCCGCGACAAGCTGCGCAGGCGCTTCAAGCGGGAGGTCCTGATGGTCGAGGAGGGTGAATTTGCCCGCCAGCAAGGGCGCCTCGACGAAGCTGCGGCGATCTATAGTGAGCTCGCACGCAGCCCCACCGTCGCGCAGGAGTTGCTAGGCCTCCTCGGGTTGGGGGAGGTACAGCGCCGCCTCGGGGTCAAGTCCGAGGCCGCCTGGCGGGCGCTACGCCGCAGCGACGAGCTCGGCTTCGGCTACGGCCAGGTACACGCCGCCGTGACGCTCGGGCTCGCCGGGGAGATGGACGCCACAGACGCTGAGCGGCGCATCGCCGCGAGCGTCTACGCCCCACCGATCCGCGGAGAGGCCACGGGGCTGCTGCGCTATTGCCAGGGGCCGATTCCCGAGGAACACCTGCTCTGCTTCCCGTAGAAGTTCGCTGCAGCTATAGCACTGGACGGCTCAGGCTGGGCGACCAGGCGTTCCAGCTGCGCCCAAGCATCCTCGGGCACTACTCGGCAAAGGTTGAGCGGACTCGCCTGGCGACAATCGGTTCGGCGTAGCGTGGATCTGCCCCGGCAAGTTACTCGCCGCCACCGCTGCCGCTGGGTGGACGGCTCATCTGGGGCGCCGGCAACCAGGTCGGGACACGCCTAACGACCCTCGCCGCCACCAGGGTCGCCCCAGTGGCGGGCCGTGGTACTTCGGCGATGTGGATACCGCCGAGTTCCCGAACCGAGCGCCCGACGACCTGCGACGGTGGACCCAGATTTGGCTCGGTGGAACGCTTGGCCGTGACGCCAGCGAGATCGTGGCCGGCGGCGGCCGAGTCGGGCAGGAGACCATCGGGGTCGAGCTGCTCAACACGATCAACCCTGCTCGCCGGTTGCCGGTACGAGCAGGCTGCTGCTAATCCCGGCGCGTGTCAACATTTCTGAGGCAGATTTGTTTGGGAATCACTGTGTCGTAGCGGTGTCCTCCTTCGGCTCGTTGATCCACACTGCGGTTGGCAGCGCCGGCGGCTCGGGCGGCTTGCGGACGAAGCGCTCGGGGTG
>WNGA01011816.1_pt1 | contig 11343 bp, 13 predicted proteins | sample 5400061 | NCBI WGS metagenome assembly WNGA01 (sample SAMN13153366, study PRJNA577476) | soil metagenome | isolation source: 100 cm soil or saprolite under grassland replicate 2 | place: USA:California | collected 2016-06-15
ACCTTCGGTCACCTCGACGCGACCGTGGTACTTTCGCGCGACATCGCGTCGCTCGGCATCTACCCGGCGGTGGATCCGCTCGACTCGACCTCGCGCCAGGTCGATCCGAACACCATTGGCGAGGACCACTACAACACGACGCGCGCGGTGCAGGCGACGCTGCAGCGCTACAAGGAGCTGCGCGATATCATCGCCATTCTCGGCATGGATGAGCTAGCGCCCGAGGACAAGCAGGCGGTGGCCCGCGCGCGCAAGATCCAGCGCTTCCTGTCGCAGCCGTTCACCGTGGCGCAGAACTTCACCGGAACGCCGGGCAAGTACGTCTCGCTCAAGGACACCATCAAGGGCTTCAAGATGATCGTCAACGGCGAATGCGACGCGCTGCCGGAGCAGGCCTTCTACATGGTCGGCCCGATCGAAGAGGCCATCGAGAAGGCGAAGACGCTGCAGTAATGGCAAATACGATTCACGTTGACGTGGTCAGCGCCGAGGAGTCTATCTACTCGGGCGAGGCCGAGTTCGTCGTCCTGCCGGGCGAGGCGGGCGAGCTCGGCATCTACCCGCGACACGCGCCGCTCATCACGCGGATCAAGCCCGGCGCCGTGCGCATCAAGCCGGCCGGCGGAGGCGAGGAGCAGCTGATCTTCGTTGCAGGCGGCATACTCGAGGTGCAGCCGAAGCTGATCACGGTGCTTGCGGATACTGCTATCCGTGGCGCCGACCTCGACGAGGCGAAAGCGAACGACGCGCTCCAGCGCGCCGAGCAGGCGCGCCGCAGCGCCAAGGACAAGCAGGAAATCGCGGTCGTGGAAGGCGAACTGGCGATGCTTGCGGCGCAGCTCGCCGCGATCAGGAAACTGCGCAAGAAGTAGCGCCCCGGCGTCGCGATTGCCACCTCGTCGAGAGCGAAGCCGGATGAAGCGGTGATCGACTAGGTCTTGACCGCGACCCGCTTGGCACCGGCCTGACGGTTCTTGCTCGACAGCAGCTCGATCAGGCCCTCGATGCCGCGGTTGCGCACTTCATCGGCGAATGCAGTGCGATAGGTCGCGACCAGGCTGATTCCCGCGACCCTGATGTCGAACACCTTCCAGCCCGATCCGGTGCTTGCCATGTCGTATTCGAGCACCATGGGCTCGGCGCCCTGCTGCTTCACGCGCGAGTAGACCGTGACCTCGGTGTCGCCCGGGCGCGCGCGCAGCGGCTGGAACTCGATCACCTGGTCGCGATAGTTCGCGAGTGCGCCGGAGTACGTGCGCAGCACCAGCGTCCTGAACTCCTGCGTGAGCTGCTCCTGCTGCTCCGGGGTGGCGCGGTGCCAGGCGGCGCCTACCGCGGTCTGCGTGGCGCGCCGGAAATCGAAATGCGGCACGATTTTCGTCTCGACGAGATCGGCGATCTTGCGCGAATCGCCCGCCTGGATCGCCTTGTCCTCGCGGATCGCCGCGGTCACTTCGTCGGAGATGCGCTTGATCAGCGCGTCAGGCGCAAGCTCCTGCGCAAAGGCGGCCGAGACCATCAGCGCCCACATCGGCATGAGCAGGGCTTGCAGGATGTTTCTCCAGGATCTGGACATCGACGTCTCCTCTTTTGTAGTGATGCCGGAACAGCCACATCAGCAGTGCGATGAGCGAGCCGCCCGGCAGCAGGAGCTCCACCAGCAAATAGGGACTGAGGCCGCGGGCGCCCTGCAGGATTCGTTTCATGCTGCGAGCTTGGCGCGCGGAAATCGCGCGCGCATTTCGGGACGGCGCCGGCGCGTTACGGGTGTAACGAATCCCTGTCCGGCTGAAATTCCGCCGACAAGCGGACCGCCGACACTGAGCCCATGAAAATGAAGAGCATCCTCGACCGCTCGTTCCGCTACGTGCCGAGCCGCGAAACCGACCTGAGGAAGACCTTTGAGCGCATCCGCAAGGAGCATGAAGCGGCGGAGCGCCAGTCGGCACCCGCCGTGGTCCATTTCAACCGCGAAAAGAAGTCCGCCTGATCAGAAGCTGTGGATGATGCCGGCTCTGTTGGTTTGATTCCACGCTGGAGTGATTGCAGGTTCGCGGTGCCCGGTGTGGCGCGGATTACAGCGGCGCGCTCGCGCAATACGCCGGACACGCGCGCAGAAACATTGTCGGCAGCAGCGACAAAGTTATTTCAGACGCAACGCGCGAGCGCTGGATTCGCAATCGCCGCGTTGCTAGCGATCTTCAAACTGTGACGCGCTGCATCCCACCATTCAACGAGAAAGGAAACACCATGAAGCCCATGCTCACCGCCGTCCTTCTGGCTGCGCTTGCGCTCGCCGGCTGCACTTCATTGCCCGATAGCGCGACCGGTCCCTTCGCGCGCCTCGCGCACACCATCACCGATGTGGACGTGCACGAACCCGCCGGCAGCCCGTTCCCGCAAGCGACGGACCAAGGCAAGTTCTGATTGAAGAAGGCCTCGCGCGGCCTATTCGCGCCGCGCGAGGATGGTTACTGAAGGGTTCGGGCGAAGGTGCGCCCGTGGGCGCTGCGAAATTCGCAAAGCGGGCAACCGCGACAAGGCGATGGCGATCCTCGGCTGCCTGGTCGGTACCGTGCTGATCGCGCGCTCGGTAGACGACCCGGAGCTTTCAAAGGCGATGCGCAAGGCGGCGCGGCAGTTTTTGCGCGACGCGATGCTCGCCGCACAGCTCGCCGCGATCCGCAAACTGCGCAAAAGGTAAACACCTAGCCCTTTCGCCTCCGGCGGAGCGCTCGGCTATAGTGCCCGGCGAGTGACCTACGATCTGCTCGTCATCGGCGGCGGCATCAATGGCGCCGGGATCGCGCGCGACGCCGCCGGCCGCGGGCTGTCGACCGTGCTGGTCGAGCGCGCCGACCTGGCAGGCGCCACCTCCTCGTCTTCGTCCAAGCTGATCCACGGCGGGCTGCGCTACCTCGAGCAATTCGAATTCCGCCTGGTGGCCGAGGCGCTCGCCGAGCGCGAAATCCTGCTGCGCATCGCCGGCCACCTGACCTGGCCCGCGCGCTTCGTCATGCCTCACGTGCCCGGGCTGCGGCCGCGCTGGATGATCCGGCTCGGTCTTTTCCTGTACGACCATCTGGCGCGGCGCTCGCTGTTGCCGGGTTCCGAGGCGGTGCGGATCGATGCCCGGCCATATTCCTCCGGCCTGAAGGCCGAGCTGAAGCACGGTTTCATCTACTCTGATTGCCGGGTGGACGATGCGCGGCTGGTGGTAGCGAACGCGATCGATGCCCGATTGCGCGGTGCCCGCATCCTTACTCGCACCGAGTGCCTGTCTGCCGGAAGGGAGAAAGATACCTGGCAGGTGAAGCTTTCGGATGGGGAGGTAATCAGGGCCAAGGCAATCGTCAACGCCGCGGGACCCTGGGTAAAACGGGTGCTGAACGAGCGGCTCGCTCAGCCCTCTCGCGACGCAGTGCGCCTGGTCAGAGGCAGCCACATCGTGCTGCCCAGACTCTACGACGGCGATCATGCGTTCATCCTGCAGAACGACGACCGCAGAGTCGTATTCATGATTCCCTATGGCGAGGAACACACCCTGGTGGGCACCACCGATGTCCCGCAGGACGATATCGCTGAGTCGCCCGCATCCCACCCCGTCGCGAGCGATGCGGAGGTGGCATACCTGTGCCGTGCCGTAAACCGCTACCTTGCCAGACCGGCGCAGGCGCGGGACGTGGTGTGGCGCTATGCGGGGGTGCGGCCGCTCTATGACGACGGATCGAGCGACCCATCGGCCGTCACACGCGATTACACGCTTCGCCTGGACGACGAATCGGGCGCGGCGCCAGTGCTTTCGGTATTCGGCGGCAAAATCACCACCTACCGGCGGCTTGCCGAGCAGGCGATGGAGCGGCTCGCGCCGTACTTCCCGAGGCTGAAGCCAGCCTGGACAGGGCGCATCCCGCTCCCGGGAAGCGATTTCGGCACGGCGGCGCGCGTCGAGGCGCGCGATGCCTTTTTCGCACGCTATCCAAGGATCCCCGAGGCCACGCTGCGGGCGATCTTCCGCCGCCACGGCATGAACGCGGACGCGGTCGTCGGCGATGGAGATCTGGGAGAGAGCTACGGCGTAGGACTGACCGAACGCGAGCTGCGCTACTTCGTCGAGCACGAGTGGGCGCAAACCTCCGAGGATGTGCTCTGGCGGCGCACCAAGGCGGGGCTCTTGATGAGCGACTCCCAACGCAGGCGCGTGGCGGAAGTCCTGGGGCGCGCATGAAGCCGATCTCGGAGTTGCGCGAGCCTGGGCGACTACGCGGATTGCTGTTCGATATAGACGAGACGCTCACCACTGATGGCAAGCTCACCGCAGAGGCCTACGCGGCGCTCGAACGGCTTAAGCGCGCGGGCAAGTTCCTTATTCCCGTTACCGGCCGCCCGGCTGGCTGGTGTGACCACATCGCACGCATGTGGCCGGTCGACGCGGTGGTCGGCGAGAACGGCGCCTTTTACTTCGGTTTTTTCGACGACAAACTCTGCAAGCGGTACCAGCACGACGCGGACACGAGGGCCAGGAATCGCGCACGCATGGCGGGCATCGCCGAGCGCATCCTCGCCGCCGTGCCCGGCTGCGCGCTCGCCTCCGACCAGGCCTACCGGGAAACCGACCTCGCGATCGACTATTGCGAGGACGTGGCGCCGCTGCCGCTCGAAGCCGCCGAGCGGATCGCAAACCTGCTGAGGCAAGCGGGCCTCAACGCGAAAATCAGCTCGATCCACGTCAACGGCTGGTTCGGCGATTATGACAAGCTCTCTATGACGCACGCGCTGTTTCGCGAGCGCTTCGACATGGAGCTCGCGGCCGCCAACCGTGAGTTCGCGTTCGTGGGCGACTCGCCGAACGACGCGCCGCTATTCGCGTTTTTCGAAAATTCGGTCGGCGTCGCAAACGTACGCCGCTTCGCCGGGCGCATGGAAACCGCGCCGAAGTACGTGACCCAGGGGGCTTCGGGGGCCGGCTTCGCCGAGCTCGCAGCGCACCTGCTCGGCCGCTGATCATGAGGTTAAACTCCGACGTTTTCATTCTGCGAGGCGACTTTCGTGGCGGGCCCTCTATCGCATATCCGGGTTCTCGACTTGTCGCGCGTGCTGGCGGGTCCCTGGGCCAGCCAGAACATGGCCGATCTGGGTGCCGAAGTCATCAAGGTCGAACGGCCGGGAAGCGGCGATGATGCGCGGGCGTTCGGTCCGCCGTGGGTCAAGGATCGGCAGGGCCGCGACACCAAGGATTCCGCGTATTTCACTTCTGCCAACCGCGGCAAGAAATCGATCACGCTGAACATCGCGGCCGTGGAAGGCCAAGCCATCGCGCGCGAGCTCGCGCGCAGCTGCGATGTGCTGATCGAGAACTACAAACACGGCGACCTTGCGCGCTACGGCCTGGGCTACGAGGACCTGCGCAAGGCGAACCGCGGCCTGATCTATTGCTCGGTGACTGGGTTCGGCCAGACCGGCCCGTATCGCGAGCGTCCCGGCTACGATTTCATGATCCAGGGCATGGGCGGGATGATGAGCGTCACGGGGGAGCCCGACAACGCACCGGGGGGCGGCCCGCAGCGCGCCGGCGTTCCCATCGCCGACATCATCACGGGCATGTACGCATCGATCGCCATTTGCGCGGCACTTGCCCATCGCGCGCAGTCGGGCCTCGGCCAGCACCTCGACCTGGCGCTGCTCGATTCGCAGATCGCTCTGCTTGCCTACCAGAACACCAATTACTTCGCCACGGGCGAGCCGCCGAAGCGCATCGGCAACCTCCACCCCAACATCGTCCCCTATCAGCCGTTTCGTACCGGCGACGGAGACGTCATCCTCGCCTGCGGAAACGACAATCTCTTCAGGAAATTCTGCGAGGCCGCCGGTTGCCATGCGCTTGCCGAGGACAGCCGTTTCGCGACGAATGGCAAACGCGTCGAGAACCGCGCGGAGCTCACGCGGTTGCTTGCGCAGGTGTTTCTCAAGCGCAGCACCCGCGAATGGGTTCAGCTGCTCGAGGCCGCAGGCGTGCCGAACGGACCGATCAACGACATCGCGCAGGTATTCGCCGAGCCGCAGGTAAAGGCCCGCGGCACCCGGATCGAGCTCGAGCACGCAGGCGGAGCCATGCTGCCTCTGGTCGCCAGCCCGATGCGCTTTTCCGAGACTCCGGTCGAATACCGCCTCGCGCCGCCGCTGCTCGGTGAGCACACGGAGGAGGTGTTGCGCAAGCTTCTCGGCAAGAGCGACGCGGAAATCGCGCGGCTGCGCGCGGAACGAGTGGTCTAGGTTAGGATATGCGCCAACTTCCTGAGGAGGATGCCCTAATGATAAATGTGAAACGCACTGTCATTGCGCTAGCGGTAATGCTTGCAACGAGCGCGAGCGCTCTGGCCGCTCCCACCACGCTCCGCGCCTCGCACCAGTTCCCCGGCGGACGCGGCGACGTGCGCGACGAGATGGTGCAAATCATTGCACGCGATGCGAAGGCGGCGAACGTCGAGCTCGAAGTCCAGGTCTATCCCGGCGCGTCGCTGTTCAAGCCAAACGAGCAATGGAACGCGCTGGTGAACGGCCAGCTCGACATCTCCTCCTTCCCGCTGGACTATGCAAGCGGTAAGGTGCGCGCCTTCGGCGCCACGCTGATGCCGGGTCTGGTGCGCAACCACGAGCGCGCGCAGCGTCTCAATAATTCCGCGTTCATGAAAGACATCAAGGCGCAGATCGACAAAGCCGGCGTCGTGGTTCTCGCCGACGCATGGCTCGCCGGCGCCATCGCTTCGAAGAAAGGTTGCATCCGCAAGCCGGACGACATCAAGGGGCTCAAGGTGCGCTCGGCCGGACCCACCTTCGCCGAGATGTGGCAGGCGGCGGGAGCGTCGATCGTCTCGATTCCGAGCAACGAGGTGTACAACGCGCTGCAGACCGGCGTGGCGGACGCCACCGATACGAGCTCGGGGAGCTTCGTCTCCTTCCGCATCTACGAGCAGGTGAAGTGCCTCACTGCGCCGGGCGACAACGCGCTCTGGTTCATGTACGAGCCGGTGCTGATGTCGAAGAAGAGCTTCAACCGGCTGAACAAGAAGCAGCAGGACGTCCTGCTACAAGCGGGCAGGAAATCGCAGGAGTTCTTCGCCAAGGAAGCGAGGGGGCTGGACGACGAAATGGTGAAGGTGTTCAGGGATCACAAAGTCGAGGTGGTGACCTTGACGGCCGCGGAGTACGAGGAGTGGCTGAAAGTGGCCCGGAATAGTTCCTATGCCGAGTTCGCGAAGGAAGTGCCGAACGGCAAGAAGCTGATCGACGCGGCGCTCAGCGTCAAGTAGCCTTCTGGACGCCTTCGTCCGCGCCGTCCGGCGCGTATCGCAGCTCTGCGGCGTGGTTGCCGCGGGCCTGATCGCGCTAGGGGTGATCGTAGTGTGCGAGATGGTATTCGTGCGCTACGTTCTCAACCAGAACACCATCTGGCAGACTGATTTCGTCACGTGGAGCCTGGTCGCGGCCACTTTCATCGGCAGCCCCTACGTGCTGATGACCCGCGGCCACGTCAGCGTCGACGTGCTGCCTCTGTATCTCGGCGCGCGCAAACGCTACTGGCTGGCGCTTGCCTCGATCGTGATGTCGCTCGCGTTCTGCATGCTGATGACCGTGCTGACCTCGCGCTTCTGGCTCGAGGCCTGGGAGAACCGCTGGGTGTCCGACACGATGTGGCGAGCACGGCTGTGGATCCCGTACAGTTCAATGCCGATCGGGCTCACCATCCTCACGCTGCAGTACGTCGCGGATCTATATTGCCTCGTCAGCGGGCGCGAGCGGCCATTCGGGATAAAGGCGTGAGTCCGACCACTCAAGGCGCCATCGTCCTCATCGCGACCCTCATGGTGCTGCTGTCAGGCGCGCCGGTCGCGTTCGGGCTCGGGGCACTTTCGATCCTCTTCATAGTGATATTCCAGGGTTTTCCCGCGCTTCAGGTCGTGGCAGAGACGTTCTACGCGGGGCTCAACGACTTCACGCTGGTGTCAATCCCGATGTTCGTCATGATGGGCGCGGCGATCGGCTCCTCGCCCGCCGGACGCGATCTGTACGAGGCGCTCGACCGCTGGCTCTACCGGCTGCCCGGGGGGCTGGCGATCTCCAATCTTGGCGCCTGCGCGATCTTCGCCGCGCTGACCGGCTCCTCGCCCGCCTGCTGCGCTGCGATCGGCAAGATGGGAATTCCGGAGATGCGCAGGCGCGGCTACCCGGACGAGATCGCCACCGGCTCGATCTGCGCCGGCGGCACGCTTGGTATCCTGATCCCGCCCTCGATTACCTTCATCCTCTACGGCATTGCCACCGAGACCTCGATCGGGCGCCTATTCCTCGCTGGCGTAGTTCCCGGGCTGATGCTCACGGGTCTGTTCATGCTCTGGACGCTGTTCGCGATCTGGCGCCGCGGCTTCCGCTCGCATGCCATCGACTTCCGCTACGGATGGAAAGAGAAGTTCCAAGCGATTCCGAAGATCGCGCCGTTTCTGGCGATCATCGTCGGCGTGATGTACGTACTGTACGGCGGCGTGGCGACGCCGTCCGAGGCCGCGGGCGTGGGCGCCGCGCTGTGCGTGGTGCTCGCGATTCTCATCTACCGCATGTGGCAGCCCGCTGCCTGGTGGGCGATCCTGCGCGACACGACGCGTGAGTCGGTCATGATCCTGACGATCATCGCAGCGGCGGTGCTGTTCGGCTACATGCTGACTTCGCTCTATCTCACCCAGACGCTCGCCACCGCAATCGCGGAAATGCATGTCAACCGCTGGGTGCTGATGGCGCTGATCAACCTGTTCCTGCTGGTGTGCGGATTCTTCATTCCGCCCGCGGCGATCATCCTGATGACCAGCCCGATCCTGCTGCCGATCATTACGGCCGCAGGCTTCGACCCTGTGTGGTTCGGTGTCATCGTGACGATCAATATGGAAATCGGTCTGATCCACCCGCCGGTCGGCCTCAATATCTACATCGTCAGTTCGATCGCGCCCGATGTGCCGCTGATGAAAATCATCTGGGGAACAATACCTTATGTAGTCTGCATGTTCCTCGCGATCATCATCCTGTGCGTGTTCCCCGAGATCGCGACCTGGCTGCCCGACCACATGATGGGCGCCGTGCGGACCCGCTAGACGGCAGCGCCCTCGGCAATCAGCGCCTCGACTTCGGGGCGCGAAAAACCGAATTCCGCGAGCACCTCGCGCGTGTGCTCACCGAGCAGGGGCGCGGGCCGCGATACCTTGCCTGGCGTCGCCGAGAGTTTGATTGGCAGCCCGAGCGAGCGCGTGCGGCCGGCGCGCGGATGCTCGAGCTCGATCACCATTTCGCGTGCCGCGGCCTGCGCATCAGCCGCCATCTCCGCGATCGAGTTGATCGGCCCGCAGGGAACGCCCTCGGCCTCGAGCGCTAAAATCCATTCGCGGGCGCGGCGCGTTTTCAGCCGCTCGCTCATCAGCGCGACCAGCGCTTCGAGGTTCTTCATGCGGTCGGCGTTGGTGCGAAAGCGCGCGTCGTCGATCCATTGCGGGGCGCCCAGCACGCGCGCGAGCCGCTCCCAGTTCGCCTGATTCGCGCCGCCGATGGTGAGCCAGCCGTCGGCGGCGCGGAACGCCTGGTAGGGCGCCGACAGGATGTGCGCCGAGCCGCTCGGCCCCGGCGGGGTGCCGGTGGCGAAGTAGATCGCCGACTGCCAATAGGTCTGCTGGATTCCAGCCTCGAAGAGCGAAGTGTCGACGAGCTGGCCTTCTCCCGTCTTCAGGCGGTGCACGTAGGCGGCGACGACGCCGAGCGCGCCGAGCAACCCCGCGTTGATGTCGCAAACGGGCGAGCCGACCTTGACCGGCGCGCCGCCGGGCTCGCCCGTCACGGCCATCAGCCCCGACATGCCCTGCGCGATGAGATCGAAGCCGCCCTTGTCGGCGTATGGCCCGCTGCGCCCGTAGCCCGAAATCGAGCAGTAGATGAGGCTTGGATTCAGCGCTTTCAGCGTCTCGTAGCCGAGCCCGAGCTTGTCGAGGGCGCCCTTGCGGTAGTTTTCGGTCAGGACATCGGCGCGCACCACCATGCGCTTGAGCGCGGCCTGTGCTGCCGGCAGCTTCAGATTGAGCGCAATGCCGCGCTTGTTCCGGTTCATCGCCATGAAGGCCGCCGATTCGCCGGCCACCGAAGGCCGGTTCATCAGCCGGGTATCGTCGCCGCCGGGCACGCGCTCGACCTTGATCACATCAGCGCCGAGGTCGGCGAGCATCAGGCCGCAGGTCGGTCCTGCCATGATCTGCGCGAGCTCCAGGACCTTGACGCCTTGCAACGGTCCCGGCACGGCTAGCGGCCCTTGAACTGAGGCTTGCGCTTGGCGAGGAACGCCGCGACGCCTTCGCGGAAGTCCCCGGTATCGAAGCAGGCGTAGCTCTCGTCGTATTCCTCCTCGGACAGGGGCCGCGGGTCGGCCAGGCGTCGGGCGAACTTCTTGTGCCAGCGGGCAACGAGCGGGGCGCCGTCTGCGATGCGCCGCGCCGCTGCATAGGCCTCTTCCTCGACCTTGTCGTCGCTCACCACGCGGTTGACCAGCCCCTTCTGAAATGCCTCCTCGGCGCCGAACACGCGCCCCTCGAGCAGAATCTCGAGCGTCACCGCGCGGCCGCACAGCGCAAGCAGTCCCGCCATCTCGTCGTAGGCCACCACCAAGCCGAGGTTCTTGATCGGCACGCCGAACTTCGACGACGCGCCGCAGATGCGCAGGTCGCACTGCGAAGCGAGCTCGAGCCCGCCGCCGACGCAGGCGCCGCGGATCAGCGCGACAATCGGATGCTTGCACGCGACGATCGCATGCATCGCGCCTGCAATGCGCTGTCCGTACTGCTTCGCTTGCCTCGCGTTGGCGCGCTCCTTCTCGAAGGCGGCGATGTCGGCGCCCGCGGCAAACGCTTTCTCGCCCCCGCCGCGCAGCACGATGCAGCGCAGCGAATCGTCGCTTTGGAACTGCTTGATGAAATCGCCCAGCTGCTCCCACATGCTGAGCGTGAGAGCGTTCAAGCGCTCGGGGTTCGAGAGGGTAAGCGTCGCGATATCGCCGTCGCGCGCGAGCAAGACCTCGGGCTTCATTTGTAGAAGAGCTGCACCAGCCCCAGGCCGGTGATCGGAATGTAGGTCACCATCATCAGCACCGCGAACAGCACGCCGATGAACCAGACGTTCACCCGGGTTACCTCCCACACGCTCGCTTTGGCGATCGAGCAGGCGACCATCAGCACGCTCGCCACCGGCGGTGTCTGCTGCCCGATGCCGAGATTGATGGTAACCACCAGGCCGAAGTGTACCGGGTCGATGCCCACCGAC
>WNGA01012904.1_pt1 | contig 11342 bp, 7 predicted proteins | sample 5400061 | NCBI WGS metagenome assembly WNGA01 (sample SAMN13153366, study PRJNA577476) | soil metagenome | isolation source: 100 cm soil or saprolite under grassland replicate 2 | place: USA:California | collected 2016-06-15
CGTAGTCGGGCTCGCGGACGAGCGCTGGGGCAAGATCGTGGCCGCCTTCGTCAAGCGCCGCGGCGCGGTCGAGCCGGACGAGCTCGACAAATTCTGTCGCGCGTCCGGGCTCGCCAATTTCAAGCGGCCGCGCCGCTACATGTTCGTCAATGCGATCCCAAGGTCTCCGGTCGGCAAGCTCCTGCGCCGCAAGCTGGTTGCGGGCGAGTACGAGCCGGAATCCGCTGTCACAGCGTCCACCGCAAGTCTCACCCAGCCTTGGTCCGTTCCGAAGCAGCATGCCGGTCGATGAGCGGGTCTTGATTGCGGGCGCGGGGCCGGTGGGCTTGGCGGCCGCAGCCAACCTGGTGCGCGGGGGCGTGCCGGTGACGGTGTTCGAGGCCGGGTCCGACCTGAGCCAGGAATCGCGCGCCTCGACCTTCCATCCGCCGACCCTCGATATGCTCGATCGGCTCGGGGCCGCGGTGCCGCTGATCGAGCAGGGCCTCAGTGCGCCGGCGTTCCAGTATCGCAGCAAGCGCCAGGGCGTGCTCGGGCAATTCGATTTCGGCGCGATCGCCGACGTCACCCATCACCCCTATCGGGTGCAGTGCGAGCAATGGAGGCTGACGCGCATTTTGCGCCAGCAGCTCAGCGCCAAGCCGGAGTTCGAGTTGCAATACGACGCTCAGGTCAAAGACGTGGCTCAGCATGGCGCGGGCGTGGAGATTGCCATCGAACGCAAAGGGAGAACCGAGCGCCGGTCTGGGCGCTGGCTCATCGGCGCCGACGGCGCCCGCAGCGACGTGCGGCGCGCGCTAGGGATAGAATTTCCCGGCTTCACCTGGCCGGAGCGCTTTCTGGTCGTGAGCACGCCATTCGATTTTGAGCGCAGACTTCGCACAATCGTTGATGGCCACCGTGGTGCCCGGCATATCCCATTACGAGATCGCACACACGACGCTTTACAAGGTGCACCAGCGGGTCGCGAGGACGTTTCAGCACGGGCGCGTTTTTCTCGCCGGCGACGCCGCGCATATCAACAACCCCCTCGGCGGGATGGGCATGAACGGCGGCATCCATGACGCAATCAATCTGACCTCGCGCCTGGTCGAAGCCTGGCACGGGCGCCAGCCCGACGCCGATCTCGAGCGTTATGATCGCCAGCGCCGGGCGGTGACGCTCGAATACATCGAGCAACAGTCGATCCAGAACAAGCGCAACCTCGAGTCGGACGGGACTGAATTCGGCCACAGCCTCGCGGAGATCGCCGCCGACAAGACCCGTACCTACAACTACCTATTGCGGGTCTCCATGATCGCCAGCCTGCGCCGCGCGCAGGAGCTGGGATAAGCTCGTAGGGTGGGTTGAGCGCAGCGAAATCCACCGGGTCTCTCGTCGGGACGAATGATGGGTTTCGCTTCGCTCAACCCATCCTACACAACTCAAATGGGCCGACATGGCGCTCGATCTTGTATTGCGGCAGGCGCGGCGGGCCGACGATAAAGACGCGCCCGTCGATGTCGCCATCGCGGGCGGGCGCATCGTCGAGATCGCCGAGCATATTGTCGCCGACGCGCCTGCCGAGCAACTCGATGGCCGGCTGGTGATCGCCGGCTTCGTCGAGAGCCACATCCACCTCGACAAATCCCGCATTCTCGAGCGATGCGACTGCGAGCACGGCACGCTCGAGGAAGCGATCACATCGGTTGCCGCCGCCAAGCGCTCCTTCAGCGAAGCCGACATTTATGACCGCGGACGGCACACGCTGGAGAAAGCGATCATCCACGGCACGACCCGCATGCGAACCCATGTCGAAATCGATCCGCGCGTCGGGCTCAAGGGCTTCCAGGCAGTGCGCCAGCTCAAGCGCGATTACGCGTGGGCGATCGATCTGCAAATCTGCGCCTTTCCCCAAGAGGGCCTCACCAACGACCCCGGCGCCGAGGAACTCCTGGTCGAGGCCTGCGAGCAAGGGGCCGACGTGATCGGCGGTTGCCCGTATACCGACAGCGACCCGCACCAGCAGATCGCGCGCATCTTCGACATCGCCCGCCGTTTCGATCTCGACGTCGATTTTCATTTGGATTTCGACCTTGACCCATCGTGGATGCACCTCGACGAGGTGTGCCGCCAAACCGACGCCCATGGTTGGGGCGGCCGCGTGGCGGTCGGTCACGTCACGAAGCTTTCCGCGATCGATCATTCCCCTCTTGCCGAGATCGGCCGGCGTCTGGCCGATTCCGGCGTCGCCGTGACGGTGCTGCCGGCGACCGACGTGTTCCTGATGGGGCGGGATCGCCGGCTCCACGTGCCGCGCGGCGTCGCCCCGGTGCATCGGCTGCTCGGCCAGGGCGTGACCTGCTCGCTCGCGACGAATAACGTGCTCAATCCATTCACGCCGTTCGGCGATTGCTCGCTCATCCGCATGGCGAACCTCTATGCCAACATTGCGCAGATCGGCCGTGAGCCCGATCTGCGCGCCTGCTTCGATATGATTACGACCTTGCCGGCACAGCTGATGAATGCGGCGGATTACGGCGTGGCAGTCGGCCATCCCGCCGACCTTGTCGTCCTGGACAGCCGCGATCCGGCCATGGCGGTGGCCGAGCTGGCGCAGCCTTCGTTCGGTCTCAAGCGCGGCCGCCGCAGCTTCAGCCGCGCCGCCGCCACGCTGCACCATCCTTAGAGGCCGCGATCTCGAGCGCCCAAAGATTGCTCCTCTGGCTCTATTGCCCAAACCATAAGCGTAGCGCGCATCGAATGTGCAGCATATGCGCCCGCCTGAGGGCCGGAATCGATCGCATACGGTCCAACGAGCTGAAATATATGGAATTGAGCGCTCGGCCCGGATGGCACGCTACTTGAAATAGCGACTGTCACGTCACCATCGATGGCGATGGCGAGCCGCCCTGCTCCAGGCGAGAGTGCGGCCGAGCGCAGCGCCGCGCATTCCGCACATTTTAAGGGAGAGCGATGGGCGAGCCTCTCGTCGTCATCGGCAACGGCATGGCCGCGGTACGTTTCGTCGAGGAATTGGCCAAACGCGCGCTCGGCCGCTATGCCCTTGCAGTGGTCGGAGACGAGCCAAGGCTCGCTTACAATCGCGTCTTGTTGTCGGCGCTGCTCGCGCAGGAGGTCGGCTTCTCCGAGATCGAGCTCAAGCCTGTGCGGTGGTGGCGCGACCGCGGTGTGACGCTGCGCTATGGCGTGCGCGCGACCGCAGTCGATCCTGCGGCACGCAATGTGACCCTGTCGAACGGGAGGGAGCTTCCCTTCTCCAAGCTCGTCTTTGCGACCGGCTCCAAACCAATCAAGCTCCGCATTCCCGGAATGGATCTGCCGGGCGTTTTCACGTTCCGCGACATCGATGACGTGAACACCATCGCCAAAGCTGCCCGTGCGCGGGTCGTCGTCATCGGCGGCGGCTTGCTCGGGCTCGAGGCGGCCTACGGACTCGCGAAAGCGGGCGCCCAGGTCACCGTGCTGCATCTCATGGACCGGCTCATGGAGCGCCAGCTCGACGCGCCGGCGGCACAGATGCTCGCCCGCGCGGTTGAAGCCAAGGGCATCGCCGTGCGCCTTAAGACCGAGACGATGCGCATCAGCGGCAGCGGCCGCGTCGAGACGGTCGAATTGCGGGACGGTTCGAACATCCCCGCCGACGCGGTGGTGGTCGCAGTCGGCATTCGGGCGAACACCGAGCTGGCAAGGGCGGCGGGCCTCAAGGTCAATCGCGGCATCGCCGTCGACGATCATCTCGAGACCGGCGTCGCCGGCATCCATGCCATCGGCGAGTGCGCCGAGCATCGCGGCCTGTGCTACGGGCTGGTGGAGCCCGCCTATGAGCAGGCGCAGGTGCTGGCACGGCGGCTTTCCGGCGAGCGTGCGACCTATGGCGGCAGCGTGCCCGCCGCCAATCTCAAAGTGGCGGGGGTCAACGTATTTTCGGCCGGCGATTTCCTCGCCGCCACGGCCGGCGCCGAGGAGATCACGCTGAGCGATCCAGGCCTCGGCATCTACAAAAAGCTCGTCATCGCCGGTGGCCGTCTCATTGGCGCGGTGCTGTTCGGCGATATCGCCGACGGTCCCTGGTATCTCGAGCTCATTCGCTCGGGATCATCGATCGAACGATTGCGCGACGAGCTCGTGTTCGGGCAGGGCCTCGCGATGCGCGCGGCGGCGTGAGCATGCCTGAATGCTTCGACGCGTGTCCTGGGCGCAGCGCAGCATGAAGCGGAGCGGAATGATGCGCTGCAGACCCGGGACCGTTACATGTACCGTCTTTTCCGCGGTCCCGGATCAGCGATGCACCGCTTCGCTGTCGTTCGCGCTGCATCGCGTCCGGGACACAGCGAGTGCGCAATGATGAACGCGCCCTGGCCCGAGCCGTCGGCCGTGCGTACCACCTGCCCCTATTGTGGCGTGGGCTGCGGTTTGCTGGCCCGGCCGGACGGATACGGCGGCGCCGCGATCACCGGCGATCCCGATCATCCCGCCAATTTCGGCGGCATCTGCTCCAAGGGCTCGGCGCTCGGCGAGACGCTCGGGGTCGGCCAACGTCTGCTCTATCCCATGCTGCGGCAACCGGACGGAACTCTCGCCCGAGCCGACTGGCCGCTTGCGCTCGATCGGGTCGCGGCCGGATTTGAACGCATCCTCGCGCGGCACGGTCCCGATGCGATCGCCTTCTATCTCTCCGGCCAACTTCTCACCGAGGACTATTACGTCGCTAACAAGCTGATGAAAGGCTTCATCGGCTCGGCGAACGTGGACACCAATTCGCGCCTGTGCATGGCCTCCTCCGTTGCCGGCCAAAAGCGCGCCTTCGGCGCCGACACAGTGCCCGGCAGCTACGAGGACCTCGACCACGCCGACCTTCTCGTCCTGGTCGGCTCGAACGCGGCTTGGTGCCACCCAGTGCTGTTTCAGCGCATGGTCGAGAACAAACGCAGGCGCGGCGCGAGAATCGTTGTCATCGACCCCCGCCGCACCGCGACCGCGGAGGAGGCCGATCTCTACCTTCCAATTGCACCGGGAATGGACACAGCGCTGTTCTGTGGTCTGCTGGTTCATCTCGCCGATCTGTGCGCCCTCGACTATCGCTACATCGACGCGCACACGACGAACTTCGAGAATGCGCTGGCGCAAGCACGCATGATCGCTCCAGACCTCGCGGAAACGGCGAGGATCACTCGGCTGCCGCGGGCCGACGTCGGGCGCTTCTTCGATCTGTTTCGTGCCACACCCAACGCCGTCACCTGCTTCTCGCAGGGAGTGAACCAGTCCGCGCAAGGGACCGACAAGGTCAACGCGATCATCAACTGCCACTTGGCGATGGGCCGCATCGGCCGGCGCGGCCAAGGACCGTTCTCGCTGACCGGCCAGCCCAATGCCATGGGCGGACGCGAGGTCGGCGGTCTCGCCAATCAGCTCGCGGCTCACATGGCCTTTACGCCGGCGGACCTCGACCGCGTCCGCCGCTTCTGGAATGCACCGCGCCTCGCAGCGCGCGAAGGCGCCAAGGCGGTGCAGATGTTCGACGCCATCGCCCGCGGCAGGATCAAGGCGCTGTGGGTGATGGCGACCAATCCCGCGGTCTCGCTGCCGCACGCAAGCCATGTGCGCGAGGCGCTCAAGAAGCTCGATGTGTTCGTGGTCTCCGAGAATGTGCTTGCAAACGATACCGTAAATGCCGGCGCGCATATCCTGCTTCCCGCCGCCGCCTGGGGCGAGAAGGACGGCACCGTCACCAATTCCGAGCGGCGCATCTCGCGCCAGCGGCGGTTTCTGCCCGCACCCGGCGAGGCCAAGCCCGACTGGTGGATCGTAGCTCAAGTCGCCCGCCGGATGGGCTTCGCCGCTCAATTCGCGTACGGCTCCGCGGCCGATATTTTTCGCGAGCACGCCGCGCTGTCCGCCTTCGAGAATGGCGGCCGGCGCGATTTCGATATCGGCGCTCTTGCGACAATCAGCGACGCAGCATTCGATGCGCTCGATCCCGTGCAGTGGCCGCTGCGTGCCGGCGAAACGCCGCAGGGAAAGGACCGGCGGTTCTTCATGCAGGGCGGCTTCTATACGCCGGATCGCAAGGCGCGCTTCATTGTGCTTGAACCGCCCACGCACCGAGCGCCGACCAACAAGGAATTCCCGCTTCGCCTCAATACCGGCCGCGTCCGCGACCAATGGCACACCATGACCCGATCAGGGTTGAGCGCTCGGCTCGGCACGCACGCACCGGAGCCGTTCGTCGAGGTACATCCAGCCGACGCCAAGGCCATGGATCTCGCCGACGGCGGCTTTGCCAAAGTCGCCACCCGCTGGGGATCTTGCGTGCTCAAAGTCACTATCAGTGATCGGCAACGACGCGGCTCGTTGTTCGCGCCGATTCACTGGAGCGACGCGACCGCCGCCGCCGCGCGCATCGGCGATCTGGTAATGCCGGAGACCGACCGCTATTCCGGCCAGCCCGACGCCAAGGCGACACCGGCGTCGATCGCGCCGGTCCATTTCGCATTCCGCGGATTTGCCCTGACCCGTCGGCCAATCAGCGCGCCGCGCCACGCGTGGTGGGCGCGCGTGGCCGTCGCCGGGGCATCGGGACTGTTGTTGGCGACGAACGACGGCCCGGAGGTCTGGCGCGGTCGGGTGCGGCAGATGCTCGGCACGGAGCTTGCGGAATATGTCGATCAGCAACGGGGCGTCTACCGCGCGGCGTCCTTCGTCGCGGGCGAGCTCACCGGCTGTTTGTTCATCGGCGCCGCCGAGACAGCGCCGCAATGGGATGCGGTCAAGGCGCTATTTGCAACCGAAACGCTCGCAGACGACGCGCGGCGCATACTGCTGTCCGGACGCTCGGCCGACGGCCTGGCGAGCGCAGGCCCGATCATCTGCGCCTGCTTCAGCGTCGGCGTCGCCGCTATCCGCGCGGCGCTCCAAGCGGGCGCAGCGACGAGCGTGGAAGGGATCGGCGAAGCGCTGCGCGCCGGCACCAACTGCGGCTCGTGCCTGCCAGAGCTCAAGCGACTTCTCGCCGACGCCAGACTTGAGACAGCTACTTGACTATCGAAAGCGCCGTGAAAGCATACGCCTCTGACCAACATACTCGGGGGTGTCATGCGAAAGCTCATCGGCGTCCTAGCGCTGGCGGCAGCGCCCGCTCTCGCAGTTGCGGCGGAAAAGCCCGATTGGGCATTCCCGGTCACCGAGAAGGTTCAACCCCCTCCCCGATTCGAAGCAGGCAGGGTGAGACCGGTCCGGCCCGGCAGCACGCTCTCGATCACGCGCGCCAAAGCGGACGACATGTACGATATCCCGAACTGGTATCCCAACATGTACCCGCCGATGCCGAAGATCGTCCAATACGGCAATAAAGACACGCAGGTGCGTGCTTGCGGATCCTGTCATCTGCCCACCGGCACGGGTCATGATGAATCCGCCTACATGGCCGGCTTGCCGGCTTCCTATTTCATTCGCCAGATGGCGGACTGGAAGAGCGGCGACCGCAAGTACAGCGCCACGATGGTGGCGATGGCCAAAATCATCACCGATTCCGAGATACGCGAAGCCGCCGATTATTTTGCTTCGCTCAAGCCGCAACCTTGGATCCGGGTGGTCGAGACAGACACGGTCCCGAGGTCCTATATCGGCCCCGGCAACAAGCGGCTCGTTCATCCGGATGGTGGCACCGAGCCGCTGGGCAATCGCATCATCGAAGTGCCTGAGGACGAGGAGGTCGTCGTCTACCGTGATCCCACCTCCGGCTTCGTCGCCTATGTGCCGAAGGGAAGCATCGCCAAGGGCAAGGAGCTCGCGATCACGGGCAACGGTGGCAAGACCATAGCGTGCGGCATCTGCCACGGCCGCACCTTGCAGGGCCTGGGCGAGCTCCCCGCAATCGCGGGGCGCCATCCCAACTACATCGTTCGCCAGCTCTGGAACATGCAGAACGGCGAACGGGTCGGCACGTCGGCGGCGCTGATGCAGCAAGTGGTCGAAAAATTGACCAACGATGACATGCTGGCGATCGCCGCCTACGTTGCGTCGCTGGCGCCGTGACGAGCGAAGCGCCCGATCCGTTCTTCTTGCTTCGGACGCGCCAGTCGAGCAGTACTTAGCGCCACCATCGGCACGGTGGCACCCGCAGGCGATTTAGAGTGGTTGCGGCGCGAACGGGAGGAGACAACGTGCTGGAGCTTTACCACAACATCAACTCGGTCTGTGCGCAGAAGGTGCGCATTGCCTTGAAAGAGAAAGGCCAAGACGCGCGGGAGCATCTGCTGACTTTGCGCGGCGACCAGAACGAGCCGGCTTATCTCAAGCTCAATCCGAACGGAGTCGTGCCGACGCTCGTTCACGATGGCACGCCGATCGTGGAGTCCTCGCTCATCCTGTATTACCTCGACGAGATTTTTCCCGACCCGCCGCTCATGCCGAAGGCGCCGCCGCTGCGGTTTCGCGTGCGCATGTACAACAAGCTGATCGACGAATACGTGCACAATTCCTGCACCATTCTGACCTTCGCCACCGCCTTTCGGCCCAATTTCCTGAAAGTGCCGCGTGAGGTCTGGCTCGCCGAAATCAACAAGGCGCCGCTCAAGCGCCGCGCCGAGTACAAACGCAGCGTGATCGAGCGCGGGCTGGATTCTGAATTTGTCGCCGACGCACTGGCCCAGCACCAGAAGCTGCTGTCGTGGATGGCGGATGCGCTCGCGCGTGGGCCTTACCTCGCCGGCGAGAGCTTCTCCAACGCCGAGTGCGCCGTGATTCCCTACGTCCTGCGGCTCGAGCTGCTCAAGCTCGATGGCCTGTGGGCGCAATATCCCGCCGTCACGGATTGGTGGGCGCGCATGCGCGCGCGTCCTTCCGTGAAGTCGGCGATTTTCGACCGCATGAAGGACAACGACTGGGCGCCGTTCAAGAACCTCGCGCCCGATCCGTGGCCTAAGGTGCAGGAGCTGGTTCGCGCGACGGCGTGACTGCGCCATCAGCGCCCGAAGTGGGCGCTTCGGAATGAGTGAGCGAGACTATGGTGCCCCGCGGCGCTTACGCGGACCACGCAAGCGCATCCACCTCGGCGTATCGTCTCCGAATTCCCCCGCGAGCCAAAGTATGAAACCGGCCAACGCCAGAACTGCAATCTCCCCGAACATCAGAAGCAAGAGCACCACCCATGTGGACTGATGCATTGAAGCCGCCCCATCTGTTTACGACCCCCATTTTGTTGTGATTAGGCGACATGACAGCACAAAATGAGTTCGGCACTGTGACGCAATTCAAATAAGCTGCGATCGTTGCAGAAATCTCACAGATTCTGCATCCGCGTACCAAAGCGCAAAGCTGCAATGCCGTTGGATACCGCCGGCATCGGCAGCATCATCGATCACAACGCGGTTGAGTCTCGCGCGCAAAAGGCTCATCCTGCACCGCGCTCGATCAAGGCCGCACCGCAATGACGGTCGCACGTTTCCCGCAGCTTGCCCACTGGGGTGCCTACACGGCGCTGGTCGAGGACGGCCGCGTCGTCGGCTGCGAGCCGTTCGCGCGCGATCCCGCGCCGTCGAACATGCTCGAGGCCATCCCCGCGATGGTGCACTCGCCGCTGCGCATCGCGCGGCCCGCCATCCGCAACGGCTGGCGCGAGGGAAAGGAACGCACCGGCGCCGACAGCTTCCATGAAGTGTCCTGGGATGAAGCGCTCGCCGCCGTCGCCGGCGAGCTTTCGCGCGTGCGCGAGACGTTCGGCAACAGCGCCATCTTCGGCGGCTCCTACGGCTGGTCGTCAGCGGGCCACGTGCACCATGCGCGGGGCCTGCTGCGGCGGTTCCTGTTCCTCGGTGGCGGCTGCGTCGATCAGGTCGCCAATTACAGCTTCGGCGCGGCGCAATATGTATTGCCGCGTGTGATCGGCACGTTCCAGCCGATCGCCCACGGCACGGACTGGCCGTCGATCGTCAAGCACACGCGCCTGATCCTGGCGTTCGGCGGACTTCCCAGCAAGAACGGCCAGGTGACGTTCGGCGGCGGCGGCGCCCACAGCATGGACATGTGGCTGCGGCGCGCGAAAGAGGCCGGCGTCGAGTTCGTCTCCATCAGTCCGCTCAAGTCGGATGCGGCGGACTTTCTCGACGCGCAATGGCTGCCCATTCGCCCCAATACCGATACCGCGCTGATGTTGGCCATGGCGCATACGCTTCTCACCGAGTGGCGTTACGATGCGGCATTCGTCTCGCGCTACTGCACCGGCTTCGAGCGGTTCCGCCGCTACCTGCTCGGGCTGGACGACGGCGTGGCGAAAGACTCGGAATGGGCGGCGGCGATCACCGGCGTCGCAGCCGACACGATCCGCCAGCTTGCGCGCCACGCGGCTGCAACGCGCACGCTCGTGAGCTGCGCGTGGTCGCTGCAGCGCGCGCACCACGGCGAGCAGCCCTATTGGGCGGCGATCGTGCTGGCGGCGATGCTGGGCGGCATCGGGCTTCCCGGCGGCGGCTTCGCCTTCGGCTACGGCTCGACCAATGGCATCGGCGTGCCGCGCGTCGATGTAGCGGGCCCCGACGTGCCGCTGCCGCTCAATCCGGCGCGGACCATGATCCCGGTCGCGCGCATCGCCGACATGCTGCTCAATCCCGGCGCGAGCTACGCCTTCAACGGTCGGCAGTATACTTTCCCCGATATTCGCCTGGTTTACTGGGCCGGCGGCAATCCCTTCCATCATCACCAGGATCTCAATCGGCTGCGGCGCGCTTGGCAGAAGCCGCAGACGATCATCGTGCACGAGACCTGGTGGACGGCGACCGCGCGTCACGCCGACATCGTGCTCCCCGCCACCACGCCGCTCGAGCGCAACGACGTCGGCGGCTCCTCGCGCGATACGTTCATTCTCGCCATGCACCGTGCCATCGACCCGATCGGGCAAGCGAAGAACGATTTCGACATTTTCCGCAGGCTGGCGCAGCGTCTCGGCTACGAACACGCCTTCACTGAAGACCGCGACGAGATGGGCTGGTGTCAGTGGGTCTACGACCGCGTGCGTGCGAGCGCCACCGCCGAGAACGTCACGCTCCCGGGCTTCCAGCAGTTCTGGGCCGAGGGCTTCGTCGAGCTGCCGCCGCCCGAGCGCGACTACGTCCTGTTCGAAGATTTTCGCCGCGATCCAGAACGCCATCCGCTCAAAACCCCTTCCGGGCGCATCGAGATCGCGTCCGAGACAGTTGCCGGCTTCGACTATGCGGAGTGCCCTCCCCATCCGGCGTGGATTCCTCCGGCGGAGTGGCTCGGAAGCACGGCCGCGCAACGTTTTCCGCTGCACCTCGTGACGCACCAGCCCGCAAGCCGCCTGCACGCGCAGATGGACCCTGGAC
>WNGA01011821.1_pt1 | contig 11337 bp, 12 predicted proteins | sample 5400061 | NCBI WGS metagenome assembly WNGA01 (sample SAMN13153366, study PRJNA577476) | soil metagenome | isolation source: 100 cm soil or saprolite under grassland replicate 2 | place: USA:California | collected 2016-06-15
GTTCTTTCAACAGATCGAGTTGTTTGTCCGACATCTGTTTATCCTCGGTTAATTCGCAATATCTTCTTCAGGAAATATTATCGCTCATTTGGCTGAATGATTCATCTTTCAAATTTTCTTTCAATACAAAATTTACAGATCAAGTGTTTCGTTAGTATTGGAGTGAAATGGCCAACCCGGACTCGAGCTGCTTGCCTCTCGTCGAGGTCGAGCTTGATCAGATTCAAGCGTTGCTTTCTCCTGTGCTGAAAGGCGCCGCGATCGCCGGCGTCGAACGTGTGGAAGGCGGTCTCACCAACACTCTCTATCGAATCACACCGGCGGACGGAGGCGTCTCGCTCTGCCTGCGCATCTTCGCGGCGGGCAGGCTACCGTGGGAGAGGGAACTGAAAATATTGGCGCGGGTATCCGCCTCGCTTCCTGTTCCTGCCCCGCTGATGGCGAATTGTGGCGAGGCTGACTTCGGGCACCCATACCTGGTCTACAAATGGATCGAAGGGATCACGCTCAACGAGTGTCGCAGGCAGACGCCGCCTGCCGAATTACTGTCTGTAGCAGAGCCGCTGGGCCGGCTCCTCGCCGACGTGGCCAACTTCTCGCTCGCAGACGATCTCAATGGCGCCACGAATGACGTCCACGAAGGCCAGTCGCCTATGGAACTTCTGCTCTCGGCCAACGAGGAGGCGCTACTGCATGGTCTGGCGCGCAAACGACTAGGCGCCGCATTGGCCGATGCTATGTGGAGCCGTTTGGATGCGAGCGCCGTCCGTCTGTGCGGACTCGACCCCGCCGCAAGCCTGGTTCATGGAGACCTCGGCGGGCGAAACATCCTCGTCGCCCTTGATGAGGACGGCGGTTGGCGCATCAGCGGGTTGATTGATTGGGAGGCCGCCTTTTCAGGCTCGTCACTCTGGGATGTAGGGAGCCTGTTTCGCTACCCCAGACGTTACTCAGAGACTTTCCGCCAGCGCTTCGAGCGAGGCTATCGCGACGCCGGCGGAGCGCTGCCGGAAGACTGGTTACGGATCGCCAGGCTGCTGGATGCCACACGGTTGGTTGCGACACTGAACGAAGAGCGGGAATTGCCGGTCGTCTTCGCGGAATGCCGTGAATTGATCGAAGAAGTGGTCACGGAAAGAGTATGAGTGGCGCGCCCGCAAGCTTTTCATGCTCTAACCGTTCTGTCTTCGCCGGAGAGAATCGGTTCTCCGAGCCATTCGCAACTATCTCATATTCACGGCTGTTCAAAAGGATTCGTACATGCGGAAGTTAAAATTCATCCTGCTCGCGTTGGCATTGATCTTTGCCTGTCTTCTCGAAGGCGTTCAATCATTCTCGTCGAACCGCATAGACGTGCGAGGCGTGATCACCAGCATCACCCGCGTCGAAGGGGAAGGCCGCGGCAAAGTTTTAGCCCAGGCGCTCATCGAAGGCGCCAAAGAACCGGACACACAGGTTAACAAAGCCAGTGTCACAGTGACGGCTGAAACCGAAGTGTTCATCAAGCGTGGTGGAGAGCGCGAACCGGCTGAGTTCGCGGCGTTGAAAGAAGGGCATAGAGTGGAGGCGCGCTTCACCGGGCCGGTGAGGGAGAGCTACCCCGTGCAGGCAGATGCCGCCGAGATAACCATCCTTGAGGAATAAGCGGGATGCGTCTTGAGCGACAAGACGTCAGAAGAACAACTCGTCAGCCGTTGGTAGGTAAATCCTTCTTCAAATAGAACGCCTGTCCATAACCAGGAATGTTCTGAATCTGAAAACCACGACGTTCAAGAACGCGACGTAATTTTGGATTGGGGGTGGCGCAGCGTACTGCGTGAACGACCCATTCTACTGCTGCAAGATTATTTAGTCGGGCATATTTTTCCGCCAGGACCGCTATGGTTGGCAACGCCCCTTCACCGCCTCCATCAATATGCGCCAGTTCAATCACCAGCCGGTTATCTCGTAAAGTGAACTCCCCCAGGATCTGCGCCGTCCCGGCCTTAAATACCAGCGGCTTTCCTGTAAACACAAAGTTTTTGAGTTGCTCGGGTGTAAGGCCCAGGATTTCCTCCGGCGTATATCCCTCAATCAGAATTGGTTTTAAGACGGTCACGAGCCCTCCCTTAAATATTCAACGTGTGCCTGCGGCAAACAAGCATGGCAAAGGCTAAAAAACACGCTCGATCTCTCCTGCGAGCGACGCGCCGTGTAGAATCGGCGCGATCTCCAATGAAGGAAGATCGTATCCCTTCGGGAATCAGGCCTGCAATGGTAATTAATATGTCGAGCTCGGCCCAGAAAGGAACGAGGAAAATTGAGTGATGAAGGCTGGCGACAAATTACAACAACAGTCAGGAGAGTCAGAAAATGATTGCATGCGGACATGAAAAGGCGCCGTTCGGCGAACCGCTTTGTATTCATATTCGGAACTGCCGAACCCCTTGGATCGAATCTATCAACTGGTTGATCGGCGACGGTCTCAAAATGGAGATCGTCTGCGTTCCCTGCGCGGATGATCGGGAGAATGGCCGGCCAGTCGACGTAGAGCTGGTCTGCGAAGACTGTCATAAGTATCTGCTCGACGAGATCGTGGATCCAGTGGGATGTCGCGGCAAGCCCGGCATTCTCATTCGTCCTGAAATCTTCAACAGCGCGCTGAAGAATAGCCAGCTTCCGAAACAGATTGGAGCCATCGTCGATATCGTTCCCATAAATCAGGAAGAGCGGTCTGTCTGGTTGATGCTTGCAGAGAGCGGAGCCATCATTCGATGGGATGCCGACGCTGGTAATTGGGTTCATCTTGGATCCGTTGATGTCTCTGCGGAGCCGGATCACGAACCCTGGGCGGGCCATGTCCTGAGGCGGCGATTGCATGCCTCCGGCGATGGGAACTTCGTCGCGGTTGTCAATGACTATGGTCGCTATGGTCAGGTCATGGATCTGAGATCCGCCGAGGTGACGCTGGCGCTCGATGGGGGCCAATACCATTCCAATACGGTTCCGTTTTCGTTCGCTTTTGCTGAATGGCAAGGGCGCGTCGTCGCCATCCATCGCACCGACTGGAATCGACTGGATGTTTCAGACCCATCTACCGGAGAACTCCTTACCGATCGCGGTCCAACCATCCCGAGCCAAGGCATGGAACGACCTGAGCACTATCTGGATTATTTCCATGGGGCCATTTATGTCAGTCCGCATGGCGCATACATCGCCGATGATGGTTGGGTCTGGCATCCGATTGGGATCCCCAGGGTTTGGAGTCTCGATCGCTGGTTGTCTGACAACGTCTGGGAATCCGAAGACGGTCCGACCAAGATAAAGCTGTGCGACCGTGATTACTATTGGGGACATGCCGTCACCTGGATTGACGATAGATTCATTGCTATTGGTGGGCTTGGCGATCGCGATGAATTAATGATCGACGGCGTTCGCGTTTTTGATCTAGCCTTGTCAACCGATGTGCATAATTTCCCGGACACAGGCCCATTTCGCGCGCATGAACATAAAGCCTTTCCTGGACCGGCAGGAGTCTTTTTCAGCGACGGAATGCGGCTCTTCTCCTCAGACGAGACAGGTCTATCTCGATGGGATCTGGCGGACGGCGCACGAACAGGGCAGATTCCAAACTTCCGGCCGACGCGGCGCCATCGATGGGCCAATGAGTTGATACAGCTAATAGACGGCGCCATCGTGCGATGGAAGATTTCGTGATGGGGTGTAATTGAGGTCGCCGCAGAATAGTCGGACAAGACCGTCCCTGCAATGTGTAAAAAAGCGCGCGCCTGATCGCTGATGTCTGGCGCTTTCTTATCGAGTGGCAGAATGATAATAGATAATTTTCTAAACCGAGAAGATTTGCCTCAAGCGGATTATCCCACTCTGCAATGGTCAGAGAGCGCGCTCCCGATCAAGGTCACGTCGCGGACTGACCTGGAGACGCGGCTTCGTGACCTAGCCAGCCAGCATACTGACCACCCGATTATTGCGGTTCTCACGATGCCCAACGGCAGTTGCGGACACATCGGATTGGGCTGGGAGGAGACCATCATGTTTCTATGGGGTCCCACTGGCCCTGATGGCTGGACGGAGGAGTGGCTACCTGTCGTAGAGGAGGAGCGAAAAGGGGTTACAGAGTTTTTCTTGCTAGGGTGGCATCACTCCGAGTTCGAGAACCGGCGCCTCCTGCCCATTGACGATGCAATTCGAGCAATCGGGGAGTTCTTCGAAAGTGGGACTCGGCCCGGGTGGATCCGCTGGGAGGAGAACAAATTTTAAATTTTGAGCGCTTGATAAGCATGAAGGCGAAGAGAGCAAAGCAAGAGTTCGAAAGGTTAATCCAGCGATCAGGAATGCGTGTAGGATCATTGTCTCCAGCGCGCGGGCTAGAAATGATGTTGGCTTTCTACAGGACCGTGCGCTTTGATGATGTTGACCTTGCTGGCAACGGAGATATGTTGCTATACCAATGGGGTACCTACGATTGGGGAGAGGGAGAGTCATTTGAATTCGACATCACTAGGCAGTTGATTTTGGGGACCGGCGAAGATGAAGATATTTTTCAATTGTCTCTCACGTTCAAGTTTCAGCCGACAGTTGCGCTCCGGCAGCTTGGCGCCGGTAATCGTTGGTGTCACTCCCTTGAAAAGGTTGAAGAGTTCCGTTCATTCATTGATAGCTCACCGGCAATCATAGCTGTGGGGCAGGCTACGCCATCCAAGGTGCAGTTGGAGTACGGTCTCGCGGGATAGCGCCTAACTGTTGGCCTTCGGCGAGCAGGTTTTACGCATCACAGTATGCCAATACTGCTCACTGAAGGCTTACATTGATCCAGTCTCTTGGAATATGACGGCCTGTGGAGCGGATGGGGGTGTGCAATCACTAGATTTAACCATCGAAATTGCGAGCAGAAGTGAAGCGGGTCGCATCCTTTGCTCTCCGCGCCGGTGCGCTGAAGTGTCATATCTTGTCTCAATCGGGGAGCCTGAAGAGCGACCTCAAGCAGGCTATCGCAATGTGCGGCGTAAGCTGCGATTACACTTCGCAGATGTCGAGGTCGAAGAGTTTGGCCCGACTGAAGAAGATATCAACAAAATCATCAGGGTGGCCGACAGTCTAAAAACCGTTGGTGGGAAGGTGTTGATTCACTGTGGGGCGGGAATCAGCCGTTCTGCGGCCGCGGCGCTGATTTTGTATGCTTGCTGGCTTGGTCCCGGAAGAGAACAGGAGGCAATGGAGAAAGTCTTTACACTCCGTCCAATCGCCAAGCCGAACCGGAGGATGGTGATGCTGGCGGACAAGATACTGGGGAGAGAAGGCCGCCTTATTGATGCGCTGACCTGGAAAAAAGCGGACTTCCCTGTGCAGGAGGAGAACGGTTAGGCGCCGAGACAAATCTGATAATATGATCGTTCGGGCATTCACAGCGTAAGAGTTCAATCGATTTTGACACAAAGGTATTATGACCCAAATGGTCCGCTTCAATTTCAGACCATCGCTGACGCTTGGTTCTGCTTTATTCTGGCGCGTCGTCGATTGGTGTCTTCGCGAAGGCGCCAATGAATTTACACTTTCCGTCTATGGATTCGACAGTGTGCAATCGGCACAGGGTCGGTTTGCGCAAATCAAAGAGCTGCTGCAACCCTATGAATGTTCCGCAGCTAAACGCAGGAAGCCATCCGGTTGCGTTTGGAAGGACGCCGAAGAAACGCCTCTCTGGCGGCTTACATACGAATCTGTTGAGGTCCTAAAACGGAATGGGCTCTTCAATTCAAAGGCGAGGAGACTAAAAAAAGAAGTAGAGGTCGGAGATTTCTGTCTTTACCGTGATGGAGAGCCAATGCTCGCGGTCTTCAAGGAGGAAGCGCCCGAAGTATGTGTAATTTTGAGGCCTGAAGAGGTCAAATTGTTTCAGCAGGACCACCTTGAAATCATGGGAGCCTATGCCCCTCAAGACTTATGGGGTAAAGGAGACCAAACCTTTAGCAGTTTCGCGTGTGATTAGGGCGTGATGAGGAAAAATCGGGAAATGGAATCGAATATGTCTCCGAATATGTCTCCAAAGCAAAACGGGCACCGTTTTGGTGCCCGTAAATTCTTGATTCTAAAAGTCGGGACGGCGGGATTCGAACCCACGGCCTCTTGCACCCCAAGCAAAATTTGTGTTTATCCTGGCTGTCCCCTCCTGCTCAAAACCTAAGGAAATCAATGATTCCATCTGCCTCGTTGCGCCTCGATAGTCCCCGTTGGCGACCTCATAAAGTCCCCAAATGAGTCCCCAAAATAAAGCCCATTGTTTGTCACTGACGGTCATTCAATGATGCGATCAAGTTTGCGATCTCGTCATATCCCAATGCCTCTCGCAACTGCCTTAGCACATCTAACCCATAGGATTTTACATCTTCTTCGCTTTGACCTTTCAGCGGCTTGAACAATTTTTGGAGCTGCTTGGGCGTCACATTCAGATAGCGTTTCCATTCGTCGGAAGAGTGGCCACTTGCCTTGAGAGCCACGGCAGGTGGCACACCCGCTAAAATCGAGCGAGAAACGAATGCATGTCGGAAATCGTGGAGGTGAAGGTCTCCAATTCCGGCAATCCTGCAAGCAGTTCCGAAAGACCTTTTTACTTCGCTCAATCCGCCGAAAACTTTCCCTTGAGGATTCTTCTCGCAGAGTTTTTTCAACTCATCATAAACCCGGCGCGTCATCGGAATTTGCCGCAAATGATTGGTCTTGGCGTTGATCGCGCGGACGGTAATCACTCCGTATTCGAAATCCAGGTCTGAAGTCTCCAATGTGAACAGTTCGTTTCTGCGTAATCCTGTATCCGCTGCCACAATCAGAACTGGGCGTAGGTGCTCACGTCCTTGTCTTCCTTCTCCAACGCAAAGGTCCAACAAACGCATCTCTTCGCCGAAAGTCGGGAATCGCTCTCTCTTAGTTTCGGCGGCGCGGTCAATCAGTTTTTTGCCTTTACTCGCGTTGAAAGGATTGCGAGCGAGCATTTTGTTGGTGACGGCGTAATTCAGCATCGTTCTGAAGAATTCAAGTTCTCTGTTGATTGAGGCGACGCTACGTTGTTTGCCGTTCTTAGTTGGGCGTTTGGCTAACTCGCGTTTGTACTCTTCGATATGCGAATGCGTGATGGAAGCTAGCGGTAACCTGCCGAACTTCTTTACCAGGGACTTCATCCACGACTGGGGGGCGCTCAACTCTCTTCTACCCGCTATTTTCTTTTCACCGATGTATTCTGCCGGAATCAGCTTCTTCTTCTCAAATTCCTTTGCAAGATCGGCAAATGTCCTTTTTCCGGGTGTGATCGCCGTCGGATCCCCCTCGCTTACTTTTTCCTTTAGCGCATCGAGCTTCTTATTCGCTTCGATCTTTGTCGTGGCATATCGCTTCAGATTGCGACGCTCGCCAGTTATAGGATCAACAGGCTGATAGCGCGCGATCCAACGCTTGCGTTTTTTATCGAAGTAGACGTAACCCTGCTTTGCTTTCATTATCTCGCTCCTTTGAAATCTGCTCACTCAATCCTTCATTGCCTGCCATCAGCAGAATTTGAGCGGCAGTTTTCATCGGGTTCGCGCGTTTTATTACTGTCTTGTTTTCGAGAGGGCCGGATACGGCAGCGGTATTGTGTGTATGACGAGGTTTTTAAAAGCAGCCACTTCGTTATAGTGCTTTTGCATGATGATGGTTACATTGTGGCTTTGCTTCGCCCAGTTACTCCACCAGCTTCGATCCACTCCAGAAGTTTTGCGCCGATGATGCGCGGTTGGTTGCCGATGTAAGAAACGACGAGATTGCCGCTGTCCACGGCCCGGCGGATCGTGGAATAACTACATTTGCTTAATTCAGCGGCCTCACTTAGCGTATAAACCCCAGTGGAATGAATAGGAATGCTGATGACTTCGACGTTGCTGGAAACCGCTCTTGGCTCTTCATGATTATGTGGAGTTAGTGATCGCATAAATTTACTTCGGCCATTGCTGAAGGAGCAGGTTAGTACCTCATCGTCAGAGCAAGCTCAGCGCGGCGGGCCATATCCCGGCTGAGGGTAGTGACGATCTGTGACATCTGTTCGAGCTTGACCGCTTTCATGCCCGAAGCCTGCATCAGTTCTGCGGCCTTCATCGCTCCTGCAAAGTTGAGTTGATTGGCTTCGAGATTCAGCCTGTATGCCGAATTGACGCCTTGCAACTGCTGGCCGTAACCGCGTTCTACTCCTCCGGCGGCAAGATCGCGTTGCGATCGCGCCGCTGATATGGTTGCGGCGGCTTGCGTGTATGCGATCTTGCCTGCTTCTATGGCGTAACGCTCAGCAGCGTTAATTCGCATTTGGCTGGTGAGTTCGTAGACCTCGACATGCTCACCGCGAGCGCGGCGCAGATTCTCGACTCTGGCATCGTTAGCCGTGTTGCTGATCGTAATTTCGTTATACGCTCTGGCCGGAGCGGTAATGGCTCTAACGCCATCACGAAACGCCGGGAGAACTGGCGTTGATTCTCCTGCAATCCCTGCGATTGCTCCCGCTCCGTGTTCAAGCGTGTCCATCGAGCGGCCGGCGATGGCGCTGGTATTGCGTTCGCCCTGACTGATCCGAAGGTCGTATTCTTCGCGGTCCATTGAAATTTTGGTCTGTAGTTGACCGAAGCTGCGATCAGCCGATAGCCCGGTGACCTGTTGCCTTCTGGATTGTTCGAGCAATCCGAGCGTGGCCTCACGTTGGGCCTCCGCCATCTGCTTAGACATCGCGTAACCGCCGGCAATTGAGCCGAGAGCCTGCGAGCGGCCGGCGGCGGCGGAGTGTAATCCGAGGATTTGCTGCGCGCGGCTGAGAATGTTGCTTGTGTCTCTGCCCACCAACGCTCTCGCGACTTCCGCTTGATATTGCCCTTCAATTCGCGCCTCGCCGGCCTGGCGTTGCAGGGCCGTTCCGTATTTCAGACCGAGTATTTCAAGGCCTGTTGCGGCGAACGCCCCGAGCCATCCTGACGCGGTCGTCGAGATGGCTTCAAAGACCTGTCCGAAGGCCAGTTTGTAACTGATATATGGAGAAGCGAGCAGCAGCAATGCGCCGAGTAACATCATCACCATCAGGATGACGCAGGCGTAGACGGCCTGCGTGACTCTGGACGGATCGCCCGTGATCACTCCGTTCGCGTCTAGCGCGAAGATGCCCGTCTCAGGGCTGATGATCTTGAAAGCCAGGTTGCCTGTGGTATAGACCACCAATCCCAGTATGTGACTGACCAGAGGAGTGATGAGCGTAAAGACACCCACGCTCCATGCAAACGGATATGAAATGCGCTGGGCCAGATTGCGATCAATCGCTACCGCGATGGCGAATGGCGCAAAGAGACGAAGCCCGATCGCGAGTATCGCGCTAAGTATTGCCAGGAAGATTTGCGCGAATTCGAGCAGGAAGCGGCCTATCGTCACGCCGATGAAGACGCTCGACAGGTTCCATGACGAAACGTCCAGCATCTTCGTGATGTCGCGGAAATCTGGATTCTCGCTCGCCAGCGCGCCGATCACCTCGTCAGGATTTTTCACCGATTTGACGATGAACATCCCTTCGGTGAACTTCTCGTAGTTGGTGTTGAACTCAAGCTCGGCGTCCCAGAAAACCTTCCGAAATTCTGTGACGTTGACGATGTCGTAACCGATCTGGCTCGCCGTGTTGATGATCGCGCGTCCCGTCCCGAACAGCGTGAAGATGATGGCCAGGCGGAAACACCACCAGAAGAGGTCCCGGCTCGCGCCGTCGTTTTCGCGGAACAAGCGCGCGAATGAGAGCATCATCACGACGACGGCGATCCAGAAGGCTAGGTTTTCCAGTCCCGCGACCAGCGGACTTTCAACCGCGTCCTGCGCCGTACGGCCGATGCCGTAGCGCAGATACTCCGCGAAGTCGCGCTTGTCGGCTTCCGGGTCAAAGATTCCGTTCCTGAGCCGCTGCTCGATGTTCATCACGGCGCGCGCCGCTCCGGTGACGAGGTTGACGAGTTGATTCTTCACCCGGAAGCTCATCCGAATCGCTTGTCCCCAATAGCTGATGAACTTTCGCATCCGTTTGTCGTGGGCGAGCATTTCATCGGCAGTTCGCAGGATGCCTTTTAGATTGGTCAACTGGCCGACCGCATTCTCATACATCGTCATGTATTGATTGACGGTCTGCAACCAACGACTAAGATCGTCAATCTGTTTTTTGATCTGGATCTTGTAGTTGGCCGGATCAAAGACTGTCCACTGCGCTCTGGCAGGAGTTGGCAGTAGAACCGCCGCCAGAATGACGCCGAGCGTGATTTGTTTAAAGAGGCCATTGCAGCGCATAGTTCGACTCCTTTCGTTTACTTCAGCAACGATTCGTTGATCTTCACCAGGCCGGCGCCTGTTAGTCCTACCGGGTAACGAAAGGCCAGCCACACGATCACCTGAGCGAGCGGCCAATCGGGTTTGAGCGCCTGTACACGGGCGCGGGCATTTCGCTCGTCGGGATTGGTAGTGAACGTCCACAGCTCGACCGGCGACAGATCGCATTGCGCCATCTGCACGATTTTGTCTTCGCCAGATCCGAGCACGAGAAGAAACTGGGCATGCGAACCAGCGACATTGTGGATGACGCTGATGGCGGCGGCGGCTTGCGGGGCGAGGCCAGAATCTTCAACGAGCTTCGTGTAGTCGCCGACCTGCTTGCCTATGATTTTGACGCCTGCCGTCTTGGCGATGTCTGGAAGGCTGAAGAGGTCTTCGTAGGCTTGCGTCGCCAGGATCGTAACGACATTTTCCTTGCCGCCAGTGCGCGCGCCGCGTTTGATGACATCGAGGATGCGTGGATACTTGTCTTTAATCTTCCAGACCTCGTCAAAGACTAGCAGCGTCGGCGAGCGCGTGCCGTCTTCATTGAGCTGGCCAATGGCGCGCAGAACGCGAGCCGCGGCCCGATATGCGAGCGATTCGCGTACGCGATCGGGAAACCGTTCGAGACTGTCGAGTTCGTAAACGTCGAACGCCGAATCGCCCGCAAAATCGGGGTGGGTGGGGGAGTCTAGAAAGCTGTGGTCGCGGAACTGGCCGAGCGCGAGCTTGAGCGCTTCGGCGCGCTCGGCCGCCGCGCCCTTAAATGGCCATGTGGCGAGATAGTCAACCAGGTAGGAAAGGCGCGGTTCGTGTTTGGGGAAGCCTGGGCGATTGCGTGGGACTTCGTTGCGATAGACTTCTCCCGCCAGCGTCGTCAGGATGTCTTCGGCCAGAGTGTCATCAGCGGGCACCCTTGCCAGTTGCATCAAATCTCCTACGACAAAAGCTACTTGCACTTCATCGGGAAGTTCGCCGCGTTCCAGCCCG
>WNGA01011824.1_pt1 | contig 11336 bp, 6 predicted proteins | sample 5400061 | NCBI WGS metagenome assembly WNGA01 (sample SAMN13153366, study PRJNA577476) | soil metagenome | isolation source: 100 cm soil or saprolite under grassland replicate 2 | place: USA:California | collected 2016-06-15
AAAACTGTTGATGTAGAGGGTCCCACCGGGCGTGCCAGAATGTGTTGTCGGTCAAAACCCACCGGCGAGCAGCGACAGGCAACACGAGGAGCCGGGAGGCTCCCAGGACTGCTGGTGGGCCCTGGTCCCTCGGTCAACGGCCCAGAATCTAGCACACGTCCCGGCTTTTGGATTCGCTAGGGCGTGCCACCTGACCTATACCTGATCAGGAAGGTGACTGATCGCTTCAGTTGGTTCCCTGCATACACAGACACGTAAACATTAGTCCGAGCCGTGTTCGGCTCCCAGGGTAACCATTGAATCGGCTGTAAAGAGCCGATTGCTTCCTGGTTTTAGATCGGATCTATGACTGAGCATAGATGCATCAAGTCGATAGCATTGGGATCTTGCTTCATCATCACTAAGTTAATTCGATCTACAACAGTTATAGCTTTCACCGTATAATCGGAACATCCTACGCGTAGCTGAGCCTAACAAGCATGAAAGATAACAGAAAGCTAACCGTAAAAGAGGCCTAAAAACCAACAAGAAGTCAATTCCCGGAACAATCCCTCTTAAGATCAACATAAAGTATCAAACAAGCTGCCGGAACGTTCAACTCGTTTGAAGGGCCTAATCATACGGATATCAAGCAAATCTTTGATGAACAAAGACTAACTATGACAGATTGAATCTACTAGATGAAGCAAAGCAAGGCGCTGCCCTCGTGTATGAAATCTTGCACGAGGGCAGCTAAACATTAACAGGCGGCGAACAAAGCATATACATGATGAAGAACACCGATGCTACCCTGCAAACGTTTATGATAACTAGTACTACTCGCCATCAACAACGCTTCAGCACGAGCAATACAAAGATAACAAGTAAGAATAATACTGCCCAGATCGCAAGATGCGATCTGGGCAGCATGACACTTACCCGGAGAAAACCCTAGAAACAGGGGTGGCGATGCGCCGAAATTGTGCTTGCGGACGTGATTCTTGCCGTCCTCCTCAATAGATAACCATAGGTACATATTTATAGTCCGGAGACTTTCTATCTCTAACCAACCACAATTGTACCCGGGTTGGACTCTATCTTATTAAATCTAAACTGAATTAAAACTACCATAAAAGATACACGGACAACTTGGCCCAAAACTCCCGCACAGGGCTGATTTATAAACACATTATAATTATCTTCTGAAGCCCATCTTAATCGCGACCCACCTCCTGGCCTGGTCAAAATATGGCGGTAACACATGCCCCCCTGGTTTTGGCAATAATAATTCCAAAACCACTCCGTTTCCCTCCATCGCGTTGCCTTCTCAACTTCCATGCACTGCAGGATGTGACGCTTCAGTACCAAATTCTCGGGAACCGTCGCAGTACTGATCCAGATTTCGCTTCAATCCCCATTTAATCTCGCCTTAACGGTTCTCATTTCATCTTCTCCCCTTAGCCGATAGCGTTCATCTTCTTCCTCCTTTCCACCTCGGAGGAAGAAAAGAACCGCGACCCATCCGGTGGCTCTCCGCCGGCAGAGAAGTTCCGACTTCAACTGTCCCTGAGACCTGGATGGCGGGACCCTCGAGCACCGATGCGGCCGCTTTTGGTCTGGAGGTAAATTTCAACCTTTTCCCTTATCTTTGTCAGAACGCTGGAGTAATTAACCAACACCTGAATCATTAACACGTTCCGCACTATTAATTTTCCCCAGGTTTCAGACATTCTCTTGCCGCATTCTTTATTCCCGAATTCCTTGTGCCTTGGACCTCGGTCCTTTGAGAGTCCTGCAGATTTAATTTCTTGCGAGGCCAATAGGATTCCTTTTGTAAGCCAGGACATAGATTTAGATTCTTGGGCCGACTGCCTGCGAGCCTGGCCTAATCCCCCTGAGGGTTGGGTATCCTGGTATAACAGAGTTGCGAAAACTTATCAATCTACATGGGAAACCATAGGAATAGCCGATGCTCTGTCCTTGTCACTGTCTCCACTCGAAAAGAATGAAAATCTTTTGAAAACCATCGGCTATTTTTGGTCTGATGCTGTGAATTGTTTCCTGTTCGGCCATGGTCCCATGACACCAACTCTCATGGATGTGGTGATGATCACTGGTCTAAACATCACATCTCCCAGCCCTTCTGCTCACGGATTACCCAAGGTCCCCTTTAAACTCTCTTCCAAAACAGAATGCACAAATTGGGGTACCTACCTCAAACAGTATGTGAAAACCAAAGGGCCCGTAACTGAGAAAGAGCATACGGCCTTCTTGAATCTTTGGTTGGAACACTTCATCTTCTGCGGACCTTCACTTGCCCCAACCAAAAACTATCTTTCTTTAGCATATCAACTGGCCAAAGGTGTTTCTGTTGGCCTTGGCAAACTATTCCTCGGCGAGGTCTATAGATACCTCCATCTGATGATTCCCAGCTTACTTGCCCAAAGAACACTAAAGACAGGAGGTCCCTGGTGGTTCATTCAGCTATGGGCTCACTTGTACTTCCAGAAACACATCCCAAACTTTCCGGCCCTGGCCGACAATTCTTTCCCGGATCAAACTGGAAAACCAATCCGATGCACTTCCTACGGCCAAGCCTTGTATAGTCTCCCAGGCAGCAAACTGAACTCCAAAGATGCATCAGGCTGGTTCAAAGTTTTCTTCCAAGGTCTGGACAATCCACTCTTTTTCCCATACACGGAGTCCGAAAACTTTGAAAATCCAGTTGCTTTCAGATTAGATGATTTTGCCGATGACGACAGCACTCGGCATCTGTATTCCATCATGATCTGTCCTTGCTTCCTTCCAGTTGGCATGAGCACCTCCAATAGAATCATCAAGCCTGGCTATGAATCTTATCAGCCGGTCGTGGCAGCCCGGCAATTCGGTCTTGGGCAGGTTCCTCCCCACTTCCTCCTTCATGTTTCAACAGAAAATAGAGCCGATCTGCCTGACTCCCTTACCAGCCGGAGATGTTACAGCTTCTTTGATAATCTGCAAATTACAATCCCCGCCGATCTGTCCTTTACCTTCTCGACCGATGGCTTCGAAATTTGGTGGGCAATATGGAAAACCCACGTCTTCCGGAAGGCTTTGGGACCGATGCTTCAGCAAATCGACGCCGAATATGATGTCCCTGCAGAAGAGGTATCACTGCTAGTAGCTTTTCACGATAATCCGCTCGATCCCATCCTAACTTTATTCCTCTTCTTTGCAGCAACAAGACGGTCCGGAACCAAAAAATGATGATGGCTCCCCCTTTCATTTTTTCCCGGCCGCTCCCGTAGTCTTCTTCTGCAAGAACGCACCTCCCCTGACGAAAATCATGATGCGGAGCCAGCCAGGTTCAACAAAATCGGCTTCCAAGAAGAGGCAAGCTCCTGAACTTACTGCCCCCCGAGCCCCAGCCAAGGCGAGGAAAGTGACCACCAGGAAGGCCCAAAAAGAGATACGACCTCCTTCTCCAGATCAAGAAGCTTCAAACGTACACCAAGCTCAAATTCCAGCTCCTTCCTCCTATTGGTATGTTTCTGCTCATCGCCTCTTACTTCTTCGCAGGCCGCTGTTGATGACACTTCTAGCGAGGAAGCACAGGAAGTACAGGTGCATCAAGAAAACCTGAGCCTAGAAATCCCTGAGAATCTCGGCGAGACGATTAACACTTTGGCCAATCTTCCAGACCTGCAGGAGCCGATTGTCTCCACGTCAGCTGTTATTCCTGTCCAGGAAAAGGTATATTACACCTCACGTTGTTTGCACTTTCCCTTTCCCTGTGATATACTGATTTTTGCCTGCTTTTCAGGGTTTCAACCTCTCAGAATTGCTGTCATTCGACCCAGCGTCCGTTGGTTCGGCTACTCTTGAAGTGGATGATCAACCACAGCCGAATACTATCACAAGCCAGCTTCAGCGCATCAAAGATCTGCTCTCCGCCCCAATCGAAACACTGGTCCAAGATTCCGATGCAGTGAAGCGCATCCTTGAAGAAATCGAACCTCAACTCCCGGAGGCTCTACAACTTAAACTCTGGCCGGCCGGACATCTCCCTTTCTTTCGGGCAAAGGTAAAATCGGCCCGTCGTCGGATCGACACACGCCGTTCCCAGCTCCCTCTGAAGGCCGATATCACCAAAAGGTGCCAGCTACTTAATGAGAGAAAGGCAACTTTGGATGCCAAAGCTGATACCTCTGCTAGCACCCAAAGGCTTAAATTCTTGAAGAAAGAACTAGAGGACTTCAAGGAGAAAGTCCGAGCAACCGAGCAGCTTATCCAGGACGAGGAAACCTTTATAGCCAATTCCAAACGAGAAGCAGAGGGCCTGGCCGCTCAATTGAAGACAGAGCTTGAAGAATTAAGCGTCTTGAACCGGCAAATAGTGGCAGGTAAAGATGAAGATGACGAAGCTGTGATTGCAGAAGCCGACCGCGTTCGTGTTGAGGCCATACGCGCCATCGAGACATTCCTTCAGTAGAAAACACTGTAATCTGATACTCGCTTGTACTACTGTACCTCTAAAGTCGATGGCTGTGCATCGGCTTTTTTTGTTTATTATTTTTTTTACAGCCGATTACGTGCATCGGCCCCCTTCTTTGTGTAGCCTGATGTATACCATCGGCTTCTTTCACTGTCCATCATCCCACATACTCGGAAAATGCTTCTTGAGATGCTGGCCGTTGACAGCCACTGGAAACTTGGCGCCGTATAACTCCTCGAGCATATATGCATTTCCCGACAGGACTTGGTTGACTCTGTAAGGCCCATGCCAATTTGGAGACCATTTACCATACGTTGCGTCCTTAGTCCCCAATGGTAATACCGCTTCCCATACCAAATCTCCAACTTGGAACTCCTTTGGCTTGACTTTCTTGTTGTACGCGCGGGCTACCTTGGCCTTATTCTCTTTGATCTTCTCAAGTGACCAAAGCCTGAGCTCCGTAAGGTCCTCGACGTTGTCGTTTATCAAAGCAGCGTACTCTTCAGCTGTTAAATCGTTCTGGAATGTTATTCGCCTTGATCCGGCCATAACTTCCCAAGGTAATACGGCCTCTTGTCCATACACCAAGTGATATGGTGAAGTTTTTGTTGCTCCGTGGCACGAGATGCGGTATGCCCACAATGCTTCTGACAAAACTTCGTGCCAACGCCTAGGGTGCTCATCGATTTTCCTCTTGATCAACTTGATAAGGCTCTGATTGGATGCCTCAGCTTGTCCATTTGCTTGAGCATAATACGGAGATGATCTGATCAGCTTGATCCCCATGTCATCGGCAAACTTCCTGAACTCCTGGGATATGAAGACCGATCCTCCATCGGTCGTAATGGTCTGAGGAATCCCAAACCTGTGAATTACGTGTTCTTTAACAAAATTGATAACATCTTTTGATGACACCGATCTCATAGGGACGGCCTCCACCCATTTGGTGAAATAGTCCGTGATAGCCAAAATATACTGGTGGCCTTTGCTAGACGGGGGGTTAATTTTGCCGATCATATCCATACCCCATCCTCTGAAAGGCCATGGCTTGATGATGGGATTCATTACTGACGCCGGTACCATCTGTATCTTCCCGAACTTCTGACACGCTTGGCACCCTTTATAGTATTTAAAGCAATCCTCAAGCATGGTGGGCCAGTAATATCCCGAGCGCCTAATCAGCCATTTCATCTTATGAGCCGATTGGTGAGTTCCACAGGCCCCTTCATGGACCTCGTGTAAGAGCCGATTCGCCTCGGTCGGTCCCAGGCATTTGAGCAACAATCCTTCTAAAGTCCTGTAGAACATGTCATCCCCTATGAGGACGTACTTCATGGCCTTGTATCGTATCCTTTTAGGTGCCCCCCGAGCCGAATCCTTCAAGTAATTGAAGATATCGGCTCTCCAGTCTTCTGATTCCAGAAATCGCACCTGGAAATCGGCTTCTCCTGTGATCTCCTTGTACCCGGAAGCCATCTGTGCAAGATCGTTGGCCTCAGTATTTTGTGACCTCGGAATCCAGTAGAAATTTATGTACCTAAATTGTGTCATCAGCTCGCGACACTGCATCCATAACGGGAAGAGCGACTCGCTCTCACATTTATATTCCTCCGTGAGCTGAGAAATCACCAACTTTGAATCTCCAAAAAGTTCTACTGCCTCTGCACCGGCTTCGATAAGCAACTCCATCCCCTTGCGCACTGCTTCATATTCTGCTACATTGTTGGAGCAAGAGGTAGGTAACCTGATGGAAAAGGAATATGTTGCCCCCCGAGGCGACACAAGCAAGATACCGATACCACATCCGGCCTCGCAAGCCGATCCGTCGAAGTACATGGCCCATGCACGCACGGAGAGTGCTGCTATATCAGTATTAATCCTTTCAGCAATAAGATCGGCCAAAGCCTGCCCCTTGACTGCTTTTGCGGGCTGATATCGGATATCAAACTCTGATAGTGCGAACATCCATTTCCCGAGTCGGCCTTTTAACAGGGGAGCCGACAACATATGTTTGATAACGTCCGATTTGCAGATAACGACAATCTCCGCAGAAAGTAGGATGTGACGGAGCTTTGTGCAGGTAAAGAACAAACAGAGGCATAGCTTCTCGATCTCAGGGTACCTGGTCTCTGCGTCGAGCATCCTTCTGCTGATGTAGAAGACGACTTTTTCCTGGCCGTCATGTACTTGCACCACCACCGAGGCGATAGAGGTGTCAGCTACTGACAAATAAATATAAAACGGCCTGTCCTGCTGGGGTGAAACCAGCACGGGTGGCTTTGATAAATATTCTTTAATCTCTTCAAACGCTCGCTGTTGCTCTGCCCCCCAGCGGAACTCGTCATCAGATTTGATTTTCACCATCCCCATGAACGGCTCGATTCGCCCGGACAGATTGGAAATGAACCTCCTGACGAAATTGATTTTGCCGATGAGCTGCTGGAGCTCTTTCCTCGTGGTAGGTGGTTTCATCGTTCTCACTGCTTCTTGACTCTTCAGGCCAATCTCGATTCCCCGTTCATGAACCAAGAAACCCAGGAACTGACCGGCCGTTACACCGAAAGCACACTTCTTCGGATTCATCCTGAGCCCGAACCTCCTGGTTCGTTCTAAAATTTGACGTAAATCTTCCAAGTGTCCTTCAATCGATGTAGACTTGACTACGACGTCGTCGATGTAAATTTCCACCAACTTGCCGATCAGGTCATGGAAGATGTAATTCATGGCTCGTTGATATGTTGCGCCGGCATTCTTTAGCCCAAAGGTCATGACTATGTACTCAAACAAGCCTACCGCACCGGGTACTCTGAACGCAGTCTTATGTATATCCTCTGGAGCCATGAAAATTTGGTTGTAACCGGCGTTGCCGTCCATGAAGCTCAGAATCTTATGACCAGCAGCCGCGTTGATCAATGTTTCCGCGACAGGCATTGGGTATTCATCCTTCGGTGTGGCTCTATTGAGGTCTCGAAAATCCACGCAGACTCGCCATCGGCCATCCTTCTTCTCCACGGGTACGATACTAGAAATCCACTCGGCATACCTGCATGGCCTGATGAACCCTGCCTCCAGCATTTTCTCTATTTCTTTCTTGACCTCTTCTAGGACTTCGGCCTTCATCTGACGCGCTCGTTGCTGAAACGGCCGAAATCCTTTTTTAAGAGGGAGCCGATGCTCGACGATGCTCCTGTCCAGTCCGGGCATCTCCGTGTAATCCCAGGCGAAACAATCTGGGTACTCTTTCAACAAAGCTATCATCGGCTCTCGTAGACACGGATCTAACTTTTTGCTGATAAATGTTGGTCGTGGCTTATCCCCAGGACCAATGTCAACTTCTTCTAGCTCATCAGCCGACGCGAACCCGTATCCCAGCTTCCCATCACCTGCCAGATCAACACTGAATATGGGCAAAAAATGTGATGAAAAAAGTTTTGGCCGATTGCTTGAATCGGCCACCTTCTTAGTTGTATTGACGCTTGAAACTTTACAACTTATTTGCGGCCGGCTGCTAGAGCGGGCCTCCTTAGGTTTGCTACAACTATGTGACACTCCTGGCACTAAATCGTTACATTGTATCTTTTGGGGCCGATCACAGGGATCGGTCTTGCCAAGTGTGTCCAACTTTGCTGCTTCCTCTACTCTGTAAGGCCGGTGGATAAGACCAGCCTCACCCCGTTTTTTGTAGCTTCGATGCGCTCACAGCCTTCCAAACTGATTCCTGAGATCGGCTCTTGATCGATAGCATCCCAAATATTCATGCCGGCAAGTGAGATCTCAACCGAATCATCTGCGTGGACAACCTCCACTTCATCTCCATCCCACTGGATCAAACATTGGTGCATCGTGGACGGGATGCAGCAGTTGGCGTGAATCCAGTCCCTTCCAAGTAGGACGGCGTACGTGCTTTTGCTGTTGACGATGAAGAACGACGTAGGGATGGTCTTATGACCCACTGTTAGGTCCACATTGAGAACACCTTGCGTTTCTGATGCTTGGCCGTTGAAATCACTCAACGTGACGTTGGTCTTGATCAAATCTTCAGTGGAGCGTCCCAAACGACGCAGCATTGAGTACGGCATTATGTTGACTGCTGCCCCGGTGTCGACCAACATCTTATTAACAGGCTGTCCATTGATGTAACCCCTGAGGTACAAGGCCTTCAAATGCTTGTAGCTTTTCTCCCGTGGTTTCTCAAAGATGACAGGTCGTGGACCACAGTCCAGCTGAGCCACAGGTAACTCCTCGTTTCTTGGTGCGCAGAACTCTGAAGGAAGCACAAACACCATATTTGCACCAGCTGACGCCTTTTCATCGGCTTTTGTTTGCTTGGGGCGCCACTCTTTCTTCTGAGGGCGGGACCCTGTCTCCAGGGTGTGCTGGACTTTTACTGCCAGGTCCGGGCGCGCTTTCCTCAGCATATCGAGGTACTGAGCCTCGGCTTCTTCCAGACTACGCAGCCGCTGCACCCTGCGTTTTTGGGAACGACTGAGTCCATCAGGGCACCACCGTGGCCGGTGGTATTTATCTTCCTCTTCATCCTCTAAATCTTCCCTGCGTGATGACTTAGCTTGCCTGTTTTGAAGTGGGATAGGTCCCAGGCGCTGGAACACTGAGACCCCACCTGCATCATGTTTCTGAGGTCCACACCCTGGGCAATTGCCGACAGTAGGTAATCGGCTCATTCCAGAATTCCAGCAGTACTTGAAGAAAGGACAATGCCAGTGATCGCATGTATCTTCCCGTTTCTTCAGGTTCTTCCCAGCACGACGCTCGCATCTTTCATCTTCTGACTCATACTGGCGACGTTGATTGTACTGGCGTTCATACTTGTTGAGAAGGTGCGCGGAGAGTGGTCGTTGATACCGCACGTATCTCACTTGTGCCTTAGTGACGTACTGCCTTTCAGCATCTCGGGGCCGGTCGCATGAACCGGCCTCCTCTTTCTTCTCGTCGCGGCAGCGTGCAGGCCCTACCATGTTGATGTCAAACGAGAAATCCAATTGGCGTCGCGCAGGGTGATCGCGCTCCACCATGTTGATGCTTGGGAACGGCTGAGTATCGACTTTCATGGCAAACTGTCCCAAGATTAATCGGCCCTGCTCGATAGCCGATTGAATTTGCCGACGGAGCTCTTTACAGTCATTGGTGACGTGGGTAAATGAGTGATGCCATTTGCAGTACGGCCTCCCGTTTAACTCTTGCATTGTAGGAAACTTATGGCCCTCGGGTAACTTCAACTGTTTCTCCTTAAGTAGCAGATCAAATATTTGTTCAACCTTGCTCACATCGAAGTCGAAACCCTTCGCAGGCCCTTGCTGCTTCACCCATTTGCAGGAGACGGGATTTGCCCCCCGATTCCACTCTGCAACAGCCACCTCTTGCTCCTCCGCGGGATCTTCAATTTCTTCGGTCTCGACTAAGCTTATAGGGCGCTTGAACTTGTCCTGGTACAACTCCGGGTGGCGCTGCTCATATAACGTTAATTTCTGCACCAAATGTGCCAAAGAATTGAACTCCAATTGGAAGGCCAGATCCTTGATCGGCGTTGCGAGACCCAAGGATGCCAACTCGACCGCTTCCTTCTCTGTTACGCGGGCCGAGTAGCATCGGTTCCTGACATTCCTGAAGCGCTGGATGAATTCCGCGACGGTCTCTCCCCGCTTCTGCCGAACCTGTGCCAGATCGGCAATCCCAGCCTCAGTAGCCTCCGAGTGATACTGAATGTGGAACTGTTCTTCCAGCTGCTTCCATGTTCGGATCAAATCTGGACCCAGCGAAGTGTACCATCCAAAAGCTGGTCCTGTGAGAGACTGCGAGAAGAACCTCACTCGTAGAGGATCCGATACTGAAATCATCCCCAGCTGTGCCAGGTATCGGCTCACATGCTCGATGGAGCTAGACCCTTCCGATCCACTGAACTTTGTAAACTCAGGGAGCCGATACTTGGGTGGCAGCGGAATCAAGTCATACTCACTGGGGTACGGCTTAGTATAGCCGATTGTTCTCTTCTTTGGTAATATGCCGAATTGATCCCTCAGGATTGCGCTGATTTGATTCACAGTATGAGTCCCTGGGGTCGAGCTCTCATGGCTCGGTCCGGTGGCGTATTTAGCTAACCATGCTTGCTTATCAACATCTATCCCAGAAACTCCTTCCGCCGCAAACTGTCTTGTGCGTACCGGGTTGTTGCTGTCCGGAACGTACGTGCACACATATCCATGTGGAACCTCCTTAGGCGGCTCGTTGAAGAACTGGTAATCCCCAGGATCACCACCAATCTTGTAGACAACGTATGCCGGCGAACCCTGCGGTCCCGGAGCTGCAAGCGTGTACGGCAGTGGTGGCCTGGTTTGAAACGGCATCTCTCCCTTGTGACTCCCCAAGGCGGGCCCCGATGGAGAGTACTGGTGCTTCATGATTTCCTGGACGACGCGGAGTGCAACACGCTCCAAAGCGTTCACCAGGCTCTCGGAGTGCCGATGCAGTGAATGAGCTACCATGTAGTTGACTTCTTGGCGTAGAGCTCTGGTGCGTTCTTCTGAAGGGAGAGACAAATCCACTTCATCGAGAGCACCGTCAGGTGAGAACCCCTTCCACCTGATGCCGTGGTTGCGGGTCCTCTCAAAAGAGCCGATGAGATCGGCTTCGAAGAGGGCTTTGATCTCATCAAACTTGTGCTTGTGTTCTTGAGACAGCTCTTCGTACGTGACCGGTCCCTCCCTCGACATCCCAGCGACGGAAGTGAAAACTGTTGATGTAGAGGGTCCCACCGGGCGTGCCAGAATGTGTTGTCGGTCAAAACCCACCGGCGAGCAGCGACAGGCAACACGAGGAGCCGGGAGGCTCCCAGGACTGCTGGTGGGCCCTGGTCCCTCGGTCAACG
>WNGA01014571.1_pt1 | contig 11336 bp, 9 predicted proteins | sample 5400061 | NCBI WGS metagenome assembly WNGA01 (sample SAMN13153366, study PRJNA577476) | soil metagenome | isolation source: 100 cm soil or saprolite under grassland replicate 2 | place: USA:California | collected 2016-06-15
GCCTGCGCGTGCCTCATCGCGCCCACCGCCCACCACCGGATCGAGTTCCGAGCGCACGACAAGAGGCGCATCGTGTTCGGCGCCACCCGCCTCGCGATCGTCGGCCTCACGCTGCTGGCGTTCGCGATGACCGGCGCTGTCACGTTCGTGACCGACTTCCTCTACGGCCCCACCACCGTCACGATCGCCGCGACAGGCGTCGCGCTCCTGTTCGCGTTCCTCTGGTACGCGATCCCGATCAGGCGCCTGCTCGACCGCCGCTAGCGCAACGAGCGCGCCAGCTCCAGCGCGCGCGCCCGGCCGAACGCTCCCTCCAGCCTGACGAGCACGTGCCCGTGCTCCAGCAGCAGCACGTTCTGCGCGATCCGCAGGCTCTGTTCACGGAACGGCTCTCCCGGCGCGCGGTAGAAGAAGAAATGCGGCGCCCCCTCGAGCCAGATCGCGTTCTCGCCATCGATCCGAAGGCGCTCGATGCGCGTCGCCTGGCCGGCGATCTTCCCCGCGTACTGGGGATTGAGGTCGCCGCGGAACTCGTCGACGAGCAGGCCGAGCCCCGTGCTGCCCGCCTCTGGAAGTCCCCGCCGCGGCCGGTACTCGAGCGAGAGCCGGTTGCCCGGCACGCTCTTGTCGAGGAACACGCCGTCGGGCGGCCCGATCGCCGCCGGCACGAGCGGATCGAAGCCGAGCGCTTCACGCGCCGCGGCCAGCGTCGTGCGTCCGCCGACGTCCGGCGGCCGCGTCGGCGGCGCCTTCGGGAGCTGCTCGCGCCGCTCGACCGTCGCTCCCTGAAGCCCGAAAAACTCGAGCACGGCATCGCGCACGCTTGGAACGGCCGCGAAGACGCCGCCCGCGAGCACGAGCAGCGCAACCAGAGCGAGCGCGAGCGAGCGGCGCAGCCCCGTGGGCGGGAGCAGGGCGCCGAGGCGGGCGAGCGAGCGGCTGGGCCGGCGACGCGCGACGCCGGGGATCGATTCGCCCGCGCCAGGTGCCGGCTCGGCCGAGTCGCGGAGCCGCGCGGTCACGCGGGCTCCGAGGTCGGGCGTCTCCGGCCAGTCGAGCTCGCGGCCGAGCTGCGTCAGCTGACGTTCCAGCTCGCTCATAGCTCCACCTCCCCGAGCTCCGCCCGCAGGCGCTCCAGCGCGCGCGAGACGCGTGACTTGACCGTCCCGCGCGGGCAGTCGAGCGCCGCGGCCGTCTCCTCCTCGGACAGCTCGAGCAGGTAGCGGCAGGCGATCGCCTCGCGGGCGAATTCCGGGAGGCACTCGATCGCGCCGAGGAGCTGCCGGCGCCGCTCGGAGTCCAGGAGCGCCGCCTCGGGCGACGGGACCGCGTCGTCCGGGCGGCGCTCCTCGGCCACGCGCAGCGCGAGCCCCGCGCGGCGGCCCGCCGACCGCACGCGGTTGCGCGCCTCGTTCGCAACGATCGCGAGCAGCCAGGGCCGGAACGGCGCGCCGTCGCGGAAGCGCGGCAGCGCCAGCGCGGCGTGCGCCTTGACGAAGGCGTCCTGGGCGGCCTCCTCCGCGTCGGCCTCCGAGCGCGTGATCACCCACGCCGTGCGGAACGCGATCCTCTGGTGCATTCTCACGATGTCCTCGTAGGCATCCAGCTCGCCGCGCTTTGCGCGAGCGACGAGCTCGGACTCCTGTGGTGGCCGGTCCTCCACCGTGCCCGTACTACAACGCGTGCGCCGGACCGGTTCCCGCCCGACCGCTAGCGTGTCGGCTCCGTGCGGCTGAAACGCAGCGCAACCAACAGGTTGAACCGACCGTCGGGGACGCCCGACGGCCTGATCCAGATACTCCGGGACGCCAACTGGCAGATGTCGTATGGCGAGCGCGCCGCGCTCGAGGGCCTCCTCTGCCAGCTACAGCCGGAGCTCGCGATCGAGATCGGGACCGCCGAAGGCGGGAGCCTCGCCCGTATCGCCGCCCACAGCGCGGAGGTTCACTCCTTCGACCTGGTCGAGCCCGACGCCTCCGCGAGAGAGCTGTCCAACGTCACGTTCCACACCGGCGACAGCCACCGGCTCTTGCCGGAGCTCCTCGCGCGCTTCGCCGACGAGGACCGGAACGTCGACTTCGTCCTCGTCGACGGTGACCATTCCTCGGAGGGGGTCCGCCAGGACGTCCACGACCTACTCGAGTCTCAGGCCATCGCCCGAACGATCATCGTGCTGCACGACACCATGAACGAGGCGGTGCGAGCCGGCCTCGAACAGGTGCGCTACGAGGCGTACCCCAAGGTCGCCTACGTCGAGCTCGACCTCGTAGCCGGCTACATGTTCCGGGAGCCCACGCTGCTCCACGAGCTGTGGGGCGGGCTGGGCCTCGTGGTCGTCGACTCGTCCCGAGCCGCGTACTTCTCGGGCGGCGCGCGGCAGAAGCGCTACTACGAGGCGTTCGACCTGGTGCGCGAGGCGCGTGATCTCGTCGTCGATCGCGAAGCGGGGAAGACGCCGCAGCAGGAGCTCGCGCGGCTGCGAGATGAGCTTCGGGACACTCGCGAGTGGCTCGAGTCCGTGCAGGGCTCCGCCAGCTGGCGGATCACCGCTCCGCTCCGCACGCTCAAGCGCCGCTCGGCGCCTCGCCCCTGACGGGAGACGCCGTGCGGATCGCCCTGGTATCCCGTGAGCTCCACCCGCTCGGCGGCGGCGGAATCGGTGTCGCGGTCTCGGGCTTCGCGTCCGCCCTGGCGGAGCTGGGCGAGGTGCTCGTGCTCGTCCCCTCGCCGGTCGAGGACGACTACCGGCAGCGGGCGGCGGACGGACGGCTCCCGTGGCCGGAGGACGTGCGGGTCGAGTTCGTGCCCGAGCCGAAGGAGGGCGAGTTCGGCAGCTACTACAACTTCCTCCACCTCTACAGCGCGCGCATCCTCGAGCGCCTGCGCGAGCTCTACCCCGACACGGGTCCGGACGTCATCGAGTTCCCGGACTTCCTCGGCGAGGGTCTGGTGACCGTCCAGGCGCGGCGTGCCCACGAGCGCTTCCTGCGCGACACCCGCGTCCACGTGCGCCTCCACACGTCCGCCGAGATCTGCAGCGTCCTCGACGGGTTCGTCGACACCGACTTCGAGTCGCGGCAGCTCCTGAGCGCCGAGCGCCAGGTACTCCGGGAGGCGGACCGCATCCTCTGGCCCGGCGGCGACGTCCTCGGCGCGTACAGGCGCTTCTACGGCAGCGCCGAGCTTGCGGACGCGGCCCGCGTGCGCGGGCTCATCGCCCCGCTCCCTGCGGACACGACGCACGCCCCGCCCGTGCCGGCCGCGGAGGAGCTCCGCCTGCTCTATCTGGGGCGCCTCGAACGGCGCAAGGGCGTGCAGGACCTGGTGCGAGCGGCCAGCGGCATCCACCGCGAGCGCTGGAGCCTCACCCTCGTGGGCGGCGACACGGACACTGCTCCGCTCGGGATGTCGATGCGCGACCAGCTCGAGCTCACGGCGGCGGGAGACGAGCGGGTCCGCTTCGTCGACGAGCTGCCTCGCGAGGAGCTGGCGCGGCTCGTCGCCGACAGCCATGTGCTCGTCTGCCCGTCGCGCTGGGAGTGCTGGCCGAGCGTGGTGCTGGAGGGCCTTGCCGCCGGCAGGCCGGTGCTCGGCACGCCCACGGGCGGGCTGGTCGAGATGCTGGCGTCCGCGGACGCGGGCTGGTTGACCGCCGGCGTCGGCGACGAGCCGCTCGCGCGCGGCATCGAGCGGCTGCTCGAGCAGCCGGAGCAGGTCGACGAGCTCATCGCGTCAGGTGCTCCGCGGCGGGCCTATGAGCGGCTGACCGACCAGGACGCATTCCGCGCCGAGTACCTGGAGGCCGCCGGCCGCGAGGACGGCGCGCCGGAGCGCCCACGGCCGAGCCCGCCGGACTCGCGCGGCTCCGAGCCGCTCGTCTCAGTCGTGATCCCGTACTTCCGGCTCGACCGCTTCGTCGAGCACACGGTCGAGTCCGTCTTCGCCCAGGAGCACCGCAGGCTCGAGGTGATCGTCGTGAACGACGGCTCGCTGCGGGAGGAGGACGCGGTCCTGGCGGAGCTGGCCACGAGGTTCCCGATCAGGGTGCTCACCCAGCGGAACGCGGGGCTCGGGCGAGCGCGCAACGCGGGCATCGCGCAGAGCCGGGGCGGCTACGTCCTCCCGCTCGACGCGGACAACATGATCCGTCCCGGCTTCATCCGCCGCTGCCTGGAGGTGCTCGAGGCGGAGCCGGACGTCGCGTTCGTGACGACCTGGTCGCAGTACATCGACGAGGAGGGGCGCGAGCTCGAGGGTCTCGGCGCGGGCTACCAGCCGGTCGGCAACCGCACCCCGGCGGTGCTCGACGACAACGTCGCCGGCGACGCCACGGCCGTCATCCGGAGGCGGGTCTTCGACCTCGGTCACTGGTACAGCACGGATCTCACGAGCTACGAGGACTGGCACTTCTACCGCGAGCTCCATCGCGCGCGCCTGTACGGGCGCGCGATACCGGAGCGACTGCTTCTCTATCGGGTTCGTGCAGACTCGATGATTCGCGACGTCGGCCTCGAACAGCACGGCAGGCTGTACGGCGAGATGACCGCACACCTACGCGAAAAGGAAATGGAATGGGCGTCCAGGAGCGGCTGAGCCTCGAGGCGGTCAGCGCCAACACGCTGATCGCGTGCGAGCACGTGCACCGGTACAAGCTCGCGGCGTCCCTCTGCGCGGGGCTCCGGGTGGTGGACCTGGCCTGCGGGAGCGGCTACGGCAGCGCGATCCTGCGCGAGACGGCGCAATCCGTGCTGGGAGTCGACAACGACGCGGCGACCATCGATATGGCGCGCGCCACGGTCGGCGCCGAGACGGACATCCGCTTCGAGGCGGCCGACGCCGTGGACTACCTCGGCCGCGGGCTCGCCGAGGACCACGACGCGATCGTCTGCCTCGAGGGCCTGGAGCACTTCCCCGACGTGGAGCGCGCCTCCGAGGCGCTGGCGGCGCGCGCGAGCGACGGGATGAAGCTGGTGGTCTCCGTGCCGAACAGCCGCACCTTCGCGGAGGAGAACGAGTTTCACGTCACGGACTTCGACTACGACCAGGCGATGGAGCTGGCGGAGCAACTGGGCAACACGACGGTCCTGTACCAGTTCCTCGCCGAGGGATCGCTGATCCGCGGGGCCGACGCCGGGCCTCTGGCCGCCGAGCGGATGCTCGAGGAGCACGGCGAGCCCCCTTACGCGAACCACTTCATCCTGTGCGTCAACTTCGAGGAGGGGCTGGGGACGGCCTTCCCGGCGGCGCTGATGCACCTGGCGGCGGCGCCCGTCTACAACCGCCACATGCTCAACATGGAGCGCGCGAACCAGGAGCTCTGGCGAGAGAACGCGCGCATTGCACGCGGGCAGCTGGGGAGTTCGGACTCGGCGGCTGCCACCACCATCTTCCGGATTCAGCGCGAGCTCCGGGCGCGCACCGAGCGGGCAGAGGAGCGGAGCCGGGCGCTCGAGGCGGAGGTGGCGCATCTGCGCCGCGTGCTCGAGACGCCGCGCCACCTGGCCGTCGAACGCGCCCGGGACACCGCCATGCGCTCGCCGCTCGCGTACGGGCTCATCCGGCGCCTATGGGCATTGGTTCGGCGCCGGTGAGCGTGACCACCTCACAGCTCGGCAAGACCCGGCGGCAGCTGCTCGAGGCGGCGCCGCCGGCGGTCGAGGCGCTGGGCGTGGACAAGGCGTTCCGGCTGCCGCACCAGCGCTACTCGACGCTGAAGGAGCGGGCGCTCCATCCCTTCGCCTCGAGCACCTACGACAAGCTGCAGGCGCTCGCCGGCGTGAGCTTCGACATTCGCAGCGGCGAGTTCTACGGCATCGTCGGCCGCAACGGCTCCGGCAAGAGCACGCTCCTCAAGTGCATCGCGGGCATCTACGCGATCGACGCGGGCACGCTGGAGGTGGCCGGGCGGCTGTCCCCGTTCATCGAGCTCGGCGTCGGCTTCAACCCCGACCTGACGGCGCGCGACAACGTGCTCGTCAACGCGATCATGCTGGGGCTGTCGCGACGCGAGGCGAAGCGCCGCTTCGACAGCATCATCGCGTTCGCCGAGCTCGAGGAGTTCGTCGACCTCAAGCTGAAGAACTACTCGTCCGGAATGAGCATCCGGCTCGGGTTCTCGGTCGCGATCCAGGTGGACGCGGACATCCTGCTCGTCGACGAGGTGCTCGCCGTCGGCGACGCCTCCTTCCAGCGCAAGTGCTACGACGAGTTCGGGCGCATGCGCGACGAGGGGAAGACGATCGTGTTCGTGACCCACGACATGAGTGCGGTGGAGCGCTTCTGCGATCGCGCGATGCTGATCGAGAAGGGCAGGATCATGGAGATCGGCGAGCCCGACGACATCTCGCGCCGCTACACGGAGGTCAACTTCGGCTACCTCGCCGACAGCGAGGTGCCGCTGGACGGCCGCGGCACCGCGGAGGCACGGGTCCGGAGCGTCTGGACCGAGGACGAGAGCGGTGAGCGCATACTCAGCGCCTCCCAGGGGGAGACGTCCCGCCTCTGCGTGGAGGTCGAGTTCGACGCCCCGGTCGACCAGCCCGTCTTCACCGTGACGCTGCGGAACGACGTGCGCCACGTGATCTTCGTCGCCACCAGCGCCCGGCATCCCCCGCTGGACCCGTTCCGGGCCGGCGACCGCGCGGTGATACGGCTCTCGTTCGAGAACTGGCTCGCGCCCAGCCGCTACACGCTCACGCCCGCCATCACGAGCTGGCATCCGGAGTACCGCGTGATCGACCAGCGTGAGGACCTCGCCTCGCTGATCGTCGAGGCGCCGCTCCACGCAGGCGGCGCGGCGGATCTGCCCACGGTGCTGGACGTGGAGCGACTGTGAGCGTGTCCTCCCCCGCGCCGGCGCGCTACCGGGGCCCCACCGCGGTCGGCGACGACCTGCGCCGGCTGGTGAACCTGACCGTGACGCTCGCGGCCAACGACTTCAAGCTCAGGTTCTTCGGTTCCGCGCTCGGCTACCTGTGGTCCCTCATGCGCCCGCTGATGCTGTTCGGCGTCCTCTACTTCGTGTTCACCGAGGTCGTCCGCTTCGGCGCGGGCGTCAAGCACTACCCGGTCTACCTGCTGGCGGGGATCGTGATGTTCACGTTCTTCTCGGAGACGACGAGCCGCGGGGTGACCTCGCTCATCGAGCGGGAGACGCTGCTCCGCAAGATCCGCTTTCCGCGCATGGTGGTCCCGCTGTCCGTGGCGCTCCACGCCCTGTTCAACCTGGCGCTGAACCTGGTGGTCGTGTTCGTCTTCGTGCTCGCGTCGGGCATCGCCGTCCGCTGGAGCTGGCTGGAGATGCTCCCGCTCGTCCTCGTGCTCGTGATGCTGGCGACCGGGACCACGATGCTGATCTCGGCTCTGTACGTGCGCTACCGCGACGTCCAGCCGATCTGGGAGGTGGTGCTCCAGATCCTCTTCTACGCGTCGCCGATCCTCTACGTCACCGACAAGCTGCCCGACAGCATCGAGCGCGAGGCGATGGTCAACCCGATCGCGGTGGTCATCACCCAGCTGCGGCACGCCGTGATCGACCCGAGCGCGCCCACGGCCGCTGACGCCATCGGCGGCGGCGCGCGGCTCCTCATCCCGCTTGCCGTGACCGTCGGCGTGTTCGCGCTGGGGTTCTGGGTCTTCGCCCGCGAGGCCCCCCGGATCGCGGAGGAGCTCTGATGACGGACCCGCAGGCCGGCGAGCGCGGCGACGAGCTGGCGCGCCTCCACGAGGCGCTGGCGGCCGCCCAGGACAGGAGCTACTGGCTCGACCGCTGGCAGCTCGACCTGAACGCGCTGATGGGGCGGCCCGGGGCGAGCGAGCTGCGCGCGGCGGTCCGCGCGCTGCGGGTGGTGTACCGCGCGCTCTACGCCGCGTCAAACTGGCTTCGAGACGGCGCGCGGAAGGTTCCCGAGCGCGCCGCACAGGCGCGGGGGGTGATCGGCGAGGAGCGCTCCCGAGCGGGAACCATTGCGGCTCCGGTGGGCGGCGTGGCGGGCTCCCGCCTGCGAGCGGCGCCGGTGACCGCGCTCGTCGGCGATCGCGTGGGCGGCGACGATCCGCAGGCGCTCGTCGCCCTACAGCGCGCGGACATGCTCGTCGACGCGCTGGGCGCGGCCGGCGGGTCGGCGGAGCCCGAGCAGCGCTGGCTCGGCCTCGGCACCGGCGCGGACGCCGTGCTTGCCGTACTGGCGGATGCGTTTCCCGGTCTCCGGGCCTCTGAGAACGGGGCCGTCGACGTGGCGTTCGCGATCGCCGGCTGGGGCGCCTCCGAGGAGCCGCTCGACAGGGTCGACGAGCTGCGCGACGTCGTCAGGCAGGGAGGCCGGCTGCTGCTCGTGACCGACTCGCGCCAGGGCGCGGGGCCTTCACCCGAGCGCCTGCTGGCCCACTGCACACCGGAGTGGCGTGTGGCGCTGTACCGGCCGGGCGGCATGGAGGGCGGGCGCGACCTGTACGTGCTCGAGCGGGCGTGAGGTCCGTATCGGTCGTCATCCCCGTGAAGGACGCGGGGCCGCTGCTCGAGCGGGTGCTCGACGCGGTGCGGGCCCAGGGCGACGTAGAGCTGATCGTGATCGACTCCGGCTCGCGCGACCGCTCCCGTGAGATCGCCCGGGCGGCGGGCGCGGAGCTGATCGAGATCTCGCCCGCCGAGTTCGGCCACGGGCGCACGCGCAACCTCGGCGCCGAGCGCAGCTCCGGCGACCTCGTCGCGTTCCTCACCCAGGATGCCGTGCCCGCGGCCGGGTGGCTGGAGGCGCTTCGCGAGGCGTTCGAGCTCGACGAGAGGGTCGGCGCCGCTTTCGGTCCGCACCTGCCGTTCGAGGACACCAGCCCGATGATCGCGCGTGAGCTCACGGAGTTCTTCGCCGGCTTCGCGCCGAATGGCCGCCCGGCGCTCCATCGCCGCGGCGAGGTCACCTTCCTCTCGAACGTCAACGCCGCCTACTCGCGCGAGTGCTGGGCGGAGATCCGCTTCCCGGACGTGGCATACGCCGAGGACCAAGCGTTCGGCCGGGCGATGCTCGAGGCCGGCTGGGCCAAGGTCTTCCACCCCGGGGCCGCGGTCTTCCACGCGCACGACTACGGGCCCGTGGAGTTCATGAAGCGCTACTTCGACGAGTACCGCGGGCTGCGCGAGACGAGCGGACACGTGGAGCCTCTGCGTCCGCTGGACGCGGCACGCGGGGTCGCGCGCGACGCCCGCTGGATGCGCGCGAACGGCATCCCGCCGCGCCTGCGGGCCCGCTGGCTCGCGCGCTCCGCGCTCCACCACTCGGGCCGGCGCGTCGCGTCGGCGCTCGGCTCGCGAGCGGAGCGCCTCCCGGCCGCCGTCGAGCGGCGGCTCTCGCTCGAGGGCCGCGCGTCCCGGACCGCCGCCGGTCCGGCGCCGGCCGGGAAGCCGGTGCCGGCGACGCCCGGCCCCGGCCCGCACGAGGAGATCTTGCGGCTGAGCCGCGAGGGACCCGCGCCGCTCGCGCCGCCCGTGCCCGGCATAGCCGAGCGCGACAGGCTCCACGTGGCGGTCGTGATCCCCCCCTTCCAGCGAGGCAGCGGCGGCCACAACACGATCTTCACGCTTGTGGCGGCGCTCGAGGACATGGGCCACACCTGCACGATCTGGATGTACGACCCGAAGGGGCGCCACTACGAGGCAGCGGCCGTGCTCCGCGGACGGATCGTCGAGGAGTTCCGGCCCGTCCGGGCGCCGGTGTTCAAGGGCTTCGAGGCCTGGCACGGCGCGGACGTCGCCGTCGCGACGGGCTGGGACACCGCGTACCAGGTGGCGCTCCTGCCCGCCTGCCACGCCCGCGCGTACCTGATCAACGACCACGAGCCGGAGTTCTTCGCGACCTCCGCCGAGTCGATGTGGGCGGCGCGCACCTACGAGCTCGGTCTCTACGGGATCTCCGCCAGCCGCTGGCTGCGCGACCTCCTCGCGCGCCGCTACGGGCAGCGCGGCGGCTGGTTCCGCCTGGGCGTGGACCACGGGATCTACCACCCCCGGCCCGTGGAGCGCCGCCGCGACACGGTCGTCTTCTACGGGCGCGCCTACACCGGGCGGCGCGCGGTGCCGCTCGGCGCCCTGGCGCTCGAGGAGCTCCACCGCCGCCGCCCCGACGTCCGCGTCCTCGTCTTCGGCCACGACGACGAGAAGCCGCTCAGGCTCGGGCTCCCGTACGAGAACCTCGGGCTCGTATCGCCGGAGCGGCTCGCGTGGACGTACTCGGAGGCGACAGCGGGCCTCTGCCTGTCGCTCACGAACTACTCGCTGCTGCCGCAGGAGATGATGGCCTGCGGGCTGCCGTGCGTGGACCTCGAGGGAAGCAGCACCGAGGCGGAGCTGGGGCGCGACGGCGGCGTCCAGCTCGCCGAGGCCGACCCGCTCGCCATCGCGGACGCGCTCGAGCAGCTGCTTGCCGACGAAGAGCTCTGGCGGGAGCGCTCCGAGGCGGGTCTCGCGGTGGCGGACCACGCCTCGTGGGACGTGGCCGCGCGCCAGGTCGAGCGCGGCCTGCGCGAGGCGCTCCGCGAGCGCGAGCGCTCCGAGGTGCCCGGCCGCTAGGACCGGGGGCAGCTCCGGAGCACCAGCGAGCCGAGTGTGCGCGGCCCGTCGCCGTTGCCCGGAGCGAGGTCGCCGCCGGAGCGGAGCAGCTCCACCTGGTGCCTGCCCGCGTCGAGCTCGAGCGACCCCAGGTCGAGCCAGTTCGCGGGCTGCGCCAGCTCGTCCCGTGCCGAGCCGGCGCGCCGGCCGTCGATGAGCACGTCCACCTCGCGGCCGAACGAGCCCCGCAGCCAGAGCTCATAGCGCGCCGACCGGCTTAGCTCGAGGGTGTCGGTCACCGCGCCCGGGCCGACCGTCTGGACGAGCGATGGATCGTCGGTTCTGCGTGCCCAGCCGGCGGGCAGCTTCCGCCGAGCTGTGGGCAGCTCCACGTTGTGGCAGCCGCGCGCGGCGCTCCGGTCATTCCCGCTCCGTGACCAGATCTCGTAATAGCGCCCGCTCCACTCGAGCCCGTAGCCCGTTGGAGGCATCGTCGCGAGCGGCTCGCGCCGGACGACCAGCACCGGGAAGCGCTCGACGTCCTCGGGGCGCAGGTCCGAGAGTTCGACCGGGTATCCGAATCTGGACACCGCGCCCTCGCGATTGGCCGGGGTCAGGCCGGGCACCGTGAACGCCTCCGCCGCGCCCACGGGGTCGGAGTCGCGCAGGAAGTGCTTCGCCATCTCCTCGAACTCGGTGTAGAGGACCGGCCCCCGCCCCGCCGTGCGGTCCGCAACCTCCCCCAGCTCGGCGAAGCGCTCGCGCGGCGCGAGGCTCGCGTCGTGGTACACGAGCG
>WNGA01011825.1_pt1 | contig 11335 bp, 9 predicted proteins | sample 5400061 | NCBI WGS metagenome assembly WNGA01 (sample SAMN13153366, study PRJNA577476) | soil metagenome | isolation source: 100 cm soil or saprolite under grassland replicate 2 | place: USA:California | collected 2016-06-15
GCGTCGAGATGTCGAATGACTTGTCGAGATACGTGGCGAAGCCGCCGCCCACCGTGATGCCGTGACCGATCGGCCCCGAGATCCCCAGGACCGGAAAGCGCGTGGCGCGGACCCAGGTGCGGCCGTCGGGAAACTCCACGGCCCGATAGCTCGTGGCGCTCCCCGACGTGATGGTGATGTGGTCGGCCCAGGCGAGCGTTGCGTCCACCAGCGCCGACAGCGCGTCGAATGGCGCGAACGCCCCCGCCGTGGCGCGGCTGCGCACGCTCTCGAAGCGGCCCGGCGTTCCCAGTCCCGACATGCCGAACTGCGAGTCTTGCGCTCCGAGCGGGCCCGCGCCGAGGCCAATCAGCGCGGCGAGCAGAGCGAGGGGGCGGAGTGCGCGGCTCATGGGGCAAACGTGATGCGCGGAATGTACGTGATGCGCAGGCGCGGCCGCTGCAGCGCCGCCCGCGAGGAGTAGAACCGGGCCTCGGCGAGCGTGGCCCCATTATAGAGCAATCCGGACAGGTGCACGCCCTGCTGCAAGACCATGGTGCGCGGCATCGTGGTGTCCACCTGCCAGCGTCGCAGGATGTTGGTCACTTCGAGCTGCACCGTGTCGGGAAGTCCCACGCGCATGATGGTACTGTCCGGCAGCAACGTGGGATCGAGGAGAATCGAGGTCTTGGCGCCGAAGTCCACCGCCGCCGCGTGCACGAGCAGCTCGAAGGAATCCGACGGCACACCGCGGATCGAGTCCGAGGGAATGAGGATGAGCGTCGCTCGGACGATCTGGGTCGAATCGAGGATGTTGCGCGGCACGTTGAGCCGCAGCAGGCTGCGCGCCTCCGGCAATCCCCCGACCAGCAGGTTGGAATCGAGTGCGGCGGGTCCGGGCGTGCCGACAAAACCGTCGAAGGCGCCTGGACCGCTCGTGCTGCGCGGCGCCTGCCGAAACGAAACGATCGTGCCGAGCGAATCAAAGCGATTGAACCACAGGATGGACGGTGGCTGCCCGTTGAGCTGTTCGCTCGCACTCAGGGAAATGCTGGCGAACGAGTCGGCCGTCACCCGGACGCCGAACGCGACGCGCCCGGAGTCGGTCGTATCGAACGGCACCGCCAGCGAATCGAACTTCAGGATCAGCCGGTACTGCACCTGACCGGTAGTCGTGTCAACGGCGATCCGATCGCCCGTGGTGGAGTCGAGGTGGACGCTATCGACGGCGATGAGGCTGTCCTTGACCTTGGGGCGCGACAGCAGGGTGTCGATATTCACGGAGCGCAGCAGCGCCGTGGCGAAGCTGTCGCTGACCGCCGGATCGCTGAACGTCGTGGTCGAGTCGATCGTCAGCGGCAACCGATAGACGTGGAGCGTGAGGTTGGTCGCCTTCGCCTCGCGCCGCACGATGCGCAGTGCCATGAACACCGAGTCCGGCTGCAGCAGAGGACCCGTTGTCGTATCGGGGGGGGCAATCACCCTTCGCAGCAGCGCGGCCGGATTGAACCGGAAGATCGCCCGGCTGGTCCGCAGGCCCGGCAGGGTCTCGGCGAGCATCACCGGGGCGTCAGGGAGGTTGACGTAGCCGATCGGCCGCCCGTAGGCAGAGTCGCGCGTGATCGCGGTGTCGAGGATCGTATCGTGCATGACGATCTTCTCCGGCGGACAGAAGTCGTCGCAGCGGCCGGGCGCCGTGAGATCCTCGGTGCAAGCCCAGACGGCGACCACGGCCACGACGCCGAGCACGGCGAGCCGGCGGATGAGAAGTGTCACGGGTCGAGAGACTCCCGGGTGAAGGCGGCCGGGAGCAGCTCCCCCAGCGTCCAATGGCGTTCGCTCTTGGGTCCCGCCGAGATCACTTCCAGATCCAGTCCAAATTCCGCCAGCAGCTGGCGGCAGGCGCCGCACGGCGCCGCCGGCGGGTCCACCGCGGTCGTCACGACGATGCGCGTGAACTTCCTCGCCCCAGCCGCCACCGCCGCCCCCAGCGCCATCCGTTCCGCGCAGATCGTCAGCCCGTAAGACGCGCTCTCCACATTCGTGCCGACGAAGATCCGGCCGTCGGCCGCCTCGAGCGCCGCCCCCACGTGGAATTTGCTGTACGGCGCGTGCGCGTGGCGCATCACCTCGCGCGCCCGCCCGATCAGCTCGGCGCTCACGCCGCGATCTCCCGGAAGAACGACGTCCCGGCCGCGAGCGGCCCCACCCCGAAGTACTCGGCCACCGTCGCGCCCAGATCCGCGAAGCTGCCGCGCTCCCCCAGCGCCCGCGGGCGCACCCGACCGCCCAGGACCAGCACCGGCACGGCCTCCCGCGAATGGTCCGTCGACGGGGTCGTCGGATCGTTGCCGTGGTCCGCCGTCAGGATGATCAGGTCGTCCTCCCGGACGCGGGTCTCGAGCCGCGGGATCCAGGCATCCAGCTCGAGCAATCCCCTATGAAACCCCGGCACGTCGTTGCGGTGCCCCCAGCTCTGGTCGAACTCGATCACGTTCACGAAGATGAACCCCTCGGCCAGGCCGTCCAGCGCCGCTTCCATCAGCCGGTACGCATCGGCGTTCGTGGGCGTGTGCTCGCTCGTGATGTTGCGACCGGCAAACAGGTCGTCGACCTTGCCGATACCGACCCGGGGAATGCCCCGCTCCGCCAGAAAGTCGAGCAGCGTCTTGCCCACCGGCTCGATCGAGAAATCACGGCGGTGCGCGGTGCGCGTGTAGGCGCCCGGACGACCCACGAACGGCCGCGCGATCACGCGGCTCACCGCCTGCTCCCCCACCAGGAGCGTGCGGGCGATCTCGCAGGCGCGGTACAGCTCGTCGAGCGGCACCACCGCCTCGTGCGCCGCCACCTGAAAGACCGAGTCGGCAGAGGTATACACGATCCACTTCCCCGTCTTCTGGTGCTCCTCGCCCAACTCGGCGATGATCGCCGTCCCCGAAGCGGCGGTGTTCCCGAGATACCCACGGCCAGTGCGTCGAACAAACTCGTCCAACAACGCCGTCGGGAATCCTTGCGGATACGTCCGGAACGCCCGCTCGAGGACCACGCCGCAGATCTCCCAGTGACCCGTCGTGCTGTCTTTCCCCTGGGACGCGGGGAGCGCCACACCGTGCGCCGCTGCCGGACTGACCCCGGACGAAAGTCCGGGGATGCCGCGGCACAACCCCAGCCCGAGCCGCTCGAGGTTGGGCAGCTTGAGCCCCCCGACGGCCCGCGCCACGTTGCCGAGCGTGTCGCTTCCTGCGTCGCCGTAGGCCGCCTGGTCCGGCACCGCGCCGATGCCCAGGCCGTCGAGGACGATGATCGCCGCGCGCCGCTTCACGTGGCGATGCGCGGCAGCCTAGCCCCAAGCCCGGTCAAGAACTCGCGCTGCAGCTCGCCGCTCCACGCCGCGAACTGATCGAGTGTGATGCGCCCCCCCCCGCCGTCCGCTTCGCCGACCAGCGTCGCCACGTCGCCGACCTGGACCGCCGTGCCACCGGTCTCGACCATCACGTAATCCATCGTCACCAGTCCCACGACCGGGCAGCGCGCGCCGCGGAGCAGGACGTACGCTTCACCACCCAGGCCCAACGCGCGCCGCAGCCCGTCGGCGTACCCGATGCCGAGGGTGGCGACGCTGGTGTCGCGCGGGGCCGTCCACGTGGCGTTATAGCTGACCGTCTCGCCGCGGCGCACGGTACGCACGCTCACGACGCGGGCGCGGATGCTCACCACCGGCCGGCCGCCGGGGATCCAATCGGCCGGCGCGCCGCCGTACAGATACACGCCGGGTCGGACCATATCGAGCGCGAAGCGCCGGTCGCGGAGGGCCGCCGCGCTGTTCGCCACGTGCAGCAGCGGCGGCCGCCGCTCGAGGCGCGAGACGGCGCCGAGGAAGCGCTCCAGCTGCTCGTCGGCCGAGCGATCGCGGCGATCGGCCGAGTGGAACTGGGTGTAGCAGCCCTCCAACCGGGGCGTGTCGAGCAGGGCCGCGAGCGATGCGATCTCGTCCCAGCGCACGCCCGCGCGGCTCATGCCCGTGTCGATGCCGAGGTGAAAGGCGCCGCCTTCCCGGCTCAGCCACGCGCGGATCGCGGCCGCCGTCTCGAGCACGGGCGTGAGCCGGTAGCGGGCATAGACATCCAGTGTCTCCGGGCTCGCCGGGCTGAAGACCAGCACCGGGCGGTCGAGCCCGGCGTCGCGCAGCTCGACGCCCTCGGCGATGGTGGCGACGCCATAGCCCCACGGGTCCACGGCTTCCAGCGCCCGGGAAACAGCGACGGCTCCGACCCCGTATCCGTTCGCCTTGACCACAGGGAGGAGCCGCGTGCCCGCGGCGCGCGCCACCGACCGGGCGTTCTCGACCAGGGCGGCGAGGCTGACTTCGATCCAGGCGCTGCTCGACCGCCCGACGTTGGACGCACTCACAGGCGCGGGAAACTAATCGCCGCTCGGCGCTCATAGCAACCGCGCGCTAGCTTTGGGCCATGTCTCCTGACCCGCGGTCCCCGTTACTCCAGGCCTGTCGACTTCAGGAAGACGCCGCGCGCGTCGGCTTCGACTGGCCGGATGCGCTGGGCCCGCTGGAGAAGGTAAAGGAAGAGATCGCGGAGCTGGACCAAGAAGGCCGGGATGGGGGGTGGGGGGTGCGGGATGCGTTGATCGATGAGTTGGGCGATCTGCTCTTCGCCGTGGTGAATCTGTCGCGCAAGCTCAGCATCGAACCCGATCAGGCCCTGCAGCAGGCGAACGCGAAGTTCCGCCGGCGCTTCGAGCAGGTGCAGCGCCTGGCGCAGGACCGTGGATTGGAGCTGGGGCGGGCGAGTCTAGCGGAGCTGGACAAGCTGTGGGACGAAACGAAGGCGGGAGAGGGCGACCGCCCGGCCTAGGGCCACAGTCTGTACAGCGTGCGCGGGAACGCGATGGCCTCGCGGATGTGCGGGATCCCGCAGATCCACGCCACCGTGCGCTCGACACCGAGCCCGAACCCCGAGTGCACGAAGGTACCGTACTTGCGCAGGTCGAGATACCAGCCGTACGCCGCTTCGGGGAGCTGCTCTTCGCGGATGCGCGCCAGCAGTTTGTCGTAATCGTCCTCGCGCTGGCTGCCGCCGATGATCTCCCCGTACCCCTCCGGCGCGAGGAGGTCGTTGTTCAGCACGGTGCGCGGGTCGGCGGGGTTTTCCTTCATATAGAAGGCTTTCACCCGCCTGGGATAGTTGTACACGAACACCGGCCGGTCGAACTGCTTGGCGAGCAGCGTCTCCTCGTCGCCGCCGATGTCGCGCCCCCACTCCATCGTGCCGCCCAGGCTCTTGAGCTTTTCCACTGCCTCGGTGTAGGAGATGCGGGGGAACGACGGGGCGATGCGCGCGAGCGGGGCGGTGTCGCGCTCCAGCTCGGCGAGCTCCGCCGCGCGGCGCTCGAGGCAGCGCGCCACGATGTACCTGACGAAGTCTTCCTGGAGCCGCATGTTGTCGTCGGAGTCGTTCCAGGCGACCTCCGGCTCCACCATCCAGAACTCGGTGAGATGCCGGCGCGTCTTGGACTTCTCGGCGCGAAACGTGGGGCCGAAACAGTACACCTTACCGAGGGCCGCGGCTGCCGCTTCCACGTACAGCTGGCCGGTCTGGGCGAGGTAGGCTTTCCCGAGATCGAAGTAGTCCGTCGCGAACAGGGTGCCGGCGTGCTCGCCGATCGACCCCGTCAGAATCGGCGTGTCCACCAGCGTGAAGCCGCGCTCGTAGAAGAAGTCGCGGATCGCCTGGATCACCTCGTGCCGCACCCGCGCGATCGCCACCTGGCGCCGGCTGCGCAGCCACAGGTGCCGGTGCTCGAACAGATAGGCGGTCCCGTGCTCCTTGGGCGTGATGGGGAAGTCGTGGCTCGCGCCCAGGATCACGAGGTCGCTCGCCGTGAGCTCGACGCCGCCCGGCGCGCGCGGATCGGCGCGGACCGCCCCGGTCACCGCCACGGACGTTTCCTGGGTTAGTTTCCCGAAAGCCTCCCACGCCGCGTCGGGAACGTCTTTCTTGGAGAGGACCGCTTGCAGGTAGCCCGTGCCGTCGCGCAGCACCGCGAACGCGATCTTGCCGGACGAGCGCGTGGTCATCACCCAGCCGCGCACGACGACGGTCTGTCCGACGAGCTTCGGCAGGTCCTCGATGCGATGGGCGTCCGGCATAGGCGCGGCATCATAGTGGCGCTGTTCTGCAGTGTCAACGCGATCGCCTGCGTGCCCGTCGTGAAGCCCGGCCCCGACCGCCAGGAGGCCGGCTGGCCCGCGTACCTCGGCACGCTCCGGCACGACGCGTCCGCCGCCGAGACCCTGAATCCCGATCCACGCCCGCTGTGGCGCACCGATGTGGGCCGGGCGGTGGCGGGCAGCCCCGCCCTCGGGGAGACGATCCTCGCCGCAGGCACGACCGACCGCACCGTGGTGCTCCTCGATCGCGCCAGCGGCGACGTGCTGTGGCGCCAGCGGGTCGGCGGGACCATCCACGCCGGTCCGCTCCTCGACCAGGACCGCCTGTACGTCGGCACCGAGCTCACGCCCGAGGGCAAGGTGTACGCCCTGCGGCTCAAGACCGGCAAGCCGCTCTGGGAGGTGAAGCTCGGCAGCGTCGCGGCCCCGCTCGCCCTCGACGGCGACGCGCTGGTTGCGGGAACCGAAGAAGGCCTCATGGCGCGGCTCGATCCGGAAACCGGTCGGGTCGCGTGGCGGCGGCGCCTGGCGGGCGCGGTCCGGGCGGGACCCGTGGTCGTGAGCGGCCACGTCGTGGTCGCCACGACTGCCGACACGCTGTTCCTGCTGTCGCGGCAGACGGGGGAAATCGAGGCGAGGATGGCGACTCCGGGGGCGGTGCTCGGCACCCCCGTCGCCGACGGCGGCCGGGTGTATCTCGGTACCACGGAGGGTCACGTGCTCGCGGTGACGGTGCCCGGGCTGGCGATCGCGTGGGATTACCCCGCGGGCGACGCCGTGTACGGCGCGCCCGCCCTTGCGCGCGATACTCTGTACGTGCTCACCCGCGGCGGACGGCTGTGGCTGATTCCCGTCGCGAGCCCCAGCGTGGGGGGGGCGCGCTTCTTCGATCTCAACGTCGTGGCGGTCGCCGGGCCGACGCCCGTGAGCGCGGGTGTCCTGGTCGGCAGCGTGGCCGGCGAAGTGCTCTTCGTGAGCACCGCGGACGGGCAAGTGCGGTGGCGCACGCAACTCGACGGGCCCATCGACGAGCCGCCGCTAGTCCGGGATCGAGAGCTGTTCGTCGTCGCCGGCCGCGGCGATATTCATGCCTTCAGATGAGATCATCCCGCATTCTCGTCGCGGTGACGGTCCTGGCGCCGGCGCTCCTGACGGCTCAGACCGGTGCACGACGCCATGACGCCACGTCGTGGCGTCCGGCAACGGGCTGGGTCCGGGGAGGGGTGGTGCATTACGGTAAGTGGCTCCTGGTCGCCGGCGCCGTCGGCTTCACGATCATGGGCGAGCACGAGCATCGCCGCTCGCAGCGGTTCTGGACCGAGCTGCTGCGGATGTGCCAGGCGGACAATCAGAGCTGCGCCGTGGACGACTCGGGGCGCTACCTCGACTATCAGGCGGAGCTGTTGTACCAGGAGTCCGTCTACTACGACCACCGCGCCCGCCGCCGTCTCGTCGCCGGCCAGCTGTCGCTGCTCGGCGCCGCCGCGATGTTCATCGCCGATTTGAAGCACAAAGGGGAGAAGCCGGACAACATTCCGTTTCACGGGATGATGGTGGCGCCGGCGAGAGACGGCGTGCGCTTGGGGGTGCGGGTCGCGTTCTGAGCGAGATCAGACGTCGGACATCAGACATCGGCTGACGTCAGACGTCTGACGTCTCAACTACCCAACTCTAAACAGCTCGAAGCCTCTCTCATATCGCTGCACGATGCGTTCCCGGTACGCCGCGTGCTCGGGGCGCGCCAGCGCCGGATCGCCCGCGATGATCCCGGCGGCCGCGCTCCGCGCGGTCTCGAGCAGGTCCAGGTCGCGCGCGAAATCGGCGTAGCGCAGCGCGATCCCGCCCGACTGCCGCGCCCCCGCGAGCTCCCCCATCCCACGCTCCTGCAGGTCCAGCTCCGCGATCGCAAAGCCGTCGGTCGTGTCACAGAACGCCTTGAGGCGCGGCGCCGCTTCGGCCGCGTCGGAGAGCAGGATACAGTGACTCGCCGCCGCGCCCCGGCCCACCCGGCCGCGCAGCTGGTGCAGCTGCGCCAATCCGAACCGCTCGGCGTGCTCGATCAGCATCACCGTCGCGTTGGGCACGTCGATGCCGACCTCGACCACCGTCGTCGCGACGAGGACCTGCACCTCGTTGTCGCGGAACGCGCGCATGACCACGTCGCGCTCCTCGGGCTTCACGCGCCCGTGGACGAGCCCCACGCGGAACTCGGCGAACACCTTCTTCAGGCTCTCGGCGCCGGCGGTCGCCGCCTTCAAGTCGGCGCGCTCGGACACGTCGATCACCGGATAGATCACGTAGCCCTGCCGCCCCGCCGCGCACTCGCCGCGCAGGAACGTGTAGATGCGCGTCCGGGCGGACTCGGTGCGCAGCGCCGATTTCACCGTGCCCCGCCCCGGCGGCCGCTCGCGCAGCTGGGTGACGTCGAGGTCCCCGTACAGCGTCAGCGCCAGGGACCGCGGGATCGGGGTCGCCGTGAGGAGCAGCACGTCGGGCGCGTCGCCCTTTTCGGCCAGCGCGGCCCGCTGCTCCACGCCGAAGCGGTGCTGCTCGTCGACCACGGCGAGGCCGAGGCGGTGGAAGCGCACCGACTCCTGGATCAGCGCGTGCGTGCCCACGACGAGCCGCGCCCCGCCGCTGGCGATGCGCTCGCGGGCCGCCGTCTTTTCGGCGCCGGTCAGGCGCCCGATCAAGAGCTCGGACCGGAGGCCCACAGGCTCCAGCAGGCGCGTGAGGGTGTCGTAGTGCTGCTCGGCGAGCAGCTCCGTCGGCGCCATGATCGCGGCCTGGTAGCCGTTCTCGGCGGCGAGCAGCATCGCGAACAACGCTACCACCGTCTTCCCGGTCCCCACGTCCCCCATCAACAGGCGATGCATCCGCTCGGCGGCCGTCATGTCTTCGGTGATTTCGCGGACGGCGTGCTTCTGGTCTCCCGTCAGCTCGAAGGGGAGGGTCTCCTTGAGCCGCGTCGTGAGCTCGCGTTTGAGCTCGAAGCGGATGCCGGCGCGCGCGCGTTTGGCCAGCACCCGCGCCCGCGCCTGCACGAGCTGCTGGTCGAAGAATTCGTCGAAGGCCAGGCGCCGCCGGCCGCGCTCGGCGACCTCGAGCGACGCGGGCCGGTGCACCGCCGCGAGGGCGTCCCGCAACGGGGCGAGCCCCACGCGCGCGCGCAGGGCAGCCGGGTGCGGATCCGCCGCGAGCGGCAGCAGCGTGTCGAGGTGTTGGGCCAGCAGTCCGCGGATCTGGCGGTGGGACAACCCTTCGGTCGCCGGATACACCGGCAGGATCATTCCGTGGCCGGGCTCGTCCTCGTCCTTCTCGGCGAGCACGATGAACTCGCGCGGCACGAGCTGGCGGCCGTGATAGAACCGGACCGGACCGCTCACCAGCAGTAGCTGGCCGGGCTTGATCTGGCGCTCGAGGAACGGCTGGCCGGGCCACGCGCACTCGAGCAGGCCGCTGTCATCGCGCAGCACCGCGCGGAAGACGCGCAGACCGCGGCGCGTCGGCAGGATCCCGGTCGTCACCACCCGGCCCACGCATGTCGCTTCCCGTCCCATCGCCGCGCGCGCGAGCGGCGTCACGGTGGTGGCGTCGAGATAGCGGTGCGGCGCGTGGTACAGAAGATCCCCGACCGTGCGGACGCCGAGCCGCGCCAGCGCCTCGGCGCGCTTGGGGCCGACGCCCTTCAGGAACTTGACCGAAGTTCCGAACTCGAGGCCCATCAGGGCAGGCCCTGCCGGCGGCGCCAGGCCCATTCCGCCGCGAAGGCGGCAATGGCGATCGCGAACAGCCACCAGCGGTCCCGCAGCGCCAGCGACTCGCGGCGCGCGCCGCCCAGACCGGGCTGCGACGCCAGCGCCGGCGGCAACGGCCGCCATTCGTCGGAGTACGTCTCGACCGCCACGAGCCCGCGCTCGCCCCCGCCCCCGCCCCCCGGCGCGGCATAGCGATACGTCCCGGGCGCGAGCCGCAGCTCCGCGTACCCGTCGGCATCGAAGTGCAGCGTGTCGGCGCGGGCGCCCCCTGGACCGTTGAGTGTCAGCGCGACGTCCTGGGGATCGTTCTTCCCCACCCATCGCCACTGGAGCGGTAGTCCATTCGGAGCTTCGTACGTTACCGGCGCGAACCTCTCCCCTCTCCCTTCGCCCCCTCCCAGCAGCCAGTCGGTGATCGCGCCGATGAGGGTGCGGTACGCCACGTCACTCGCTCCGCCGCGGAATCCCCAGCGCCACAGGCCGGTCGCCGCCAGCGTCACGCGGCGCTGGCCACGGCGCTCGCCCAGCACGGCGATGGGCCGCGAGACGCCGCGGCGCGCCAGCTGGGCCTGCAGGATGGGGACGGCCGTCGTGTCGGCCGGCAGCTCCATCACCGCGCTCGCCGGCGGCAGCGAGTCCCACGGGATGCCGGCGAGATAACCGGCGAGAGGCGAGGCGGGTGGCGTCCCGACGTACCAGTCGCCGTCCCGCCCGCCGCTCGTCGGCCAGACCAGGAGCCCGCCGGGGAGGGAGGCCGCCAGGCCCGCGAGCGTCGCGGGATCGCCGACGAGGGCGACGAGCCGCGCCTGCTGCGCCGCGCGGCGCACCACGGCGTCCGCCACCGGCGCGAGCGTCGCGGCGTCGCGCCAGTGGCCGGCTTCCACTTGGGCGTAGGCGCGCAGCGGCAGTCGCGCCACGTCGCCCAGCGTGCGCGCCAGGAAGCGCGATTCCCAGCTGGGCGGCGCGGCGAGCAGGACGGCGGCCGGCTGCGGGCTCACCTCGAGGACGAACACCCGCGCGTCGTCACGCGGCTCGGAGTCGGGAACGCCGTCGAGGCGCACCTCGAGGGCGGACCAACCGGGATGGGGGATGCGGGATGCGGGAAATGCGAGCTCAGTGGAGAGGACGCCGCTGTCCGGCAAAGGCACAGGGTGTGAAGCGAGGGAGCGGCCTTCGGTACTCACCAGGATTGTCCCACGCATCCCCCTTCCCCCTTCCCTCTTCCGTGTAGTTCCATAGCTCACCTCGAGCCGAATCGTGTCGGTCGCTTCGACTCGCCGCGGACCCTCCACGCCGGCGACGAAAGCGTCGAAGAAGCCGGGACGCAGCAGCACCACGAGGCGCGCCCGGCGCAGCAGATCGGCAGGGAGCGCCGCGCGGCCGGTGAGCTCCCCATCGCTGACGATCA
>WNGA01012632.1_pt1 | contig 11335 bp, 11 predicted proteins | sample 5400061 | NCBI WGS metagenome assembly WNGA01 (sample SAMN13153366, study PRJNA577476) | soil metagenome | isolation source: 100 cm soil or saprolite under grassland replicate 2 | place: USA:California | collected 2016-06-15
AGGCCGGCCTGGCACTCGCATTCGCAGGCGACGCCGGGGCCCATGATTTCCGACAGTCCGTAAATGTCGATCGCTTTGAGGCCCAACCGCGCCTCGATTTCGCGCCGCATCGCATCGCTCCACGGCTCGGCGCCGAACATGCCGATCTCGAGCGTGCTTTGGGTCAGGTCGACGCCCTGTTGCTCCGCAAGCTCGGCAATCGCCAGCGCGTACGACGGTGTCGCGCACAGCACGCGTGCGCCGAAATCCAGGATCAGCGCGATCTGCCGCTCGGTCGACCCGCCCGACATCGGCACGACCGTGGCGCCGAGCCGCTCGGCACCGTAATGCGCGCCCAGACCGCCGGTAAACAACCCATAGCCGTAGGCGTTGTGAACCAGATCACCGGGGCGCGCACCGCCGCAGGCAAGCGAACGCGCCATGAGATTGGCCCAGTGGTCGATATCGCTGTCGGTATAGCCGACGACGGTGGGCTTGCCGGTCGTCCCCGACGAAGCGTGCAAACGCGCCAGCGCGCCCCGTGGCCGCGCGAACAGACCGAACGGATAGTGATCGCGCAAGTCGGCCTTGCGCGTGAATGGCAATCGCTCGAGGTCCGCGAGGCTCGCGATGTCGTCAGGCGAGATACCGGCCGCGTCGAGCCGCAGGCGATGCATCGGCACGTTGTCATACGCATTCGTTACTGTCGCGCGCAACCTTTCGAGCTGCAGCGCGGCGAGCTTCTCGCGCGGCATGGTCTCCAGCTCGCGCTGGAAGAAAAAGCGGGGTCGAGCATGGGTCCTGATACCGACTTCCGCCATCGTCGTTGCGCCCATGGGACTCCTCCAGTCGTTGACGTTGTCGATCAAGGACGCGCGCCGCGCACCGGTAGATGCGCGAGCGCAAAGCCCTGATTGAATCCGGCGCGCGTGACGATCGTGTATTTCGTGTACGCGCCTGCTGCCGCCGCCACGAGTCCGGCGAGCGCGGCAAGCAGCGGAGTTTGAGCGGCCGACGCCGCGCCGGCCACAATTGCCGCGATCAGCCCCAGCGGCACGAGCGTTCCCGCGACTTGCAGCCACCGCCCCGCGCGATCGAGAGCCGCTTGCGCTTGCGGCGCGGCCGCAGCGGCGAGCCGGCGCCGGTACGCGAGCCAGACGAGGATGCGTGCGAGCACGAGCACACCGAAGAGCACAAACAGCGGCTCCGTGCCTTCACTGTGCAGCGGCGTCGTAACGAAGAACAGCCCCGCGCCTTCAACGAGCCCGGTAACCACGATCAGCGGCGAAAGCAACGGCTCGCGCCATGCCGGAATGCCCTTGGCCCCTTGCAGCATTCGCCCCTGGCAATAGACGAATGCAAGCGCGAGCGCTGCGGCCACCCACCCACAACCGGGCACTGCCGCCGCCGCGGCAAGGCCGACGGGAAACAGCAGCGTCGCAGCGAATGCTTCGCGCGTCATCCATGAGGTGTGCGGATTGAAGAACACGTGGAGCGCACGCAACGGCCGGCCGATTTCCAGCCAGACGCAGAAAAGACCTAATCCCACCAGCGCGAGGCCGGCAAGCACGAGCCCCGTAAACGCCGGTCCCACGGCACCGGAGAGCGCCGCAAAAACGATCAGCCCGGCGCCGGCTCCGCCGCAGATGAAGTTGCCCGCGGCGCGCCAATCCCAATTCGTCTGCTGCCAGGGTGCGGGTCCGAAGCTCATGGCAATGCCTTGTCCCACACGTAGTAGAATCCGGGCCCGGTGCCGAGCTCTTCGTGCATTCGGAAATGCTGATTTTCGGCAAGGAGCTCGGACACATTGCTCTGCGGATCATCGAGATCGCCGAAGGCGAGGGCGCTGGCGATACACGCGTTGACGCAGGCGGGTGTCGCCTCCGGATCGATGCCGGGCGTGAGGCCCTTCTCGACGCCCGCATCGATGCGATCGACGCAAAACGTGCATTTCGTCGCCACCGCAAGCCGCGCGTCGTCGTGGCGCTTTGCTTCGCTCTTGGTGGGCGCGCCGTAGGCGAACAGCGCCTTGTCCGTCTTGTAGCGCGCCTGGTAGGGACACGCGACCGCGCAATAGCCGCAGCCGATGCACAGGTCGTAGTCGATCGTGACGATGCCGTCGGCACGCTTCTTTGTCGCCTTGCTCGGGCACACGTGCATGCACGGTGGATCGTCGCAGTGTTGGCAGCCTACGGGAACAAATGCGCGGCGCACATTCGGGTACTCGCCCAATTCCATGTCGAGCACGCGCCGCCACTGCACGCCCGGCGGCGTGGCATTGGCATGCCGGCACGCCGTAGTGCACGTCTGGCAACCCACGCAGCGGCGCAGATCGGCCACCATGGCCCAGCGCGTCATCGTCGGACCTCCGCGCTGCGCGAGATCGGTGTGCGGGGCGGCCCGACGGAGGGGCCTGCTTTCGCGAGTTGCACGCGCACGATGTCGGCGCCCGAGCCGGTGGCGTCGGTCAAATCCATCGACATCGTCGCCAGCGTGTTGAGGCTCGGTACGCCGAAGTCCTTGGCGAACGGCGTGGCCCAGTGATCGAATTGGCCGATCATGAGCAGCGTATCGGGGCGAATGCCCTGGCGCAGCACCGCGCGGCCGCGCACGCTGCGCATCGGCGTCGCGATCTCGACTTCGTCGCCGTCGCCGATTCCCAGCTGCTTCGCCGCGCTCGTGTTCATGATCACGCCGCGATGGCCGGCGACGTTGTCGGCGACCTCCTTGATCAATTGCATGCCGACGTTGCCGCCCCATGCGTACTGCATGCTTCGTGCGGTAAGCAGCCAGAACGGATAATCCTGGGGTCGGCCCCCGGCGACGGCAACCGCCGCCTCCCAAGGCGCGGCGAAATCCTTCCAGACCGGCAGCGCCTGATATTCCTCGAGCTGACGGTCCCACCAGTACATGTCGTGTTCATGCAAACGCCGACCAAGCTCTGCCCCAACGCGCTTGAGCCGCTCCTGATAGGGCATCTCGAAACGCAGGCCGCGCGCCATCAATGTCGGCAACAGATACCAGTCCGTGCGCGGGAAAGGCTTAGTCGCGAGGCCGTTCTCCTTCCACCAGGCGAGATCGTGGATCTCCGCGCCGTCGCTCAGCTCAGCGCTCGCGGCGCGGCAGACCGCGTCCCAGATCTCGTCTCGCGTGTGAGTGCAGGCGACATCGAGCGTGAAGTCACCGTGCTCGCCCTTGAGCGGCACTCCGCCCGCGCCCTTGTTGATGGAGGCGTTGTATTTTTCGAGCAGCCCCGTGCGCCGCGCGAGCTCGGTGGCGATGTCGGTGAAATCGCGCGCCTCGCCGAGAGCGTCGACGGCAGGTTGGCGGAGCGCGAAGCCCTGCCGGTCCCAGAACTGCTCGACATATTTCGAGCCGCCGATGCGTATCAGCTGCAGACTTTCGAGATCAGTCGCATCGGGCAGCAATACGTCGGCAAAGTGATTCGTCTCATCGCGCGTGTAGGCGAACGCGACCACGAACGGAAAGCGCGCCATCTTCTGTCCGATCGCCGCCGTATCCCAGAACGAGATCGCCGGGTTAGTGCGGTAGACGAACCATACGTCCGGCAGGGTGACGCGCGGCAACCCCTTTGGCGTATCGTCCAGGAACATCCACGAAAACTGCGTCGGCCCCAGCGCCTGGCTCCAGGGCCCATCGGCAGCGAGTGGCACCATCGTCTTGTAGGCGTTGCGGATGTTGGGCGTCGCCGACCAGCGCGCCTTGTCCGTCGGGTTCATCGGGTAAGCCATGAAACCGTCGGGGCCGGGCTGCACGCTCTTCAGGCGCTCGGAGAGTGGGCGATTGAGCCGCACCGTCGTGCCCAGCGTCCCTCCGGGCACTTCCAGGCCACCGACAAGCGCCGCGAGCATCGTCCGGGCCCAGCAGCACTCATAACCGCCCCAGCCGTTGTTCACCGTCTTGCCGAGGCTTATCGCCACCGGCCGATACGGCAGGCGCATGCCTTCGATCTCGATCGTCTCCCCCACGCGCGCGTGCTCGATGTACTCGAGCGCGATCTTGCGGATGGTCGCGGCCGGCACCTCGCATACGCGCTCGGCCCACTCTGGGGAGTACGAATCCATGTGTGCGACCAACCTGCCGAGCGCAGTTTCTCCCTCGAGCCGGCCTTCGCCGAGCACCTCGTCATCGGGGCCGATCTCGACTGCCTCGGCGGCGTATCGCCCTTCCAGCGCTTCGCAGAGATCGGCCGCGTCGAATGGCGCGGCGGCCCTGGAAATGGTGTCCCACACCAGCGGCTTCCTGCTCGCGCGATCGCGCAGGAAATAGCCGTTCGCGCCGATGAGGTAAGGCGAGGCGGTATGGCGACGCAGGAAGTCCGTGTCCAGGCGCTCACGCGGCACCTCGTGCAGCAGCACGTGGATCAGCGCGAACAGGAATGCGGCATCGGTCTTGGGCTTGATCGGCACCCATTGCGCCGAGCACGCTCCGGTAATAGACAGGTGCGGCTCGACCTGCACGCGCTTCATGCCCCGCGCACGCGCATCGGCGTGGCGCCAGATGCCGACGACTCCTCCCGACGCTTCGACATTTGCGCCGCACGAAATCAAATAGTCGCAGAGCGGCGTATCGGGCGACACGGTGAACGCCCGGTGCCACAGCTCGCCGTACAAGTGCTCCGAGTGATAGCACTTGACGCCCTGCCCCGACCCGAAGCCCATGTCGACCGGCCCCCACGCCGCGAGAAACGCCGGGAAGGTGCCCATGTAGGATTGCGGCGTGCCACCGCCGCCGAAGCTCGCAGCCATGCGCGGATAGCCTGATTCGTCGGTCAGCCCCTGCTCGCGCACGCGGTTCAGCCGTTCGGCGATCAACTCGAACGCCTCGTTCCAGCCGATCGGCACGAAGCCGGGGTCCTCATCGCGGCCCTTGCGCGGGTTCGTCCGCTTCATCGGCGTCAGCACGCGATGCGGGTTGTACGTCTTCTGCACCAGCCCGTAGGCTTTCACGCATACCTTGCCACCCCCAGGGTGCACGCCTGCCGCGCAGAAATTCGGCTCGACCTCGGTAGCCACGCCGTCGACCACTTTGACCGTAAGCAAATCGGGCCCGGCGACGCACTGGTAGCAGTAAGTCGGAACGCGACGAGTGCTGTCGCGCAAAACGCTCATGCCTCGGCCTCCTTGTGCCCGCGAGGCGCAGTCATGCGAGCCCCGCCTTGGCCGCCTTGGCCGCGAGCCGCGCCTCGGTGGTTTTGACGTCGACGATGAAGCGGTGATGCCGGCCGCGACAGATCAAGTCGAGGCTGTCGCGACCGTCGAGCTCCAACACGACGGCGCGGCCCTTGACCTCGGCGACCGTCAGCTTGAGCTCGACCGGCATCCCCATCAGCGTGGCGGCGAGATGATCGAGCTCGATGCGCGTGCCCACCGAATCCTCGCCCGGATCGAGGTGCGGCAGAAGTAGCTCGCGGCTGGCGATCTCGATGTCGCGCACGAGCATGGGCGTCGCGTACACGCGCGCCTTTTCGCCCATGAAGTCGATCGTGCGTTCGCGATCGACGGTCAATTTCGACGTTGCGGTCACGCCTTGTGCAAGTGAAGCTTTCATCGGTTTCTCCGGGGTCGGTCCTGGTTGTCGTTCGCGGGTTGCCTACACTTCATAAGCCGAGATAAGCCTGCTGCACCCTCGGATTGCCGAGGAGCTCGCCACCACTGCCCGATAGCGCGATGCGTCCGACTTCGAGCACGTAGGCGCGATCGGCGATCGCCAGCGCCGCGCGTGCGTTCTGATCGACCAGCAGGATGGTCGTCGCTGCGTCCTTGAGCGAGCGGATGATCGCGAAGATCTCGGCCACGATGCGCGGCGCGAGCCCCATGCTCGGTTCGTCGAGCAGCAGCAGCTTCGGCCGGGTCATCAGAGCGCGGCCGATCGCGAGCATCTGCTGCTGTCCTCCCGAGAGTGTTCCCGCGGTCTCACGCCGCTTTGCCGCCAGGATCGGGAACAGCGCGAACACGCGCTCGAGTGCGCCGGCGATCTCAATGGCCGGCCGCACGAACGCGCCGAGGCGCAGATTGTCTTCGACCGACAACGGACCGAACACCTGCCGCCCCTCCGGCACTTGCACGATGCCCATCTTCACCCGGTGACGCGGTGACGTACGCGTCACGTCGGAACCCTCGAAGCGCACGCCGCCGCCGGCCACCGGCTGCACTCCGGACAGCGCGCGCAGCAACGTCGTCTTGCCGGCACCGTTGGCGCCGACGAGCGCGACCAATTCGCCCCGCCCCACGTGGAGATCGACGTCGGCGAGCGCGGGAATACGCCCGTAGCGGCAGGACAGCGCGGCGACCTCAAGCATGTCCGGCCTCCACCGGCGCCGCACCCAGATAAGCCTCGATGACGCGCGGATCGGCGCGGATTTCCTCTGCGGTTCCTTCGCTCAAGCGGCGGCCGTAGTCGAGAACCAGGATGTGATCCGAGACGCCCATCACCAGGCGCATGTTGTGCTCGACCAGCACCACGGTCGTGCCCATTGCAGCGAGCCGCTTGATCAGCGCGTCGATCTCCTGCGCCTCGGTCGGATTGAGTCCGGCTGCAGGCTCGTCGAGCAGCAGCATGCTCGGCTCGCCGGCCAGCGCACGCGCGATCTCGAGACGCTTGAGCGCGCCGTACGGCATCGCCGCCGCGCCGCTCCACGCGTAGGCTTCGAGATCGAGGAAGCGCAGCAGCTGCAGCGCGCGTTCGCGGCATTCGTGCTCGGCCCGCGCAAGGTGGGGAGCGTGCAGCAGCGCCGCCAGTAGGCCGCAACGCTCGCGCAAATGGCGTCCGGTCATGACGTTCTCGAGCGCGGTCATGTTGAAAAAGATCTGCAGGTTCTGGAACGTGCGTCCGATGCCCGCCGCGGCGAATTCGTGCGGAGGTGCGCCGGTGAGATCGCGCTCATCGAAGACGATGCGACCGGAGCTCGGCACATAGACCCCGGTCAAGAGATTGAGCAGGGTCGTCTTGCCGGCGCCGTTGGGACCGATGATCGAATGAATCGTCCCGGGACGGAGTTCGCACGAGAGATCATCGATGGCGCGCACACCGCCGAACTCCTTCGACAGGCGCTCCACACGCAGCGCGCTCATCGGTTCCCCTGGCGCCAATAACCGGCAAGCGTCGGCACGACGCCGCGCGGCAGGAAGATCATCGTGAACATCAGCAGCGCGCCGAAGACCACCATTTCGTAGTCCTTCAGCAGCGTCAACACCTGCGGCAACACGGTAAGAATCGCGGCGCCGACCACGGCACCGAACGTCGACGCCATGCCGCCGAACACGACCATTGTCACCAGTTCGATCGAGTGCAGGAACGACGCCTTGGCCGGCGTGATGAAACCGGCGTAGTAGGCGGTGAGCCCGCCCGCAACGGCCGCGAAGACGGCAGAGACGACAAACACCATGAGCTTGTGCCGCGCGCTGTCGATGCCGGCCACTTCGGCGGCGATCTCCGACGTATGCAGGGCGCGGAGCGCGCGCCCTATCGGCGACTCGATAAGGTTCTGCGCCAGCCACACCGCGAGGAGCAGGCATCCGCCGACTACCCAGTACCAGTTGCGCTCGCCCTGAACGACGAGCCCGAAGAACGCCAGTGGCGGGACCGGCATGCCGTCGGGCCCGCCCGTCAGAGCGTCCTCCGTGGAAATGACGATCGAGACGATGATGCCGAGCCCGAGCGTTGCCATCGCGAGGTAATGTCCGTGGAGCCTAAGTATCGGACGGCCAACGACGAACGCGAGCAGCGCGACGCCCGCCGTCGCCGCAGCGAGCGCAGCGAGCGGAGGCCAGCCATACCGCGAGGCAAGCAGCGCCGAACCGTAGGCACCCAGCCCGAAAAAGCCGGCGTGGCCGAGACTGATCTGACCGGCATAGCCGATCAGCAGGTTCAGGCCGACGCAAACGATCGCGTTCAAGCCGATGAGGATCGCGACGTCGTAGAAATAATTGTTGGTGATCGCCAGCGGCGCGAGCGCGATGACGAGCGCGAGCGACGCGATTCCGCCGGTGCGGGAGCTGGCCCACCAGGGGTTCGTTGCGTCCTGATGCCTAGACGCGAACGCTTTGGAGTGCGCCAAGGATTCCACGGGGTCGGAAAAACAGGACCACGAGCATGATGAGGAACGCGACAACGTCCTTGTACGCGGACGAGACGTAGCCCGCGGACAGGCTTTCGAGCAGGCCGAGAACGAGTCCGCCGACGATTGCGCCGGCGAAGCTGCCGAGGCCGCCCAGAATCGCCGCCGCGAAGCCCTTCAATCCCAGCATGATGCCGACGTCGTACGAGGTGAAGGTGATCGGCGCGATGAGCACGCCGGCGACCGCGCCGAGCGCGGCTGCCAGGCCGAAGCTCGCGAACAGCACCTTGGCGACGTCGATACCGACGAGTTGCGCAGCAAGACGATTGTGCGACGTGGCGAGCATCGCCTTGCCGAGCAGCGTCCGGCCGAAGAACCACGACAGGGCGGCGACGATGACAACCATTGCGCCGAGAACCCACAGGCTTTGCGGCACGATGGTCGCACCGAGCACCGCAATCGGCCGGTCGCCCGAAAACGGCGGCAGCGGATGAATTCCCTTGTCCCAGATAAGCTGCGCGAGGCCGCGCAGGAAGATCGACGCACCGATGGTGATGATGATCAACGTCACGACGTCCGCGCGCGGCGCGCGTTCGACCGCCAACTTTTCCAGCAGCAGCCCGACGCCAGACGCGATCACGACGGCGCCCGCAATCGCTATCGGCATCGGCACGCCGGTCGCGACCAGCGACACCGCACTCATGCCGCCGATCATGACGAACTCGCCCTGGGCGAAATTGATGACGCGGCTCGCGTTGAAGATGATGGAATAGCCCAACGCCACCAACGCATAGACGGAGCCGGCGGTCAGCCCGCCGGCGAGGAACTGGCTCCACTGGCTGCCCATGCACAGCTCTCTGTCAGCGCTGCGGCGCGCTATTTGACCAGTGTCCAGCCGCCGTTGCGCACCTGGAGCATCCGGAACGCGGTGAGATCAAGCCCCATGTGGTCGGCGCTCGACATGTTGACCACCCCGCCCGTACCGACGTAGCCGTGCGTGCTCTCGATGGCGTCGCGCAGCTTCGCCTTGTCGGTGCCGCCGGCCCGCTTGATCGCGTCGACTGCGATCATCAGCCCGTCGTAGGCGTGGCCGCCGAAGGTCGAGACGTCGGACTTGTACTTGGTCTCGTAATCCCGCTTGTAGGCGACGACGACCGGCTTTTGTGTGTCGCTGTCGGGAAGGATGTCGGCAACCAGGAGCGCTGCGGCGGGAAGACGCACGCCCTCCGCCGCGTCGCCTGCAAGCTTGATGAATTCCTTCGAGGCGACGCCGTGCGACTGATAGAGCGGCATCGTGAGGCCGAGCTGCTTGTAGTTCTTGGTGACGATCGCCGGCCCCTGTCCGAACCCGCAATTGAGCACCGCCTGAACGCCGGGCGTCCCCTTGATCTTGGTGAGCTGCGCGGTCATGTCGGTGTCCGCCGCGCCATAGCTCTCATCGGCGACGATATCGACGCCGTAGTTGCCTGCAACTTTCAGGCATTCAGCGCGCATCGACTTATCGAATCCGCCCGCGCCGGAGATCAGGGCGAGCTTGGTGAGCTTGCGCTCGCGCATGTCGGCAAAGATCTTCTCGCAGGCCATGCGGTCGGTATGCGGCGTCTTGAACACCCACTTCTTGGGCGGCTCGATGATGACCACCGCCCCGGCCAGCGACACGAACGGCACCTGCGCCTGCTCGACCAAAGGAACCGCGGCCATGGTCGTGCCCGTGGTTGAACCGCCGACGATGATGTCCACCTTGTCCTGCTCCAGCAGACGCTTGGTGAACGTGCGTGCCTTGTCGGCGTCGCCGCCGTCGTCGTAAACCACGAGCTGCAGCTTGCGACCCGTCACGCCGCCGCTGGCATTGATGCGATCAACGTACATTTCGAGCGTCTTCTGCTCCGGATCACCGAGAAACGACGCGGGCCCGGTCACGGAAAGAAAAGCCCCGATCCGAATCGGTTCCTGACCGAACGCGGCCCCGACGGCGCAGATCGCACCGCCGAACGCGATCGCCGCGACCAGCATTGGCACACGGGCCTTGCAGGTGACTGCCATAGCAACCTCCTCCTATCGATTGGATGGTGTATTCTGGTACCGAAATACGCCTATTGAATTGATCTGCGTCATCCTTTGAAGCAGCCCACGACGGCAAAACCAATGCGACGGAGCGCGGGCCGCCGGACGGCCGGTGGCCGCGCCCGCAGCCCCGCGCCTCCGGATTCCATCGTCGTCCGGCCGGTGCAGCGCGGCGATCTCGCGCAGATCATCGCCATCGATGCCACGGTGACGGGGCTGGAAAAGCGCGACTACTGGCGATCCATCTACCGGCGTTACGGCGACTCCGGGCAGGTGGAGCGGCAATTCCTCGTGGCCGATACCGGGGAGCGCGTCGTCGGGTTCGTCATCGGCGAAGTACGCGACTGGGAATTCGGATCTCCGCCCTGCGGCTGGGTCTTCGCGATCGACGTCAAACCGGACTCGCGGCAGGCCGGCATCGGCACGCGCTTGCTCGACGCGATCTGCGTAAGCTTCCGGCGCGCGGGCGTGCGCAAGGTACGCACGATGCTCGGGCGCGACAACACGCTGATCCTGTCGTTCTTTCGCAGCCAGGGCATGATGGCCGGGCCGTTCATTCCGCTGGAGATGGATCTTGGGACCTGACGCCGAGCGGTCAATCCGCGCTGGCGCGACGCGATGAAACTGCAGAAGAATACTTCGCTCGCGCTCTACAGCGTCCTCGAATTCGCGACTGATCCGCACCGTCATATCTCTGCAGCTGAGATCGCCGATAAGTACGGCGTTTCATCGCATCATCTGGCAAAGGTCCTCTCGGACCTCGCCCGTGAGCTGAGATCGCCGATAAGTACGGCGTTTCATCGCATCATCTGGCAAAGGTCCTCTCGGACCTCGCCCGTGTAGGCGTCGTAGAGTCCGTCCGCGGCGTGGGCGGCGGCTACCGCTTCGCCGGGAACGCCCGCCGGCTGACACTGATGGACGTCATCTGCACCTTCGAAGACTTGTCGCCGGCGGCCGCCGACCGGCGCGAGCCTGGCGACCTCACCCCCGTAGGCAGGGCGCTCGGCGCAGTGCTGTCGGAGATCGACGAAATCGCCAAGGCGACATTCAGCTCGATTACGCTCGCCACGATGCTGCGGTTGATCGAGCGACAACAGCGCGATCAAGCGGAGTCTCGGACGCAGACGCCCAACAATCGCGCCTCGGACAGGGAATCTCGACGAGGAGCGAAGCGAAAGTCGGGTGCCTGATGCAATTCGAGCGGAGACATCC
>WNGA01015278.1_pt1 | contig 11335 bp, 12 predicted proteins | sample 5400061 | NCBI WGS metagenome assembly WNGA01 (sample SAMN13153366, study PRJNA577476) | soil metagenome | isolation source: 100 cm soil or saprolite under grassland replicate 2 | place: USA:California | collected 2016-06-15
ATCTCGAGATACTCCCAGCTTTGCACGGCTGCCTCCCGTCTCTCGAAGAGTCACGCTGGTGAGAAGTCGTTCAGTCCACCAGGGTATCGAACACCATCCGGACCGTGAGGTCGAAGCCAGGCAAGACGCTGTCCAGGTCGATCCGGTCGTCGCCCCGCAGGGTGGTGTCGCTGCCGTCGGCCAGGAACATGCGGACCGACTCGCTGGCCGGATGAACGAGCAGGACGATCGGGACACCGTGTGCGGTGTAGAAGCGGCACTTGTCGACGAGAGCGTTTAGGGATTGGCCTGGCGAGAGGATCTCCACGACGACATCCGGCGGGCCCACATAGGCGTTCTCCACCTGGCCGTCCGGCCTGCGCCGGAGGCGGTCCCAGCGGTAGATGGCGACATCGGGCACCAGGTACGAGTTTCCGAAGAGGCAGCGCAGCTCGGGAATCGCCATCGCCAGCCTGCGCCGACGAGCGAACGCGTTGATCAGCTCGATCACCACCGCTGCGAGAAAGGCGTGCCGTTCCTGGGGTGGCATCTTCTGGGTGACGATCCCTTCTCGAAGCTCCAGATAGGGTTTCTCCTCCGGCAGCTTCAGGAAATCCTTCAGGGTCATCCGCTGGCCCACAACTGATGGAACCGGCTGTCGCCGTGGGAGCGCCATGGTGTCTCTCCTGCCCGTCTGCTCGTCGGCATCATACCAAACGAAACCGATCTCCCCTGGTCATCGGAACGCTCGGCTAGAATTTTCCTCATGGCAGCCTCGGGCCAGAAGAAACGGTGGTGGCGGGACGACGAGAATATTTTGATCCTGAACGCGGGGGCGGCGACGTTGGCCGTGCCGCGAAGCTGGCTGGTGGAGGGGAAGGCCGAGGGGATGGGATATGTGAATATCAAAGACCCCAGCGACTCCTGCGCGCTCCAGATCTCCTGCATGGAGCTGCCGCCGCTCCTGCCAACGGCGCCGCCGATCGACCAGATACTGCGCGAGGTCGTGCAGAAGGACCACCCGGCCGCGGCCTTCGCGCAACCGGTGATTCGCAGACGGGACCGGATGGAGATCGCCTGGATGGATTACTCCTACGACGAGAAGGACACCGACCGCGACGAATGGAGGGTGGCGCACGCCCGCATCCTGTTCAGCAGCAACACGGTCTTCGGCGCGCTGCTGACCTTCTACTACTGGGAAGACGACGCAGCCTGGGCGGTCCCGGCCTGGGAACGGATGGTCGAGACTCTTTATCTGGGCGACCGCGGGCTGCTCTCGCCGGACCTAGAGCTGCTGCGGAATTAGGGATTGCCGGCGAACGGCTCCGGGAATTCGCTCGTCCGTAGGGCGCTACAACCAGCGCTTGCGGCGCTTGTAATGCTTCACGTCGCGATAGCTTCGTCGCGATCCGAGCTCCGTGAGGCCGAGATAGAATTCTTTGACGTCCGGGTTTTGGCGCAGCTCTTCTGGCTCGCCGTCCAGCACGATGCGACCGCCCTCCATGATGTAGCCGTGGTGTGCGATGCGCAGCGCCGCGTTGGCGTTCTGCTCGACGAGCAAGATGGTGGCGCCCTCCTCCCGATTGATCCGCTGGATGATCTCGAAGATCTGCCGCTGGAGCATCGGGCTCAGGCCCAGCGAGGGCTCGTCCAACAGCATGAGGCGTGGCGTCGCCATGAGGGCGCGTCCAATGACGAGCATCTGCTGCTGGCCACCCGACAGGTAGCCGGCCTTCGCGGAGGTCCGGCGCTTGAGCTCGGGAAAGTAGTCATAGACCCGATCGAAGCGCTCGGCTGCATCCCCGGGAGCGGTGTAGCCGCCCGCGATCAGGTTCTCACGCACGGTGAGGTGCTCGAACACCTGACGGCCCTCCATCACCTGGAGCACCCCAAGGCGCACGATCTCGGCAGGGTCCAGGCGGTCAAGGCGCTGGCCGTCGAGCTCGATCGTACCGGAGACCACCTCCCCGCGCTCGTCGCGTAGCAAGCCTGAGATAGCCTTGAGCGTCGTGCTCTTACCTGCGCCATTGGCGCCAAGCAGGGCCACGATCCGGCCGACAGGGACCTCGAGCGAGAGACCCTTCAGGACCAGGATTACCCGGTCGTAGAGCACCTCGATGTTGTTCAGGCGCAGCATCGTGGTGGGGGATAGGGGATAGGCCTCGTGTCTTCCAGTGCGGCCCTCACTTCGTGCGCCCCCTCTCCCCAAAGTTGGGAGAGGGGGTTGGGGGTGAGGGCGTCAGCCCCTATCCCCCTATCCCGCTATTTCGGCCGTCCTTCGAACCATTCGGGACCCGCGAACCAGTCTTTTACCCGTGAGATCTTGCCGTTCTGGACCTGATACATGCGCACTTGGCGCGTGCCTTCGTGATCGCCCTCGCTCATCGTCAGGGGCGAAGACATGCCGTAGACGTCGCTGTTCTTGATCGACTCGAGCGCTTTCTTGAAGCCGGGACCGTCCAGCTTCGCGTCGCCGGCTGCTCGCAACGCTTCGGTCAGGAGGGCGGCGATGTGAACGCCTCGCGCGTAGTAGGCGCTGGTCTCCATGAGCGGGTTCGGCTGCTTGCCGTTCTTCTGGGCGAACTCGGTCAACATCTGGAACGCCTTGGGACGGTCGTCGGCCAGGGCCGTGAACTGCACGCCGTAGACACCCTCGGCGGCCGGGCCGGCCACCTTCACGTCGCTGTCGCTGAAGCCCCAGACGAACTGAATCAAGGGCTGAGTCATGCCGTTCGCCTTGTGGGCCTGCATCGACAGCGCCGGCGTTCGGCCAAACAGGTGCGCCACGACGAAGTCGGGGTTCTTGGCCTTGATGTCGGCCATGATCGGGTTCATGTCCAGCGTCGTCGTCGGCACCGGCACCGTGGCGACCAGGTCGATCCCCAGTTGCTTGGCCTGAGTCTCGAAAGTCGGGACCGGGTCTCGCCCGGCCGGGTTGTCGTAGAAGAGATAGGCGACTTTCGGGTTACCCGAACCCTTGTAGCTGTCCTTGATGTACTGCAGGATCGCCGAGCCCTGGGAGGCGTAGGTCGCGGCGGCGATGAAGTTGTACGGGAACTTCTTGCCGTCCGCAGCAGCCGAGAGGCCGAAGCCCGGCGTGATCGCGACCACTTGATCGCGGGTTAGCGAGGGCGTCAGCGCCTCGGTGGTCGGCGTCCCGTACGTCAGGACGCCCGCGTAACCCTCGGAGACCCACTTTCTGTAGATCTCCTGCGCGGTCGGCACGTCGTATTTGTGGTCCTGCACGACCGTCTCGATCTTGCGGCCATTGACCCCGCCCTGGGCGTTGATCATCTCGATCCAATCGAGATAGCCTGGCTGGAACTCCGTGCCGATGTTCGCCGTCGGCCCGCTCTGGTCGAAGAACGCCGCGAACCTCAACGGCTCCTTCGCCGCCGGCTGGGACGGCGCCGCTGGGGCGCACGCCGATCCGACGAGCGTGGCGATAACGAGCGCGACGACTGCCACACCAGCTGCCCTTGCAGCGCGCCAGTGCTCCGCTCTCGATGTGCAGCTCCTCTTCATGGCTTTCTTACCCTCCCTCCGCTCTCGTGTACTGACAGCCCGTCGGCGCCGGCTTGTCATTCCGAGCCCTTCGTTGCTCAGGATAAACTCCGCGAGGAACCCGTGCCCGGGCCGCGGTTCCTTCGCTGCGCTCAGGATGACACCCAAGCCCTGACAGCTGATCGCTGATAGCTGACAGCTGGTAAGCGATCGCTCGTCTTCGTGCCTCCACCTCCTAATATGAGAATGGCCAGAGCTCAAAATAGCTGCGGATGTTTCGCCACAGCTTGTAAAGCCCCTCAGGTTCGAGGATGAGGAAGCCCAATACGACTATGCCGAAGAGCATATCTCGTATGTTGGCATAACGATCAGCCAGGAAGGGTAAATACGGTCGTAGGAAATCCACCAGCTCTCGCAAGCCGATCGGCAAGAGGGTCAGAAAGACGCTCCCGAAGATCGCACCCGGGATACTCCCGAGCCCGCCGACAATAATCATCGCCAGCCACTGGATACTCAGAATAATTGTGTAGGGCTCATGCGTTACGGCCCCGAGGTGATAGGCCAGCATCGCTCCAGCAATCCCGGCATAGAATGAGCTGATGATGAAGGCAAGCAGTTTGTAGCGGAAGATCTCAATGCCCATCGCCTGCGCGGCGACGTCGTGATCACGAATCGCGATCAGGGCCCTGCCAATACGCGTGCGGAAGAGGTTCTCGCCGTAATAGACGCCGGCCAGGGCCAGCAGCAGAAAGAGATAGTAGCGGTTCGCCTCGGTTGTAATCGGTATCGCCGGCAGGCCCGGCAGCGTGAGGGCCGGATCCGGCATGTAAATGGTTTGTTGCCCTCCGGCCAGACCCGTCAACCAGTCCGCGTGCTGGACAAACCACTCCAGGATGAACTGTGCCGCCAGAGTCGCGATGGCGAGGTAGAGACCTTTGACCCGCAGGGACGGAATGCCGAAAAACGCCCCGACGAGAGCCGCCACGACTCCCGCCAGCGGCAAGCCGAGCAGCATCGGCACGTCCCAGCGGGACGATGTGATCGCCACCGTGAAGCCGCCGACGAGCGCGAAAGCCGCGTGTCCCACCGAGATGCTGCCCGCGTACCCGACCAGGATGTTGAGACCGATCGTGGCCACCACGGCGATCAAGATGAGGTTGGCGACGTTCAGCCAGTAGCGGCCGGCCACCAGCGGCAGAAGGACCAGGGCCGCGATCGCCGACCAGAAGGCCAGTCTCGCGAGAAACACGCGCTGAACCGCCAGGTCGGCCGCGTAGCTCGTCTTGTAGACCGCGGTCTTGCGACTCAGCATCGCCTACGCCCGCTCGATCTCTCCACGGCGATAGAGGCGCCGCTCCCTCAAGGTCGTGGTACAGACATCGGGCATGGCTTACACCCGTTCGATCTCTTCACGTCCAAACAGACCGTAGGGCCGCAGCATGAGGGCCAGCACCAGCACGATGAACGGCGCGGTATCACGAAAGCCCCCCCCGACCAGTGGATCGACGTACGCTCCGGCCAGATTCTCCAAAATGCCCACGAGCACGCCGCCGACGATCGCCCCGACCACTGAGTCGAGTCCGCCGAGGATGACCACGGCAAATACGCGCAACCCGAGCAGGGCCAGGAAGTTGTCGACCCCCAACAAGATACCCCAGACGATCCCGCCGACCGCCGCCACCATCCCGGCGATGGCCCACGACAGGGCGAACACGCGACGAACGCTGATCCCCACCGACGCCGCCGCGCGCTGGTTATCGGCCACCGCCTGCATGGCGATGCCCAGGCGGGTCTTGAAGAATGCACCACACACCACGATGAAGAGGATGGTGAAGACGAACGCCGCGAGGTAGACCTGAGAGACCGGCGCGCCCAGGATCATGACCGGCTCGCGCGGGAACAGCGGCGGGAACGCCATGGTCGAGGGTCCCCAGATGGTCGGCAGGGCACCGCGGATGAACGTCGCCAGCGCAATCGTCGCCATGACTATCGACACGAGCGGACGTCCAATCAGCGGTCGCAAGACCGTGCGCTCGACGATGATCCCCACCAGGGCGCTGATGGCCAGGGTCAGTGCAAACGCGGCCGGCCAGGGCAGACCGTAGGTCGCGGTGAGTACGACCCCAAGATAGCCGCCCATCATGACCAGCTCGCCCTGGGCGAAGTTGATGACTCGGCTGGCCTTGTACACGAGCACGAACCCGAGCGCCACCAGCGCGTACAACGCTCCGACCAGAGAGCCCTGAACCACAAGCTCGAGGACTCGCTCCACGTCAGATCTCGACCGGCTGGGGCGCCTCGACGGCGATCACGTTCACCAGGGTCTCGATGCGGGCCTGGCGACCATCACGGTATTTGACCTCCGCCTCGACCGCCACCGCGCTGGTGCCATCGTAGAGCGCCTCGATGAGACGTGCGTAGCGCTCCCCGATCGCGCTGCGTCGTACCTTGCGGGTGCGCGTAATCTCCTCGTCGTCGGGGTCCAGCTCCTTATAGAGCATGACGAAGCGGCCGATGCGCATGTTCTTGGGCAGATCGGCGTTAACGCGCTTCACTTCGGCCAGGCAGATCTGGGCGACCTCCGGACGCTGCGACAGATCGGCGTAGGTCGTGTACGCGAGCCCCGTTCGCTCGGCCCATTTGCCGAAGACCGAAAAGTCGATGTTCAGTAACGCGGCCACGTGCGGACGGTCGTGGGCGATGACGACGGCCTCCTTGATGTACGGACTGAACTTGAGCTTGTTCTCGATGTACTGCGGGGCTACGCGCGTTCCGTCCTGCAGCCGCATCAGGTCCTTGATACGGTCGACGACGACGAGCTGGCCTTGCTCGCCGATCAGGCCCTGGTCACCGGTATGCAGCCAACCATCGTGGAGCGCGTTTCGGGTGGCGCCCTCGTCCTTGTAGTAACCCTGGAAGACGAGCGGGCCATGGATGAGGGTCTCACCTTCGTCTGAGATACGGACCTCTACACCCGGCAGCGGCGCGCCCACGGTTTCGTCGCGGATCTGAGAGTCAGGATGAACGGTGCACAGGCCCGTCGTCTCGGTCTGGCCGTAGACCTGCTTGAGCGGCACGCCGATGGCGTGGTACCAGCGAAAGATCTCGGGGCCGAGTGGCGCGCCACCCGTGTAGACGTGTCGCGCGCGGAGCAATCCGAGGCTGTCACGCAGCGGTCGCAAAATGAGACGGTTGGCTATGAGATGGGCCACACGAAGCCCTGGTGGCGGCCTCCGCGCGGACAGCCGTAGATCTGCTACCCGCTGCCCGATGGGCAATAGTCGGCGGTACAGCTGGCGTTTGAGCCAGGTACTGTCCGCGATGTCGACTTCGACTCGGGTCAAGAGGCTTTCCCAGATTCGGGGTGGGGCGACCAGCACGGTCGGACCGATCTCGCGCAGGTCCTTGTAGAGCGTCTCGGGCTTCTCGGGCGTGCTCACCGTGTAGCCACAGACCAGCGCGCCAGAGGTGGCAAAGGTCCGCTCGCCGATCCAGGCTGGCGGCAAGTACGACAGGCACTCGTCTTGCTCCGAGAGGGCTTCGGCCTTCCGAAGCCCCTCAGCCCCCGCGATCAGGTTGCGGTGGCTGAGCATTGCGCCCTTTGGCCGTCCCGTCGTGCCCGACGTGTACACGATCATCGCCAGATCGTCCGGCCGCCCGTCCGCGACCATCTGCTCGAACCGTGCCAGATCGCGGGAGTACAGATCGTCGCCGAGCGCCTGCACGTCCTGGAACTGAAGCAGCCATGGGTCGCGGTAGCCGCGCATACCTTTCGGATCCCAGTAGATCACCCGCTGGACCCTTGGAATCTGGTCGCGAATCTCGAGCATCTTGTCGACCTGCTCCTGGTCCTCGGCCACGACGAACCTGGCGTCACAGTGGTCGATCACGTACGCCATCTCCGCCGCCAGCGAGTCTTGATACAGGCCGACCGAGGCGCCGCCGGCCGCCTGGGCGGCCAGCTCGGCGATGATCCATTCGGGACAGTTGTCGCCGGCGATGCAGACCTTGTCGCCGCGCTCCAGCCCGAGCGCAGCGAGGCCAAGCGCAAACCGCTGCACATGCTCGGCGTACTTTCCCCAGCTCATCTCCTGCCAGACGCCACGGTCTTTTTGGCGCAGGGCCACTCGGCGGTCGCGACTCCGGGCGTGGCCCAGGAGCAGCTGCGGCAGGGTATCCCCGGCCGCGTTCGCCCGGATCTGCCCATCCTCTGAGAGCTTCACCCAAGCACCTCGGCGGCGCCGGCCTCGGCCTGTGCTTCGCTGGAGGCGGCCTCGGCTTCGAGCTCCTTCTGGCGCAGCGCCTCGTCTTCTTCTCCGAGGTAGGCGCGAACGACTTCCTGGTTGACTTTGATCTCGGCGGGTGGACCCTCGGCGATCACCTTGCCGAAGTCCAGCACGGCGACCCGATCGGAGAGGTCCATGACCACGCCCATGTCGTGTTCGATCAGTACGACGGTGGTCGCGCGTTCCTCGTTGACGTCGAGAATGAAGCGGGCCATGTCCTCCTTCTCCTCGATGTTCATGCCGGCCATCGGCTCGTCAAGCAGCAGCACCTTTGGCTCCATCGCCAGAGCGCGACCCAGCTCCACCCGCTTTTGCAAGCCGTACGGCAGAGTGCCGATCGGTTGACGACGGATCTGCTCGATCTCGAGGAAGTCGATGATGTCCTCGACGGAGTCGCGATTCTGGATCTCCTCTCGCCGCGCTGGTCCGAAGAAGAGGCCGGCCGTGACGGCGTTGGTGCGCATGTGCAGATGCCGACCGAGCAAAAGGCTGTCCAACACGGTCAGGCCTTTGAAGCGAGCGATGTTCTGGAAGGTGCGGGCGATACCAAGCCCGGCGATCTGGTGGGGCGGCAGGCGGGTGACATCTCGCCCCTCGAACAGGATGCGGCCCCGATTGGGCCGGTACAGGCCCGAGACAACGTTGAGTAGCGACGTCTTGCCAGCCCCGTTCGGACCAACGATGGCATAGATGATCCCCTGGTCGATGGCTAGCGACATGCCCGCGAGCGCGACAACGCCGCCAAAGCGCAAGTGCAGGTCCTGGACGCTAAGTGCCGGCGGAGCAGCGCCGGCAGGTTCGCGCCTGTCTCCGTCCATCGGCCCGCTCATCGCTGCCTGTCACCCTTGACAGCGCTCAGGCTGGCCGGCCCGACGTGCAGACTGGCAGCTTGGCTCCGCGCGGCGATGCGCATCGGATTTCCTCCAGCGGCGTACACGGCCCCTTGACAGGGTATGCGGACGGAGCCGCACGCGCAAGCGGCTGACGAACCGGCAGTCAATGCACCACCGCGAGTTGGGACATGGCGAGGGCCAGATATCCCGGCGCCTCGTGCCCGAGACGCGATCAAGTCGGTATCGAAGCTGAGGATCTCGGTGAGGCGCGTTATGATGATGGTGCGTATCGAGGCTTGGCATGCCGTTGGACTGGCAATGGTGGCTCCGCGGATGGCTGCCGTCGAAGCGGCGACAGTGGCTGATTATCCTGCTCCTGATCGTAGGCTGCGGCATCTTGGGCGTCGCCAAAGCGGGATGCGCGGTGTGGCGTGTCCGCCTTCAGGAGGCGGACAGAGCCATTAGTCAGGTACGGCAGGATGAAGAGGTGCCGGCCAGCTTCCTGGAGCAGCGTGACCGTGCGCGGGCTGTCCTGGAAATTCAGTGCACCCCTAAAGAGCGGGATCTGTTTACCGTTCGACCGTGGGGGCCGTAGCCAGAGAGAGCTGCTGGCCGCCCTCAGCATCGCGCGCACGGGTGCGCTGGGCTGACCTTCGGTGGCGAGGCTTCAGAATGACGCAGGACCGGCGATGTTGGCTACCCGAGTGGCTTCCCTCAAGACTGCGCGACTGGCTGATTGTTCTCCTCGTCCTCGGGGCAGTGGTCTTGCTTCTCGTCGGTCCAACAACAGGGTGGTGGGTCCCCGGTAGGACTTGCGCAGCTTCGCGTTCGCAGCTGCGAGAGGCGGACCGAGCGATCGCACAGGTACGTCAGGGCGAAGAGGTGCCGGCCAGCCTGTTGGAGCAGCGTGAGCAGGCGCGAGCGGTCCTCGAGATTCATTGCCGGCCGCTAGACTGGGGTTGGTTCCAGATGCGCCCAGGGGCGTCGGGTTGAGCGTGAGTTGAGGCGCTTACGGTCGGGACAGGTGTCTACCGGTGACGTTCGTTCTGTTCCGGGAGGAGCCTTTGAGACCAACCGGTGCCGACACTAGGGAGGCCGCATCTTCGGGTACGATCCGGCCCGCGCTCGCGGTTGGGGTGGCAGTGCTGCATTTGGGCCGAGGATAATCCCCGCGAGGATTCGTTGGGTCGGTCGAGCGTCACATGGTCAATCTGGCTGTCGCCGTTCCGCGAGAGGAGCTCGCGGCCTTCTGTCGCCGACGCCACATCGGCTGGCTCGCCTTCGTCGGGTCCGTGCTGACCGATGAGTTTCGGCCGGACAGTGACATCGACGTGCTCGTCAAGATTGACCTCCTGATACGGCAGGACCTGAACCGCTGGATCCGAAACAGGCTGCTCGCAGAAGCTGAAGTCCTGTATGCCGAAGGATGACCTGCTGTACTTCGGCCACATGCTGGATGCCGCTCGTGGAGCATGCGCAGCGGTTGAAGGGATCAACCGCGCGGCTTTTGATGCGGACGAGAATCTTCGACTTGCCCAGGCCCATCGTATCCAGATCATCGGTGAAGCGGCGCGGCGCGTCTCGCCGGCCGGGCGACGCGCGCACTCCGAGATCCCGTGGCGTCAGATCACCGGCATGCGCCACAGGATCGTTCACGACTATCTGAATATCCAGTACAACATCGTCTGGCAAGTCGTCAGACAAGACCTACCGGCTCTCACCGCGGCTCTGGAGAAGTTTGTTCCAGAGCTTGAGAACGACTGAGACTCCTTCGTGTCCGGCGTTTATCGGCCGCGCCGTGTAGGTAGCTCGCGCTGCACGATCGACGGCTGAAGCTTCATGACAGCCAGCGCTTGCGGCGCTTGTAGTGCTTGACGTCGCGGTAGCTCTTGCGCTGGCCGAGCTCGGTCAGGCCTAAATAGAACTCCTTGACGTCCTCGTTGTCGCGAAGCTTCGCCGGCTCGCCCTCGAGGACGATTCGGCCGCCCTCCATCAGATAGGCGTAATCGGCGACGCTCAGCGCCAGCCGCGCATTCTGCTCGACCAGCAGTATGGTGATGCCGGCCTCGCGGTTGATTCGCTGGACGATGTCGAACACCTCCTGCACCAGGAAAGGACTGAGCCCGAGCGAGGGCTCGTCCAGCATCATCAGGCGCGGCCGCGCCATGAGTGCACGGCCGATCGCCAGCATCTGTTGCTCGCCGCCAGAGAGGTAGCCGGCCGCCTGCTTGCGGCGCTCTACCAGGCGCGGGAAATAGGCCCACACCCGGTTCAGGTCGCCGTTCAGGTCGCCGCCGCGCGCGCGGGTGTGGGCACCTGCCAGCAGGTTCTCCTCGACGGTCAGATGCTCGAAAACGCGCCGGCCCTCGAGGACGTGGAAGATGCCGCGCCGAACGAGGTCGGCTGGGTCCTCGCGGTCGATTCGTCGGCCCATGAACTCGATCGAGCCGTCGGTCACCTCGCCCTCTTCGGTCCGTAGAAGCCCGGAGATCGCCTTGAGCGTAGTGCTCTTGCCGGCCCCGTTGGACCCGAGTAGGGCGACGACCTTGCCGGCCTCGACCTGCATCGACAGTCCCTTGAGGACCAGGATGACATGGTCATACATGACCTCGACGTTGTTGAGGAGGAGCATTGAAGCCATCAGCTGTCAGCTATCAGCGGACGGGCGGACACATCTAGATGCAACCAGCTAGCGGGCGATGCCGGCTGTCCGCCGATAGCTGACCGCTCGCC
>WNGA01020665.1_pt1 | contig 11335 bp, 13 predicted proteins | sample 5400061 | NCBI WGS metagenome assembly WNGA01 (sample SAMN13153366, study PRJNA577476) | soil metagenome | isolation source: 100 cm soil or saprolite under grassland replicate 2 | place: USA:California | collected 2016-06-15
CGGTCGGCGGCCCGCCGGGCAGCGGCAAGACGACGGTCGCCGAGCGGTGGGCCGCGGCCCGAGGCTACGTCCTCGTGTCCGCGGGCATGCGGTTCCGCGCGATGGCGAAGGAGCGCGGGATGAGCCTCGAGGCGTTCGGGAAGGCGGCCGAGGCGGACCCGGCGATCGACCGCGTGCTCGACGCCGCGGTCCTGGCGGAGATCCTCTCCAAGGAGGCGTCCGGAGCGAGCGTCGTCGTGGACGGCCGCATCCAAGCGTATCTCCTCGCGAAGCAGGGTATCCCCTGCACCAAGGTCCTGATCGACGCCCCCTTGGCGGTGCGGGCACAACGGATCGCAACGCGCGAGAGGAAGACCGTCCAGGACGCGGAGCGGGAGATCGTCGCGCGGGAGCGCTCGGAGCGCGTCCGGTACCGCCAGATCTACGGGATCGACCTGCGCGACACGCGAATCTTCGACCTGGTCCTGGACTCCGGCCGCAAGACGCCGGACGAGATCGTCGCGGCGATCGCGGCGCGGGTGGGGGGATGAGCGACCTCGTCGTCCTCCACGAGACCCCCGATTCGAAGCATGGGAAGCGCCCGGAGGATCGTTCGATCGAGGAGCGCATCCGCCGGGGCCTGGCGGTCGTCGACAAGCCGGCCGGACCGACGTCCCACCAGGTGAGCGCCTGGGTCCGGGACATGTTCGGAGTCCCGAAGGCGGGCCATGCGGGCACGTTGGACCCGCGTGTCACCGGCGTGCTCCCGGTCGGCCTCGCCGACGCGACGCGCGCACTCGAGGCGCTGCTGGCCGGGGACAAGGAGTACGTCGGGGTGTTGCAGCTGCACCAGGACGTCGAGGAGCGGAAGGTGCGCTCGATGATGGGCCGCTTCGTCGGCGAGATCTATCAGATGCCCCCGGTGCGGTCGGCCGTCAAGCGGGAGCAACGGACCCGCCATGTGTACGAGTTCGAGCCGCTTGAGATCGAAGGCCGCAACGTCCTCTTCCGCGTACGGTGCGAGTCCGGGACGTACATCCGGACGCTGTGCTCCGACGTGGGCGAGGCGCTCGGTGTCGGCGCGAACATGGTCGACCTGCGGCGGACGCGGACGGCCTCGTTCTCGGAGGCCGACGCTCACCCGTTGAACGCCTTCCGCGACGCAATCGTCTACTGGCGGGAGGGGGACGAGGCCGCGATCCGGGCGATCGTGCGACCTATGGAAGACCTGCTGCGGCACCTGCCCCGAATCGTCATCAAGGACACCGCGGTCGACGCGATCTGCCACGGTGCGAACCTCGCGGTGCCTGGCGTCGCGAAGCTCTCGCCGCACATCCGCCGCGGCGACCTGGTCGGCCTCTTCACGGGGAAGGGCGAGGCGGTCGCGGTATCGAAGGCGCTCATGACGACGGACGAAATCGTCGTCGCGAAATCCGGGGCGGCGGCGGACACGGCCCGCGTGCTCATGGAGCCCGGGACCTACCCGAAGCTCTGGAAGTGAGCGATGGGCGTCGACGCATGGGGCTTCGACGCGGAGCGGCAGGTCGCCGCGCGCCGCCTTCGGTCGAAGCGGCTCGTCCTGCGCGCCGTCCACGGGGCCGTGATTGGTCTTCTCGCGACGGCCCTGGTGGCAGGGGGCGCGACGTCCTCGCGGGATGCCGTCCTCCGACTCGGATGGCCGGGCTGGGCGTCCACGGGGGCTTTCCTCTCCATCCTCTTCGGCGCCTTCGCCGCGGCGGAACTCCCCTTCGCCTACGTCGGCGGATTCCGATGGGAGCGCGCTTTCGGGTTGTCCCGCCAGCACCTGAGCGGTTGGCTCAAGGACGTCGCGAAGTCCCTCGCTCTCGGGCTCGTCTCGACCCTCGTCGTCGGCGGTGGGCTGCTGTGGTTGCTCGCCGCCACCCATTGGTGGTGGCTCGTCGCGTGGATCCTCGGCGTCGCAGCCTCGCTTGGAATCGGATTCCTCGCGCCGATCGTGCTCGTGCCGCTGTTCTACCGTCTCCGGCCGATCCAGGACGTGAGCCTCCGGAATCGGTTCGCATCCCTCGCGGCGCGCGCGGGCGTCCCCGTGATTGGCGCTTTCGTGCTCGAGGCGTCCCCGAAGACGAGGCGGTCGAACGCCGCCGTGATGGGGTTCGGCCGGACGCGCCGAATCGTCGTCACCGACACCCTCTTGGCGGAGTTCTCGATCGAGGAGATCGATGCGGTCCTCGCGCACGAGCTCGCTCATCAGCACCACCTCGATCCGCTCTGGGGGTTGCTCCAAGGCTCGCTCGCATCCCTGGCGATCGTCGCGGTCACGGCGTGGCTCTACGATGCGACGCGCGCTTCTTTCGGGATTCCGTCGGCCGGCGACATGGCGGGACTGCCGTGGCTCGCGGTCCTCTTCAGCCTCGTGGCGCTTCCGTTCGGCCCCCCGCAGCTGTGGTGGTCTCGCGGACGAGAGTCGCGGGCCGACCGGTTCGCGCTCGAGTTGACCGGGGATCCCGCAGCATTCGCGGCCGCGATGGTCCGGCTCCACGACCGGAACCTCGGCGTCGCGGATCCGAGGCGCTGGGAGAAGTGGCTGTTTTGCAGCCATCCCACGGGACGCGAGCGGGTCGAGTCCGCGCGGGCGTTTGCGGCGGCGCGCGCATGAGCTCCGGAGAATCCTTTATTACGACGGATAGGATGGGCGCGACGCTGGGTGCCGAGGTCGCCTAGTCCGGTAGGGCGCCAGCCTGGAGAGCTGGTGGACGCAAGTCCTCGGGAGTTCAAATGGCTCCCGCCGCTCGTGTGACGGGTGCCTGGAATTCTCCCCCTCGGCGTTCAGTTTTTTCGGCGTCCGCGCGCGAGGCGTTTCTTGAGTTCCGCGATCGGAGGGAGGGGCATCGGGTTGACGCGCCGCAGAGTCGCGAGATACAAGCTCATGTAGTCCCCGAGGTAGAGTGTGCCAAGGAGGCGGCTGAGGACGCTTTCGCCTTCGGCCTCGATCTCAATCGCGGCGGCGCGGCGGGACATCAGTTCGACCGTGATGTCGAGCTGCCGACGAATCTCCGGGGGTTCGTCCCGATCGCGGAGCACGATCGGCGTATGGCGGCGGGCCCGAGCGTCCTCGGACCACCCCACGAGTTCGTTGTGGTCTGCCTCGGGCAAGGCGGAGGAGAACGCGAGCATCTTCGCGTTTTCGTTCATCTGCGTCTGCCAGCGTTTCGCGATTGGGGTGAAGGGGGCGGTCGCATAGACGACCGGAACCGTGTTGCGCAGGCGGATCGCCAGACTCTTCGCTCGGTTCGAGCGAACGGCGGTCTCTGGGCGCAACCGCTTCCGGAGTCTGCGCAGGTGGTCGATCGAGTCCTCGAGCTCGGCGCGGAGAGGCCCGACGACCCACGACTCGCCGATCGAGGGCAGGACCCCGAACAGATGGCCGAACGCCCCGCGGGGAGGCAACCCGGCCGGCACATCGACGATGGGCACGCCGTTCTTGCGCGCGAGGTCGCGCAGCGAGCCCCCGGAGGTGACCGCCACCATCCGACAGCCGAGCTTCATCCCCTGGGTCGCCGCGCTCAGCGTCTCCTCCGTGTTCCCGGAGTAACTCACCGCGATCAGCACGTCTTCGGGGCGCGCGTACGAGGGAAGGCGGTAATCGCGCACGACCTGGATCGGCACCTTCGCCCGGTCCGCGACCCACGCGGCGAACACATCTCCCGCGATTGCGGACCCGCCCATGCCGACGACGAAGACCCGCTGCGCGTCCCCGGTCTCGAACCCGGCCTGGGGAGAAAGGTGCAGGGAGGCCGAGCATCCCGGGCCCCATGGGGGTGATCCGGATAAGCCCTGCGTCCGTGCGACGCGGAACCAAGAAGCTGGTTCCTACAATAATCTTGATATATTCCGCGTCCGCTCGATGGAGGCGTGGGAGACGTCGAACGGGCGCTCGAATCCCTGCGCCGCGGGGCGTTCGTCCTGGTCTACGACGCCGACGGCCGCGAAGAGGAGACGGATCTCGCGATCGCGAGCGAGCTCGTCACCCCGGTCGCCGTCCGCACGCTGCGAAAGGAAGCGGGCGGGCTCATCTGCGCAACGGTGTCCGGCGAGGTCCGCGCGAGGCTCGGACTGCCGTACATGACGGACGTCCTGCGCCGCGCCGGCGGGATGTATCCGATCCTGAATGCCGTGTCGACGGAGGACATGAAATACGATCGGCACAGCGCGTTCTCGATTGCGGTCAACCATCGGGACACGTACACCGGCGTGACGGACGCAGACCGGGCGAAGACGATCGCCCGGTTGGCGGAGATCGCGAAGGATGCGCTGCGGCGGGAGAACGGCTGGGCCGCGCACGCCTTCGCGGAGGAGTTCCGTTCCCCGGGGCACGTCCCCTTGCTAAACGCCGCGGAGCCGTTGCTCGCGGAACGCCGCGGCCACACGGAGCTCACGACCGCCCTCACGATCATGGCCGGGCTCGCGCCGAGCGCGACCATCTGCGAGATGATGGCGGACGACGGACGGGCCCCCCCGAAGGAGCATGCAAAGGCATATGCTCGGGAGAGGAATCTCGTCTTCCTGGAAGGGCAGGACATCGTCCGGGCGTGGCGTTCGTGGTCCGTGTAATGGCGACGGGGGTCTTCGATCTCCTCCATCCTGGTCATCTGTATTTCCTCCGCGAGGCGCGGAAGCTCGGCGACGAGCTGTGGGTCGTCGTGGCGCGGGACAGCACCGCGCGGCGGTTCAAGCACGAACCGATCATGCCGGAGAAGTCCCGGCTCGAGATGGTCGAGGCCCTCAAACCGGTGGACCGGGCGGTCCTGGGGAACGAAGGCAACATCTACGAGATCCTCGGGGACATCCGGCCCGATGTCGTCGCGCTGGGGTTCGACCAGACGCACAACGAGGAGCGGATCCTCGAGGAGTGCCGCCGGCGCGGTCTGGCGACGCGGGTCGTCCGCCTCCCGCGCTTCGAAGGCGACCTCGACGGCACCCGCAAGATCGTGAGGAAGGTGGCGGAATGGCTCGCGCTCCAAGAGCGCCTCGGTCAGGTCGAGGGGGTCGAGGTCCGGGGGGACGCCGCCCCGCCCCGGCGCCGCCGGGGAAAGGCCTGAAGCGGATCGGCATCGTCGACACGTCCTTCGCTCGGTACGACATGGCCGCGGCCGCCGTCGACGAGCTCCGCAAGCAGGGCGGCGGCTTCTCGATCGAGCGATACACGGTCCCCGGGATCAAGGACCTCGCCGCGGGCGCGAGGATCCTGTTCGATCGAGGATGCGACATCGTCCTCGCCCTCGGGATGGTCGGCCGCCAACCGGTCGACAAAGACTGCGCGCTCGCCTCGGACTTCGGACTGCAGCTCGTCCAGGCGAACGTGGGCAAGCACATCCTCGGGGTCATGGTGCACGAGGACGAGGCGACGGACGAGGCGCAGCTCGCGTGGCTGTTCGACCGCCGCACCCGGGAGCACGCGATCAACGCCTATAATCTGCTCTTCCGTCCGGAGGCGATGCGGGCCCGGGCGGGGACGGGGCAGCGGGAAGGCTTCGAGGACGCCGGGCCCCTCAAGGGAGCGCGTCGATGAACCTCGCGATCGTCGCGGCCGAGTTCAACCGCGAGGTGACCGACGTCATGGTCCAGAAGGCGCTGGCGCGGGCGGACGAGCGGGGGATCCGCGTGACGTCGGTCGTCCGCGTCCCGGGGGCATTCGAGATCCCGCTGGCGGTGCAGCGCCTCCTCGAACGCGGCGACGTCGACGCGGCGGTCGCGATCGGCGCGGTGATCCAGGGGGAGACCCGCCACGACGAGGCGCTCATGGCCGCGGTGCCGAGAGCCTTGCTCGACGTCGGCCTGCGGACCGGGAAGCCGGTCGGATTCGCGATCACGGGCCCGGGGATGACGGACGAGCAGGCGATGGCCCGCGCCGGGAAGGGCGCGGACGCGGTCGACGCGGTCGCCTCGATGCATGCGTTGCTCCGGGGTCTGTGACCGTTTTTCCTCTGAGATTTAGGTCGGAAAGGTTTAATCCCGCGAGGCTTCCATCCGGACCGGTCTGGGACCGTCGCATGGTCGATACCACCGCCCTCGAGTCGATCCTCCGGGACATTGAGCAGAGCGAGGGCGTGCAGGAGGCGATGCTCGTCTCCCTCGCGGGGACGTACCTTGCCGGGAGCTTCCCGAAAGGCATCCACGTGGACACGTTCGGCTCGATGTTCGCGGTCCTCGTGGGCTCCGCGGAGACCGTGACCTCCGAGGCGAGGGACGCCCTCGAGAGCGTCATCATCAACGCGAAGACGACCCGCTACCTGATCGTCCATGGCGGCCGGAAAGCGCTCCTCGTGTTGCGCATCCCGCCTTCCGCCGACCCGCAACGGATCAAGCAGGCCGTCGAGAAGTACGTGCCGCGCCTCGAGGAACACCTCTAGATCCGACGCATCCCGCGGCCGATCCACTCGGACACGGCCTTCGTCACATACCGAGCGGTCGCGCCGGCGCCGCGGTCCGCCCCTTGGGCGGTCGTCCTGCCCTGGCCGAGTGCTTGGAGGACGTCATCGAGCGGCAGATTGCCCGCGTCGATTGACGTGACCGCCTTCCCGACCTCGTCGAGGAAATGGGTGTCGCTCCCGCCCGTCTCGCCGACTTTCAGGGCTTCCGCCTTCCGGTGGGCCCGCTCATTGCCCCGCCGCAGCGTTCGTGCGTTGCGCGTCTCGTATGCCGGAAACGCCGCTTCGGCGAGCCCTTCGTCTCCCAGCCCGGACCAGAATCGGTACGGATGGGCGGCAACCGGGACGCCACCGGCCGCGACGACGCGCTCGACGGTCTCGCGGACGGACAAGCCTCGCGGGACGGGCTCGCGGATTCCGTAGGCCAGGACATGACCGGAGCGCGTGGAGACCTCGACCCCGGGAACGACCAGGAAGTCGCGGATCCCCGCCTCTCGTGCTTCGCCGACTCCAGCGATCGAATTGTGATCTGTGATTGCGATTCCCGCGAGTCCCGCCCGCCGCCCCAGAGCGACGAGTTCCGCGGGGGAGACGTGGGAGTCCGGCGAATACCGGGTGTGATTGTGGAGATCGAGGAGCACGCGGCCGCCCACACAGGGGCCGTCCCTTTAACCCTTCTGAACCTGCCTCACGGGTTGTCAGGTTTCTTACCGAGGCTCGCCATTCGTATGTCGCAGATGATTGAGGTCCGCCTCGGACTACGGAACACCTTGCGGATCGATGCAAGTCTCCAGCCGATCGTGCGGGAACGAAATGGGTGGCATCGGATCGATGGACTTCCAAACGGACCTCGCCGAGTCCGCTATGAGCTGATTCGCGGCCGCCTTCACATCGAGTCCGGGGCGGCCCGCCTACACGTGCAGTTCCGACTTCGCCACTCCGGTTTCAGCTGGCGAGGGAGGCGGTACGACATCCGGCCGATGATCTTGTTCCAGCCCTTCGGGCGGGGTCGGGTGTCGATCTTGTGCGACGGCCGTCAGATCGTCAACGGTCGTCTCACCTTTACCGGAGTGCGGTTGGACTATGTCGCTCCGGAGCTGGAGCCGCTTTCCGCCGAACTCGCCCTCGGGATCGCCTTACGTGGGCAAGCCTACCTGGACGCTCTCGCCGGCGGAGGCGGTGGAGACGCGTTTGTCCTACCCTGACCTTTCTCGGAACGAGTGGAGACTCCGTCCTTCGATACCCTCACCGGACTGGACCGTCGCCGAGGCGGCTAGTGGACCCAGGTGCCTTCTTTCATTCGCTTGTCCACCGTGACTGATGCGCCGTCCACGGCGAGAGTGACCCGCGAGCGCCCATCGCGCCCGAGGAACACGACGGTCCCTCCCGCGCCCACCTGGAACTTGTACTTCCGGAACTCGGGAAACGGGAGGACCGGTGCGCCCCTCACGCCGAAGACCTGCGAGCCCACCTGTGCGCCCTCCGCGGGCAGGACGAGTCCGACCTCCTCGTCATCCTCCCCCGCGAGGAGCATGCCTCGGCTCTCGACTCCACGGAGCTTCGCGGGCTCGAGGTTCGCGAGCAGGACGATCTTCCGACCGCGGAGCTGATCGATCGAGTAATCCTTCCGAATCCCGGCGACGATCTGTCGACGCTCGTCCCCTAGGTCAATCTGTAACACGTACAAGTTGTCGGCGTTCGGGTGCGGCTGGACGTCGACGACCATCGCCACGCGGAGGTCGAACCGGCTCGTTGGATCTTCCTTGTTGTCATCCAACTCGATCTTCGTGAAGAGGGGCTTCCCGACCCGGAGTCGTTGCCCTGCCGGTACGTCATCGAGCGCGTCCTCCCACCGTCGCTCGTGCACGTCCGAGTCGTACCCGACCGCGTGCCAGAGGCGCGAGGAACTGAAGGGCAGGAACGGCGCCATGATGATCGCGAGGGAGCGCGTGACCCTCAGCGCGATGTGGATCGCCGTGCCGCACGCCGCGCGATCCTTCTTGATTAGGTCCCACGGGGCCTTCTGGTCGATGTACTGATTCCCGAGGCGGGCGAGCTGGATCGCGTCCTTCATCGCGTCCTTCGGGTGGACGTACTCGAGATTCTGGCCGACGCGCTTCCACTGCTGTTCGATCGCGCGGACCATCGCCTTGTCGACCGCGTCGAGGAAGTCCGCAGGCGGGACCTCGTGGTTGAAGTTCTTGTCGGCGAAGGTCAGGGCTCGGTGAACGAAGTTCCCGTAGACCGCGAGGAGCTCGCTGTTGTTCCGCTGCGCGAAGTCCACCCATTCGAAGTCAGTGTCTTTCGTCTCGGGCATCGTCGCGATGCCGTAGTACCGGAGCTGGTCCGGGTCAAACCGTTCGAGGAGGTCCTGGAGCCAGATGCCTTTCCCCCTCCCGGCGCTCATCTTCTCGCCGGAGAAGTTCAGATACTGCGTCGAGGGCACGTCGTACGGGAGGACCAGTCGTTCGTCGTACCCGACGAGGATCGCCGGCCAGAAGATCGTGTGGAACACGATGTTGTCCTTGCCGATGAAGTAGTAATGACGCGCCCCGGAATCGTACCAGAAGTCCTTCCAACCGTCCGGGGCGCCGCGGCGGCGGTAGCACTCCTTCGTGGCGGTGAGATAGCCCATCACAGCCTCGAACCAAACATAGATCCGTTTCGTCTCGTAGCCGGGGACGGGGACCTCGACGCCCCAGTCCAGATCGCGGGTGATCGGGCGATCCTTCAATCCTTCCTGGAGCCACGATCGGGTGAAGGTGAGGACGTGGTGCCTCCAGTGCTCCTTGTCCTCGGAGGCCCACTCCGAGAGGCGTTCCTGGAACGCGCTGAGCCGGAAGAAGAAGTGCTTCGTCTCCCGTGGGACCGGTGTCGTCCCGTGGATCTTGCACTTCGGGTCGATGAGCTGGAACGGATCCATCAGGTTCGTGCAGTTGTCGCACTGGTCTCCCCGGGCCTTCGGGAACTTGCAGATCGGGCAGGTGCCCTCGACGTAGCGATCCGGGAGATAGTGGTTTCCCGTTGGGCAGAACGGCGAGGTCATCATCGCCTCGTAGACGTGGCCTCGGTCCCGGAGTCGGAGGAAGATTTCCTGCACCCACTTCTTGTGGTTCGCGTCGGCCGTGTTCCAATAAAGATCGTACCGAACGCCGAGTTGCTCGATGTTCTTTGCAACCAGCGCGTGATATCGCTCCGCGATGACGCCGGGCGACACGCCTTCCTGATCTGCCCGGACCATCGTCGGGGTTCCGTGCATGTCCGTTCCGCCGACCATGAGCACCTCGTCCCCTTTCATCCGATGGAAGCGGGCGACGACATCCGCCGGGATGAACGTCGAAACAGCGTGGCCGAGATGCCGCGGCCCCGACGCGTACGGCCACGCGACGCAGACGAGGATTTTCACCATTCGCGAGGGCCAAGTGGGGAGGCTCCCTTAAAGCATTCGCGGCGGTCTCTATCCCGGCGTCCGCCAGGGAGGTATCGGAAACGAGACTCGCACCTGATTCTCAGTCCCTGCCAGTTTTGGCGAATGTGTGATGCCCGAAAGCACCAATGTGACAATGCCCGCAGGGAGGTCATTCGACGGTGACGCAACGCGCAGGGCGCCTCGACGTCGGCGGCCGGCGCGACACGGACGTGGACAAGGTCATGGCCAAGCTTGGCCCCATGCCGCGGATCCTCTGTTGGAAGTGCCGCAAGCTGACGCCGTTCGAACTCGACCACTGTCAGCACTGCGGATCCGCATTCGCCGGAGGGACGGGAGGCGCCTATGGCTCCGTTCGATCGGGGAATTCCAGGATTGGTCCCGTCGCTCGAGGAACGCCGAAGACCCGAGGACGAAACCTGACGCAGATCTTCGAAGATCTCCAGCGAGTCCGCGAGATCGACGGACCCTCTAGGGGACAGCAGAAGGCGCGGCCCCATGGGAAGGAGGTATCTGTCGAGTTGTACCAATGCCCTTCGTGCCTGCGCTTCGTCTCCGAGGAATCGACCGAGTGCGAGTGCGGTGTGCGATTCGCGTCAACGACCGAGCCCACGTTCGCCTGTCCCGAGTGCGGATCGACCGTTCCGTCGGGTTCGGGCGGCTGTCCGGTGTGTGGCGTGACATTCGGTCCTTCCGGAGAGCTCGACCTCCTCGTGTATTCGTGCCCCCAATGCGGGTCGCGCGTCGCGTCCGACCAAGCGCGCTGCTCGTGTGGCGTATGGTTCGCCGAGTGACGCAATAAATCTCAGATTTGAGAACCGTCCAATAAGCGATTTATCATCCCATCGCGTGGTTTGTTTCGTCGAGGAATCCGTTCCCGTCGAGAGGAATCGAAACCCATGATGAAGCCGAAACGCCCGCGGATCACGACGAAGAAGACGTACTACCTCGTCCTCTGGTGGATGTCGCAGACGCCGTACGCCGCGATCTTCGAGAACGAGGTGGCGGCCGAGGCGGCGGCGAATGTCCGCAACGCCCTCATGGTCGCGATCTCGGGCCGCGACATCAAGGTCGATCAGGTCCTGGATTGGTACCGTCGAGACGAGTCCGGGCGACCCATGCCCGCAGAGTGGCGCGATCTCGTCGGGCAGATCCACGTCCCGTGGCTCGCGAAGCCGAAGGTCGCCCTTTGATATCCGGAGTGGCAACAGCCGCGCCGAGGAAGCAAGGGCCCTCCACCCGAGAGCGTGCGTCCGGATGCTTTCTGTTCACTCCCTCCATTGAGCCGCGGCGTTCCCTATCAATTCAGATAGGCGGGTCCAAACGACTATAGCCTCAGAATGCCGGAGTCGGAGGAGGCCATGGCGCAGCCCCAATCGCTCGTCGCCGAATGCCCGACATGCAAGGCCGTCGTCCCGATGGACGCGACCGAGTGCCCTCAATGCGGCGAGCTCTTCGAGATGGAGACGGTCCCATCGGCGCCCGTCCGGCGGGAAGCCCCCGAAGCCGCCGAACCCGT
>WNGA01016979.1_pt1 | contig 11332 bp, 8 predicted proteins | sample 5400061 | NCBI WGS metagenome assembly WNGA01 (sample SAMN13153366, study PRJNA577476) | soil metagenome | isolation source: 100 cm soil or saprolite under grassland replicate 2 | place: USA:California | collected 2016-06-15
CATTGATGCCGCCGCCGCCGTCCGGCAGGTCGCGGACGGTTATCTCCACCTTTGCGTTCAGGGCGTCCGAGAACGCTTTCTCCAGGGCGGTCACGTCCGCCTTGGGGACGCCGCCAATGGGGATTCCGGTTGATCGTTGGGTTCTCCGGCCGTCGGGTAGCTCGAAACAGGCGTACCAGAATCCGGACTTGGGGTGTCTCCTGATGCTTGACATGGTTTTCTGTCACAACCATAGTAACAACGCTTCTCTATGTCAATGACGTTCAAGAATGGCCAATTTACTAGGAAATTCGCAGATTGTGAGCGTATCCGAGAAATGTGGGTTCGATTCCCGTCGCCCGCTCCAACCTCAAGAATCCGCCGCAAAATGGGTCGCTTTGGCCATTCTCATTAACGTCGCATGAGCTTAGAATCAATCTTAGATCGGAAGCTGCGGAGGTTGTTCCCCGACGAGGTCCAACGTCAGGAGGTGGTGCAGGAATTGGCTCGATACGGAACCGAGAGTTACGAGCAGGAGGCGGTGCGTGTTCGGTTGGCGGTCTTGAAACTGGCGGGTGCAGATCAAGCCCGACTGCATTCTCTCGTAGATGCTGCCAAGAGTGACTTTAGGGACGTTTTGGCTTGGGCAGAGTATCCGGCACAGATGAAGTCAGATTCGTGGCTATTGGCGCCGGCAGAGAACAAGCTATTGGTTCAACAGGATCGTGATCAGTATGAGGATTGGTTGCGGGAGTAGCCGTGTGAGGGGAAACTCTCACGCACAGTTCTGCGGGGGCCTAAGCTGGTAACCGCGCGGGCCTACCCGGTGCGGCGAGCCACGCCGACCGGTTTGAACAGGGGCCAAGGGAGGGAACGGAGCCGGACTCGATCCTCTGGTTCCTCGGTTACCTCAGTTTGAATTCCGAGGCTGGAGCGGTTCCGACGCCACAACGCGCTCACTTTTGTATCGTGTTCCGTATTGTGTCGGTTTGCTCCCAGCCGCACGGCCTCCGCGAAACCCGATCCCAAGTCGGGCGGATCTTGCAGAACCTGGCGTGTGCCTAAGTCCCTCCCCGGTAGCGGAACAGTTCAAACGGAAGTGAGGCAACGGACCGTTGGCATAAGACCAGCTTTCTCGGAATGAAGAATATGAGTAAACGGCAGGGTGTGGGTCGTAGTGGTCTGCGATCGCGCCAAGGAACACGTACAGCGCATAACCGTTCTCTGTCCGCGCCCTAAGGCGCCGCTCACGTGTAACGCGAGCGATTTCAGACGATTACACGGATTCCGAAAAGCGAATGCTTAACATTATGTACACTGAAAGCGGATGTGCTGCCGAACCACTTAAACCTTAAAGCAGCCGAGCCAGTATGAATTTCGATGCAAGTCTGCGACTCCGACTGCTCCTGCTCGTTGCAGTCGCCGCGACGTTTCTTGTTGGCGGCTGTGCCACACAGACGACCAGAAGGGCGATGCATCCAAAGTTTTACCCGAAAGGCGAATACTCCATCGGCAATCTCAGTAACACAGTTGTGGTGCTCAAGGTTGTGGACAATCGCACGCGCAAGGTCGCTGAGGTATTCAGAGACGCACAAGGAAATGAGCACGAAAATTTGGAGGGTGAGGAGCGAAGCCCGCTGGGCGCAGGCAATTCTTCCCGTCAAATAGTCCAGGACGCCGTCAAGGCGGCGCTTCAACAAGCGGGCGGGCAGGTCGCGGGGGATTCTGCATTGGAAATGCAAGTAGCGATTAAGGAGTTCAAATTGAGAGGCGGCATCAGTCGGCTGCGTGACTTGAACAAGGAGGTCAGCTCGTGGGTCAAGGCGGTCATCCCACTTGTCGGTATCGCGGAAGCGGCCAAAGGCCGTTACGAGATTGAAATGCTTCCGGCAAAGGCAGACGTGGCTTTCGACGTTTCCATTTCGCAGGGGCAGAAGAGCCTGCTGCATCGCGAGTTTGCAGGTAACTCCACAAAAAACATTCCGAATTTTTTTGCAGGCCATGACCCTTATCTCACTGCCGTTTTTCAGCGATCCGAAGAAGCATTCAGTGAAGCACTCACGGCAGCCATTCTTCAAATCTTCGGCAACAACGAGGTCAACTACGCCATGCGCACGGGCGAAGCGCCAAGTTCATCCACTGCGATCGCGACTGCGCCGAAAAACGAATCGGAATTGTCGCCTCAACCGAGACCCGATGAGCCAAGCCCATTGATTTGGCGTCCATCCAAATTTCGGCAGGTTTGGGTATTGGCGATTGGGATTGAAAACTATCGAGAAAAGGAACTTGTCCCGGCGTTGCCATTCGCGGGCGAAGATGCGCAGCGGTTCGGAAATTGGTTTCTTCAGCCTGGGACAGGCGTGAGCCGAGAGAATGTTCACGTGCTGCTGAACGAGAGCGTCACCGCAAAGAGCGTGCTTGAGGAAATTGACTGGCTGCGGAAACAGGCGTTGCCAGAGGATGCCGTGTTCGTCTATTTTGCTGGCCACGGCGCGCCAGAACTGTCGTCCGACGGCAAAAGCGTTGAGGCAAAATACCTTCTGCTTCACGACACGAACCCGAAACAATTCTTCGCAACTGGGCTTGCGATTGACGACCTGACTCGAAAACTTGATGCCGTCAAAGCCAAAGCCCAAGTGGTCGTTTTGGAAGCGTGTTACGCCGGAAGTGTAGGGCAGGAAATTATGAAGCGAACGCCTCCGGCCGATTTGGAGATTCGACCGAAACTGATTCAACAATTGGGAGAACGGAGTGGGCGCACGATTCTTTCAGCATCGTCAGGCCGGCAGATTGCAATTGGAGCCGACGACCTGAAAGGCGGATTGTTCACGCACTACCTTTTGCGAAGTTGGGGCGACGGTACAAGGCCGTTGCTTTCCGAAGGTTTTGAGGAAGCACGCGAACAGGTGCGGCGGTCAGCGAACCGCTTGGGGTCGACCCAGGAGCCTGCGAAGTCTGGAGACCGAAATCTTGACATTCTTTTCCGATGAATGCGCCAAGACTACCAACACTCGTTTTCCTGGCTGTTGCCGTAACAGGATGCAGGGGAACAATTCAGGTCACATCTAATCCGCCTGGTGCGACCGTTTATCGAACCGCTGGGGCCGGGCCACTCACGGGTCAATGGCATCCTTCAAAGTTCGACAAGTTCATGTTGGGCGATGCTATCGGTCCCCAAGGGCAGACTCCTGTTTCGATTACCCGAGTCTTCACTGCCGAAATGGTCAAAGTGGTCTGGCCTGACGGAGTGGAAAGCGAGGTCAAGACAACTCCGCTCTCCAGCGCGTTAGCGTTGAGCACCCCAAGCGTCGCGTTTCATTTTGAGCGACCAACAGCCAAGGTAGTTGATTTGGAATCCCCGCGCGTGGAAGCCAAGACGGGAGTGTTGGCTGAACCTCCAGCTCGTAGAAGCGAACCGATTCTTTGGCAAGCCGGAGACCGACGACAGGTATGGCTGCTGGCAGTTGGCGTTGGACAATACAGAGATGAGAGAGTGCCGATGTTGCCGTTTGCAGCGGGCGACACAGAGCAGGTTTGCCGCTGGTTTTCAGGTCTTGCTTCGCAACGCGTTAGTCAGGAGAACATTCGTGTTTTGGTGAACGAGCAGGCCACGCGGCAAAACCTGCTGGAACAAATTGATTGACTGCGGAAGCAGGCGCTGCCGGAAGATGCGGTGTTTGTCTATTTCGCCGGGCATGGAGCGCCGGAGTTGGCTCCCGACGGCAAAAGCGTGGACGCCAAATACCTGTTGCTCTATGACACCGACCCCAACCAACTCTTTGCCACCGGCTTCTCGCTCGATGACTTGACGCGGAAACTGGAAGCCGTCAAAGCAAAGGCCCAGGTCGTGATTCTGGAGGCGTGCTACAGCGGACCCATGGGGCAGGAAATTCTGAAAAAGACGCCCACTGCCGACTTGGAAATTCGACCGCGCTTGATTCAAGAAATGGGCGAACGCAGCGGGCGCGTGATTCTGTCCGCCTCGTCCGGGCGACAGGTCGCCATCGGCGTGGACGAAATCAAGGGAGGTTTGTTCACCCATTACTTGCTCAACGCATGGGGCGACGGCAGCCGACGCTTACTGTCCGACTGTTTCGACGATGCACGCGAACAGGTGCGCCGTGCGGCAAACCGACTCGGCTCAACCCAAGAGCCAGCGAAGTTTGGAGACCGAAATCTTGACATTCTTTTCCGATAAATGTGCAAACAAAATTTCCTGCGAGCGCTAACGCTCGCGCTACTCACTATATCGTTCTCCGTTTTTGGGGCAGACAAGACCGAAGACCGGGTCATCGCGGAACTGGCATCCCCCAGTGAAACTAAAGTTATTGATGCGCTGATGACGTTGGAGAAGAAGTATCCGACCAGCACGCAGGCATTTCCCACCATCAAAAAGCTGTTGAAGGATCCGCGGCAGAAAGTCCGGAGAAAAGCGGCCCGGGTGCTGGGCGTCCTCCACGCCGAGGTGGATCAAGAGAACATCAAGGACATCTGTGCGTTGTTAAAGGGTTCCGAGCCCAGAGAAGTGATGGATGGCTTGATAGCGCTGCGCGGTCTCAAAGCCCAGGCGATCGTGCCGGAAATCCTGCCCTTTCTCAAGCACGCCAACTCGAATGTGATTCGCGACACCTGTCGAACCCTGGCGGTCCTGGGCAATAAAAATCTGATTCCTTCCATCCAACCTCTATTGAATCACTCGGACGAGAGCGTCAAGCAAGACGCTCGGGACGCCATCTCCAAACTCGCCGCCGTTTCTTTGAAAGAGCAACCTCCGAAACCTGAGACTGTTTCTGCTCGAGAGCGGAAATCCGTGATAGGCGCGGCCGCAACCGAGCGGTTATCCGAGAGGCCCACAAAGCCGGAACAGCTTCTCTGGCAGCCCGAAGGGCGTCGGCAGGCCTGGGCTTTGATCGTTGGGATTGGGCAGTACAAAAGCGACTTGGTGCCGCCACTGCCGTTTGCGAAAGCGGATGGGGGGCGCATACGGGAGTGGTTCCAGAAGCTCGAAGGCAGGAATCTGTCCCGTGACAACGTTCACGTCCTGTTCGACGAGCAAGCGACTCGAGAAAACTTCTTGCAGCAAGTTGATTGGCTGCGGAGACAAGCCATGCCGGAGGATGCTGTCTTCATCTACTTCGCGTCCCACGGCGCTCCGGAACTCGCTCCCGACGGCAAGAGCGTGGACGCCAAATACCTGTTGCTCTATGACACCGACCCCAACCAACTCTTTGCCACCGGCTTCTCGCTCGATGACTTGACGCGGAAACTTGAAGCCGTCAAAGCAAAGGCCCAGGTCGTGATTCTGGAGGCGTGCTACACTGGACCAATGGGGCAGGAAATTCTGAAAAAGACGCCCACTGCCGACTTGGAAATTCGACCCCGCTTGATTCAAGACATGGGCGAACGCGGAGGGCGCGTGATTCTGTCCGCCTCGTCCGGGCGACAGGTCGCCATCGGCTCGGATGAAATCAAAGGCGGTTTGTTCACCCATTACTTGCTCAACGCATGGGGCGATGGCAGCCGCCGCTTGCTCACCGATTGTTTCGAGGATGCCAGAGAGCAAGTGCGGCGAGCCGCAAACCGACTCGGCTCGGCCCAAGACCCAGCGAGATTCGGCGACCAGAATTTGGATGTGATTTTGAAGATGAAGTGAGCGTCGCTTTGCTGTGCCGGTGAGGAAGATGACGACTTCGCCCTCAGGTGGGCCCACGCGTTCAGCCTGAAATAACATCGCGGAAAAAGATATGAGCAAAATGTGGGAACGAAGTCTCCTGGGAGCGCTCCTGTTCGCGCTACTCACCACGTCGGTTTCCGTTTTTGGGGCCGGCAAGACAGAAGACCAGGTCATCGCCGAACTGGCTTCCCCCGATGAAACCAAAGTTGCGGACGCGCTGATGAAGTTGAGGAGGTATCCGACCAGCACGAAAGCATTTCCCACCGTCAAAAAGCTGCTAAAGGATCCGCGGCAGAGAGTCCGGAGAAACGCGGCCCGGGTGCTGGGCATCCTCCACGCCGATGTGGATCAACAGAACATCAAGGACATCTGCGCGCTTCTCAAGGCATCGGACCTGGATGAGGTGATGGATGGGTTGAAGGCGCTCCGTGGATTAAAGGCGCCCGAGGCCGTGCCGGCGATCTTGCCCGCGCTCAGGCACCGCTCAGCCGAGATCGTTCGCGAAGCCTGTCGAACCTTGGCGGTCCTGGGCAATAAAGCTGTCATTCCTTCCATCGAACCTCTGTTGAATCACCCGGACGGGGGCGTCAAGGAAGAGGCTCAGGACACAATCTACAAACTCGCAGTTTCTTTGGAAGAGCAACCTCCCAGACCTGAGACCGTTTCTGATGGACAGCGCAAATCCGTGATCGCCCAGGCGCCCGAGCGGGTTCCCGAGAGGCCTACAAAGTTAGAACAGCTCTCATGGCAGCCCGAAAACCAGGTCATCGCCGACCTGGCATCCCCCAACGAAACCAAAGTTGCGGATGCGCTGATAAAGTTGAAGCGGAAGTATCCGACCAGCACGAAGGCATTTCCCACCGTCAAAAGGCTGTTGAAGGATCCGCGGCAGAGAGTCCGGAGAACAGCGGCCTGGGTGCTGGGCAGTCTCCACGCCGAGGTGGATCAAGAGAACATCAAGGACATCTGTGCGTTGCTAAAGGCATCGGATCTGGGCGAGGTGGAGGATGGGTTGAAGGCGCTCCGTGGATTAAAGGCGCCTGAGGCCGTGCCGGCGATCTTGCCCGCGCTCAGGCACCGCTCAGTCGATATCGTTCGCGAAGCCTGTCGAACCTTGGCGGTCCTGGGCAATAAAGATCTGATTCCTTCCATCGAACCTCTGTTGAATCACCCGGACGGGGGCGTCAAGGAAGAGGCTCAGGACACAATCTACAAACTCGCAGTTTCATTGGAAGAGCAACCTCCCAAACCTGAGACGGTTTCTGATCGACAGCGCAAATCAGTGATCGCCCAGGCGCCCGAGCGGGTTCCCGAGCGGCCCACAAAGTCAGAACCGCTCTTATGGCAGCCGGAAGGGCGTCGGCAGACGTGGGCTTTAGTCGTCGGGATTGGGCAGTACAAAAGCGATTTGGTGCCGCCGCTGCCGTTTGCGAAAGCGGATGCGGGGCGCATACGGGAGTGGTTCCAGAAGCTCGAAGGCAGGAATCTGTCCCGTGAGAACGTTCGCGTTCTTCTCGACGAACAAGCCACCCGGGACAATTTTGTGGCCCAAATCGATTGGCTGCGCCGCCAGGCACTTCCCGAAGATGCGATCTTCATCTATTTCGCTGGCCATGGCGCCCCGGAGTTGGCCGGTGACGGCAAGAGCGTGGATGCCAAATACCTTGTTTTTCACGATACAAACCCAACCCAACTGTTCGTGACCGGTTTGGCGATCGATGATCTGACCCGAAAACTCGAAGCCGTGAAAGCGAAGGTGCAAGTCGTCGTTCTTGAATCTTGCTACACGGGCCCCGTGGGGCAGGAAATTCTGAAAAAGACGCCCACTGCCGACTTGGAAATTCGACCCCGATTGATTCAAGAAATGGGCGAGCGCGGAGGGCGGGTGATTCTGTCCGCCTCGTCCGGGCGACAGGTCGCCATCGGTTCGGATGAAATCAAGGGTGGTTTGTTCACCCATTATTTGCTAAACGCATGGGGCGACGGCAGCCGCCGCTTACTGTCCGACTGCTTTGACGATGCACGGGAACAGGTGCGCCGTGCGGCAAACCGACTGGGCTCAACCCAAGAGCCGGCGAAATTCGGTGACGAGAATTTAGATGTGGTCCTGAAACCCAAGTGAACCGGCACAGAATGAACACCATGAAACCGCACAATCGATCATTTATTGTTTCCGCCTTAATGGCGCTTTTGTTTGTGGGCTGCGCGCACGAAAGAGTGCTCAGAGACACGAGCACACCGGCTCCGAACGAACATCGGCCCGCCTGGACTCTGACCTCGCCGCCCGCCACTAACGGCAAGCTCTATTTCACGGGCCGTTCGCTGGCGGTCAATGTCCTCGACGAGAAGCACGGCATTGACGAGGCAATGAACGACGCCATTTACCAGATCGCGCGAGCGGCGGGCGCGGACGTCAAAGGCCGGATGAGCATCGTGGACAAACGGAGCGGGGAAGCGATTCGAGGCAAAGAGCGGACGGAGCAGCCTTCGGAGAGCCGCGTTGACGTGGACGTAAACGGCACGGTCATCGGGATTCGTCAAGAGGAGACGTTCTGGGAGCGGTATTCGGTGCGTGAGAAGACGTTCGACGAGAAGGTCCGGCGCTACAAATACTACGTGCTCGTCTCCGTTCCCGAGGAGGAGATGAAACGGCTGGAAAATGAAGTAAAAAAAAAGCTTCAGCGAAACTAGATAATCTGCTGGCGGACGCACAGTCCGCTGTTTCTTCCGGCCGTCTTGAGAAAGCGCGCGAGGTGTTGCGGTCGGCCGTCAGCCTCCATCCCAACGCGACGGAAGCGTGGACTGCGTTCGCCGACGTTCAGGAGAAACTGGGGGATTGGGATGGGGCCTACAGCGCTTGGAATTCCCTCCGCAAACTTGCCCGCGACTCCAAAGCGCGCGACTTTGCCGAAGCCTCGCTCCGCCGAGTCAATGACGAACGTGTCATCGCGAAGTTGAATCAGGCGGAGGCAGCGGCGGCAGCCGGCGACTACGCCACCGCGCTCAACCTCCTGCTCGACTCAGCCAGCTTGAAACCTTCGGACCGGACTTTTGACCGGGCGCGAAGCCGCTATTTTCAATTGCTCGGCGCCTGGTTTGGCCAGGAAGTCCGTGCGGGAATGAAAGCCAACGGGTGGAAGTCAGTGGCTGTCGCGAACTTTGGCGGCGGCTCGGAAATCGAAAGCTATTCCATCCGCGATCGAATCTGCTCGGCGCTCGCGACCGATGGGAAATCGAAGCCGGAGGTTGTCTTCCTTTCCGACCCAGGAATCGATCTATGACGCGCGGCGTCGGCAAACGCAGCCGGTTCTCACGGTGCAGCCCATCAGTGCCATTCCCGGTTTTCCCAGCAACGCAGACGGGTGGGCCAGGCTGCCCAGCAAGTCGTCAACCAGCCGCGGCTTACGCGTGGAAGTCTGGACGGAAAAGGCCCGCTACGGAATCGGGAGCGAAGTTACCTTTTACCTCCGCAGCAATCGCGACTGCTACGTCATGCTCTTGGATTTGCAAAGCAGCGGTGGCCTCTACGTTTTGTTCCCCAATTCGTATCAACAGGAAAACTTCGTTCGTGGCGGGAGAATCTACACCATTCCAAACCCGCAGGCGCCCTTTTCGATCAACGCCAGCGGGCCATCTGGCGTTGAAGGCGTAAAGGCGATTGCCGCGACGAAGCCTCTGTCGTTGGCGAACCTGGCGGCTGCTCGTACCTTCGTTGTAGCTCGAACCGCTGCTTTGCAGGAAGAGCTTTGCGGCGGGATTCTTTCGACCGTCAAAGCGCTTTCGGAGGACGAGTGGGACGTTGCCGAATGGACGTTCGAGATCGCAAGGTAAGGGTTAATCTCTGGCCTATTGCTGGCTTACCAGGGGCAGCAGCTCGGAGACGTTTACCTGGCGTGACTTCTCCGTGATGTCCCCGGAATAGCGGCCTTCCACTGACCGGGCATCTTGCAGCATCGAGGAAAACGTTTCCTTCAATTGCGTGGCGTCGAGAGTGCGTCCGCTGGCGTAGTATCTTTTTGCCACCTGGCCCAGGGCATACGTCGTGGCGAAGCCCAATGCGGAGCCCGCCGCTTGTCCCGCCAACCCGCCCAAGAACCCGCCCGCCAGCCCGCGGGCAAAGCCGCCAATCAGTCTGCGAGTGAACCTCTCAAACACCTGGGAGGTCAGACCGATACCCACCGTGGCAAGAAAGTCCTTGATGTGTCCGCGATCCAGTTCATAGCCGTAGCGGCTGCCGATGCGGTACACCATGCGCATTTGCAACGGCACGATGGCCATCGTGGCCAGGGTGTGGGGCATGATTTCCAGGGCTCCATTTAAGATGGCGGCATTCAAGATCAGCCGGTCCAATTCCACTTCCCGGCTCGCGTCACGGATAGGCGGCAACGGTCTGTCTATTGGCTGCGCGGCCATGGCTTCTGCCGTCTGCTGGTGAGCGTCCGTGGACGAAGTGTCCAGGTGCAGCGCCGCGCGCAAGTCAGATAGGAATTTCTTCTCGGCTTCGTTCAGAACTCCGTCCGCGTTGCAGACACAAACCGCCATCTCGTACGCCAGTGCCCTGGCTGGTGCGCTCCGGAGGTCGTTTGAGGCAGCCGCCTGGGAGAGTTTTCCTTCGAGCACATCCTGATAAGCCGTCGCCACATCCATCTGCCCCTCGGAAAAGCCATTCACGATCTGTTGAATCCGGGCGCGTTCCCCTTCGTCTTGCGTCCCATCCGCAAACGCCGCCAAGACGCAAATGCAAGTGATCGCACGGTGCTCCTGCGGCCCGATAGAAAGAGGTTCCACTGACATACCAGAATGATGACCCGGTCGAAGCGGGAGTCCAATTGTAATCCATCGGCGATTTTGTAACACTCGCAACCGGTTCCGGAGCGTGTTTCGGCTTGGTGCATCTGCCCGATGTGTGGGCGGCCCTGGTGACCGTCGGGTCCGGAGTGATCTGGAGTGTCATCTATTACCCGCCCGCTTCCTTGACTCACTAAAATCCGTGGTGTCGCCCTAATGATGTCCCGAACGTTCCCGCTCGTTCGTCGTAAGGACAGTTGGTGTTCGGGGCCGCGGGTTCCCGGTCGCTGCCGAACATTTCAAAAATGTAATGAAACAATTCATCACCGTTGGTGTCTTGATGACGGTAGAGATTATGAGCGCAGAAACCTTGAGTATTCGATGGACCGATTACGACAGGAATCAAACCCTGCCGGTCCTTTTTGGCAGCCGGGATTCATTCGTTAGCATCGGCGTTGAACCGCAAGAGCGACACTGTCCTTCATGCGATTCGATCGTTTACAGCCGCCGCCACAGGTTTTGCGGCGTCTGCGGCCAGGCACTGCCAGCGGACTGCCGATTCACGGCCAGGGAGGCAGAGAGCGTGGAAATGCTTTTGAAAACAGAGCGACAGCGCCACAGGGCTTGGCTGAAGAAGACAACGGCGATGTAGCCAGCGAAGCGAAAGCCGCGCCTCTCGGATGTCCGGGGATCGGCCGGCATTGAGTTCCAGATTGGGACAGGGATGACCAACTTCTGGAAGCTGACCATTGACCAGGTCGCCCTGGAATTCTCCACGGGTCGTCTTGAACTTTTGCCGCGAGTTGGGCTGAATTCAATGAATCCCAATCCGCGATTTCCAGAGCGATACATGGACGCTACGCTCATGCCCAAAAAATGACGCCTGCTAAG
>WNGA01032442.1_pt1 | contig 11332 bp, 13 predicted proteins | sample 5400061 | NCBI WGS metagenome assembly WNGA01 (sample SAMN13153366, study PRJNA577476) | soil metagenome | isolation source: 100 cm soil or saprolite under grassland replicate 2 | place: USA:California | collected 2016-06-15
GGGCGACCTGCTCCACCTGCTCCCAGAACAGGTGGGAGAGCACCACCACCACCACCTGGGCGCCGGCAGCGCGCATCTGGGGCACCACCTCGCGCAGCGCCTTCACCGGGTCCAGCAGGGTCACGGCGGGCGCGACCTGGGCCGCCGCGGCGCCGTCGCCGAGCTGGAAGTCGCGCGACACCACCCCGGTGATGCCGACCCGGATCCCGGCGACCTGCTTGATCATGAAGCGCCGCGCGCCCTGGTCGTAGCCGAGGACTTCGGCCGGGCGCTTGCCGTCGCGCACGTTGGCGCTCACCCAAGCGAACCGGCTGTGCGAGACCAGCTCCAGAAGCCGGTCGGTCCGGCCCTGGGAGACGTAGTTGTACGCTTCGTAGCCGAAGGTGTCGGCGTCCATCCTGGCGGCGGTGAACGCCTCCAGGACGTGGCGGCCCTCGGTCTGGACGGTGCCGCCGCCGTACACCGCAGGCAGCTCCAGCTCGTCGCCGAGGTCGTCGCCGTTGCCCAGGAACAGGCTGGCCCCGGGCGCGAGGCGCCGCCGCTGCTGGTCCATGACCCCGACGTAGTTGGCGAAGGTCCGCCCGTCGGCCGGCTGGCCCGGGTAGTCCTGGCCCAGTAGGGAGCTGTGCATGTGGGTCTCGTGGAACAGGGTCACGACCACCTCGCCGCGGCCGGCGCGCGCCGACGGCGCCAGCGCCGGGGCGAGCGGCGTGGCGGCGGCGGTCGTGGGCGCGGCAGCGCCCTGCGGAGGTGGGGGCTGGCTTGGTGGGGACGGCCGCGTGCAGGCGGTCAGCACAGCGGCCATCCCGATGGTGATGAGGAGCCGGGCTCCTCGCGTCGTTCGCATCGTGCGCCTCCACAACCTCGGCCCCGATCTGGCTGCGCGCGCTGCCCCCACTACACCGCCAGCGCCCGACCGGTTCCCGACGCAGATGGGCCGCCACGGGTCGCGATCGCGTAACCATCGCCGTGGTGGTTGCACGGCTTGCTGTCGCTACCCGGCTAGTTCCCCAGCGCACGCGCTGGCCTGCGACATCCGCAGTGGGCTACCAGCGGATCCGCGGCGAGCGGCTACGCCCGCGGCTGCAGACCTCGGCCAGCTCCATCTGGAGCGTGCTGTTCGCCTGCAGCCGGAAGGAGCCAGCCCGCTCAGGTCGTCGGCTCCTCCCGGAGCTCCTCAGCCAGCTCGCGGATCTTCACCGCTGGGTAGCGGCGGTGCCCACCGAGCGTCTTCATGAAGGGCAGCTTGCCCTCCTTGGCCCAGCGGGACACGGTCTTGGGTGACACATACAGGCGCCCGGACGGCTGTTCGTCCGGCCACGACAGAGGACGTGCGGCGGCGGCGATCCTGTCGGTCGCCTGCTGTGCAGGACCAGCAGGTCGAGTATCGAGACCGGCCCAAGCGCCCACCATAGCCCGGTTGGGTTGTTTCAGCGCACCTGCTACCTAGGTACCGCAGCAGCCAAGTTGAGGAACTGGTCGTGCTTTCAGAGGAGGTCGGCGTATGCTGCCCCGCGGCAAGCGGTCGTAGCCCGGTCGCTTGGTCGGCCTGCATCCGGGCCAGTGGGCCGACGGCCTCTCCTGAACGGCTCGACCGCGTCGCCCCAGGGACCGCCGATGCCGCAGCTCAGCGCCGAAGCCCGTGACCTCAACTGGCTCATCGGCAACTTCGCGAACCAGATCCCCTCGGTCGCCCACGCGATGGTCGTCTCGGCCGATGGGCTGCCGGTGGCGGTCTCCGACCGGCTGGACCGGCCGATGGCCGACCAGCTTGCCGCGATCGTCTCCGGCCTGGCCAGTCTTACCCAGGGTGCCGCCCGCGTGCTGGACTGCGGCCTGGTCAAGCAGACGGTGGTGGAGATGGACCGCGGCTTGCTGATCGTCATGTCGATCAGCGACGGCTCATGCCTGACTGTGCTCGCCGCGTCTCCCTGCGACGTGGGCGTGGTCGCCTACCAGATGGCCGTGCTCGTCACCCGCGTCGGCGAGGTCCTCACCCCCACGCTCCGGGCCGAGCTCCAGGCCGCCCTCCCAGCATGAGCGCCCAACATCCCACACCTGGAGGCAGGCCAGACATCGGCATCGCCGTCGGGCACGCCACCCCAGCGGGAGGCCGGCAACGGACCCACTGGCCATGCTGCACGCACTCGCCAGGCGAGCCATCGCCATGACCGGTGCCGACCAGGATCCAGGGCTGGACCGCCGACGGGTCCGCCCGTACGCGATGACCGGCGGACGCACCCGACCCACCCACGACGACCTGGAGCTGGAGGCGCTGGTCTCCACCACCTCGGTCGGGCAGCCGACGTCGAAGCTGACCGTCGAGCAGCGCGCCATCGCCGCCCTCTGCCACGACCTGCTGTCCATCGCCGAGGTCTCCGCGCAACTCCACCTTCCCCTCGGCGTCATCCGCGTCCTGGTCGACGACATGGCCGATGAGCACCTGGTCATCGTCTACCGGCCCGCCCACGCCCGCGATCGTCCCGACCGGGTCCTCCTGGAACGGGTCCTGTACGGCCTGCACACCATCTGACCGCCGCGTGCTGCAGCCCGGCCGCGACTCGGCGACGGGTCGAACGCGGCGGCCGCTGCCCGCACTCCAGGTCGGTCTGCCGCCCCGTGCGATACCGAAACGGCAGCCTCGTCAACCCCGCTCACTGTGTCGCTGGAGCGCAACCTGCAGGCACCGAGGGGCCGGCCCACCGCCTGTCCAAGACCAGATGCACAGCCACCCGGTGCGCGCGGAGCCGGTCGCGGATGCGGGCACCGTGGTGGAGGTCATGCGCGCCGATGCGGCCAAGTGCGCCCCTGGCAGGACTCGAACCTGCAACCTGCTGTTTAGACGATGTGAGCGCACCGTCCGGCGTGACCTGCCGGGGTACGGTGCTCGCAGGTCAGGTCGGGTGTCGAGTCTGGCCAGTCGCTTGCAGTTCGGTCTGGTTAGGGTCCGTGGAATGACCAAGAGAATGACCGGCCTAGTCCCTCCGTGCTGGCCAGACCGGCGAGGCTCTGCGATGCTGCGGCCATGACCAGCTTGCGCGTGGCGACCTGGAACATCGCCGGCAGCCGCCGGGAAGGAACCAGCGTGGTCGACCTGGCCGCTGTCCTGACGGGGCTCCGCGCGCTGGGCGCCGACCTGCTGGCCGTGCAGGAGGTCGACCGCCAGCTGGCCCGCAGCGACCGGGCCGACCAGCCCCAGGCGATCACCGAGACGTTCGGCCCCGACTGCGCCTGGTCGTATGCTCCGGCGCTGGTCGGTGACGACTTCCGGCCGCTGGACGGTCCCGACCCGGGCGGGCCAGCCTACGGCACCCTGCTGGTGTCGCGGCTGCCATTGGAGGGGGTCGAGCAGCTGCGCTTCCCGCCAGCTGGCGGCGGTGAGCAGCGCACCGCGGTCCTCGGCACCATCCGGGTCGGTGGGCGCTCGGTCACGGTGGCGGCCGCGCATCTGTCCAACAAGCAGGGCCACAACGTCCGCCAGTTGCGGGAGCTGCAGGGGGTGCTGGCGGGCCGGCCGGCGCCGCGGCTGGTGCTGGGCGATCTCAACCTGCCCTGGATGGCGGTGCGGGTGGCCTCCCGGCGGGGCTGGCCGGGGACGGGGCGCGGCGATACCATCCCGAACTCCCGCCCCAACCGGCAGCTTGACCACGTGCTGCGCAACGACCCGGCTGGGGTGCTGCGGCCCCGCGGCGTCAGGGTCGTCGCCGCCCCCGTGAGCGACCACCGCGCACTGGTGGTCGACTTCGACGTCGCGGCGCCTTGACCGACCGGCCCAACCGCCAGATCCGTAGCCTGGTGCTCAGTGTCGATCTGGTCGGCTCCAGACGGATCTGGCCTGCCCAGGTGGGATGGGTCGTCGATCCAGACGGATCCTGAAGGGTCCCGTTGGATCGTCTGGATGATCACCGGGATGATCAAGCCGTGCGACGCGGCGCCCTCGGTCACTCAGATCACGGCGACCACTGTGGAGCCGGCACCAGATATTCCATCTGGCGACGTCTGCCGCGGTCGATGCCAAGCGTGGTTGTGGGAATCCCTATCATGCTCACCGCGATGAAGGACCAGGAGCGTCCGGGTCGATCCCTTGAGATGGGGACGGCCCGGGTCGAGGCGTTCAGCGACGGCGTCATGGCGGTGATCATCACGATCATGGCGTTCGAGTTGCGGGCGCCGCAGGGCGCAACCCTGGGCGCCGTCCGCGAGCAGCTGCCGGGCCTGCTGGTGTACATGCTCAGCTTCGTGATGCTGGGGATCTACTGGAACAACCACCATCACCTGCTGCGGGCCGCCGACCGGATCAGCGGCGCGGCGATGTGGGCAAACCTGTTGCTGTTGTTCTGGCTGTCGCTGATCCCAGTGCTGACCGAGTGGCTGCGGGATGAGTACCGCCACGCGCTTCCTGCCGCCGCCTACGGCGCGGCGGCGCTGGCGGCTGGGATCGCCTACGCGATTCTGGTACGAGCGCTGATTCGGGCGAATGGTCGTGGGTCGGCGCTGGCGCAGGCCATCGGGTCCGACGTCAAGGGGTACGGGTCGCTGGTGCTGTACGCCGCAGGGGTCGGGCTTGCCTTCGTGAGCCCGTGGATCTCGTACGCGCTCTACGCGGCCGTGGCGCTGCTGTGGTTCGTCCCCGATCGCCGGTTCACCCGCTCGTAGCTGCCGCGCCGGTCCCTGCCGACTGCCAGCCACCTCGTGCGCTCAGCCCGGATCCAGGCTAAATCGAACGTCGACCTCATCCTTATCGGGGATCGACAGCCGAGCGCCATGCTAGCCAGCATTTTCCTAGGCCATACGGCTCCGTAAATGCCGCAGGGATGGGGTGAACTGCGGTCCTGCTTCTGCGCTAGCTCATGACCCCCGAGCCATCGCTCCCATAGTACGGTCAAGCACGAAGTTGTATCCGTGACAGCGATGGATAGCATCCGCCACGATAGATGGTGAAGGTCTTGGGTACTTGGACATTTTAGACAAAATGGTCCCTCCGGAGCTTGTGTACCACTACACCGACGCCGCCGGCCTGCTCGGGATCATCTCGAGCGGCAAGCTCTGGGCGACCGACATCGAGTTCTTGAACGACGCGCAGGAGCTCACCTACGCGCGGGCGACTGTCCTGGACGAGTTGCGTGCGCGAGCCGACGAGATAGCCCCGCCGGATACCGGCAGTGAGGATGGCCTGCGAGCGGACGTGCTCAGGAGCATCGCCGGAGAGTTGGAGTATCCACCCCAAGGAGAGCCGTCGAGTACCTACCACATCTACGCTACGTGCTTCTGTGAGGACGGCGACCTGCTGAGTCAGTGGCGGGCCTACGGAGGCGACGGTGGCTATGCGATCGGCTTCCGCGCGTTGTCACTGCTCGGCCTGTCTGCTTCCTTCGACTCGGTTCACTTCGAGAAGGTGACCTACGGGCTTGACGGCGCACGTCCCTACCTCGACGCCATGCTTGAGGCCGCGGCGCAGAATGCGGCTGGTTTTCCCGGAGCGACAGGGAACGTCCGGTTCATGACGCTGGTGCTGCCCACGGTGGCGGCGATCAAGCACCCGACGTTTGCCGAGGAGCATGAGTGGCGGTTGCTCTCGACGGGTTGGGACGCACCGGAGATGGCATTGCGCTTCCGGCCAGGGTCGGTCGGCTTGGTGCCATTCATTGAGGTCAGCCTTCCCGACAACGCTGTGGCTCAGGTGATCGTCGGGCCCGGCCGGTACCCTGAGGTTCGGAAAAGCGGCGTCCGTCAACTCCTTGAGCATGATCATCCTCCCGACCGCCAATGTGCCGTGTCCCGGGCCCGTCGCCACTCCAGGTAGTCGCGGACTACTAGCGCCTGAACGCTGTGCTAACCGCAGGTCGCCCAGGTGACGGGCGAGCGTCAGGGTCGCAATATCCTGGAGTGGCGCATAGGCCGCTCCGTCGGCCGCTCCGCGCCTTGCGACTTCCTGGAGCGATGATCCACAGCACCAATTGGATCACGAGGCGGGGCCCGCCACACTGGTCGGCTGGATCAGCACGCTCCCGGTTCGCGGGCTTTGCTGACCCTGATCCTGCGGTTATTAACCATGAGCTCAATGTATCCCACGGGCTTACAGGTGACCTCGAAGCCGACCCGCCCGTCGCTGACCAGCTCGGGCTCAACTACATCGATGAACGGCGTAAAGCACGCTACGTTGAAGGCCCGCCGGGCGACGATGAGCGCCTCGTACTGCCAGTCCCCGTGATGGACTGGTTCCCGCGTGGCGTTCTCCATGCTCGTGGTCAGGATGACCTGCCACTTTCCTTCGCCCTGCGCACGCCAGCGGGCATCCTTCACCGTGAAGACCAGCCGGCCGGCTGGGTCTTCCCCTCGCCGCTCGGGTTGTCGGTGAGCGCAATCCGGGTCCAGCCCTGGCCCTCTGCCGGCGCGCAGGCACCAGGTCCAGTCTGCTGGCCGTTGCCCGATCCGTCGCCGCTGCCCGGTCCCCACCACCACGCCGCCGCACCGAACACGACCAGCGCCACCGCCACCGCACCGACGACCACCCAGCGGCGGTTCTGGCTGGCCGGCACCGCTGGCTCGCCGCGCAGTGACTGCACCAACCCGTCGACGTCCTGGTGCCAGGTTTCGTCGTGCAGGACGACGGCCTGCCGCTGGACCAGCCCCGGAGCTCATCGGGCAGATCGGTGGCTGCGGGCAAGGCGACGCCGCCGACCAGGACCGGGACCACGCGGACGTTGCGGTTCAGCGCCCTGGCTAGTTCCAGGCGGACATAGTCGTCGGCTTCTGACAGGCGAGGGGCGCCCTGTGGGGTTTCCGCGGTCAGCCAGCCGGGGGCCACACCTACTCGTAGCACGGCGGGGCCGACGTCCGACACCTCGGCTAGCCCCTTCTATGGAGCCCCCGGCGGCCTCGAACCGTCGACCTCCCCGTTACGAGCGGGACACTCTACCGACTGAGCTAGAGGAGCTAGACTCCCGCCCATGGAGCCGCTGTTGGGTCCATTCCTGTGGCTGGTTGATTTGGTCCGTGGCCGTCAACGGGTCCAGGTCCTGGTCCACCGGGAGGTCAACGGGCAGCCGGTGGTCGACATGGCGACCGGGACCCCGGTAGTGTGCATGAAGGTCACCAACCTGTCGAATACCCATGACATTCAGATCACTCACATTTGGTACGAGGGTACTCCATCGGTCCCCCTGTTCCACCCGCAGCGAGGCTGGCGACGGCTGCCACCGGCCGGCGAGTGTGAGCTGTGCATCCCCGTCGACCAGCTCGCCCACATTCCCCAGGTGGAGGTCGCCGGCCGGGTCAGGCTGACTCGGGGTCGCCGCCGCATCGTCCGGTCCAAACCCAACCGGGATGTGCCCCCGATCGGGCGGACCGCCCCGCCCTGCTGGGAGTAGTGGGCGTTAACGTGGCTGCGATGAAGCTGGAGATGATGACTGCGGAGGATGTCGAACTCCGGGTGCGGCAGCAGACCGATCCTCAGATGATGGCCGAGCTGGGCGGTCCCCGGCCGAGGGAGGCCATCGAGCGGGCGCATGCGAGGTCGCTGGCGTTGGCCGCCGAGGGAAGGTGCTGGCCGCTGAAGGTCGTCCTGGACGGTGCAGCCTCCCCCGCTGGCGTGGTTGACGTTTTTGAGTCGTCTCATGAGGATGAGACGTTCTATGAGATCGGGTGGATGATCCTGCCCGAGTTCCAGGGCCGGGGGATTGCCAGCCAGGCAGTGCGGGAGGTCTTGGAGAAGGCGCGGGCGGAGCGGAAGTTCGGGCAGATCCACGCCTTTCCGGCGGTCACGAACGGTGCTTCCAACAGGATCTGCGAGAAGAACGGCTTCACGAACCTGGGAGAGCGCGAGTTCGAGTTCTCCGGGCGGACCCTTCGCTGCAACCACTGGCGGATCGACCTGTTCTGAAACCTGGTGCCGGTTGCGAAGACTCGGCATGCCATCAGCCAACGCCGAGCCGTACGGCCTCAGGCTGCCGGCAACACATTCAGTGGCAACCAGGGCTGGCTGAGACTGCCGCCGCAGGCGGCGCGGACCGAAGGTCCGCCGAAGATGCGATGTGCAGGGACCTCCTCCGGCTCAGGCACGGATGATCGTGCTGGAGCCACATGGGCGGAGCTCGAAGGAGGTCCCTGTGAGCATCGTAGGAGGGTTTGACGTGCACCGGCGGCAGATCACCTTCGACTGGGTCGACCGGGCGACCGGGCAAGCCCAGCGGGGTCAGATCACCCCGGCGACCGCCGAGGTGCTGGGCCGGTGGCTGGCGCAACTGCCGTGTCATGACGGGGCGTTCGCGGTGGAGGCGTGTACGGGCTGGCGGTTCGTGGTCCAGGAGTTGCAGGCCGCCGGGTGGCATGCCTACCTGGCCGAGCCGGCCGAGACCGCGTCGTTGCGTGGCCCCAAGCGGCGGGCCAAGACCGACCGGGCCGACGCCCAGCTGCTGCGGGAGCTGCTGGAACAGCACCGCCTGCCCCAGGCCTGGATCCCACCGGCGCACCTGCTGGAGCTACGGGTGTTGGTGCGACTACGCAAGACGCTGGTGGATGAGCGCACCGCCTGGCAGCAGCGGCTGCACGCGGTGCTGTTCCACCACGGGCTGCCCTGCCCGGACCACGCCCTGCTGACGCGGGCGACCCGCGGCTGGCTGGAGCAGGTCACGCTGCCTCAGGCCAGCCGCCTGCAGGTGGCGACCGCGCTGCGGCAGATCGACCAGCTCGACCTGGAACTGGACCCGCTGGAGCGTTGGCTGCGACAGTTCGCCCGCCGCCAGCCCGGCTGCCGCGCGCTGATCGACCGCCACTACGGGATCGGGATGCTGATCGCGCCGACCATCCTGGCCGAGCTGGGCGATGCCCGCCGCTTTGCCAACGGCGACGCGGTCGTGCGCTACACCGGCCTGGACGTCACCGTCTACAGCTCCGACAGCAAGCGCAGCCCTGGGCACCTGTCACGGCAAGGCCCGCAGGTGCTGCGCTGGGCGTTGTTTGAGGCCGCTCAGTGCGCCGCCCGCCCCACCGCTCCCGACCACGACCTCTACACCCAGGTCAAGGCCCGGGTAGATGGCAACCGGGCCGCTCTGACGGTGGCCCGCAAGCTCGCCCGCCGGGTCCGCCACACCCTGATCGGGCTCGGCGACGCCGCGCTCGCCCCAGTCCCCGACCTGCCCTTGCCCGTGGCGGCCTGACCTGGACGACGAGGCATGCGTGCCCTACCCACAGCACAGCAGATGTGCCGCGGCCTACGCCCGCACCGCGCCTGCCGCCACGGCCCTGCCGCCGGCGGCCTCCAAAGACTGCGCGGCCGCGCACACCCGGTCCCCAATCCTGCATCTTGTCGCCGGACCTGCCCGGTGGCGGGTTCGAGCACCCAGATAAGGCTGGGCGCTGGCACGCACCCGCCCCCGTTGTCCCGCTCCCAGAATCCGAGAAGGTGAGCCCGGTGGGCTAACCATCCCTGCTTCTCGGTGAACGAGGCTGCCACGGCCCTCACCGGCGTCAAGCTCGTTCGTCCTCGCTGCGCTGCGGGCGCTCCAGCTTGACCTCGGCTCGGACCGTCACCCATCGCCACCACCGAGAAGCCGGGCCACTCCATCTGCAGACCTCACTGGCAATTGACCTGGGGTCCCCACACAGATAAGGCGCGGCCGCGCCGATCAATCAATCGCGCGAAGCGCACCACTCGGCGCGGCCGCTCCACTCCCCCGAGGGGGCCATTACCCCGCACGAGCGCTGGGCCTGCCCTTACTCCAGGTAGTCGCGGACTATGAGCGCGTGAGCGCTGTGCAAGCGGCAGGTGGCGCAGGTGACGGGCGAGCGTCAGGGCCGCAATATCCTGGACTCAGCATCGGCCGGGCCCATAGAGCCACCACGCTCCCAGCCTAGGCGGGGCCTAGCGCCATGGGCGCCGGAAGCGGGGCGAGAAGAGCACATAGGCGAACACCGTCACCAGGGCGAGCAGGGCGCCGAGCGCGAGCAGGCCGTAGCCGGCCCAGTAGATGGTCGGCGTGCCCGGGGCGGTGGGCTTCACCGCCCTGGGGGCGGTGACCAGCGGGGCGGCGCCGGCCGACGTGGTGGCGGTTGCGGTGCCCGGGGCGGCACCGTTGCCGCCGCTGGCGACGGTGATGGTGCCGACCATGCCCGCGGCGAAGTGCAAGGTGCAGAAGTACGGGTAGGTGCCCGCCTTCTTGAACGTGACCGTGCAGGAGGCGCCGTCCTTGCTCAGCTTCTCGGCCTGGCAGCCCGAGGTGTCGAACTTGCCGTCGTCGTTGGGTGGCGCGGAACCCGACCCGACCGGGTGCGGCGTGGGGCCGACGATCTTGAAGGTGACCGTGCCGCCCGGCGCGACGGTGACGGTTGCCGGCTGCCACTTGAGCTGGGTGGTGCCGTCGATCTGGGCGTGCTTGGCGGGCTTGGTCGACTGCGCCGCGGCCGGGCCGGAGGGGAGCAGCAGGATGGTGCCGAGCGCGGCGCTTGCCAGGCAGAGCACGGTGCGGCGACGCAGCGCCGCGGGTCGGGCCGGGCAGCGGTAGGCGAAGGCGGACATCGGGTGCTGGCGCTCCAGACCAGTGCATTCCAGAGGTTCACCATAGGATGACAGCCAGAGCCGTGGGAAGGACCCTGCCTGGTTTCCCTCCCGGGAGGAAGCCGCTTCGCGGGACGGCGTGAAGCCGGCACGGCCGGTGGGCCTGTCCCCGGTAGGCCATCCGCCTCTGGGTAGGCGGCGTGTTGTTGCCTAGCGTGGTGCCTAGCTTGCCTCCACCTACGAGAGGAGGCGTCGATGGACGCGCGCGGACGGTTGGCCATGAGGGGCGGGACGGTGCTTCTCATGGTGCTTGTTGCCGGCCTGGCCCTGGTGGCCTGTGGGGGCGAGGAGCCCACCGGGGCACCCACTACCCAGGCACCCACCACCACGGCACGCACCGCCGTGGCGGTGACCCTCCAGGAGTGGACCGTGCTCCCGGCCCCGGCGTCGGTTCCGGCCGGCCAGGTCACGTTCCAGGCGAAGAACACCGGACCCAAAGACCCCCATGAGCTGGTCGTCATCAAGACCGACCTGGACCCTGGAGCCCTGCCGACCACTCCGGAGGGCAAGGTCGATGAGGAAGGCGCGGGCGTCGAGCTCATCGGGGAGATCGAGGAGTTCAAGGTCGGGGAGACCCGCAGCAGCAGCTTCGATCTGACGGCGGGCAGCTACGCGCTCATCTGCAACATCGTGGAGAAGGAGGAAGGCAAGACCGAGGCCCACTACCAGCTCGGGATGCGCACGGCCTTCACCGTCCAGTAGCTCACCCGAGGCCAACCCCGGGCGTGGCCGTAGTGCTGCCGGCCTTGCGGTCGCCTAGACCGGGCTCCGATGCTG
>WNGA01017134.1_pt1 | contig 11329 bp, 9 predicted proteins | sample 5400061 | NCBI WGS metagenome assembly WNGA01 (sample SAMN13153366, study PRJNA577476) | soil metagenome | isolation source: 100 cm soil or saprolite under grassland replicate 2 | place: USA:California | collected 2016-06-15
CTCGGGCCGATGCAGTTCCTCCCGGCCACGTGGGAGGCCTACGGCGAGGGCGGAGACATCATGGATCCACGCGAGGCGATCCTGGCCGCGGCTCGCTACCTGAAGTCGCTCGGCGCCGAGGGGGACCTGCGCTCGGCGCTCTTCGCCTACAACCGCAGCGAGGCGTACGTGGACGCGATCCTGGCCTACTCGTCCGAGATGGAGGCAGACGAGTCCGCGTTCTACGTCTACTACTTCTGGCGCGTGTTCGTCGCGACGACGGGCGGCGACGTCTCGGTCGCCTGAGCACGCACGGGGCGCGCGAGCTCGTACAGGAGCCCGGCCCACGCGGCCACAGTGCCGGCGACGACCAGTGGCCATGCCCGCCGGTAGTGACGGCGCAGCACGCCGCCCCAGCGCCGGACGTCGCGGCTCGTACGCGAGATCCGGCGAGGAACGTACGTCCGGACGAATCGGCGATCTCGTTCCGGATCGTCGCGAAGGATCTTTCCGAAAGCCCGGCCCCTGGAATAGTGGTGGCGGACGAGCTTGACGGGACCGCGACAGCGGCTGTGGTGGGTGAGCGTGACGTCCGCCGCCCGGTAGCCCACGTGCCCTCGCTTGAACAGCTCGATGTTCACGACGGTGTCCTCGCCCGCGCGCAGGTCCTCCGGGAAGCCGCCGACGTCCCGCAGCGCCGTCCGCTCGTACGAGCAGTGCATCGGCGGCCCGTCGAGCACGGCGGAGGGCCGGCCCGGCAGTGACCCTGAGTGGTCGAGGAAGTACGAGGCCCAACCGGCGAGGGTCGGCGTGCCGTTGAGAACCGTGCCCGTGACCATCGTGTAACCGAGCCGGTGGGCTTGAACGCGGGCGGCCAGGCTGCCCGGCGGCAACGCGACGTGCGATCCCGGGAACGAGACGTAGTCGCCTTGCGCGACCCGGAGACCGGCGTTGCGCGCCTCGCCCGGGAGCGCCGGACGCTCGAGCTCGACCACCGTCACCGCCGGGAACTCGCGCCTGACGAGATCCGCCGCGCCACCCGTGCCGCTGGTTACGACGATCACTTCGAAGGGCTCCTCGCACTGCTGCTCGACTACCGATCGCACCGTCGGCAGGATGCGGGCCCCGTCGTCACGCGAGATGACGACGGCGGAGATCACGCTGCGGGCCGGCTGCCGTTCGAAGAGCCGTTCAGGACGACGGAGAGCCCGGTCGGGCGCCGCTCCCAGAGCTTCAAGTCGCCGGGCGGGTCGAGAAGGTTCGTGTAACTCGGTTGATAGCGGTTATGTGGATCGGCCTCGCGGTACTTCTCGAACCGCGCCAGCCGGTGGCTTTCGGTCAGGCTCGCGAGATGCTGGATGCGGACAGTCGTCTGCAACCAACGCTCCATCGGGATCGTGGGTGGGACCGGGACGAAGTGCAGGCGCTGCTCCGGCAGCGAGTGGTTGCCGTTGTGTGCAAAGAGGCGATACACCCAGAGCGCCCCACGGTCCCAGTTGTGCAGGCCGCCGATCATCCGGAAGACCCGCATGCCGTAGGCGTAGCCCGCGACGGCCTCGTGGTCGATGAACGTTCGCAGGGCGGCGGCGTCGTCCGGATCCAGTCGCTCATCCGCGTCGAGGAACAAGAGCCAGACCGGCTCGAGCTCGGCTGCCGCGTCGAGCAAGCGGTTCCGGTTGGCTGAGTCGTCCCATCCGCGATAGGTCGGCCGGCGAGCATTGCCGAGGAGCACCTCGACGATGGGCTCGCCCTCGAGGATCTCGCGCGTCTCGTCCGTGCTGCCGTCGTCGAGGGCGACGACCGCGTCCACGACAGGCGCGACCGACTCGAAGTAGCCGGGCAGGTTGTGCGCCGCGTTGCGCGCGGGGAGCAGGCCGACGACTCTCGGACGGCCGTTGGCCGTTGGGTCACGAGAGGGATCGGGGATCAAATGCTTACGCATCATCGGTCGGACGTCTCGGTCTTGATCCACCGCGGCGCCGCGCCGTAGAAGCGTCCCGCGGAGACTCATTCTCGCGAATGCAAGGCAACGGCGCAACGCCGCGCGTGCGGGCGGACGCCATCACTCGATCAGCTCGGAGACCGTCACGGTGCGGAAGCCGCGCTCGCGGAGCGCCGGAATCACGGACCTGAGCGACACCCCGGTCATCGGTGCATTCGGCGGCCCGTTCAGGTGCATGACGACGATCGAGCCGGGACGCGTCCGCTCGACGACGCCCTGCGCAATGCGAAGGGCATCGTGCTCGAACGCGTCGCCCGAGGGCACGTCCCACTGCACAGGCCGGTGGCCGAGTGCGAGGACGAGCTCCACGTCGGCATCCTCGTAGCAATCGCCCGGGAAGCGGAAATAGCGCGTGCGCACACCCGCGATCGAGCGGATAACCGACGCGGCCGCGCTCACCTCCTCCCGCTTCTGGATCGTCGACCCGGCAACGGGAAGCCCGAAGCAGGGCTTCGTGAAACCGGCATGCGAGAACGAGTGGTTCCCGATCTCGAAGAGCGGATCGCGGGCGAGCGATCGGAGGACGGCGGGGTACGCCTCGGCCCACAGCCCGCTGACGAAGACCGTCGCCGGCGTCTTGGTCCTTCTGAGCTTTCTGAGCTCCCGAACGACCGCGGGGTCGTAGGCGCGGAGCCCGTTGGAGCGCATGTACGGGGTCATGTCGGCGTCGAAGGTGAGCGCGACCTGCCTGCGACGACGAGAGCCGTGAAGGATCAAACCGGAGGGCGGCACCGTCGGCCGTTCGCGTCGATTCCGTCGAGCTCTTTACACTGCCGTACCCGGTACGTACCAGGTACGTGCCCGTCCCGCGCGAGGTCGAGAGCCTCGTCGGTCGAATCGGCCCAGTGTGCGAGCTCGTTGCCCTCCGTCCACGTCTCGTAGAAGTGCCGTAGCTTCCCGTGGCGGGAGTCGAGCAAGACATGAGGAATCCCGAGCAGCAGGCTGAGGATGTGCCCGTGCAGACGGTCGGTGACGACGACGTGTCCCCGGCTGACTGTTCGTAGACCCCGGGCGAGGCGCGCTCGCGCGAGCCAATCGTTCACCGCGGCGAGCGGCCGGTAGCCGGCCCTGCGCCGCGCAACCTCGGGAGACAACGCTTCCTGAAGCCAGCGCGCGGCCGACATCGAGAGCGGAGGCTTCGGCCCACCGCGGACCTCGTCGTCCGGCCAGTCCATCTTCTCGGCGTCAGAGTGGATCGCGGACTCGCGATCGCTCCGCAGGAGCCACAGGATCTCTCTGTCGGCGGGCAACGGTCGCTCCAATGGGCCGAGGGCGAACGCCATGTCCGGACAGAGCACGACCGCTGCACCCAGCTCTACCTCCCGACTGCGCTCGTCGCGTACGAGGATCGTGACGTTCGGATGGCGCTCGAAGACCGCGCGCGCCCGCTCCAGGTTCGATCGCTCGGTGAAGTGGATCGTCTGCGGCAGCTGGACGATCTTCCGGTCCGGAAACGCGGAGACGACCTCTTCCCGGAACCACTGATGAGCCGGCCAGAGGTCGCCGAAGTTGCCCCCGCCGCTGAGCAGGATCGTGCCGTCGCCGATGCGCGCCGCCAGCTGCTCGCGCGAGTACGCGACCTGGTCCGAGCGGTACACGATCTCGACGCCGGCTCGGCGAAGGTAGGCAAGCTCGCCGAGCCAGATCGCGTTGTCCCCGACGTTCGCGTAGTTCGGGAAGTCGAGGAGCGCGCAGCGCGAGCCCCGCGGCAGGAGCGGCTGCAGCACGCGGTCGATGCTGTCGAGGAGCGCGGGGATCACGCGCGCCCCAGGCACGTGCGAACGGCGGCGGCCAGCTCGGGGTCGCGTCCCGACTCCTCGAGCGCCCGCAGGTTCTCGGTCATGAAGAAGCGAGTGCTGGGGGTCGAGATCGGCAGCCGGGCGACCCTCCAAGGCTCGACGTGCTGCGGAAGCGTCTCGCAGCGTTCGAGCGAGCCGACCGCCCGCAGGCTGACCATGGTCATCAGGCACTTCTCGCAACGGCCGCAGTTGTACGCGCCGCCGGGATTCCACCAGCAGACTCGAAGCGTCTTCAGCGCCACATCGTGCTGAGCGATTGCGGCCGCCTTTGCCACGCGCCCGACCTCGCCTCCGTCCTGCGCCAGCTCGACGTGCTCGGTGCTCCAGAGCGGGGGCAGCAGAGGATGCGAGCCGGACGCAGCCGATCCGTTCTCGTAGTACGCGTCCGGGTGCGTCGACGAGACGTAGATCTTCCTGAACCGAGGGGCCAGGACAGAGGCGACGGCGGCCTGCGCCGCCAGGTGGCACCAGCCCCAGTCGACGTGGCGGTCGGTGAAGTCGCGCACGTTCGTCTCGACCTCGAGCAGCGGCTTCCCGAGCTCGGCCGCGGCCTTGCGGAGCGCCTTGACGACGCGATCCCGAAGGTCGTTGTCCTCGAGGGCGACGTCGAAGCCGTGGACGAAGATCAGCTCGGAGATGTCCCGTCGCCTGAGCACGGTGTAGAACGAGTCGAGGCCGCCGGAGAAGAAGCAGCCGACGCGCGTCCCCAACGGCGCCCGGGAAGCCCGCTTGCCCGGGGCCTCGATGGGCACGAGCCGGTACCAGGGCTCCCAGCCGTGGAAGAGCGCCTGGATCCTCGGCAGGGCGCCGACGAACCGCGGCGAGAGCGCACCCGCCACCCGCACTTCGGCGCCGAGTGCCATCGCCGGCAGGAGCGCCACGGCCGCCCACGCTTCGGCCGCGGCGGCAACCGGCCCCTGCGACGCGGCGAAGAAGATCTCGTCCTCGTCGAGCCGCGCGGCGACTCGGAGGCCCTCCCGCACAGGCCGGCCGACCTCCACGCGAGCTTTCATCGGCGCCCTCACGCCAGCGCCCGCTCGAGCACACGCGTGACGACCTTCCGCGCATCGAAGTGCTCCTCCGCCAGCTGCCGGGCCAGAACGCGGTGCCGGTCGTAATCGGCTGCGAGGACGTCGAACGCCGCGGCCGCGTCCTCGAGCGTCCGGAAGCGGAACAGGCCCTCCGCATCCGGCAGGAAGTCGCTCGGACCGGTGTGCTGGATCACGGAAGGCTTGCCGCTGGCGAGATAGCAGAGAGTCCTGTCGCTCAGCCACGCGTTCTGCAGGAGTACAGCGGACGGCTTCGCGCAGCTGAACTCCCCTAGCGACGACTGGACGTAGCGCTGGTAGTCCCAGGGCGTTCCGGCGACCTCCTGCGAGTGCCGGACCCGCCAGCCGCGGCGCCGAAGCTCGGCCGCCGCCTCCTCTTCCTCTCCCGGCAGTGCGAGCTCGAGCGGTTGAGTCACGCGCTCCGCGAGGTCGAGGAACGGGAGGAAGCCGAGCCGCTTCTCGTTGCAATAGCCGTTCTCGAGATCGCCGACCCACTGCGGCCCGTGCCAGTGCGTGACCGTGGTAAAGGCGGCGGTCCCGTTCGCCCGAGGCTGCGGCGACCACCAGTCGAGCGACACGCACGGAGGCGTGTGCTGCCACTCCAGTCCGGCGTCGGGCAGGTCGTTCTCGCCGATTGTGAAGTAGACGTCGTGTGCGGCGAGCTCGAACTCGCCGTGGCGCAGCCAGGTCTGAAGGAGACCGGGGTCGATGTCGACGACTGCGGATCGTGGAAACCGGTTCACCACGGCCTGAGGCGTCTCGTACCTGAAGTTGAGCAAGAGATCGGCCTCGGCTGCGGCGTCCAAATCGAGGAAGCCGTCGGTCAGCTCGGGCGGCAGCTCGTCCCTCGTCTGCGAGGAGAGCGCCATGCTGCCGCCGAGGCCGTACCGCGCCAGTCGCTCTTCGACGGTCGCGGCCTGTGCGAGAACCGTCTGGGCGCTCGCACCCGGCCAGGGTGCCTCGAGCCAGATGACGTCGCAGCCCGCCGCGCGCAGTCCGAGCGCCCAGTTGAGGTAGACCCAGAGATGGCCGCCGCCGTGGATGTAGTGGAGAGTGTTCGCTCCGAGGCAGACCGTCGGCACCATCTACCTCGCGCAGGCTTCGAGCAACGCCGGCAGCACCTTCCGGTAGTCGAGGTGCTCCGCTGCGAACTCGCGCGCTGCTCGCGAGTGCGCCTCGTAGTTCGTTGCGATCTCCTCGATGCCGGCTGCGGCGCCGGCGAGGGTCTTGAACGTCAGCAGCCCGCTGCCGGTGGGCAGGTGGCGTTCGAAGCCGGTCGACTGCGCGAGCACGGGCCGCCCCGCAGCGAGATAGTGCGCAGCGCGGTCGCTGAACCAGCCCGAGCGCGCCCTGACATAGGCGTTCTTCGCGATGCCGAGCTCCGCGCGCGAAGCCGAGATGTAGCGCCGGTAGCGCGAAAGGGTGTCGATGCTCTTCGCATCCCGCAGGTGCCAGCCGTGCTCGGCGAGCTTTCGCACCTCGCCCTCCAAGTCAGGGGCGCAGCTGAAGGCGAGCTCGAGCTCCTGGTCGACGAGTTTCGGCAGGTCGCGCAGACGTTCGAACTCCCGGTACTTCGAGCGGTACCACTTGCCCCGGTGACGAAGGTCGCCGTACGGGTTCCACGACGCGACGGTGGTAAAGCGTGCGTTCGACCGGCTCGCCGCCGGCGGCCCGTTCAGGATCACCGGCGGCAGCGTGTGATGCCACGTCAGCCCGCAGTCGGGAATCGGGGAATGCCGCGTGCCGATGTTCAGACCGACGGTGACGAAGACGTCATGCGCCCCCAACCCGATATCGACGCGGTACTCCGAGTGCCAGAGCTGCGTGTAGACGGGATCCTGGTCGAGGTACACACGCCGCGCGACGTTGCCGAGAAGCCAGTCTTGCTTCACGTGCCCGGAAACGTTGATGAGCAGGTCCGCTTTCCGCGAGACGGCCTCCAGTTGCCTGCGAGAGAGCCCGACCGTCGGCTCGCCGTTGGCAGAGAGCCGGCAGGCCTTCTCCGTCAGCCCGTAGGCGGCCATCGTCGTCTCGAAAAACGTCCGGAGCCGCCCGCGCTGAGCCGCGCCCCACCCTTCGTCGATCTCCTCCACGAAGTAGACGTCGTGCCCGAGCCTGCTGAGCCCGACGACGTGGTGCAGCCAGTTGAGGGCTCGGCCCGCCGAGTACGGCGGTAGTGAGACGACCGCTCCGAAGATGATCCTCATGCGACGGCGGCGCGCTCGACGATTCGCCCGCCGGCAATCTCCACCCGTTCGTCGCAGTAGTCGAGCGTGCCCAGCCGGTGCGTGACGAGGAAGGTGGTGCGGCCCGCCATCAGCCGCTGCATCGCGTCCATGATCGACGCCTCCGTCTTGACATCGACGGAGCTGGTCGGCTCGTCGAGGATGAGCGCCGGTGCGTCCTTGATGAATGCGCGGGCCAGCGCGATCCGCTGACGCTCGCCGCCGGAAAGACGCATGCCGCGTTCGCCGACCTGGGTGTTGTAGCTCTCCGGCAGGTCGACGATGAAGTCGTGCGCGTCCGCGGCTCGGGCGGCGGACTCGATGTCCATCCAGGTGGCGTGCGTCTTGCCGCAAGCGATGTTCTCGGCGATCGTCATCGAGAACAGCACCGGCTCTTGCAGCACGATCGCGAACTGGCGCCGCAGGTCGGCCAGCCGGTACTCGCGCAGGTCGCGGCCGTCCAGGAGGATCTTCCCGGCCATCGGGTCGTAGAAGCGTGTGATGAGGCTGACGAGTGTCGTCTTGCCCGCTCCTGTGACCCCGGCGATGCCGAGGCTGGTCCCGGGTGCGACCTCGAAGGAGATGTTGTCCAGGACGAGCGCACTCTCGCCGTAGCCGAACGACACGTTCTCGAGGACCACGGCCCCCGACGCGCGGCGCAGGCGCCGGCCCGCGGGTTGGTCCGGCAGGTCGGGCGCTTCGTCGAACAGAGAGAACACGCGCTCGGCACTGGCGAACGACGACTGCAGGTCGCCGATCTTGTTGGTGATCGTCCGCAACGGGCCGTACAGCTGCGTCAGGTAAGCGAGCACGAGGATCAAATCGCCGAGTGTGAGCACACCCGACTGGACGTGCCGCACGCCGATGAAGAGGACGGTCGCGGTGCTGAGCGCGATCGTGAGGCCGACGACCAGCGCGAACGTGCCCTGCGTGAAGACCGCGCGCATCTGCGCACGCATCTCAGCCCGCGAGAACTCGATGTAACGCTCCTGCTCGCGGCCCTCGAGCCCGAACGCCTTGACGACACGCAGGGCGCCCAGGGCTTCCTGCACGATCGACATCGAGGAGCTTTCCAGCACCTTCGAGGCATGCCACTGGCTCCGCAGGCGTGGCCGGTAGGCGCGCGCGGCGACGAAGAGGAACGGCGAGACGGCCAGCGCGACGAGCGCCAGTTGCCAGTCAATGAACGCGCTGATGTAGACCATCGCGCCGAGCATGAGCACCGAAGTCGCGAGCGGGATCAGCGCGTCGACGGTGATGTACCGGATGCACGGCGCGTCGTACTGGACCCGGTAGGTGGTGTCCATCGATCCCTTGGAGTCGTGGTACGCGAGCGAGACCCGTTGCGCGTGCGCGAAGAGGCGGCTGCGGAAGCGCAGCACGAGCCTCTGGCCGGTGTGCGTGGTCAGGACCATGTGCGTCAAGACCTGGAGTTGCTGTAGGAGCGCGACCAGCACGAAGAGGAGCGCGGCGACGACGAGCACGGCGCCGTCGGAACGAGTCGCGGCGGACGGGAGCAGCGCATCGAGCACGCCGGGCACCGGATGCGAGCCGATGACGCTGTCGACGGCGATCTTCAGAGGGACCGGCGTCAGCAGGGCGAGCGGCACTGCCGCGACGCTCACGAGGAAGGTGACGCCGATGTGCGTCCAGTTCGGTCTCGCCTCGCTGAGAATCCGGCGCAGGAGCCTGCGGTCTTTACCGGTCACGCCTCGCTGACCTCTGCTTCGCGGACCGCCGGCGCGCTACTGCCCGCGCGCCTCGCCTCGATCGCCTCGAGCACGTCAGCAGTCGCTCCCGCACATTCGGTGAGCGCCCGGCATACCAGCAAAGCGGCAAAGACGAAGAGGACCGCCGCTGCGGCCAAAGCGCCGCCGGCAGCCGCCCCGGCGGAGAGAGCGGCAAGCGCGAAGATCGTCACTACGCCCTTGATCGAGCCGCGCGGCCAGGAGCGAACGCGGACGACCTGTGCGCCGCCGTCGTGCTCCTCCACCGCCATGCGCATGCGTGCTGCGCCGATTAGCCCACCGCGCACCTCGAGATCCCACCGGTCGCACTCGCCACCTCGCCGGACCGGGGCACGCTGCGCTCGCAGCCTGCCCTCGATCGTGTGGAGCCGCTCGCTGCCCCACTGCTGTTCCTCGCTCCAGGCGATCAGGGTCCGTCGCCGCGGCACGGCGAGCTGTCGCAGCCCGCGCCGCCGCCACGGGGTCAATCCGCCCTGCAGACGGCCCTGCAGCCGCGCGATCGGCTGGAGGAAGTGGAGAAGTGCCGTGAGGGCACGCCGCCGAGGAGCTCGTGCCGCGCTGACGACGACTTGGAGGATGGTCGCCCCAAGAGCGGCGGCGGCGAGGGGGAGCGCCAGGAGCAGGGGTGCCCAGAGCAGGCCGAGCAGTCCGAGAGCGGACAGCCCCGCGATCAGCAGCTGCCACTCGGGCATCACGGGCAGCGACCAGAAGCTCGACGGACCCGGCTCGTACAGGGACTGGAAGAGCCGAGTGCCCCAGGTCCCGTGGCGGGGCTTTCGCCCGCGCCTGCCGAGGCCCCGGGCGACGCCCTGGCCGTACAGCCGTCCGGTCCAGGCGAAGTGGCCGGCGGCGCTGTACTTCTGGGGCCACTTGCGCTCGAGGAGCGCCTCCGCGCGGCCGTAGCCGCGCTGCTGACGCAGGTACGCGCGGAGCGAGTTACGACGGTGGTGCCAGACGACGGCGCCGGGATGGAAGCCGATCGTCCGGCTGCGCTCCAGCAGCCGCCAGCAGAGATCGACGTCGTCGCCCGCGACGCGGAACTGCGGGTCGAACCCGCCGACCTCGTCCAGGCTCTCCCTGCGGAAGGCCATGTTGCAGCCGGGGATGTGCTCCGCCTGCCGGTCCGTCCTGAGCACGTGGACCGGCCCGCCCGGCGCGTTGGCGACGCATTCGGCGATCGAGCCGTCGCCGGCCGGAGCGATGTTCGGCCCGCCGACGCCGGCGTGCTCCGAGCTCGCGAGCGTGAAGGCGAGGTACTTGAGCCAATGCGGATCGGGTCGGGCGTCCGCGTCGAGGAAGGCCACGATCTCGCCGTCGGCGGCCTCGATGCCCGTGTTGCGCGCACAGCTCAGGCCGCGGTTCGGCGTGCTGATGACGCGGAACCCGTACTCCTCGGCGATCGCCCTCGTCGCGTCGGTCGAGCCGTCGTCGACGACGATCACCTCGAAGTCCGGGTAGTCGAGCTCCCGCAGGCCGTCGAAGCAGTCGCGGAGGGTCTCGGCGCCGTTGAAGCTGCAGACGACGACGGAGACTTTCGGCCAGTCGGCAGCTGGATCGAACGGCACCTCGGCGAAGGCCCGGCGAACCGCCTCCAGCGCAGGCTTCGGCCGACGGCTCCGGTCGGTCAGGCCGAAGTTCCAGTCGTCGATGTCGAAGCCGCCGCGGTGCCACTCGTCCGTCCACGAAAAGACGAACGCGCCCGCGCAGCCCGACGTGAAAGCGCTGCGCAGCTGCCACCCGAGCGTGCGGGCTTGAGTTCCCGCTCCCTTTCGCCGGCTGTCGAGCCCGAGCTCGGTGAGCAGCAGCGGCCGGTCGCCTGCGAGGTTGTGCAGACGCGCGAGGTAGGCCTCGAGCTGCGCCTGCTCCTCCAGGTAGACGTTGAAGCAGACGAGGTCGAGCCAGGGGAGCTCGAGGTACTCCGTCGAGGGGTAGGTCACGTAGGTGACGAGGCCTTGGGCGTCCTCCTCCTTGGCCGCGTCGTAGAGGCGCCGCAGGAAGCGCTCGACGGGTCGCTTGCCGTGCCAGCGCACGATGGGCGCCGGGATCTCGTTGCCGATCGCGTATGCGAGCACCGCAGGGTGCGCGGCGCACGCACGGACGGCATCGCGCACCCGTTGCTCGATGGAGCGGGTCTGGCTTCGGTCGTCGAGAAAGGCAACGTGCTGTTCCCAGGGCACGCCGACCATGACGTGCAAGCCTCGGCGCTCGACGTCGTCGAGGAACCATCGTGGCGGGACGGTGTAGGTGCGAAGTGCATTGACCCCGCTCGCGGCCATCTGGGCGAGGTCCTGGGCCACGACCTCCCGCGGGGGATAGTTGCTGCCGTCTGGTCCGGGACGGAACGTCCCATAGGTGACACCGCGGGCGTAGAGCTTCTCGTCGCCCTGGAAGAGGAACCTGCCGCGAGCCACCGGCCGATCCGCGTGAGCCGGAGGGTGAGGAGATGCCGCAGCGGCTCCGCGAACGCTGGATGGGTCGACCATGAGTCCTGCCTGAGTTATCCCTCAACTCCCGCGGACAAGTCAAT
>WNGA01011837.1_pt1 | contig 11327 bp, 9 predicted proteins | sample 5400061 | NCBI WGS metagenome assembly WNGA01 (sample SAMN13153366, study PRJNA577476) | soil metagenome | isolation source: 100 cm soil or saprolite under grassland replicate 2 | place: USA:California | collected 2016-06-15
GTCGCCTCGGCGTTGGGCTCGTTCAGGATCTGCTGCTTCGGGTTGGGGCGTTCACCCGTGCTGAGGGTGAAGTCACCAGGCAGCCCCGGCTTGCCGCCCAGCAGACCCTGGGCCGGAAACTTGGTCCGGTCGTACATGCCGCTCATCGACCAGGAGCGACCGCTGTGGCAGCGAATCGTGGTGATCTGCCCGCAGCCGCCTCGGTAGCGCCCCGGCCCGCCCGAGTCGGTCTTGACCTCTCGACGAGTCATCACGAGTGGGCTCAGGTTTTCAATGACCTCGGCCGGCACGCCGGCCACGCCGCTCGGGAAGCCCGTGTTGTCGAGGCCATCCTTGTTGGGCCGTGCGCCGGTCCCGCCGCATTGGAACAGAGTGAAGGTGAACGGCTCGCCGTTGGAACGCTCGCCCCGGAAGACGGTGATCCAGATCGAGGCCGCGCCCTCGGCCATGAATCGGTCCGGCATCGCCTCGGCCAGCGCGCCGAAGAGCAGGTTGGGGAGGAAGTGCCCGATCAGGTGGCGGGCCGCGACCGGAGCCGGATACTGGGCATTCAGGATCGAGCCCGGCGGGGCCGTGACGTGGACCGGGCGGAACGCGCCCTCGTTGTGCGGAACGTCGGGGCTGATCGCGCACTTCACCGCGAAGCTCGTGTAGGCGTGGGTATAGTTCATGACCACGTTGATTCCGTAGCGGCTCTGCGGTGAGCTGCCAGCGTGGTCGACCGTCATCTCGTCGCCCTCCACGCTGACTCTGGCTTTGATCACCACCGGGCCCTCGAATCCATCGCTCCACAGCTCGTTTTCGTAGACCCCATCTGGAATGCGAGCGATCGCCTGCCGCATCGCCTGCTCCGAGCGCGAGATGATCGCCTCGGCCAGCGCGTCGATCGTGTCGAATCCGAACTCATCCATGAACTCCAGCAGGCGCGCCCCGCCGACGTCGTTACAGGAGGTCATCGCGTACAGGTCGCCTTCGACCTCGTCCGGTGTCCTGACGTTGGCCCGGATGATCTTGAACAACTCCTCGTTGCGCTCACCTCGGAAGAACAGCTTCGTGATCGGGATGTACAGTCCCTCCTCGTAGACCTCGCGCGCCTCGGCCGACAGGATTCGGCCGCCGATATCGGCCATGTGGCAGGTGTTGGCGAAATAGGCGACGATCTGCCCGCCTCTGAAGATCGGCGTGACGATGGTGATGTCGTTGATCTGCCCGGCCGTCATCCACGGATCGTTGGTGATCAGGACGTCGCCGGGCTCGAGCGTCTCGGGCGGATAGGCACGCATGAAGTGCCGCATACAGGTCGCCATGGCGTTGATATGGCCGGGCGTGCCCGTCTCGGACTGGGCGATCATGTTGCCCTGAGTGTCGAACACGCCGCAGGCCAGGTCTTGCGACTCCCGAACGATCGTGCTGAACGCTGTCCGCATCAACGCCGCCTGCTGCTCGTTGGTCACCGACAGCAGCCGGTTCCAGAGCACCTCCAGAACGATCGGATCGATCCCAGGACTGAGGACTGAGGTCTGAGGACTGGGTCGGGCCTGCTGCCGCCCTGACGTCTGGCTCATGCGCACCTCATTGCCTGGCGGGCCATCGTACCATCTCAGTCCTCAATCCTCATCGCCGCCCTCTCCCCTCGCCCCTCCCCCACGCTTGGGGGAGGGGTTGGGGGTGGGGGCTTGGTGTCTCAGCTCCACCCGCAGATTCCGCAACTCGTCGATCGAGACGCGGGCGCCGGCGCCGATTACGACTGTCGACTCGCGCTCCTCGACGATCGCCGGACCGCGGAACGTGGCTCTGGGGCCCAGACGATACCTGTCGTAGACCGGCGTCGGCCGATAGTCGCCGTATTCAGGATCGTAGACGGGGCGCTCACTTTTGCGCGCCGCTTCGACGGGCCCAGGCATGGCGCCATCCGCACGCAGCCGCAGCTCCGGGCGGGGGCCTGAGACGACCAGCCGCCAGCTCATTACCTCTAGGCCGACCGCCGGCCCAATCCGACCGTAGAGCTGCTTGTAGACGCGCTCGAAGGCCTCGATCAACTCCGTTCGAGACTCCGCTGAGAGCGGCCGAGGCGAGACCGGGACGCGGACCTCGTGGCCCTGGCCGATGTAGCGCATATCGGCCGAGCGGGCGGACGAGATCGCCGACAGCGGCACACCCGACGCCAGCAGGACCTGGCGGCCGCTCCGCTCCATTTCGGTGAAGATGTCGTTGGCGCTCGCCCAGTCCAGATCGTCCAGCCGCCCGTAGGAAGTTCGGACGAAGTCGAACGCCAGCGGGGCCGACAGGAAGCCGACGGTTGAGGTTACCCCGGCCCCAAACGGCGCGATCATGGCCGGAGCGTGCAGGATCTCGGCCACCCGGTACCCATGGACTGGGCCGGCGCCGCCGAAGGCGAACAGCGGGAAGGAGCGCGGGTCCTTGCCGCGTTCGATCGCGTGGACTCGCGCCGCGTTGGCCATGCTCTCGTTGACGATCTGATGGATGCCCCAGGCCGCCTCCGGCACGCTCACCCCCAGCGGCCTGGCGATGCGCTCCTGGATGGAGCGCTCGGCAGCCGCCTGGTCCAGCTGCATCTTGCCGCCCAGGAAGAAGTTTGGGTCCAGATAGCCCAGCATCAAGTCGGCATCGGTGACGGTTGGCTCGGTCCCGCCCTGGCCGTAGCAGACCGGGCCGGGATCGGCCCCGGCGCTGTCTGGCCCGACCTTGAGCAGGCCCATCGCGTCGATGCGCGCGATGCTGCCACCCCCAGCCCCGATCTCGATCATCTCGATGACGGGCACTTTGACTGGCAGCCCGCTGCCGCGCTTGAAGCGGTACACGCGGTCCACCTCGAAGTCAGACGCCGTCAGCGGCTCGCCCTTCTCGATCAGACAAAGCTTGGCAGTGGTTCCGCCCATGTCGAAAGACATCAGGTCGGAAACCCCGCTCAGGCTGCCGTAATAGGCCGTTGCCAGCGCGCCGGCGGCTGGGCCGGATTCCAGCAGTCTGACCGGAAAGCGAGTGGCCGTATCGACTGTCCCGATCCCTCCGCTCGAGAGCATCACGAACAACTGGCCCCTGAACCCCAGTCGGTGCAGGCGCTGTTCGAGGCCGCGCAGATACCGATCCACGCGGTCTTGAACGTAAACGTTCGCCATGGTCGTGCTGGTGCGCTCATATTCTCGGATCTCGGGCACGACGTCTGACGAGATCGAGACTCGCATCTTGGGTGCGACGCCACGGATCAGGTCGGCGACCTGGCGCTCGTGGTCGGGATTTGCGTAGCTGTGTAGGAAGCAGATCGCGACCGCTTCTACCCCCTTATCGGCCATCTCGCGGACGAGCGGCTCGAGCTCGTCCAGATCGGGCGACTTGATGATCTCGCCCGTGGCGAGGGTTCGCTCGTCCACCTCCAGCCGCAGGTGGCGCGGGACCAGTGGCCGCGGCATCTCGAGGAAAATGTCGTACAGGTCGTAGCGGTGCTCGCGGCGGATCTCCACGGCGTCGCGGAATCCCTTGGTGGTCAGCAGCGCCGTCTTCGAGCCCTTGCGCTCGATGATGCTGTTGGTGACCAGCGTGGTGCCGTGGATGACGTTGCGGAGGCTCGACGCGCTCACGCCGCTACGCTCGAGCGCGTCCTCCAGCACCCGCTCGACCGCCTCAGAGGGGTCGGCCGACGTGGTCAGCGTCTTCCCCACCGTAATCTCGCCGGTCGCGTCGTCCACGAGGATCAGATCGGTGAACGTACCACCGATGTCGACACCAGCTCGGTGGGTAGCTTCCATCACGTCTCCGTCGCGCCGTCCGTTGTCAGTCGTCGGTCGTCCCTCCCTCGAGTTTCCGCTCGACCCGCTGGAGCGCCTCCTCCAGATCGCGCTGCCGGAGGGCAAAGGTCAGGTCGCCTCGAGTCCGCTCCAGGATGGCTCGGGTCGCATCGGTCGTCCGACGGAGCCCGCCCGTCAGGGCATCCGGATAGTCGATCGTGACGAGCAGGCTGTAGATGTCGTCCATCGTTTGGAGAATCGTCTCGCAGCGGCCAATCTCACCGCGTCGCAGCTCGTCGAGCACGTAGCGCCGCAGCTCGCCGACGGCCTCGGCCAGGCCGTTCAAAAACGGCGCCGGCGCGATCCCTAGCTCGGCCGGCGCAGGCAATGGCGCGCCGCCGACCAGGCTGTAGGTGGCCGTCGCCTCGACGAGCTCCTTCTGGGCGTCCTGAACGTATCCGGTAAAGAAGAGGTCTGGGTGGGGGCGGAGGTCCTCGCCCAACAGGTCGCTTAGCTGGCGAGCCGCGCCGAGCAGCTCGACGGCCCGCGCCAGCTCCCCACGATGGACCGCGCGGATCGAGTTGGCGCACGTCCGGACCAGCTCGCGTGAACGCGCCAGCGCCTGTTCTCGAGCGGCGTTCTTGGCCTCCAGCTCGCCCCGGGCCCAGGCCTCGATCTCGTCAAGAATGCTAGGTCTCCAACCCGATCTCGAGCCGCTTGTTGATGCGGCCCTTGTTCTCGGTCTTCGTGATTCGGATCCGGCCGACCTCCCGCGTGTCCCTGACGTGGGTCCCGCCATCCGCCTGCTGGTCGATGCCTTCGATGTCGATCACGCGTACCTGCTGAATGGCCGGTGGCAGCAAGTTGATGTTCGTGCGGATCAGGTCGGGGATCTGGAACGCCTGTTCACGCGGGAGCACCTTGACGTGGATCGGGTGGCCTTCGGCCATCAGCCGATTGGCCTCATCCTCGATCCTCGCGACTCGGTCGGGAGAGAGGTCTTCCAGTGCAAAGTCCATCCGCGCCCGGTCGGTGTACATCTGGCCGCCAGTGACCAGAGCGCCGTACAGCCTGCAGATCACGCCGCACAGGACGTGCAGCGCTGTGTGGTGGCGCATGAGCGCGTAGCGGCGGTCCCAGTCGATCGCGCCCTGGATTCGGGTCCCCACCGGCGGCGGCTCGCCCTCGATCCTGTGGAGCACATCGTCGCCCTGCTTCTTGACGTCGAGGACCCGGCACTCGCCTCCGGGCCAGCTCAGGAGCCCGGTGTCGTTTGGCTGCCCGCCGCCGGTTGCGTAGAAGGCAGTTCGTTCGAGGACGACGGTGCCCTCGCGAACGTCCTGGACGACGGCGTCGAATGCCTTCAGGTACGCGTCGCTGGCGAACAGCAGTTCGGTCATCGGCCTCAGCCGGCCGATTGTAGCACGGCCTGGAACTCGGGCTCGGGGCCGCAGATCGGGCTCCCGAAGGCGCGGTGCGTCTGGTCTAGTCGCGATAGGCCATGCCGCGAGGGACGACGCGCAGCACAGTGATTGACCCGGCTTGATTGTCGAGGCGGAGGATCGCTCGCCACCGCCCTATGCGCAGGCGCCACTGGCCGGGGCGACCAGCCATCTTCTTGACATTGAGCGATCCGAACTCCCTGGTCAGCCTATCGAGTGTCCGCTCGACGGCGTCACGATCGCCGCGCGCCATCTGTGAGAGGTCGCGTTCTGCACGCCGAGTAAGGTCTAGACGCCAAGGCATCAGCCGTCGCTGGACAGGCGCGCCTTCACGTCCTCCCAAGGGATCGTTTCGCCGCGCTGCAACTCCGCTTCGCCTTCCTCGATCGCCGCGATCTCCTCTGCTGTCAGCGGCTCGTCGTCCTCTGGCGCCTCCATGAATGCCCGCAGCACCGGGTCGTCGCGCACCGCCCGCAGATGGCGTTCGGCGTCGTCCAGAAGGCATTCGGGCAGCTCGTCGACCAGCCGATGGAGCGCCTCTTTGGTGGTCATCTCTACCCCTCGCCTGCCCCGTTCGCTTCAAGCCAAGTATACGGCGCAGACGAGCTGATCGGTCCGCTAGTGTTTAGTCCGGACCCGATGCCGCCAATCGTCCAGCACGTCGGCCAGGGTCTGGTCGAATGGGATTTCGGGCTGCCAGCCGGTTGCCGCGCGTAGACGGGAGCAATCGGCGTAATGGGCCGGCACCTCGAGCGGTCGAACGAGCGACTGATCGACCTCGACTCGCGGCCGAACGGCCGACAGCTCGACGAGCCCGTTCAAGACGCTCTCGATGCTGCGTGGCCGCTCGCTGCCCAGGTTGTAGACCTGGCCGGGCTCGCCACCGGCCAGGATCAAGCGGTAGCCCCGCGCGACGTCGCGAACGTCGGTGAAGTCCCGTTGGCCCTGAAGCAGTCCGACCCTGAGGACCGGTTCGCGGCTCCTCAGCTCCATGTCGGCTATCTGGCGAGCGAACGACGCCGTCACGAACGTGTGCGATTGGCCAGGCCCGGTGTGCGTAAACGGTCGGACCCGCACGATCTTGAGGCTGCGCGTGGCGAAGTACTGGTGCCCAAGCAGGTCCTGTGTGACCTTGCTAACGGCGTAGGGGCTGATCGGGCGAAGCTCCTTCGTCTCAGTTATGGGCAGCTCGTCGGGTTGAGTCAGCCCATATTCCTCGCTCGACCCGATGATCAGGATGCGTGGGTCGAAGCCCGACCCGGCGACTGCCTCGAGCAGGTTCACCTGGCAGGCGACGTTGTCGACGAGGAATTGGAGCGGACTACCAAGCGAGCTCGCGACCGACGAGAGCCCGGCGAGGTGGTAGATCGCTTCGGGTCTGGTCTCGGCCAGGGCCGGGGCGACCTGTTCGGGCTCCAGTAAGTCGGCGACTGTGAGCCGCAACCGCGGGTCGAGCCTGGGCTCGACGTCAACGCGGCGGACAAGGCCCCAGACGTCATCGCCACCGAGCGTCAGGAGGTGAGTCGCCAGGTGGCGACCGACAAACCCCGCTGCGCCGGTGATCAGAACGCGCATCGACGAGGAGCTAGTAGTCAGTAGTCAGCAGTAGTCAGTAATCAGCAGTCAGTAGTCAGTAGCCCGTGGAGTCGGGAGGCAGGAGCTGGAGTGCGCGATTGGAGCGATACACGTTCGAGTGGTCCGCCTCCACTCACTACCGGCTACCAACTACTGGCTACTGGCTACTGACTACTCACTACTGGCTCCTACCGTGCGATCACCGGTTCGGCGATCCCGGCCGCCGCGCGCAGGGCGGCCGCTTTGTCCGTGCGCTCCCACGGCGCGTCAATGTCGTCGCGGCCAAAATGGCCGTAGGCGGCGGTCGCCTTGAAGATGGGCCGCTGCAGGTGCAGGTCACGGATGATGGCGGCCGGGCGCAGGTCGAAGTGGGCCTCGATCAACTCGAGGATCTTCGCCTCAGGGATCGTGTTGGTCCCAAAGGCCTCGATCATGATCGAGACTGGCTTGGCTACCCCGATTGCATAAGCCAGATGGATCTCGAAGCGTGATGCCAGGCCGGCCGCGACGACGTTCTTGGCAACGTATCGCGCGGCGTAGGCCGCCGATCGGTCGACTTTGGTTGGGTCCTTGCCGGAGAAGGCCCCACCGCCGTGTCGGGCCATCCCGCCGTAGGTATCCACGATGATCTTGCGACCCGTCAGGCCGGAGTCGCCGTACGGTCCGCCGATCACGAACCGCCCGGTTGGGTTGACCAGGACACGGGTCTGCTTCATCAGCCCGCCCGGGACGACCGGCTCGATCACGTGCGTGCGGAGGTCGGCCTCGATCTGGGCCTGCTCGACATCGGGAGCGTGCTGAGTGGAGATGACGACTGTGTCGACGCGCACGGGCCTGCCGTAGCTGTACTCGACGGTCACCTGGCTCTTTCCATCCGGCCGAAGATAGGCCAGGGTGCCCTCCTTGCGGACCTGGGTCAATCGACGACACAGCCGATGGGCCAGCGCGATCGGCAGAGGCATCAGCTCTTTGGTCTCGTCGCAGGCGAAGCCCACCATCATGCCCTGATCGCCAGCCCCTGTCTCCAGCTCCGCCTCGTGCTCACCCTGCTTGACCTCGAGCGCCCTGTTTACCCCGAGCGCGATGTCGGCTGACTGTCCGGACAGGTGGACGTCAATATGCGCCGAGCTGTCGGACGTGCCGTACTCGCGCTTGGTGTAGCCGATCTCACGGAGCGTCGTGCGTACCAGTTGGCGCACCACCTCGACGGGCGGGAGCGGGGTGACCTCGCCGAAAACGGACACCCAGTCGGCCTCGTCGTCCGACTTGACGCCCGCCTCGCACGCCACACGGGCGGTGGGCGACTGGCTGAGCGACCAGTCCAGGACGGCGTCGGAGATCTGGTCGCAGATCTTGTCGGGGTGTCCCTCGGTCACCGACTCCGAGGTGAACAGCAAGGTCGGCGCGGTCATGAACGTGTTCGACATCTCGTCTCCTTCACGACCTAACCCCCCGACCCCCTTCCCTAAAGGGAAGGGGGAGCCCGTTGAGGAGTCCCCCCTTCCCTTTAGGGAAGGGGGCTTAGGGGGTTAGGCGTATGACACTCATCCCTGCTTAGGTCCCCTGCTCCCAGGATGCCAGGTACTTGGACTGCTCGTCGGTCAACGTATCGATTTCGACTCCCATCGAGACTAGTTTCAGCCGAGCGATCTCACGGTCGATCTCCTCTGGCACGACGTACACTTCGTTGTTCAACCGCTCGGCGTTCTTGACTATGTACTCGGTCGCCAGGGCCTGGTTGGCGAAGCTCATGTCCATCACCGCGGCCGGATGGCCCTCGGCGGCGGACAGGTTGACCAATCGACCTTCCGCGAGCAGGTAGATCCGCCGCCCGTCCGCCAGGCGGTACTCTTCCACGAACTCACGAACGCGGCGCTTGGCCTGGGCTCGCTCTTCGATCGCCGGGATATTGATCTCGTCGTTGAAGTGCCCCGAATTGGCCAGAATGGCGCCGTCCTTCAACCGCTCGACGTGCTGGCTGTCGATCACATTCAGGTTGCCCGTGACGGTGATCACGATGTCGGCCCGCTCGACGGCCTCGGCGATCGGCATGACCTGGTAGCCGTCCATCAACGCCTCCAGCGCGCGCACGGGATCCACCTCGGTCACGATCACCTGAGCACCAAGACCCCGGGCGCGACTGGCCACCCCACGCCCGCACCAGCCGTAGCCGACCACGACAAACTTCTTGCCGGCCAGCAGCACGTTGGTGGCCCGGATTACTCCGTCGAGCGTGCTCTGGCCCGTCCCGTAGCGGTTGTCGAAGAAGTGTTTGGTCATCGCCTCATTCACGGCGATGATCGGGTATTTGAGCGCGCCTTGGCGGGCCATGCTCTTGAGTCGGATGACGCCGGTCGTCGTCTCTTCGGTGCCCCCGATCACCTCAGGCAGCAGCTCCGGCTTTTGGATGTGCAGCACCGTGACCAGGTCCGCGCCATCGTCCATGGTGAGGTTGGGCCTGTTCGCCAGGGCGGCCTCGATGTGCTGATAGTAGGTCGTTTCGTCCTCGCCCTTGATCGCATAGGTCGGGATGCCGTACTCGCCGGCCAGGGCCGCCGCGACGTCATCCTGAGTCGAGAGTGGGTTGGAGGCGCACAGGGCGAGCTGAGCGCCGCCGTCGCGTAGCGCGACCGCCAGATTGGCTGTCTCGCTGGTCACATGCAGGCAGGCGGACAGCCGCAGGCCCTCCAGGGGACGCTCCCTTCGGAACCGCTCGCCGATCAGCTTGAGGACCGGCATCTCCGACCCAGCCCACTCCACTTTGAGCAGGCCCCGCTCGGCGAGCGCAAGGTCCTTGACGTCGTACTCCGAACTGGTCACAGACATGCAGATGCTCTCCTTTGTCGTCAGCCCACCGCGGCCGAGATCGAGGCAGCCTCGAAGCTAGTGAACTCGATGAACTCACGGTAGCGCGCTTCGACCTCTTCGCGGGTCAGCGTCGCCAGACGCTCAGCGCCGAGCGCCTCGACGGTGAAGGAAGCCACAGCCGTGCCGTGGATCAGCGCCCGCTTGACTCCCGTGAACGAGGTGTCGCCGGTCTCGGACAGATAGCCCAGGAACCCGCCGGCGAACGAGTCGCCCGCCCCAGTCGGATCCTTGACATCTTCCAGGAGCAATGCTGGCGCGCCGAACACGCCCTGCTCTGAGATCAGAATGACGCCGTGCTCACCCTTCTTGATGATCACCGCCCGCGGACCTTGCTCCATGATCGTCCTGGCCGCGGCCCGCAGGCTGAAGGTGCCGGCGTACTGCCGAGCCTCCTCGTCGTTGATGGTCATCACGTTGCTGCGGCGCATCGCTTCGGTCAATTGGTCCTTCTGGGTCTCGATCCAGAGGTTCATCGAGTCTAGGACGACGAGCCTCGGACGCCTGACTTGCTCCTGCACCGAGATCTGGAGCGAGGGGAGGATGTTGGCCAAGAACACGTACGGCGCATCGCGGTACGAGTCTGGCAGCGTGGGCCGGAAATCGGCGAACACACCCAGTCGAGTCTCCAGCGTGTCGCGGGCATTCATGTCGTAGTGGTAGCGACCTGCCCAGAAGAAGGTCTCGCCTGGCTCGCGCTGGAGGCCGCTTAGATCGATGCCCTTCCCGGCGAGCAGGTCGACGTGCGCCTCTGGGAAATCGTCGCCAACGACGGCGACGATGCCGACGTCGGTGTACAGCTTAGCGGCCAGCGCGAAGTAGGCCGCCGAGCCACCCAGCACTCGCTCCGCTCGATCGAACGGCGTCTCGAGCGTGTCCAGGCCAAGCGAGCCGACGACGATGAGCGTGCTCATCCGATGACTGCTCCGCTCAGGGCGCGCGCGCAGATGCAGGAACGCTCCCGCGGGATGCGCGGGATCAGGCGCAGCAGCAGGTCGCGAACGCGGGCGTTGTTCTTGTTGAACACTTCGACCACGCCGGCCACCGAGACGGGCTCGACGTCAGGCATGCCCTCGAGGCCGGTGTCATAGTCGGTGATGAGCGAAATGTTGACATAACACAGTTCGAGCTCGCGAGCGAGGATCAACTCCGGGTACTGGGTCATGTTGATGACTTCCCAGCCGGCCGAGGAGAACCAGCGGCTCTCAGCTCGAGACGAGAAACGTGGTCCCTCGATGACGACAACCGTGCCGCGCTCGTGGACAGCGATTCCCAGCTCGCGCGCTGCGCTGGTGGCTTGCTCGCGCAGTTCAGGGCAGTACGGGTCTGCGCTGCCCACGTGGACGACCGGGGGGCCGTCATAATAGGTGGCCACGCGGCCAGAAGTGCGGTCCACGAACTGGTCGCAGATAACGAAATCGCCCGGCTTGACGTGCGGCTGCAGGCTGCCGGCCGCCGTCGGCCCCAGGATCCGCGTCACGCCGAGCGAGGCCAACGCCCACACGTTGGCGCGGTAATTGATGCGGTGGGGTGGGTAGCGGTGGCCCCGCCCGTGCCGCGCAAGAAACGCCACCCGCACCCCCTCGTACGAGCCAACGGCGACGGTATCGCTTGGCGGGCCGTACGGCGTCTGGACGGCATGGTGGCGGACGTCGGAGAGCAGCTCGTAGAAGCCAGACCCGCCGAAGACCCCGACCTC
>WNGA01024366.1_pt1 | contig 11323 bp, 7 predicted proteins | sample 5400061 | NCBI WGS metagenome assembly WNGA01 (sample SAMN13153366, study PRJNA577476) | soil metagenome | isolation source: 100 cm soil or saprolite under grassland replicate 2 | place: USA:California | collected 2016-06-15
CAGGTCCGCGAAGGGCACGCTCGCGAAGGCCGACCTGCTCGACATGTATCGGCTGATACTCCTGTCGCGCCGCATCGACGACAAGGAGATTCAGCTCAAGCGGCAGAACAAGATCTTCTTCCAGATCTCCGGCGCCGGGCACGAGGCGGTGCTGGTCGCGGCGGGCAAAGCCCTGCGGCCCGCCTACGACTGGTTCTATCCCTATTACCGGGATCGCGCGCTCTGCCTCGCCCTCGGCATGACCCCAACGGAGATGTTCCTCTCCGCCGTGGCGGCCGCCGATGATCCCAACTCGGGCGGCCGCCAGATGCCCTCCCACTGGGGCCACAAAGCGCTCAACATCGTCAGTCAGTCGAGCCCCACCGGCACCCAGTTCCTCCAAGCGGTGGGATGCGCTGAAGCGTGGCTGCGCTACGACCGCGTCGACGCGATCACCGAGAAGCTCGCCAAGGACGACGAACTGGTGTACTGCTCCGCCGGGGACGGGACCACGAGCGAGGGGGAGTTCTGGGAGGCGCTGAACAGCGCGAGCAACCTCAAGCTGCCCGTGCTCTTCCTCATCGAGGACAACAAGTACGCCATCTCGGTCCCCGTCGAAGTGCAGACGGCCGGCGGCTCGGTCTCGACGCTCGTGCGCAACTTCCCCGACCTGCTGGTGGCGGAGGTGGACGGGTGCGACCCGGTGGCGTCGTACGAGGCCCTGGTCCGCGCCGCCGAGTGGTGTCGCCGGCGCACGGGGCCCGCGCTCGTCCACGCCCACGTGACGCGTCCCTACTCCCACTCGCTCTCCGACGACGAGGTTCTCTACAAGCCGCCTCAGGAGCGGGAGCAAGAGGCGAAGCGTGACCCGGTGAACAGCTTCCCGAAGCGGCTCGTTGCCGAGGGCGTGGCCAGCGAAGCGGAGATCGACGCGATCAAGGCGCAGGTGGAAGAAGAAGTCCAGGTGGCGGCGGACATGGCCCTTGCCTCGCCGCAGCCGAAGCCCGAGACGGCGCTGCTGTGGGTGTACTCCCCCGACGTGGATCCGACGTCCGAGCAGTTCGATACCGAGGACGATCCGCGGTTCACCGGCGAGCCTACGACGATGGTGGACCTCCTGAACGCGTGCATGAAAGACGAGATGGCGCGCGATCCGCGCATCCTCGTGTTCGGCGAGGACGTCGCGGACGTCAGCCGCGAGCAATACTTGAAGGACGTGAAGGGAAAGGGCGGAGTGTTCAAGGTGACCTGGGGGTTGCAGCGCCAGTTCGGCAGCGACCGGGTCTACAACTCGCCCCTCGCGGAGGCGAACATTGTCGGCCGCGCGATCGGTCTTGCCACCCGCGGCCTGAAGCCCGTGGTCGAAGTCCAGTTCTTCGACTACATCTGGCCGGCGTACCATCAACTTCGCAACGAGCTCGCCACTATGCGTTGGCGCTCGAGCAACGCGTTCGCCGCCCCGGTCGTCGTCCGGGTCACCTACGGCGGGTACCTAAAGGGCGGTTCGGTATACCACTCGCAGACGGGCGCCGTCGTTTTCACCTCGGTACCTGGGCTGCGCGTGATTTGTCCCGCGACCGCCCTCGATGCAAACGGCCTGCTGCGCACCGCCATCCGCTGCGACGATCCCGTCCTCTTCCTCGAGCACAAGCACCTCTACCGCCAGACCTACAATAAGGCGCCGAATCCCGGCCCGAACTTCATGATCCCGTTCGGGAAGGCCAAGGTGGTGCGGGAGGGCACGCACCTGACCGCGATCGCCTACGGCGCGGTCGTGCAGCGCGCACTCACCGCCGCCAAGGAGCTCGAGGAGCGGGACGGCGTGAGCGTGGAGGTGATCGATCTCCGCTCGCTCTCCCCGGTGGACTGGGACGCGATCGAGCGCTCCGTCCGCAAGACCAACAAGGTGATCGTCGCCTACGAAGACGCCCTGTCGTGGGGCTATGGCGCCGAGATCGCCGCGAGAATCGCCGACCAGTGCTTCCCGTGGCTCGATGCGCCGGTGAAGCGCGTCGCGTCGACCGACACGTTCGTGGCGTACGCGCCGGACCTCGAGGACTTCATCCTGCCTCAAGTTGAAGACCTCGCGCGCGCCATGCGCGAGGTGCATGCGTTCTAGGGCGTCGGCCGCCTAGGGACGCGGCCGCCGGCGGGGCGGGACGGGCGGAGAAGGAGGGGGCTCCCCGAGGACGTCGCGGATCTCACCCGCCGCCGCGATCGCGTGATCGACGTCGCGGGACAGGGCCCGGGCCTGTTGCGTCGCGTGGGTCAGGTCGCTCAGCACCGCCGCCACGCCCGCCGACCGGAGCCGCAGCAGGTCGAACCGCACGTTCTGCATCGCCAGCACGCACGACTCGATCTGCTCCTCGACGCGCGTGCGGCGCGTCAGGAGATCGCGCAGCGCTTGCTGTTGGCGCTCGAGCAAGCTGAGCTGCCGCTCGCGCTCGATGCCCTCCTCGTGGCGCTTCACCGACTCGATCTTGTCCTCGATGCGCGCCAGGGCGCGCTCGTCCACGTCGGCGCTCATCCCGTGGAGCATGCGCGCGAGATCCTCGGCGCGCTTCAAGAGGGCGTCCACCGTGGCCACGACGTCCGGCAGCATCTGCCGCTCGGACGCCGGGAGCCGCTCCATGATCTTCAGGATCGCCTCCCGGTCGGTGCGCGTCTGCCGCACCGCATCCACCTGGCGCCCGAACTCGTCGGTGTTGAGGGGCGCCAGCGCGCTCGCGGGGCCGCGCCCGAGGCGGGCTTCCGCTCCGTCCGGTGCCGCCGGCCGCTGCAGTACGTCGCGCCACGAGTAGCCCGCGGCCCACAGCTTCCAGAACTGCGGCAGCACGCCGAACGCCCCCCAGAACATCGTCGGGATGAGCGACCAGCTGAGGCCGCCGCCCTGAATCAGGTCGATCAACATCAACCCGCCGCACACCGACGCCCAGGAGACGAAGCCGTCCCGCACGCGCACGACGATTTTCGGCTCGCCGCTCGCGGTGAGCTGGGCCTTCGCGTCGGCGGCGGCGCGCGCGCGCGATCGCCGCGCCGGCGGCTCGTGCCGGGCCGGAGCCGGTAGCCCTCCACCGCCGCCGCCCGGCGGCCCGAATCGGGTGCCCAGCCCTCCGCCTGCCCCTCCCCGGACGGCGCTCGAGCGGCGCGGGCGGTAGGGCGGGGCGGTGCGCGATTCGAGCGCGCGGCGCAGCGCGTCCGCGGTCGGCCAGCGGGCTTCCGGCTCCTTCTCGAGCGAGCGCATCACGCACGCCGCCAGGTCGTCGGGGCACGTCGGCGCCTTGTCCTTGAGGTAGGGCGCTTGCTCGGTGATTTGCTTGAGCAGCAGGCCCGGAACCGTGGGCGCCGAAAAGGGCAACTCCCCCGTCAGCATCTGGTAGCCGACCACGCCGAGGCTGTAGATGTCCGAGCGGCCGTCGATCTCGCGATCCCCCGCCGCCTGCTCGGGGCTCATGTAGTGCGGCGTGCCGATCGCCACCCCCGTCGCGGTCAGCGTTCCCGGCCCCGTGGACGAGGTGAGTGCTTTGGCGATGCCGAAGTCCGTCAGCACGACCCGGCCGCGGCTGCCTTCGAGCAGGATGTTGTCGGGCTTCACGTCGCGGTGCACGATCCCCAACGCGTGCCCCGCGCCGAGCGCGTCGGCCGTCTCCATCAGGATGCGACGCGCTTCCTCGGCCGCGAGCTGCCCGCGTCGCTTGAGGCGCGCCGCGAGCGACTCGCCGTCCACGTAGGCCATGACGAAATAGACGAGCCCCTCCGGTCCCTCTCCGACCGAGTGAATCGGCACGATGTGCGGGTGGGACAGGCGCGCCGCGGTCTCCGCTTCCCGCAGGAAGCGGATGCGGATCTCTTCTCGGAACGCGAGGTCCGGCGGGAGCACCTTCACCGCGACCTTCCGCTTGAGTCGTTCGTCGCGGGCGTGATACACGACACCCATGCCGCCGCGCCCAATCTCTCCCTCGAGTGTGAAGGAGGCGCCGAGCGCCTGCGTCAGGCGCTGCGCGAGCGGATCGTTCATGCGCGGTCGCGGGGCATGGCGCGGATAGATTAGCCGCATCAGGGCGGCGTTGCAACATGTTCAGCGGTCAGCCGTTAGGCGCGTGGTCGCCGGTCCAGGCTCGCCGCCGCGGCCGAGTTGGCAGTCCCGGCCTGTTTGGCGGCGTTTTCTGGAACGCTGCTGCCGCCGTGGACGTTTTCTGATGGCACGGACGCTGCACTGTCCGCCGCCCACGTGATGTCCTGTTTCTCGATCGGAGTCCTCAATGTCTGAACGAATGACCCTCCCGGTCCTGCCGCTGCGCGAAGTCGTGTTGTTCCCGGGCGTGAGCACGCCCATCGGCGCAGGCCGCCCTGCTACCCTGCGCGCAATTGAAGCTGCGCTGAAGCAAGAGCCGCGCCTCATCTTCGCGGTAGCCCAAAAGGAAAATGTGGATCAGGTGACGCCGGGGGTGCTCTACACCACCGGCACCATCGCACGCATCGGCCAGGTCCAGCGCGGTCTCGCCGGCGTGCAGCTGATCCTGCAAGGTGAGGTCCGGGCAACGGCGCTGCAGTACCTGGAGACGGGTAGTTACCTCCAGGTCGTGGTGCGGGAGCTGGCGGACCTGCCGCCGCTCAACGTCGACGATGCGGCGTTCATCGGACTGCACCGTGAGGCGCGCGAGCGGGCTGCCGAGCTGGGCCAGAAGTCGGGCCTCCCTGACGATGTCGTGAAGCAAGTACTGGAGGGAGTGAGCGATCCGGGCCGGCTCGCAGATCTTGTCGCCGGCTACCTCGACATCCGACCCACCGAGCGCCAGCAGCTTCTCGAGACCCTCTCGGTCGAGGACCGGCTCCGCCGCGTGCTGGTGCACGTCCAGCGGCAGATCTCGGTGCTGGACGCCCAGGAGGACATCAAGTCGCAGGTGCAGGAGGAGATCGGCGAGCGCCAGCGGGAGATGTTCCTGCGGGAGCAGATGAAGGCGATCCGCAAGGAGCTGGGCGAAGAGAACGAGGGAACGGAAGTCGAGGAACTGCGCAAGCGCCTGGAGGCTCTCGAGCTGCCGGAGGCTGCGCGCAAGGAGGTCGACCGGGAGCTGAGCCGCCTCGAGCGCGCCAGCCGCGACTCGATGGAAGCGCAGGTGATCCGCACCTACCTCGAGACGGTGGCCGAGCTCCCCTGGGGCAAGCGGGCCGAAGAGTCGCTCGATCTGAAGCGGGCGGCGGAGATCCTCGAGGAAGACCACTACGGGCTCAACGACGTGAAGAACCAGGTGCTCGAGTTTCTCGCGGTGCGCCAGCTGCGGCAGCGGCAGCCCGCGGCCGATGCCCAGCCTGGGGGGAATGAGGACGACAAGCGCGCCAGGGGTCCGATCTTGCTCTTCGTCGGCCCGCCGGGCGTCGGCAAGACGTCGATCGCGAAATCCATCGCCCGAGCCATGGGCCGGCCCTACGTGCGGATCTCGCTCGGTGGGGCCCGGGACGAGGCGGACATCCGCGGCCATCGCCGCACGTACGTCGGCGCCATGCCGGGCCGCATCATCCAGGGGATGAAGCAGGCCGGTGCCAAGAACCCCGTGTTCTTGCTCGACGAGGTCGACAAGCTGGGGATCTCCTTCCAGGGCGACCCCGCGGCGGCGCTGCTCGAGGTGCTCGATCCGGCGCAGAACGACTCGTTCACGGATCACTACCTCGGGGTACCGTTCGACCTGTCCGAGGTGCTGTTCATCGCCACGGCGAACTTCTTGCAGAGCATCCCCGGGCCGCTGCTCGACCGGCTCGAGACGGTGAATTTCGCCGGCTACACGGAGCGCGAGAAGCTCGAGATCGCCAAGCGCTACCTCGTCCCGCGCCAGTTGGGGGAGAACGGCCTCACCGCCCAGCAGCTGACCCTGACCGACGACGCGCTGAGCGAGATGATCACGAGCTACACGCGCGAAGCCGGTGTGCGCCAGCTCGAGCGGGAAATCGGCAAGCTGGGCCGCAAGGTGGCCCGCAAGATCGCGGCCGGCGAAGCCCAGCGCGTCGAGGTCACGCCTGGCGACGTGCGCGAGCTCATCGGTCGGCCCAGAGTGCATCCGGAGCGGAAGGCGCGCGAAGATCAGGCGGGCGTGACCACCGGGATGTATTACACCCCGGTCGGCGGTGACATCATGTTCGTCGAGGCGAGCGTCATGCGCGGCAAGGGCGAGCTCCTGCTCACGGGCCAACTCGGCGACGTTATGAAAGAATCGGCCCGCGCGGCGCTGACCTACGCCAAGTCGCATGCCGACCAGCTCGGGATCCCCGAGGACGCATTCGCGGATACCGACGTGCACGTCCACGTACCCGCCGGCGCCATTCCCAAGGACGGCCCCTCGGCCGGCATCACGATGGCCACGGCCCTCGTGTCGGCGCTGTCCCGCCGGCCCGCGCGGCATGACCTCGCGATGACCGGCGAAATCACCTTGCGCGGGCGCGTGCTGCCCATCGGCGGCGTGAAGGAGAAGGTGCTGGGCGCCGTGCGGGCGGGGATCAAGACCATCATCCTGCCCAAGGAGAACGCGCCCGACCTCGAGGACCTCCCCGAGGAAGTGCGCAAGACCCTGGACGTGCATCTGGTCGAGGAGCTGGGCGAGGTGCTGACGCTGGCCCTGCGGGGGGCGCGGTTCGAGGAGGGCCACCTCGTCTTCGAGGGTCAGGCCCCGGTCGAGCCCCGCATGGTGTCGAAGAACTAGGGCGCGGCGACCCCGGCGACGACCAGCTCGACGGCGGCCTGGCGCCAGCGCTCGCGCAGCGCCGGCTCGTCGGCGCCGAGCGGGCGGGCGCTCGCGGCGACCACGGACTCCATCCCCAAGTAGCCCACCATCAGGACCAGGGCCTGGGCCGCAGTAAGGTGCGGGTCCAAGTCGTCCCGCACCTGCCCCAACCCCTGACCCTCGGCGAGCAGCACCACCAACCGCTTGATGGCAGGGGCGAACGCTGCTCCGGACTGCGCCCGGCCGGCGGGAAGGGCAAGGGCGGCCAGCGCACCCTCGAGCTCGGTCGCGGCCTGGGTCAGCACGGCTTGGAAGAGACCGCGCTTCGAGTGGTAGTAGTAGAACACAAGCTGCTTGTTGACGCCTGCCCGGCGGGCGATCTGCTCGACCCGCGCCCCCGCGAGCCCCCGCTTGGCGAACTCGTCTCGCGCGGCGGCGACAATTCGTAATGCCCTACCGTTACTCAACTTAGGTGGCATAGATGGTTTTCATCAACCAGATGGTTGATGAAATCTAATGCCTGCCTGCCGCCAGCGCCACATTCTCCGGAAGGCGAGGCAATCCCTCCTTCAGGAAGGCCATGAGGGAGCGGTTGACGGCGTCCGGCGCCTCCTCCGCGGCGGCGTGCCCAGTCTGCGGGATCACCACGAACGCCGCCCGCGGTAGGTCGCTCGCCAGCCGGCTGCCGTCGCGCAACGGGATCCAGCGGTCGGCGGCGCCCCACACCACCAGCGTCGGCGGGTCGAGCGCAGCGAGCCGGCCCACCAGAGTGTCGAAACGGAACTGCCGCAGCACGCCCCGCAAGGCGCGCCCGTAGCCGGGATCCGGCACGGGCGCGTAATACTGGTCCACGTTTGCGTCCGAGACGTTGGTGGGATCGGCATATGTGGATCGCAGCAGGCGGCCGGTGATCCAGCGGCCGCGGAACCACGGTGCCACGGCGCCCACGACCGGCCAGCGCGCCACCTTCAGCACGCCGGGCAAGCGGATGCCATACCCGGCCGGGTCGATCAGGACCAGCCCCCGCACCCGGTCGGGGTGGGCGAGCGCGACCTCGGCCACGATCGCGCCTCCCATCGAGTGACCCACGAGCACCGCGCTCGAGATGCCCAGGGAATCGAGCAATGCGACCAGGAGTCGTGCATACGCCGCGTTGTCGTAACCGCCGGCGGGCTTCCCCGAAAACCCAAAGCCACGATTGTCGAAGGCGATGGCGCGATACCCTGCTGCGACGACGGCCGGCAAGGTCTTCCGCCAGGAGTACAGGGAAGCCCCGAACCCGTGGACGAACACGACGGGCGCGCCTCGCCCCGTGTCGATCATCCGCAGGCGCGTGCCGTCCACCACGCGGAATGCGGCGCGAAACGGCGTGCCGGCGGGGTAGGCCCGATCGACGGCAATTGGCGTGGCTCGGCACGCGGTGAGCAGGAGGCCGGTCGCCGCCAGCGCGGCACGCGGCGTCACGTGAACGTCTGCAGCGCGCGCCGGGCGAGCGCCACGATGAGGGGATGGGAGCTCCACAGGCCGCTGATCTGCTCCCCTGCCCCCGAGGTCATGACGGCCTGCGCCTCGTCCACGACCAGAAGCGTCGGCGTGCCGGCGGGCGCAACGCCCGTCACGATCCCTTCCGCGCCGGGCGGAAGGGGGGGGGGGGAGGGGAAACCGTCGTCCGCGAGGCGCAGCTCGAGCTGGACATGGCCCCCGTCCGTTTCCCGGCTCGCGGCGCGCCGCCAGGCAGGGAGCGTGGGTCGCCACAACTCGGCTGCGAGCACGCCCTCCACGCGCCGCTCGGCGCGGGCCACCAACTGCAGGATCAGGTTGGCGATGGCGCGGGCACCGGCGACTTCCTTCGTAGCTGGCTCCCTGGGCTGGGAGGCATCCCGCAACGCATGCGCCAGACGGTCCAACGCCCCGCCCTGCAAGGCCGCGAGGTGCGCGAGCAGGGCCCCTGGATCCGTCGGCCGATAACGCATGGGCCGGCCACCGCCGGGGACGTGGCTTGCCGCTCCGCGAGTGACGAGACCGGCCAGCGCCCCGTAGGCATTGGCCCGCGCCACTCGGGCTCCCTGCGCCACGGCGTACCCTGTGGAGGGTCCGAGGCGGAGTAGCGTGACGTACACCAGGGATTCAGTGCGCGTGAAGCCGAAGGGAGTGAGGTCGACGTTCGACATACGTAGTAGCATATACTACTACGACTGTCTACACAACTTCGATCGGGATCCCCAACAGGCGCGCGATCAGCGCCAGCCGAAAGGTGACGTCGGTCTGCCGCTGGGCGGGGCTCCTGCCCGGCCCTTCGAGCGGGAAATAGTGCACCACCACGGGATTCGACGACTTGGGGAGGCCGCGCAGGTTCTTCGGGCTCCAGATCCCCTGGCTGTCGCATTCACTGAACAGCCGCGCCAGTACCCGGGCGGCGCTGGGCACCTGACGCAGGATGCCGAGGCGGGCCAGCAGCTCGAGCCAATAGACCGCAAACGGCACGTCGCGGATGCGCCCCTGCGCGTCGCTGTGCAGGGGGTCCCCCAGGATCTCGAACATGGGCTTCAGCAGCCTCTTGCCCGCCAAGATAAAGAAGGACCGCCGGGGTGCCGGTACCGAGAAGTAGTGGGCTAACCGCTCGAGGAAACCGGCGCGCTCCCGCTGCACTGCGGGCATGAAGGCCAGCATCTCGACCGAAAAGACCGTGGGCGGATAGGCGGTCGGCTCCAGAACCGCTTTGCCGTGGGCCTTCTTGAACGGCTTCTCCGCGAGACCGCTCCGGAAGTACAGCGAGATGTCGCTCGCGATACGGTGGGCCGCCCCGCGCAGCCGGGGGTCTTCGGCGTGGGCGCCTCCCCCGCGCGCCAGGGCAGCTGCGGCGCCCTGACCCACCATGCCGCGCGCCCAGCGGGCGAGGGGGGGATCGGTCTTAGCCGGCCGCTGGAATTCGACGAGCAAGGACGGGTCCTCGTCGCGCGAGAGCAACCGAAAGAGGAACCGGTCCGCGAACCGGAAGACGCGGTAGTCGGGCGGCCAGCCGAGTTCGAGCAGGCGCCGGTACTGGAAGATCGTGCCGGTCTCCTTCCAGCCCATCGCCTTCGACGGACCGGGGGCGAGCAAGTTGCCGCCCCAGAGCCCGGTCTCCTTTTGCTTGCGGGCGATCGCCAGCGCTTCCTTGTACTGCAGGACCTGGTCGCGCAGTGTCGTGACCAGAGCCGGGTCACGCGCGGCTTCGGGGACGACCTCGGTCAGCGCCCGATATTGGATGGGGACGCTCGCCGCTTCCTCCAACCACGAGATGGCGAACCTGTGCGCGGAGGGTATCTCCACCGGGCCGCTCCAGGGTGCGAGGGGGAGGGGGCGAGGCTAAAACGGGCGCAAAGTTACGTGGGGCCGACAGGATAGGCAATCGCTGCGCCCCGGCGCTCCGCTCTGCGTCACAAGGGTCTATCGGATATTGCTTTATGTTACCATGCGTGGTGTGCAGATTCCTGCACGTCGGCGTTACTGCTTGGGGCAGACGACTGTGCTGATGGTTCCTCGGCGACGTTGGGCGGCTTCGCTCGTCAGGACCAGCGTCGAATCGTCGAGAAAGTCGATGGCTTCGCCGCCCCCCGCCGGTTCCAGTCCGGCGATGTCGCACGGCCGCTCGCGCGCCGGCGCGAGCCGCCCCCCCACGATCGGCGTGAAGAGGTAGATCTCCGAGTACGTGCGGATCGCGACGAGCCGGCCGTCGGCGCGAATCGCCGCGCCCGTCACCAACCCGCCGGCTTCCGCGCTCGGACGGATGTCGAGCATCTGGAGCGCCGCCGCAGTCGCGACGCCGCGCACCGCGTCCGCCGCCTTCCACTGAGCGCGCGTCACGCGGTACAGCCGAATCCCGCCGCGCCATCCCTTGCTCACCAGGTAAAGGGCGCTGTCCCGGGGCGAGACGTAGATCGCCTCGACGTCGTGCGCACCGTCGGGGTACCGGAGCTGCAGCACCGCCGGGGCGGCGCTGACGCGCAGCGTGTCGCCGCTGCCGGCTGGGGGGTCGGGCTCGAGGACCGCGTACACCGTCACCGACGGGCGCCGCTCGAGATTGTCGCCCGTGTCGGCGAGATAGACGCAGGTGCCCGGCCGCGTCGGGCACGGTCCCAGCGCCATGTCCTCCCAGTCCACCGCGTCCGCGCCCGGCACCAGCAGGAATCCGCGGTCGCGGCCGCGCAGATCCGTCGCATAGATGTAGGGGCCGTCGCCCGAGTCGTTGTGCGTCCAGAGGACGCCCGCGTGCGCGCGACTCACCGCCACGCCGGAGCTCTCGATGAGCCGGCGACTCTCGAACGCGCCGGTCTGCGCGGTGGTCGCGGCCTGGAACAGGAGCAGCGCGGGGAGAATCATGGCCCCCAAGGAAATCGGCTTGCTCCCCCTCAGGCAAGGGGTGATTATTCGCCCATGCTCGAGACGTTGCGCTCGCGTCCGGTGGAGAAGTTGCCGGCCCAGGTCCGTCTTACGGGACGGATCCTGTTTCTGTGCGAGGACGCGGGACTGGTGAGGAGCCAGCTCGCGGGCACCGACCTGGCCTGGACGCCGGCGGCCAAGCTGCGCGACAACATTTCCACCGACGAAATCACTCCCGCGTACATCTGCTACTACTACGACGACAC
>WNGA01028334.1_pt1 | contig 11323 bp, 9 predicted proteins | sample 5400061 | NCBI WGS metagenome assembly WNGA01 (sample SAMN13153366, study PRJNA577476) | soil metagenome | isolation source: 100 cm soil or saprolite under grassland replicate 2 | place: USA:California | collected 2016-06-15
ATCAGATCGCTCACTTTGACGTCGTTGAAATTCTCGATGCCGATGCCGCACTCGAAACCCTCGCGGACTTCGCGCACGTCGTCCTTGAAGCGCTTCAGCGAGGCGAGCGTGCCATCGTACACCTCGACGCCGTTGCGGATCACGCGTACCCGCCCCGTGCGCGGAATCACGCCGCTCCGCACGAAGCAGCCGGCGATCGTGCCGATCTTTGCGATCTTGAAAATCTGCCGGACTTCCGCTTCGCCCAGCACCACTTCCTTCTTCTCGGGAGCGAGCAGGCCTTCCATGGCCAGCTTCACCTCTTCCACCGCCTCGTAGATGATGCGGTAGGTGCGGATCTCCACGCGCTCGCGGTCCGCCGCGGCGCGCGCATTGGAATCGGGGCGCACGTGGAAGCCGACGATGATCGCGCCGGAGGCACGGGCGAGCAGCACGTCCGATTCGGTGATCGCACCGACGCCGCGGTGCACCACTTCGACTTTCACTTCGGCGGTCGAGAGCTGCGCCAACGCGTCCGCGAGCGCCTCGGCGGGGCCGCCCTGGTCGGCCTTGATGATGATCCGCAGGGTCGCCACGCCGCCGGCGGCCGCTTCGGCCATGAAGTCCTCCAGCGTCTTGACCCGGCCGGAGCGCCGATGCTGCGCCTCGCGCTCGAGCCGCTGCCGCTTCTGCGCGATGTCGCGCGCCGCGGCGGCGTCGTCCATCGCCAGGAAGCTGTCCCCCGCTTCGGGCACACCCTCGAAACCGAGGATCTGCACCGGCGTGGAGGGTCCGGCGTCGGCTTCGGTACCGCCGCGCTCGTCGTACATCGCGCGCACGCGGCCCGAATACTGGCCGCAGATGAAGTCGTCCCCCACATGCAGCGTGCCGGTCTGCACCAGAATCGTGGCGAGTGCGCCCTTGCCCGGATCCAGCGACGCCTCGAGCACGGAGCCCTGCGCTTTGCGGTCGGGATTCGCCTTGAGGTCGAGCAGCTCGGCCTGGAGCAGAATCTGGTCGAGCAGCGCGTCGACGTTGGTGCCTTTCTTGGCGGAGATCGCCGTCATCAATGTGGTTCCGCCGAATTCCTCGAGCACGACGCCGTGCGACAACAGGTCCTGTTTCACCTTCTGCACGTTCGCCGTCGGCAGATCGATCTTGTTTATTGCGACGACGAGCGGCACGCCGGCGTTCTTGGCGTGCGAAATGGCTTCGACCGTCTGCGGCATGATCGCGTCATCCGCGGCGACGACCAGCACCACGATGTCCGTCACCTGGGCGCCGCGGGCACGCATGGCCGTGAACGCTTCGTGGCCCGGCGTGTCGAGGAACGTGATCTTGCGGCCGTCCTTGAGCGTGACCTGGTAGGCGCCGATGTGCTGCGTGATGCCGCCCGCTTCCCCCGCGACCACGTTGGCTTTGCGGACGTAGTCGAGCAGCGACGTTTTGCCGTGGTCGACGTGACCCATGATCGTCACGACCGGCGGCCGCGGCTTCAGCGTCTCGTCCGCGTCCTTCGTCTCTTCGGTCTGGGTGGTGGCGTACTCCTCTTCGCGCACTGCCTGGAAGCTGAACGCCGAGGCGATCAGCTCGATCATGTCGAAGTCGAGCCGCTGATTGATCGTCACCATCTGGCCGAGCTCTTTGAACGCGAACGTCACGATCTGGGTCGGCGGCACCTTCAGGGTGTTCGCGAGCTCGGACACGGTGATGAACTCCGTCACGCGCACGAGCGTCTTCTCGCGCTCGCGCTCCTCACGGCGGCGCTCTTCCTGCGTCTCGCGGAACGTGGGACCCTCTTCGCGGCGATGCACACCCTTCTTGCCGACCGGCGCCTTCAGCGTGGCGAGGGTGCGCGAGATGTTCTGGGCGACCGCTTCCTGATCGACGAGCGACTTCTTGCCCTTCTTGCGCTTCTTGCCCTTCTCCCGCCGGCGCTCATCGAGTGGCGGCGCGCCCGGGGCGGCTGACGCGACGGGCCGCGGCGGCACTGCAGCGCCCCCCCCTCCCCCTCCCCCTCCCCCGCCACCCGGACCTGACGGCATGCCACGCGCGACGGGGCGCGGGCGGACCGGCGTCGGGATAAAAGGCCGAGGGGGTGGAGACGACGGCATCGAAAAGATCGGCGGCGAAGGGGCGGAGGGCGGCGCAGGCGCAAACGTCAAGCTTGCCGCTGGCGCTGCGGCCTCGGCCGATTCGGCCGGCGCGAGGTCCTTGAACAGCGCGGCAGCCCGCTCCTCGAGCGACGGGGCTGCCTTCTCTTCCTCCTGCTCGCGGGCCGCCGTCTCGAGCGCCAGGCGCGCGCGCTCGGCCTCGGCGGCCTCGGCGGCGGCCACTTCGGCGGCGGCGGCATCGGCGGCGGCGACCTCGGCGGCGGTGCGACGGCGGCGCTTGGGGCGGTTGTCGCCGGCGGCGACGGGCTCCGGAGCGAGCTCGACGACCTTGGCCGCGGCGCGACGCCGCTTGGGCGGCGCGGTGGGCTGCTTTTGCTTGCGCTTGTCGCGCTCCCAGCGCGCGCGCATCAGCGACACCTGCTCGTCCTTGAGCGGCGTCAGGTGACTGCGCACGAAGATGTCCATCTCCTTGAGCATGCCCATCAGCTGCTCGCTGGAGATTCCGAACTCCGCTGCTAGATCATGGATCCGCGTCGTTGCCACTAACTCCTCGCTGTTAGCTGTCTGCCATCAGCCACCTGCCGTCAGTCCGCGTGCCAGGGCCGGATCTGTGACGCCGACCGCTTGGACCGCCGGCCGACCCAAACCCGCTCCCAGCTCTGATGCCACCGGTCCACGCAGGACCGGAATTCCTTTTGCTTCTGCGAGCCGTGTGACTTTCTCCATCGTACGCTGGCCGGCATCCTCCGCCAGTACCACGCACATCAGCTTTCCCCGCTGCAATCCTGCTCGCACACCCGCGACACCGACGACGACATTTCCTGCCCGGACGCCCAGTCCCAACAGTCGGACAATCCGCGCACTCACACGGACGCTTTGGCGTCCGGGGGGGCCGGGGGGGCTGCCGTCCCAGGCTCCTCTTCTCCGCCTTCTTCAGTCATCTCATTGAGGAAGGCCATCATCTTCTCGGCCAGATCGGGCGTCATGCCCGGGATCTGGTCAACGTCCTCGCGCTCCAAATCGAGAATGTCCTGGAGCGTCTTCTTGCCAGCCTGCTCGAGCACTGCCACCAGCTCGGGCGACAAACCTTTCATTTCGGTGAGCGCCACCTGCGTGACCGACGATTGATCCGCCGGCGGGAGCGGCGCGAACAGCGGGCCTTCCCCGCCGCGCTCCAGCCACTCGCGGCTCGAGTAGAGATCGACCTTCCAGCCCGTCAGCTCGGAGGCCAGCCGCACATTCTGACCGTTGCGGCCGATCGCCAGCGACAGCTGGTCCTCGTCCACGATCGCCTGAATCGTTTTCGACTCGGGATCGGAGAAGACGCGGGCGACGCGGGCCGGCGCCAGCGACAGCTTGGCGAACCGCTCGGGGTCGGACGACCACGGGACGATGTCGATGCGTTCGCCGTTGAGCTCGTTCACGACAGCCTGGACGCGCGAGCCCTTCAATCCCACGCACGCGCCGACGGGATCGATGCCGTCGTCGCGCGACCACACCGCGATCTTGGTACGGCTGCCCGCCTCGCGCGCGGTCGCGCGGATCTCGACGATTTGCTGCTGGATTTCGGGGACTTCCAGCTTGAACAGCGCTTTGACGAACAGCGGGTCCGCACGCGACAAAATGAGCCGCGGGCCTTTCGGCGTCTCCTCGATCCGCTTCAGCACCGCGCGAATCGTATCGCCCTGATGGAAGTGCTCGCGATGATTCTGATCGCGGTACGGGATGATCGCCTCGGCTTCACGGAACTTGTTGAGCATGACGACGATTTTGCCGCGCTCGATCTGTTGGACCTCACCCGAGAGCAGCTCGCCCACCTTGCCGGAGAACTCCTCCCGGATGCGGGAGCGCTCGCCTTCCCGGACGCGCTGGATGATGCGCTGCTTCGCCGCCTGGACCGCGGTCCGTCCGAACTGCTCGAACGGGACTTCTTCCTCAAGGACGTCCCCGGGCGCAAAGTCAGGGTCCTCGTACCGCGCTTCCTCGAGCGAGACCTGGGTGCCCGGATCCTCGATGGTTTCGACGACGGTCTTGAGGACCACGATCCGGATCGATCCCTTCATCTCGTCGATCCCGATCTCGGCACGCACGTTGGGGCCGTAGCGCTTTACGAGCGCGGCATGGAGCCCGTCCTTGAGCAGGTCGATCAGCTCACCGCGCTCAAGCTGCTTCGTGCTGGTCAGTTCCCGGATCGCCGAAACTACGTCGGTTGCGTTGGCCATCACCTGTCCTCAGTCATCAGTCATCCGTCGTCGGTATCGCCAGCCTTGCATCCTTGACGTCCGCCAACCGGTACTCGCGCTCAGTGCCACCCTGCGCCTGCAGCACCACGATCTCCGCGGTCGGCACGGCGACGATGCGCGCCCGTACCCGCCCCACGCCCGCCAGCTTCACATTGACGTCGCGGCCCACGAACTGCACCCAATGGCGATGCCAGCGCACGGGCCGTTCGATCCCCGGGCTCGACACCTCCAAGACATACCTATTGCCCAGGGGACCGCCTGCATCGAGCCACTGTTCGAGCGCCCGACTGGCCCGGCTGCAGTCTTCGACCGTGACGTTCCGTGGCGGACAGTCAATGCGGACTTGGACGAGCGGTCGATTCGGCGTACCGCCGATGCGCAGATCGGCCAGATCGAACCCCAATGCTTCGAGCCGGGTCCGAAAGGCCTCGACAAGACTCTCAGTGAGCATAAAAAAAAGCGCGGGCCGAACTTCGCCCGCTGCAGGGTGGGAATGTAGCCCAGGTCTCCCCTATGTCAACCGAGCGCTCGCCCGAGGTACGCGACCATCCGTCCATCCCGCCCTCGCGAGGCGCGATGCGAGAAAAACCGGTCCCGCTCCTCGGCGCTGCACCACGGCGAGACCGTGATCTCCTCGATGCCCAGCTTGCGCGCCTGCTGCGTCAGGATCGCCCGCAGGTCGAGCAGCACGGTGCCGCTCAGTCCAAAACGTACCGCGACCTCAGGACCGACTTCATAACACTTGCCACAAATGCCTACGCCGCAATGCATTACGATATCCCTTCCCTTTGCGAAGCCGCGCCACTTCAGCAGCTCGACGCATTGCTCCAGGATGCCGTCGGCTGTCCCACGCCAGCCCGCGTGGACGAGCGCGATGGCGCCCTTCTCTGGGACGGTGAGGTACACCGGGATACAGTCGGCGACGGTCACCGTGAGCAGCACGCCGCGCTCTCTCGTCGCGTGTCCATCGATGCCGTCGAGGATGAGCCAGCCCTCCGGCAGCGCCTCGTGCCAGTGCACGTCAGTGCCGTGCACCTGATGCGCCAGCACCGTCGCGGGAAAGCCCGCGCCGAACGCGGCCCGGAACGCGCGCCAGCGGCCGATGACCTGTCCGACCGGTTCGTCACTCCATAGCCCAAGGCTGAGCGGCCGCGTCGTGATTCCCGCGACGACCCCATCCCGCTCGGCCCCCCCCGCCAACTCGAGGCGCGGGACTGCGGCATCGCCGGTCGAGATTTCGGGCAGTTCTGGTACGGGCGCAGCATGCTGCGCCCCGACTCTAGGATCGACGCTCAATCTCGGCTCCCAGGGCCTTCAACCGCTCATCGATGTGCTCGTAGCCCCGCTCGATCTGTCCGATGTTCTGAATCACCGAATCACCTTGCGCCGCGAGCGCCGCCAGTAGCATCGCCATGCCGGCCCGGATGTCGGGACTCTCGACCACCTGCCCGCGCAGCGCCGACGGCCCCGCGATCACGGCCCGGTGCGGGTCGCACAGCACGATGCGCGCGCCCATCCCGATCAGCTTGTCCACGAAGAAGAGCCGCGACTCGAACAGCTTCTCGAATACGAGCAGCAGGCCTTCGCATTGGGTCGCGACGACGATGGCGATGGACATGAGGTCCGCGGGAAACGCGGGCCACGGGCCGTCTTCGAGCTTCGGCACGTGGCCACCCAGATCGGGACGGATGCGGCGCTCCTGGTCGGCGTCGACGATGAGCTTCGCGCCTTCGAGCCGCGGTCGCACGCCGAGGCGCTCGAACGCGAGCAAAGTCGACCGCAGGTCGTCGCCCCGGACACCGTCGATCGTAATCGCGCCGCCCGTCACGGCAGCCAGTCCGATGAACGAGCCGATCTCGATGTGATCGGGGCCGACGGTATGCGGCGCTCCCGTGAGTGCCACTCGCGCGGACCGCGGCCATCAGGGCGTTCTCGGTCCCGGTGACGCTGGGCTCGTCGAGAAAGATGTCGGCGCCTTTGAGCTTGCCTTCCAGCTTGTACGCGTCGCCGACGGCGACGTCGGCGCCGAGCCGCTCGAGTGCCAGAAAGTGCGTGTCGACGCGCCGCCGGCCGATGACGTCGCCGCCCGGCGGCGGCAGGGTGACGCGGCCGAAGCGTGCCAGCATCGGACCGGCGAGCAGAATCGAGGCGCGGATTTCCTTGCTCAGGGCCGGATCGAGCGACTTCGGTTCCGCGCCGCTCGTGTCCACTTCGACGGTGTTCGTCCCGGGCCACTGCACCGCCGCGCCGACGTGCTGCAGCAGCGCAAGCAGGGTTTCGACGTCGCGAATGCGGGGCACGTTGTCGATGCGGCACGGGCCGTCGGCGAGGAGAGTGGCCGCGAGAATGGGAAGGGCCGCGTTCTTGTTGCCGGCGGGCCGGATCGTGCCCGAGAGGGGACGGCCCCCCGTGACACGGAACGACGGTGGCATAGGTCCGCCCAAGCTACGGGGGCGCTTGCGCCTGCGTCAAGCGTTCGCGAACGTTGGCCCTCGTGCATCCCGTGCTCGCGCTGGCGCTCGTCATCCTCGCCGGCATCGGCGTCACGCGCCTCTCGCGACCTTCCTTTCGCTATCCTGCGTTGCTGGGCGACCTCCTCGCGACGGGCGTGCCGTTCCTGTTGCTCGGCCTGCTGCTCGGACCGGGACTCGGGGTCGTCGACGACGCCGGACTGCGCGTGCTTCAGCCCGTCGTGGCGCTGGCGATCGGATGGACCGGCGCGTTGTTCGGCACGCGCCTCGAATGGCGGATGGTGCGACGCATTTCGAGTCGCACCTGGCTCGTCGGCGCGACGCTCGCCCTTCCCGTGCTTCTCGTGACGACCGTGATGGCGGTAGTCCTGGCGCGCGCGCTGCCACCGCTCGCGGAAGCCTGGGGCCGGCCTCTGCTCCCTGCGGCGCTCGTGCTGGGCGGCGCGCTGACGACCGCAGCCAGCCAGCGTGGTCCGCGACTCGGCCGGCGCAACGCCCTGCTCGATACGGCATTCGGCGCGGGGGCAGTCACGCTCGCCGTCGCGCTCTACCATCCTCAGCTTGCCCCGCGGAACATCATGCTCACGCTGGTCACTGGAGCAGCGCTGGGCGGCCTGTTCCTCGCGCTCGCGCGCGGCGGGTTGCTGGCGGAGTCACGCGACGCAGGCGTCGCGGCGTTCGCCGTGATCCTGTGCGGCGCCGGCGTCAGCTACGCGGCCGGCCTATCGCCCTTCGTCGTGTGCGCGCTCGAGGCGGCCGTCTTGATGAGTTTCTCTCCCGCCGACGTACGTCACGCCGTCGCCGGGCTGTTGCGCCGCTGGGAGATCGCGCTGTACGCGGCCTTCCTTATAGTCGCCGGTGCCCTGCTCCGGCCGCTCACCGTGTGGCTCCTGCCGGCCGCGGTGGTGCTCGCCGTGATCCGGGTGCTCGTGCGCTGGGTGACGGTGCGATTCGGTCTCGATCAAGTCGATCCTGTCTGGCGATCGCTGCCGTTCGCGCCACCGCGGGAATTTGCCCATTCCGTCATCCGCCAGGGCGCCACGGCGGTCGCACTCGCCGCCGGGTTCGACCTCATCCGGGGAACGCCCGGCCCGATGCTGGTCACGATCCTGCTGAGCGTCATGGCCGCGGAGGCACTCGCATCGGTGCCCCTGTTGACAGCATCGCCACGGTCAGCAGAGGTTTCGTGATGCTGCCAACGTGGGTCGGCGTGGTGTCGGCGATCAGTCTGGCCATCATCGCGCTCGCGGCGCTCGTGGCAGCGGTTGGGATCGGTGCCGCAGCGCTTGGCGTGCGCGCGGCGGTAAAGGCCCTGAAAGGCTTTGCGGGACCGGCGATCGACGATGTGCGCCAGCTGATCGGCTCGATCAAGACCGAAGCCGACGCCCTGGTCGGCGCGTCGCGCGACGTACGGCAACGCATTGTCCGCGCGGCAGATAAAGCCGAGGAGCGACTCACCGATCTCGATGCGCTGACCGAAGTCATGCAGCACGAGCTCGAGGAAACGGCCATCGATGCCGCCGCCACGATGCGGGATGTGCGCCGCGGGCTCTCGGTGTGGAAATGGAGCCGCAAGTTGCTGAAGGGCAAGAAGCGACGGTGAAGCGACTGGCCGCGGCCGCCTTCCTGGCCGTCATCGCACTGGTGCTCTTCCCGGGAGTCGCGCACGCCTGGACGCCCGGCACCCACATCTTCCTGGGTGAATCGGTGCTCACGAACCTGCACCAGCTCCCCACCATCGTCGCCGATCTGCTGCGCGCGTTCCCTTACGATTTTCTCTACGGCAACATCGCGGCCGACACATCGATGGCGAAGAAGTACGCACCGGTCGGCCGGCATTGCCACGCGTGGCACGTGGGCCAGGAGATCCTCGACCTCGCGCCGAGCGATTCGCTGCGTGCCTTTGGTCTCGGGTACCTCTCCCACCTGGCCGCCGACACGATCGCGCACAACTTTTTCGTCCCGCGTCAGCTGGTGCTCACCTCGAGCACGGTGGCGCTCGGTCATTCCTACTGGGAGAGCCGGTTCGAGACGCATCTGGGCGACGCCTACGCGCGGGAGGCGCGCGATGTCATCCTCAAAGACCACACCGCGAGCGACGCGCATCTCGACGAGATTCTGTCACCGACGCTCTTCAGCGTCCGAACCAATCGCCGCCTGTTCCGCGGCATGGTGCATCTCACCGAGAGCCAGAGCTGGCAATGGGTGTTCCAGGTGATCGCCGGTACGAGCCGGTGGGATCTCGCTGATTCGGACATCGAGAAGCACATGGCCGTCGCATTCGAGTACGTGATGGAAACGCTGGGCGCCGACGCGAGCGACGCGGCCGCCCGGCGGCTGGATCCCGCGGGTGAGAAGGCACTGGGATTGGCGAAACGGATGCGGCGCCAGGCACTGCGCGAAGGCGGCCGGCACGAGCCCGAGCGCGTCGAGGAAACGGCGCAACAGCATTTTGGGTTGCCGACGCCGGCGCTCGAGTACTGGAAGCAGTCGCGCGCGCAGCGTCCCTGGCGGGAGAGCTAAGGGGCGAGCTTTTCCTCGAGTACGCGCTGAGCCAGCTTGGGATCGGCCTTGCCCTTCGACGCGCGCATCAACTGGCCCACAAAAAACGGCAGCAACTTCGTTTCGCCCTTCTTGTAGCGCTCCACTTCGGACGGATGAGCAGCCAACACTTCCGTCACCCACCCTGCGATGACGTTGGTGTCGCCCACCTGGACGAGACCGAGTGACTCCGCGATGGCCCGGGGATCACCGCCCTTCGCGGCGACCTCCCCGAACACCCGCTTCGCCGCCTGATGACTCAGCGTGCCGCCCTTGACCAACCCGATGATTTGCGAGAGCGCGGCCGGCGACACGCGCAGCTGATCGCCGTGGTCCTTCGCGTCGGCGAGCGCCTCCGTCATGACCCAGTTCGCGGCGGCCTGGGGCTCCGTGCTGGTCTTCGCAACCGTCTCGAAATAATCGGCCACGGCGCGCGTTGCCGCGACGACCGTGGCATGCTCACGGCTGAGGCCGTAGCTCGCCACGAATCGGTCGCGCTTGGCCCCCGGCAGCTCCGGCAGCTCGCTCTGCTGCTCGGCGATGAATTCCGGCGTCAACACGAGCGGCGGCAGGTCGGGCTCGGGGAAATACCGGTAGTCGTGGCTCTCTTCCTTCGAGCGTTGCGCCCGAACGGCATTCTCCTTGGAGTCGTACAGCAGCGTCTGTTGCGTCACGGTACCACCCGATTCGACGAGCGCGATCTGGCGGTCGCGCTCCACGGTCAACGCCTTCTCGACGAACGCGAACGAGTTGATGTTCTTGACCTCGGTGCGGGTGCTGAGCGCTGTTTCCCCCGCGCGCCGCACCGAGACGTTGGCATCGACCCGCAAACTGCCCTTCTCCATGTCGCAATCGGAAATACCGATGTACTCGAGCAGCTGCTTCAGGGTCTGGAGGTACGCGCGCGCTTCCGCGGGAGAACGCAGATCGGGGCCACCGACGATCTCGATGAGCGGCACGCCCGAGCGATTGAGATCGACCGCGGTCGCTTTGGCAAAACGATCGTGAATCGACTTGCCGGCGTCTTCCTCGATGTGCAGCCGTACGATCGTGGCGTTGACGACGCCGCGCTCGGACGAGAGGAACGAGAGGGTGCCGTTGGTGGCGAGCGGCTGATCGAACTGCGACATCTGGTAGCCCTTGGGGAGATCGGGATAGAAATAATTCTTGCGCGCAAACACGCTCTTCGGATGCACCGCGCAGCCGAGCGCGAGCGCGCCGCGAACGGCGAGACCGATGGCGGCGCCGTTGGCGGCCGGCAGCGCGCCCGGCAAGCCGAGACAGACGGGGCAGACCTGCGTGTTGGGAGGCGCGCCGAACGCCGTGGAGCAACCGCAGAACATCTTGGACTTCGTGCGCAGCTGCACGTGCGTCTCGAGCCCGATGATCGTTTCCCAACTCATCAGGCTTCGTCCGTCGCGGGAACCACGCGCTCGAGCGCGTACGCGGCCTCGATCATTTCGTCTTCGAGGAACGCCTGCCCGATCAGCTGGCCGCCGAGCGGTAGTCCTTTTGCCCGCCCAATCGGCAGGGAGATCGCCGGCAGGCCGGCGAGATTCGCGGTCACGGTGAAGATGTCGGACATGTACATCGCGATCGGATCGGCGAGCTTCTCCCCCGCCTTGAACGCCGGACTGGGAACAGTCGGCGTAAACAGGAGATCGACGCCGCGATCGAACACGTTTCGGAAGTCCTGGGCGATCAGCGCACGCATCTGCTGGGCTCGCCGGTAGTAGGCGTCGTAATAACCCGCCGACAGGACGTAGGTACCCACCAGAATGCGGCGGCGCACCTCCGGTCCGAACCCCTGGCCGCGCGTCGAGCGATACAGGCGGCGCAGATCCGCGGCGCCGTTGAACCGCGGGCCGTACCGGACCCCGTCGTAGCGGGCGAGGTTGGACGACGCCTCCGCCGGCGCGATGACGTAATAGGTGGGCACCGCGTACGGCGTGTGCGGCAGGGAGACCTCGCGGAC
>WNGA01011843.1_pt1 | contig 11322 bp, 14 predicted proteins | sample 5400061 | NCBI WGS metagenome assembly WNGA01 (sample SAMN13153366, study PRJNA577476) | soil metagenome | isolation source: 100 cm soil or saprolite under grassland replicate 2 | place: USA:California | collected 2016-06-15
CGGACCAACTCGTCCGTGGACAAGAGGAAGCGACCTCGATGGCCGCGCGCCTCGGCAAATGTATCGATGGGGGTGTCGCGTTCCATCACGCGGGTCTCACGAACGACCAGCGGAGCATGGTCGAGAAGGAATTCAAGAAGGGGCGCGTCAAATGCATCGTGGCGACTCCGACCCTCGCGCAAGGTGTGGACACCCCCGCCAGACGGGTCGTGATCCGGGATCTGAACCGATTCGATGTGAACTTGGGACTGACTCCGATCCCGGTGATGGAAGTCAAACAGATGTGCGGACGGGCCGGTCGACCCCGTTACGACCCGTACGGTGAGGCGATCCTCTTCGCGAAAGACGAGGACGACATCGACGAACTGATCCAGGACTATTTCCTCAGCGAACCCGAGGCGATTGAGTCCAAGCTCGGGTCGGAGCCCGCCCTGCGGATGCATATCCTCGCGAACATCGCGACGGGCCATGTGGCCACGGAGGAGGAGCTCTTTGCGTTCTTCAACCGGACGTTCTTCGCATTCACGGGCGACGTCCACACCATCCGGGGCAAAGTCCTCGAGGTTCTCGAGTTCCTCGCAAAGGAGGACTTCATCACTCGACACGACGGATTCCTGAAGGCCTCGTTCTTCGGGAAACGGACGAGCGACCTGTACATCGATCCGCTGAGCGCCGTCAAGATGCGCGACGCGCTCCACCAAGCCCGCGACGAGCGCTTCTTCCACCTCTGGACCATCTGCACCACGCCGGACATGCCGAAACTCTACCTCCGTCGCGGCGACTATGCGTGGGTCGAACAGAAAATTGAGGAAGCGAATCTGACATTCCCGGTCGAGGACTATGACTTCTTCCTCGCCGAGGTCAAGACGGCCTCCCTCCTTGACGACTGGAGTACGGAGCGGACGGAGGAGGAAGTCACGAAGAAGTTCGGGGTCGGCCCCGGGGACATCCGCCGCATGACGGACCAGGCGGAGTGGCTCTTATATTCGATGGCGGAACTCGGGAAAATCTTCAACAAGAAGAAGGTCCGCGCGCTCACGCGCCTCACGATCCAAGTGCAGTACGGCGTCAAGGAGGAACTCCTCGAGCTCATCTCGCTCCGCGGCGTCGGCCGCGTCCGCGGTCGAGCGCTCTTCCAACGCGGATTCAAGACGCTCAAGGATCTCCAGAAGGCGAACCCGAACGACCTCGCGCGCATCCCCACGATCGGACCGACGTTGGCGGGGAAGATCAAGGAACAGGTGGGCGCACCGGTCGACGTCCGGGAGATCGAGGGCCAGGCGGCACTGGGGGACTTCAGATGAGGTACGCGATCGCGGGAGCCCGGGGAGCGGTCCACGATCCGGCGGCTGCGATCAAGGCGGTACAGGCGTGGGCTACGAGCCACGGGGAGGAGGTCCTCCTCGCCGATGCCCGAACGGTCTTCGGCCGGGACCATCTGGAGACGGCCGCACGGCATGCGCTCCGTGCTGAAGCGGCGGGCACGATGATCTCCCATTCGGTCTCCATGGAGACGTTGCGGTACCTGTCGGCTCAACGCCAGGTGTCGGATGCGATCCGGGTCGCGGGGATCCGCCGGGGCACCCGCGAACTGGCCATCGTGGTCTTTGGCACGCCCTCAATCGAGGGGCTCCTGGTGGAGTTCGAGTGGTCCCGCGACGATGCGGTCCTCGAACCAAGGGGGAAGTCGCTCCGGACGCTCGGCATCTCGCAGAAGGAGGCGGCCACCGTGGCCCGGAAGTCCCAGGTCGACCTCGTCCTCGAGAAGGTCGCGCTGCTCGACGTCCACATTTGAGATTGCGGCGGCCAGGATTCGAACCTGGGAACCCCTGCGGGACGAGACCCTAAATCTCGCGCCGTTTCCGAGCTTGGCTACCGCCGCACGGGACGGAAGCCTCGGGGATGTAGAAAAGCATTCTCGCGGTGGGAAAGTTACATGGCCGCATCGGCCATCCTGGCTCCGATGGCCTTCGAGCGCCTGCCGTTCGACGCGGAGACGCACCTCGCCGACGTCCGCATGTTCCAGCAGGAAGGTTTCGGGGCGATCTACCTGATTGACGACGAGCGCAAGGCGATCGTCGAGACGGGCACGTCGTGGGACGCGGTGCGCATCCTCGACGCGGTGCGGTCGTTCGGCTTAAGGCCGGCGGACATCGACGCCCTCATCGTCTCGCACATCCACCTCGACCACGCCGGCGGGGCCGGCTTCCTGCTCGAGCAGATGTCGCACGCCCAGGTGTACGTCCACCAACGGGGCGTCAAGCACCTCGCCGATCCGACGCGCCTGCTCGCGAGCGCCCGGGAGGCCCTCGGCCCGGAGGAGTCCCAGGCGTTCGGGACGATGCGGCCCATACCCGGCGACCGGCTCGTCGCGGTGAAGGAATGCGACCGCCTCGAGCTCGGGAACCACGCCTTGCGGTTCCTCGACTCGCCCGGTCACGCCCCGCACGAGCTCACGATCCTTGACGAACGCACCCGGTGCATGTACACCGGCGACGCCGCGGGCCTTTACTTCCCCGGGGACGAGATCCTCATGCCGATCGCTCCCGCGCCCGCGTTCGACCTCGGGCAGAACCTCGAGACGCTGCAGCGCATCCTCGCCCTCGAACCGAAGGCGCTCCTCTTCAGCCATTACGGGCCCCACGCGAACCCGAAGGAAGCGATCGAGTCGATGATGATCGCCTACCCGGCGTGGGCGCGGGTGGTGAAGGAGTCGCTCGGCTCGAAAGGCCCGGAGGGCGTCCTCCGCCAATTGTACGACATGAGCTGCCGCGCGGCGAAGCGGTACCCGCGGGAGTTCCTCGAGCGGCGGATCCGCACGAGCATCACGGGCCTCGCGGCGTACCACGAGCGGATGGAACATGCTGCCCCTGTCCGTTGAGGAGGCGATTCGCGGAATTGCGGAGGACCGGACGAGCGGAGCGTCGAAGCTCGCGCGCCTCGCGCTTGAGGTGATGGGCCTCGCGATTATCGAGGCGAAAGGACGCCCCAAGCCCGGCGAACTCGCGGAGGCCGCCCGCCGGATCTCCGAAGCCCAACCCGCGATGGCGATCGTCCACAACGTCGCGCACCTCGTGTCGCAGCTCATCGCGGAAGGGCAGGACCCGAAAGCGGTCCTCGAGACGACTCGACAGGAACTCGACGCGGCCCGGGAGAAGATCGCGCGGACGTTCCTCAAGGTCGCCCCGGACCGCGGGGCCATCGTCACCCTGAGCTCCAGCGATAACGTCCTCGAGGCGCTCCGGGCCGCCCACGGGAAGGGTCGCGTCGACCGCGTCTTCGTGATGGAGTCCCGCCCGCTCTTCGAGGGGCGCGCGCTCGCGAAGGACCTCGCGGACGCCGGCATCCCCGTGACCGTCGTAGCGGATGCTCTCGGCCCGTCTCTCATGGCCGACGCCGCGTGCGCGCTCGTCGGCGCGGACGCGATCTTGCGGGATGCGGCCGTCGTCAACAAGATCGGCACGTACGCGCTCGCCTTGGCCGCAACGGATGCGAAGAAACCCTTCTACGTCGCTTGCGAGTCGTTGAAGTTCGATGCCCGCTACGACGCGGCGTCGTGGCCCGTCCCGGGTCCCCGTCCGCCGGACGAGGTGTGGGACCCGCGGGTCGATCGGATCGACGCCCTCAATCGATACTTCGAGATTACGCCAAGCCGTCTCGTGACGACCACCGTGACGGAGCGGGGCACGTACACCCCGGACGTCCTCCGGATGATGCTCGCGCAAGCCCGGCCCTCCCGATCCGCGCGACGATGAAGCCCCAGGCATATCGTTGTCACTCGGGTTCATATAGCCGTTCTTATAACGCAGTTATAGAGACCATGGGACAACAGGAGCTGCACATCGTGCTCGTGTCGAACGATCCGCAACGCGCCTACCCGGCATTCCAGCTCGCGATGGGCGCGGCGGCGATGGGCCATAGGGCCCGCGTGTACGCGACGACCGCCGGCTTAGATCTCCTGCGGAAAGGCGCCGCGGACAAGGTCCAGCTCCCGGGCTATCCGCCGCTCGGCCAGATCCTCCGGGACGCGATCAAGTACGGCGCGGAGGTGTGCGCCTGCGCCGCGTCGAGCGAGATCCTGAAGGGCCAGGGCATCACCCCGGACACCGTCGAGCCGGGCGTCAAGCTCGAGGACATGATCGGCTTCCTGAACGAGGCGCTGCCGGCCGCGAAAGACGGCGGCGTCGTGACGTTCATCTGAGCGAAGACCATGATCGCGACGGGACTCCTCGAGCGGAACGCGATACCGACCCGCGTGGTCGACACCCGGGGCCTGCTGTGCCCGTATCCGTTCATCGAGGCGAAGCAGACCCTCGAGTCGCTGCCCTCCGGTGCCGAGGTCGAGATTCTGACCGACAGCGAGCCAACCGCCATATCGTCGATCCCGATCCTTTGCGCGCAACGCGGATATTCGTTCACGCGCGCGAAACGCGGAGACGTCTGGCAGATCGTCGTCCGCAAACCCTAGCCCAAAACCTTCATCCGCCGCGGGCCGGTACGACGGCCGATGGTCGGAGGCGAGACGCACGGGCTCGATCCGATCGAGGAAGGCATCCGCCTCTTCAACGACCGCTACTTCTTCGAGGCGCACGAAGTCCTCGAGGGCGTCTGGCGTGAGGAGCACGGCGAACCGCGGCTCTTCCTGCAGGGCCTCATCCAGATCTGCGCGGCGTACCATCACACGCAGAACGGCAACGCGATCGGCGCGATCACCCTATTGGAGCGGGGCGCGGAGAAGATCCGGCGTTACCCGCCGGGCTACCTCGGCATCGAGACCGCGCCCCTGCTTGAACACATCGAGGCGGACCGCGCGCGGCTCGGACGAATGCAACGAGGGGAGGAGCGGGAGGCCCCGCTCGACTTCCCTCGGATCGAACGCAAACTTCAAACCTGACCGACTCGAAGCGCAGGAGCGGGTTGTCTCGATGACCCAGTCTATCACCCTCCAAGGGCTTAGTGGAACAACGAGGGACCGCGTCGAGCGAACAATCGCGTCCCTGCAGGCGCGCGGCATCCAGACGATCTTCGTCCGGGACCGCAACGAGGCCCTCGCGAGAGTCCTGGAGCTCATTTCAAAAGGATCGAGCGTCGCCCACGGGAGTTCGGCGACCCTGCATGAGATCGGATTCGTCGACCGGATGAAACAACCCGACTCCGGGTACCGTTACCTGAACGCAGTGTGGACGGCGGAGAGCGACGTCAGCAAACGCTCCCGCCTTCGAGCGCGGCTGTCCGCCGAAGCGGATTACTTCCTCGGCAGCGTGCAGGCGATCGCCGAGACGGGCGAGGTCATCGGGGCGGACGCGAGCGGGAGCCGCCAAGCGTTCTACGTGTTCGGGCCGCCGCACGTGATCTGGGTGGCGGGGATCACCAAGCTCGTGCCGAGCCTCGAGGATGGCGTGAAGCGCCTGCGCGAGGTCGCGCTGCCCCTCGAAGACCGGCGGATGAAGCGACTGGGCGCGAAGGGGAGCCATATCGGCAAGCTCGTGATCTTCGAACGCGAACAGCCGGGCCGGATCACGCTCGTCCTCGTCGGGGAGCCGCTCGGATTCTGACCCGGCGGATCATCCGCGAGGACCATCCGGAGGCGTCGCGGCCAGCCGAGTGAGGTACTCGGCAACGCGGGCCGTGTTCGCCACGATCCACTCGAACGAAGGCGCCGCGAAGAAGCGGCTGAGGGCGACGGTGGCCATGCGCGAAGGCGGATCCGGATCGGGGTTCCGGGCCGAGTACCGCAGGACATCCGCCCGGGCGAACCGCGCGCCGCACGACGTCCGGATCTCCGACAGTTCCTTGGCCGCGGCTCCGCTTCCCCGGCCGGGGGAACGGATGAACGTCTCGCGAGTCCAGCGGAACGGGGCCGTCCAGCGCAATGCCTCTCGGGCCGTCGGCGACCGTGTCGCGCCGCCCGAAGTAAAGAACGCGGTGAGGATCGTCGTCGTCCCGAGCGATTGGATGAACAGGTGATCGTCCGTGACGAGGACCATCCCGCGGAAGGATCCGATTCCCACATCGCGAATCCTCGGTCGGATCCGGTCGAGCGCGACCCGCATGCGGCGCATTCCCCATCGGCTCACCGCGAAGAGGGCCGCCGGGACGACGAAGAGGACCGAGATGCCTGCGAGCGCATACGGCTCGGGCGGCGACGCCACGAGCCACAACGGAAGGGCGAATAGAAGGAGCAGCCCGAGGATGGCCAAGGCGAGCACGTCGGCCCGACGCTGCATAATCCGCAAAACGGTGTCGATCGGATCGAGTTCCGGGCGAGGCACGACCCAGCGAAGACGCCGTGGCAAATGAACCGTTCCCCGTCGGGTCCCGACGAACGCTACAGGAACTCGCCCAAGAGCACGTCCGCGTCCGTCACGCCGAGCGGTTGTCGCACCGGCGGGCCCTTCTTCAGCGAGGGCTCGAAGTCGCGTTGCCCTTGGAAGACCATAGGATGAAACGAGCTAGAGCCCGGGCAGCCAAGTGGGCAAGCTGGTCATTTCCGAGCGGGAGAATCCGGGCCGCATCACCCCTATCCTGGTCGGTGAGCCGCTCGGTTTCTGAGTGCCGCGTGCCCGCCTTCGAAGGCAGGATTTCAGCTCCCACCCCGCGCAGCCACCGGTCGTTCCTCTCGGAGGCGCAGGAGGAAGTCCCGCAGGTTGTCGAGCTCCAGCAACCATCGGTCGGCCTTCCGACTCCATCGAGCATCGGGAAACATCGCCATGGCGACCCACGCCGCGGCGGAAGGATCGGGAATCGCGGTTCCCGGCCGCTCGGCGACAGACGCGAACGCCTGCTTCGTCCCCACTCGGTCCTGGATCTCGCCGAGGCGCTCGCGCGCCCACGACGGACCTCGATGGGCACCTACGACGACCACACGTCGCATTCGGTAGCCGCCGCGCCGCGCCGATTGCACGTCGCGCGCGGTCTTCGCCTCCAACACAGCCCCGCTTGGCGAACCGTACAGCCAAAACGAGGAGCCGACGCCGACGGGAAGGAATACCAACCCGTTGTCGAAGACCAGCATTGCGCCCGTTCCCGAAACCATCGTTGCATCTCGGATGCGCGGTCGGACGGCTCGAACGAACTCGACGGTTCGCCGATTCTGCTCGCGAAGGAGGACAAGAAATCCGACAACGCCCGCTGGGATAACGAGGCCCACGACAATAGCGAGCCAAGGTGGAAGGCCACCGAACAGGGACGTCGCATAGAAGAAGAGAACTCCGGTCTCAACGATCGCCCCCGCCACCGACCCCACGACGAGGATCCGCGCCCTCCTACGAAGGGCCCGCTCGAAGGCGGCAATCGGATCGTTGATGTCCACGCCGGGGAACGTATGCCTCCGTGAGCATAACGGTTTGTGCGGGCGCTCCGGACGAGCGAGCCTCTAGAGGAATTCGCTCAGGAGTTCGTCCGAATCCTCGACGCCGAGCGGCTGCCGCACGGGCGGCCCTTTCTTCAGCGCCGGCTCGAGGTCCTCGTACGTCGGCACGTCCTCCGTGCGGTAGAAGAGCCCGAGTGGGATCCGATCCCGCTGGACGAACGGCCATTCGATCGCCTTCGCGAAGGCCGCCTTCATGTCGCTCGGGTCGTGGCCTTCCTTCGCCAGGTCGTACACCCGCTCGCGGAAGAAATCGTACGTGTTCACCTTGTTGTACGTCACGCAGGGGGACATGCAGTCGATCAGGGAGAATCCGTGGTGAGAGATGCCGTTCTTGACGAGCTCCGCCATGCCCTTCACGTCGCCGCTGAACCCGCGCGCGACGTACGTCGCCCCGGACGCCAGGGCGAGCGAGATCGGATCGACGGGGTTCTCGATGACGCCCGCGATCGGCGTGGACTTGGTCTTCATCCCCTTCTCCGACGTCGGGCTCGCCTGCCCCGTCGTGAGGCCGTAAATCTGGTTGTTCATCACGAGGTACGTGATGTCGAAGTTCCGCCGCATCGCGTGGATGAAGTGCCCCACGCCGATGCCGTAGCCGTCCCCGTCGCCGCCGGTGACGATCACCTGGAGCTCTGGATTCGCGAGCTTCACGCCCTCGGCGACCGGCAGCGCGCGTCCGTGGATCGCGTGGAAGCCGTAGGTCGAGAGGAAGTGCGGCAGGTTGCTCGAGCAGCCGATGCCCGAGACGATCACAACGTTCCAGGGCTCCAGCTGGAGCGCGTGGATCGACGTCTGCAGCGCCCGCAGGACCGCGAAGTCGCCGCAGCCCGGGCACCACGTCGGCTTGATCTCGGACTTGTACGTGTCCATCTCGAACTCGAGCTTCATGCGACCACCTCGAGGATCTGGTCCGCGATGTCCCGCCAGGTGAACGGCTCGCCGTCGTACTTGCCGTAGAAGGCGTCCGGCTTGTGACCCGTCTCCGCACGCAGCAGGCGCGCGAACTGCCCGGTGAAGTTGCCTTCGATGGCGAGGGTCCGCTTCGCGCCTCGGAGGAGTTGCTCCGTCTCCTCGGCATGGAACGGGAAGACCGTCGGGAACTCGAGGCTGTTCACCTTGACGCCGTCGGACTCGTCGACGTGGAGGATCGCCTCGTGGGCGGGTCCCCACGTCGACCCCCAGAGGATCAGCGTCAAGTCCGCGTTCCGAGGGCCCCACAGCTCCGGCCGGGGCGTGTCCTTCCGCAGGCCGACGAGCTTCCGCATCCGCTTCTCGTGCATCTTGCGGCGTTCCTCGACGTGCTCTGGCAAGCCCGCGAGGACGTCCGAGATCAGCTCGCTGCTCTCCATGTGCTCGTCCGTCGCCGCGACGTGCTGGAAGCCCTTCGTGCCCGGGATCGCGCGCGGGCTCACGCCGCTCTCCGTGATGAGGTAGCGGCGAAACTCTTTCGAGACGCCGCCGTCCGCGGCCATCATCCCACGGACGATCGGGACGTTGAAGTCCAGCTTGTCGACCGTGCGGTAGCCTTCGCCCAGATAGAGGTCGGAGATGACGATGATCGGTGTCTGGTAGATCTCCGCGAGGTTGAACGCCTGCGCCGTGAGGGAGAAGCATTCCTCCGGATTGCGCGGTGCCAGGATCGCCCGCGGCCAGTCGCCCTGTCCGGCGCCGAGGGCGAGGTTCAGGTCTCCCTGTTCCGTCTTCGTCGGGAGACCGGTCGACGGCCCGCTCCGCTGCACGAGCACCGCGACGAGCGGCGTCTCCGTCATGCCCGCCTGGCCGATCGCCTCGACCATCAGGCTGAAGCCGCCCCCGGAGGTCGCCGTCATCGCCCGAACGCCGGCGAAGCCCGCGCCCACGGTCATGTTCATCGCCGCGAGCTCGTCCTCGACCTGCTTCACGACGACGCCATGCGCCGGCCCGTGAACCGCCATCCAGTGCAGGATCGATGACGCGGGCGTCATCGGATACTGCGCGAGGAACTTCACCCCGGCCGCGAGGGCGCCGAGGCACAACGCCTCGTTGCCCGTCATGAGGTACTTCGCTTGGTTCGTGTAGGCGAGGCCGTACTTCAGGGACCCGCCCGCCTCGTCCACGCCGGCGGCCCCGAGCTTCGCGGCCTGGATGTTCTGCTCGACGATCTCCGGTTTCTTGTCGCCCCAGATGTCCTTGAACGCGCTCTCGACATGCCGGAAGTCCAGGTCGAACAACTTGACGACGGCGCCGAGGGCGACCGTGTTCCGCATCAGCGCGTTCGGCGAGAGCGTCTGTGCCTTCTTCCGGAGGGGGATGCCGATCAGCCGCACATTCTTGTGGAGCTTTTTCGGGTCTGGTTTCGTGCCGTCGAGGTCGTAGACGATCGCGCCGCCCTCGACGACGTCCCCCTGGTGCACGTCCATCGTCTGCTGGTTCAGGCACATGACGACGTCCGGGTCGACGCCTTGAGAGAGGACCGGATCGAGTCCGCCACGGACCTGGGTCCAGACGTGGCCGCCCCGGATCACGCTCTGGTACGACGAATACGTCCACGTGTTCAGGCCGCTCCGCGCGAAGATCTTCGCGAGGCTCTCGGCGGTGGATGAGACGCCGTCTCCCGCGGCGCCTCCAATGCGGGCTACGATGTCTCGCTTCGACATGATCGCACCCGACGGTCGACGGACTCCCTCTCCGGGTTTCCCTCTTCAACACCGTCCCGATTTAATATACTCTTGTATGTAACGCCTCGCGGAAACCACCGCCGTCCCGCCGAAGAAACGCTTTTCCCGGCTGGTGCGTTCCTCCGCGATCGGCGATGAAGGCGGTCCCGGACCTTCCGAAGCACCCGAAGCCGCTCGGGCCGTACTCCCACTGCGTCGTCGCAAACGGATTCGTGTTCGTCTCCGGGCAGACGCCGCTCGTCCCCGGAGGCAAGGCGGGCGAATGGGCGGCGCCCGATGCCGGGGGCCAGACGCGGCAGTGCCTTCGGAACGTCGCGTCGATCCTCGAGGAGCTCGGACTCGGGATGAGCGCGGTCGTGAAGACGACCGTCTTCCTCGCGGATCCGAAGGACTTCGGGGCGATGAACGAGGCGTACAAGGAATTTTTCCCGGAGGATCCGCCGGCGCGATCGCCCGCGAGGATCGGCACGGAACTTCCCGGGTTGCGGGTCGTCATCGAGGCGGTCGCGGTTTACGAGCCGCGAGCGGAAGGGTAGTTACCACCGAACGGGGATAACGCGCTCGGCTGCGAACGGCCGGTTTGTGTTAACCCCATACGGTGATAACCCGAGGACACGTGGTCCGGGACGTACGTGAACCCTACCTGTACGCGACACATGGAGGACGCATCGAGGTTATCACCAAACGGTGGTAACGCGCAAGTGGGTTGCGGCCTCGCGGCGAAACGCATCCGACGCCGGTGGTACCTGTACTTCTGGGAGTACGGTCACCGGACCTCCCCCCGGCGACGATCATGGGTCTACGTAGGTCCGGTCGGGCAACCGCGGACTCGCGAACGCGCCGCCGCCCTCCTGCTCGCGTATCACCTGAAGGCCCGTGACGAGTTGGACCGCCGGATCCGGGGGCTGCTCGGCCGCGCCGGTCGCGGATGACTAGAACGACACACGGGCGAGGGTCTTCGTCGCCTTGACGCCCGGTATCGCGCGGATCTTCGAGACGACGATGTCCCCGATCGCGTCGTAGGAGTCCGCCTCGACCTTCGCGATGAGGTCGTACTCGCCGAACAGCGGGTACAGCTCGACGATGTGCTCGACCTTGATCAGCTTCTGATAGACCTCCTTCTCCCGGGTCGGTTCGATGTCGATCAGGACGAAGCCGATGGCCGTGGGGACCCCTTATTTTGACGTACATCCGAGTCGTAGATAAGGATATCGCGCCCCCCGAGAAACAGACGACGTCGATTAATCGTGGGGCCGAGTCTCATGTGGGATTCTCAGGAGTGAGGATACAAAT
>WNGA01011844.1_pt1 | contig 11322 bp, 8 predicted proteins | sample 5400061 | NCBI WGS metagenome assembly WNGA01 (sample SAMN13153366, study PRJNA577476) | soil metagenome | isolation source: 100 cm soil or saprolite under grassland replicate 2 | place: USA:California | collected 2016-06-15
AATTGATAAAATTGTCGATCGCCGCGGAAACCTCGAATGGCTAAAGGAACACTTCGCGAAAAGTCCGTTAGCGGGCGTTGTGTCCGCTCTGGTAACCGTAATCACCATTCTCGAACTTGCAGCGGGCGTATTGAGCGGAGTTGGCGGCCTCGCGCTCATCGTTTTGCACGATTCAACCGTCGCATTCTTCGGCGCGATCATTTCCGCGGTTGCGATCATTGCGCTATTCTTTGGACAGCGAATGGCTAAAGACTACGCCGGAGCGGCGGTGCTTGTGCCGTACTTTCTGCTCACGCTGGTCGCAATTTATCTGCTCGCGCAGCAGTAAATCAGTGAGAATCTTTTAGGCCATGTCTCAAGCATTCCTTAACGAAGAAACCGTCGCCAATCCTGCGAGCAATCGTCCGGCCTTGCGGAAATCGCCTTATGTCGCCACCGCGGCTGAAGCGATGAAGAATTATACAGAAAACAGGGCAAGAACCTGGTATAAAGATGGCGCTGAGCCGGCCGATCCGGATGGCAAATACGCCTTTCAAAGACTGGGTCAGGCCTGGTTCACTCCTCAAATCGATCCCAAGTTCAAACTTCGCCGGCGCGACAAATTCTACGCCATCGGCTCATGTTTTGCGCGCGGCCTTGAACACTCTTTGGCAAAGCACAAGATTGCTGTTGAAAGCGCAGCGCCGGAGTTTGCCAAACTTCAACCGGCCAAGAGAAATGCATCAGCACTTGGATTTACAAACAAGTACAACACCTATTCGATACTAAATGAACTACGGTGGGCGCTCGATCCAGAGGCAGAATTCCCTCGAGAATCTATTGTTCAATTGACAAACACAACGTGGTACGACCCACACACCAATCCCACCTTAAACTTCGTCGGCCTCGAAGAGACCCTGGAGCGCCGTGCCCTGATACAAACCGTTACGAAACGCATAAAGGAGTGTCGAGCGGTGATTTTCACCCTTGGGCTTGCAGAAGTGTGGCGCGATCTACAAGCAGACGTGTTCGTCAATTGCACTCCTCTTGATGTGGCCTACACGTTGGACCCGGGTGCAGCTCCATTTTTGTTCAAGCCTCGACCAGAACGATACGAATTTCGCCTCACGTGTTTTGCCGAAAACTGGATCAATTTGGAAGCTACATATGCCTTGCTATCTCAGTATGGGCATCCCGATTTTCAAATTGTAGTCACAGTTTCCCCCGTCCCTTTGATGAACACCTTTTCGACGATGGACATTGTCGTTGCCAATACATGGGCGAAATCGCTTTTAAGGGCAGTCGCCCACGAGTGGGCTGCTGCACATCCTAACGTGGATTACTTTCCAAGCTACGAGATCGTACAAAATTCTGATCGTGCAGCCACATGGGAGCGCGATCTGAGACATGTCAGAGGGGCGGGCGTGCACCACATCATGGACTTGTTCCTGAGGAACTATCTGGAGTGAGCTCGGCGATATTGGCTTGGTGGAGATTGGTTCGTAGCTTTTGAACGGACGCGTTCCGGTCTGTGAAACTCCGATAATATCGCGCTCGTTCAGGATTCTGATCTTCCGATCGGAATTGGACCCCTTAAAATGAACCAGACGTTTGTCACAAGAACGATGCAGCCGACAAAATCTGTAAACGCGCAATTTCTGGCCGGCGTATCGCTTCTCCTTTGCGCGTTAACGTTTTATTACTTTGCTGTTCTTAGAATTGATTACAGCAAGACAACGCTGCTTGATCTTGGTCCATACCCGGATGCAACAGAATACTTCGCACAAGCAAAAGCGCTGCGCAGGGATGGATGGCCTTCCATCCAGATTGGATACGATAAGCTGCCATCAAGGTACCCCTTTGGCTATCCAGCGATGATGCTTCCCTGGCTGAAAATTCTCTCGGGGCGAGATTCCGTTTTGGCACCGTTTCGGACGAATCAAACGCTGGGTCTGCTGCTGCTGTTGGCCGTGTTTGCTTTTTACGCATATCTGGCGATGCCGCTAACGGGTGGGTTTGCGGCACTCTTGCTCGCGACACTTCCTGGCTTCTTCACTTTTTGTCGTTCGTCACTGAGCGAAGTGAGTGCCTCGTTGTTAATTGTCCTCGCCTTTATGTTTGCCTATCTGGGAGTTAGGGAAGAACGCCGCTGGAAAATCTATTTATCGGCCGTTTTTCTTGGTCTTTCATTAAACGTCCGACTTCAGTCGCTCTTTTTTGCACCGGTATTGCTGGCGATGGCTGTGTTCCCAAAGCGAGGGATGCGACTGCGCTGGCTGCTCCATTGCGCTGCACTTCCGATTGTTTTCGTGCTCGCGGCCAGCCCCGCGCTCGCGTTCAATACCATCCAGTTTCATTCACCGCTTAAAACAGGCTACGACTTCTGGGCGCCTTATTTTAGCATGAAACATCTTCTTTTTTGTCTTCGCTATATTCCGCGAAACGCTCTGATGCTTTGGAATCAAGCCACGGTGCAGCCACACGGATATGACGCTGCCAATATCTTCGGCACTGGTACCTCCTTTGTGCCAGCCTTCATCATTTTGACGTGCACTGGTTTCTTTTTGATCCGGCTCAGTTGGTTCGTTGGTTGCGCCTTCTTAGCCGGGTTGAGCTCTTTTACGGCATCGTTATGCTATTTGTTTGGCAGAGACGGACGCTTTTACCTGCCGCTTCTAATCCTCCTAGTCGCGGTCGCCGTCCTGCCCATCACGTGGGCCGCAAAGAACCTTTTTGCCGGAAAACGGATTATCGCCGCCCTGGGTGTTTTTGTTTTATTTGTCGCGACGTGTCTCGGTTACCCTTCGCGTACCGGCTATAACACAAGCGGCATTGACCGCTTGCAAGCCTGGGATGCTGTTCATTTTACCACTCCACCTCGCCAATCTGTCCAGTTTGTCGCGCAAAGGCATTTCGCCAGATTGTTGAAGCGGCAACCTGGAATCGTTCTCTCCGATATTGATCCTGTTTTCTTGAACGCTCTTTTGCCGCACTCCTTCGTCGCCGCTCCGATCGATGGAGACCACCATTATAAGTGGAGCTATACCTGGAGGTACGATCGGCCGCAGGCTTTGGCCTTCGTCCAACATGGCTTGGAGCAGTCGCTGCCGGTTTACGCGCTATTCGTTTCGAATGATGAAGCGACCACCAAACAGTCGCGCCTACCGGTTGTTCCTGGATACGACTGGCATCTTTTCGACCACTTCCACGGCAAGGCGGCAATTCTAAAGCTTGCTCCCGTTGCGTCGAACGAACCATTGCCACCGGACTAATGCAGCCCACAGCCGCAGCCCTTTTGCGAAGTGTCGCGACCGGAAGTTGAGTTGTGCAGAAAGCTCTTCGACCCGCCCTATTCTCAGGACTGCTATTGTTAGCAGCCTACCTTCGGATAACCGGATTGACCTGGGGTCTCAGCAGTGGATATGGCCATGATCTGAACTTGCAGCCGGATGAGTTTGTCAGTCTTAGGGGCGTCCTGCAGCTGGATTTATTAGCAGGCCGTATTAAGGCACCAGGCGCGTACTTTGAAGGCACCTTCAATTATTACCTGTGGGCTGTGCCACAAGCGATACTTAAGATATCGGGTAAGAAAAGTGCGGCTCCGACCGACTCGATGACCGCAAACGAGCAGTCCGATCTCCTGTATATTTGTCGATGGATATCCGTCGTATTCGATCTCTGTACCATTGTTATTGTATTTCTTGCCATTAGAGAAGCGAGTCGGAATTTCTACGCGTCTCTTGTTGGCGCACTTTGCTATTCTGTTCTTCCAATGCAGGTGATCTACGCACATTTTATGAGAACTCATATCTTGAGCAATTTGTTGTGCGCCCTGGTTATCTGGCTTTCTCTGAAGCTCCGGCAATCCCAGCCATGGCAGATGCTTCTCGCTGTAGGCGTTATTTCTGGTTTGGCAGCCGCGACTCGTTACCCTCTTGGGATCATCGTAGTAATTCCATGTTCCTACTTGCTTGTGAATGGCCGCGCTAACTTGCCAAACTACCGGACTGGGATCTGGGAGCGCGCCAGAGTTTTCGTTACCGCTCAACTGTGGCTGATTGCTCTGGGATTCCTCATTGGATTGTTCCTAGGGCATCCAATGCTGCTTTTAGATCCCTCGAGCGTTATAAAAGCAATCACTGGCGAGACGTTAAAATACGCGTCGTTACACGAGTTCAGAGGAGTTCAGTTACTAAATCTAGCCGTTATCTGGACGTATATCACATACGTGATTCCGTTCGCAATGTATCCCTTGCTTTGGCTCGTCCCTTACTGCGCAATCTTATATCTTGTTTTCAGGCGTAGCCTTTACAGTGTGTCCATTCCAATACTGATTTTCTCCCTGTTGTATCTGTACTTCATGGGAAAAGGTTACCTTGGACCATATTTTGCCCGCATAACCATGGTTTTGTTTCCTGGATTTTGTGTTCTGCTCGGCATAGCCTGTGCCGATCTACGACTGAAAATGAAAGATAACCGGGCAGTCGCCATCCTTTTAACCTGTGCGCTCCTTCTCGTCCTTGGGCCGTCAGTCGCTTTTGACGCGGCATACGGTCGTGCAATGCGGGAAAAGGATGCTCGCGAGGTTCTTCGGGGCGATCTCCAAGAGTTAATTGGTGATGCGTGGGCCACCATTGGCGTCTTGCAGTTCGGACCTTATTTTTACACTGCGATGCCCGCAGCCAAGCCACTGACTAGTCAGAAGGTGGCTGTCCAATTACAGAACCCAGACCAGGACGCTGACTTCTTTCTGATAGGGTTGCCCACTCAAATTGAGCCAGCGCAAATGAGCGCGATTATCAGGCAGGTTGAGGCCCAGGGAAAGTTTACTTACGAAAGAAGCTACAGAGTTCCCATAAAGATTCTTGGACACGAGTTTAACCTGACGCGCTTTCCTCAAGATATGACCTACCCTTTCCCGACGATTTTGCTTTTTCGGGCCAGAACGTGAGACTGCTCGCTGGTTGATTAGAGAGCGCTCGACCACGCCAACCACCCGGGAGGCGCTGCAAGGAGTCGCAATTCCAAAGAATTCCAGGATGAAGTCCGTGTTGAACTCTGAAAGGGCCGCCGAATCCAGCGAGGGCGATGTTCTGCTACTGCCGATAGCCGCAGTCGCATTCTGGACGCTGGCTTATCAGCTGGTTCTTGTCCTCCGATGGCCGGCGAAAACGATTACGTGGTGTTTCTTAGCTATTGCTCTTGCCGGTTTCCTTGCCTTGGGACGCCTATGGAAGAAAACCAGTGAAGTGCCGGGCAAAGGATATCGGTTTCATCCGTCCCAAATCCTGCTGGTGGGTTTGGGTTTGGCCTACTCAGCTACGGCTCTCTTTGTGCGTCGGCCAAATCAAGACGATGTGGTTTATGTCCACAGGGCTCTCACTCAACTATTAGCTCTTAACCAGCCCATAACCCTGCATCAGACGAGCGTCGATATGGATGCAGCAGCATTTTCTCCAGTTCATTTGGCAACCAGTTATGAGATGCTTATGGCCTTCCTGGGCCATTACCTGGGAGTCGATCCCCTGTACTTTTATCAGGTAATTGGTCACGCGTTTGCCGCATTTTCGGTCCCATTTGTTTTTTATTGGTGCGCCCGGATATTCGGGTTGAATCGCTGGGCCGCAGCAATTGGGTCCTTGCTTGGAATAGCATTTTTGCTCCTCGCTGACGAGTCGTCACTCGGAGCCTTGCTTGGAGCGGGATTTTCACTTGTCGCCGGCCAGTCTCTAGCGTCGATCAACACTGCCGGCATGCTCGGATTTGCGACCGTTTCCGGGTACATGTGGCAGGGTAAACCGATCGTTTGGATTTTGCTTTTGCCGATTGCTGTGGCCCTCAGTTACCGATTCCTCAATCGAGGCAACAGAAGCGATTTGGTGTGGCTCACTCTTTTAGGCATCGCCGGTGTGGGTTTGAGCAATCCGGCCCTTTACTTGATCCCGGCGGCTATTGGCTGCTCCTGGCTAGCTTTTTTTGCGCTTGAGCTATTCGAGCAGAAGGGCCGCGACGGTTTACGTGAGCAAGTCCGCCGTGGTTTTTGCTTGGCAATTCCCGTTGTCTATCCAATCGCAATATTGCTCTTGCTAGCCCTTAACATAATTCCAAAACCAATCGACACCCGAATGTACGGACCGAGTTACATGCCGTGGGGCGAAGCTTTAAATTATGTCATCGGCAGGCCTGCTGAATATGTGCGCGATGTGATGCTTATGATTGTTGTGCCGCTGCTAATTGTTAAAGGGAGGAGCGGACTTTTCCTCTTCTTTTACCTGTGCGCGGTGTGGCTCCTTTGCCTAAACCCGCTTTTGGCACCCTGGTGGATGAGAAATATCCTTGCTTACTGTTATTTTCGACTTGTCTATCTTCTGCAGCTGCCGTTGCTGTGCACCTTGCTCGCAGCTGCGGGATCTCGCCTGGCGCAGCCAGGCAGCCTTCTAAAAGATCGATTAGCGACGGCGCTAGTGCTGTTGGCAGTCATTGTGAGTTTCGTTTTTAGCTACCGTGGACTGTCGATCATGCCGAGAGATGCGAAGCTCGGCATCGGCTGGAAGTCGCCGAGGGAATACCAACTGCTTCCCGCGAACACTGATTTTGCTCGAGTCGCTGCCAGATATATCGCGCATGCAAAGTTACTCGCGCCAGACTGGACGGCGAGCTGTGAGTTGCCGCTTTTGTTCCCCGAAATGAAAGTAGTAGCCCCAAGGCTCGTCAGTCACTACTTCGCCAATGCCGGTAATCCAGAGGAAGGCGTTCTGCGCCGCCAGGCGCAGGCTTTTGTCGAGGAAGATCGCTCCGCAAATCCCAAACGGCTTCAATCGTTAGAAACGAAATTTCGTCAGGTTATTGAAACCGGTCGCGCAAATGCCGTTGCCGTCCCCGAATCTGAAAGCCAAAGAGTTTTGGCGACTCTTAAGTCAATAAACCCCGGCTGGCATCGCGTTTTGGAAGGGGGCGGGCTCGTCCTGATGTTGCCAAGTGATGCTGACCAACGACTGGAATGAGGCAAAGGCAGAATTCAACACTGTGCGCCAGTAACCGCTGGGATGTTACCTCGATGATGCGAACAGATTGACATACCAATCCGGACTCTCCTTGACTGGCTCGGATTGGAAGGGTACGAGCCCATGCTTCGTTACCTGACGCACGACCATGTTTTTACTCTCCAAAGTCGCGAGAAGGTCCATCCAGTTTGCCCCAGCCTGCTTGAGGCCGTAAGGCCAAAATTCCAGGAGCAACTTCGCGGTGGGATTGTCGGCTAGAACACGATTGGCGCCACGCAAGGCGTGAAGCTCGTATCCTTGAATATCCATTTTGATTAAGTCAACGCGTTGACCAGGCTCAAAAAAGTCGTCAAGCGCTACAATATCGATTTGGACAGCGCGACGTGAATCTCCGTCGGTCGCATATGTCCGATGATCGACGTTTAGCTTGTCTGAAAGATAGAGTTCGCCGCTCTGGCTGCATTCTCCCAGCGCGGCCTGTGACAGCCGAACATTCGCAAGGTCACGCACAGCAGATTGCAGGCGATTAAAGTTCTCCGGCGACGGCTCGAATGAGTGAACAATACCGGTCGGACCGACACAGCGGGAGAGAAACTGCGAATAGATACCGATGTTGGCACCCGCGTCTACAACAACAGATCCCGCGGATAAGACAGTTCTCAGCAGCCGCCGCTCCGCCCGATCAGCATAAGCTTTGAAAGCGCGATAACACAGGCGGTAGACCGGAAAGGCGTGTTCGTAAGCCCTGTTGCCGAGTCGGCGAAGAAGCGAGATCGCCGACATCAGCGTCGCGTCAGGGTTACGGTACAGAAAGCTGCACAGAACTTGGGAAAGCAGCGACTAAGACCGAGGTCCAAGGGAAATAACATTCGATAAAGCAAGCGTGGAACTGGCAGCCTATGCGATATTCCGCCAGTGATCATGTACGACAGTGCGGTGAAATATCGAATCGAGAGATTCCCGACATCGTAATTATCGTTCAAGCGTTGCAGCCATTCGCGGTCACGGAAGAAAATTAGCCACGGCAACGCGATGTTAGCCGATACCAATGGTCCCTCCAGATCGCCAAGCTCCGGTTCGAAGATTCGAAAATCGACCGGCTCGTGATGCAGGTACTTAAAGATGGGAGTTGAAAGCACTGAAAAAAAAGGTTCCGTCGCGATTAGCTTTCCACCTGATTTCAACTTGCTGGCCGCGCGGTTCAGAAAGGCAATTGGGCTTTTCAGGTGATGCAATACATTGGTAACCGTGACAACATCAAGACTGTTGTCCTTGATTGCGTCTAACTTGTCGATTTCATGGCAGTCAAACACGAGGTCGAGGTACTCCAAGTCAAGTACGTCGCTCGTAACAACGTTTGAGAGAAATTGTTTCAGCGGCGAAGTGCCGCTTCCTATCTCCAAGATCGCGAGCGCCGCCGGATTGGGAAAGTCCTTGAATTGATCACGGTAGAGTTCGCGATACCAGAACAGAAGATTCTTATTAGCGCCGAGCCGTGCGCGGTTACGCAGTGTTGCGGCACGATCTTTTGCCTGTTCGCTCTTCAAAATCGTTGTTGAGTTGCTCATTTAATTGCGCGGATATACAGCGAGCCGGCAAACTCCGAGATCACTGGGATGTTCTCGAGAAACCGGCTCAAAGCGTCCAATCGATCGACTAGAGGCACTGGTGTTTTGGGGTGAAGGAAATCAAAGGGCTCGATTCGAACTTCACGATAGCCTTTTTGCTCGAGCAAGCGCCGGAGCGGCCACCGGAAGAATGCGGTCTCGTCTGGTGAGTCACCCAGTTTTCGTTTAATCCAAGGCACATTCTTTTGTATCGCGATCTGAGGGTTCAGCATGTTTGGTTCTGTAAAGTAAATCGTACCGCCGGGTTTCAATACCCGGTAAATCTCGCCTAGTGCCTCTTCGAGTTCGAGGTGGTGTAAAACCGAGCTGCCTACAACGGAATCAAACCCAGCGTCGGGATAGCTTAATTCATAGGCGTTGTGGATTTCATAACGAACATTTGGCGTAGAACAATTCGCCTTCGCGATTTCCAGAAGCTCAGGCGAGACGTCAATTGCAACAATATCTGCTCCGGAGCGCGCCAGTTCCCGAGTGAAATAGCCAGTACCGCACCCCAACTCAAGCACGCTCATTCCCGGCCCGAGATGGCTGCTGAGCATCTTCACCCGGCGCGCCCAGCGCAGTTTACCAGCCTGACTCTCCCAATTCCAAATCTCGCCCGCTCCACGTTCGGCCAGGAAGCGGCCATGTTGAATTTCCTTGGCTATGCGCTCTTGCATGAGAAAATTTTCAGATGACCGCGAATTTGAAACTCCCATCCTTGGTCGCCAGCCCGAAAATTTGAGATACCGAATTAGTAGCCGAGTTTTAATTTCAGAAAGCCATGCCAGCACATCTTCAGCATGACAAGCCCGTTCCGAAAGACTTTGGTCATCTTCGTGGAACCGTAAATGCGCTCCTGGTAATGGACCGGCAAGTCCACAATTTTAAGGTTCAATTTTGCGGCGCCGAACAACAGTTCATAGTCTCCCCAGCGGTCTTCGGTTCCCCAGGTACCGAGCATTGGGTTAATCCGCTTCCAGTCGCTTCTCCAGAGGACCTTTGTGCCGCATAAAGTGTCCTTTACTCGTTGCCCGAGCAGATAGGTAAAGGCGAGGCTGAAAAATTTGTTACCCAGCATGTTTGCTCCATTCATTGCTCCTTTTGGCACGGGATAAACCAAACGCGATCCGTTAACAAACTCCGCTTGCCCCGAAACGATAATATCGATGAAATAAGGCAGCTCCTCGGGAATCGTCGTAAGATCGGCATCGAGGATCATCAAAATATCGCCTGTGGCAGCGTTGAAACCTGTCCAGACGTTTCGCGACTTGCAAACTCCCGGCCCGTGCTCAAGACGAACATTTTTCTCCGGGTAAAGCGTCTGCACCCGCAACACTTCTTCAGCCGTGCCATCGGTCGATTGATCGTCACAAAAAATTATCTCTGTCCGGCCCGCTAAAGGCGGAATGCGGCGAACGGCGTCCTCCACATTTCCTTTCTCATTCTTGCATGGAATGACAACTGATACTGAAAGCCTCTCCGGCAAAAGGGGCGGTGGCATCATTCGTGCCACGACCACCTGCGTCATGCAAAGTTTGCTCAGAAATGGCAGTCGCGCGCAAAAACGATTTAGAAAATTCGACAGCAACGGCAAATATTTCGGCAAGAGGACCACGCGATGCGTCTCGAGAGCTTCGAAGCCGGCAAGCTTCAACAGATTTCGGATATCCGCGGTGGAAAGCCAGTTTTGCTCGGTGCGCGGCACTTTCATCCCGACCCACTCGGCAAAGGTAACAAATGGTTCCCAAAGATGGTTATAGGTTGTTACCAACACGCGAGTATGCCTCTGGCAAAGCGACGTTAAATTGCGCAGCGCTTGAAGCACATCCACCGTATCGCCGATGTCGTTAAAGAGGATGTAATCGAATTTTTCGTCTGGCTTGAAAGCGCGCTGGAACTCGTCCTTGTCAGGGAAAGCCACGGCAAATTCGAAAGATGGACTTCGTTGCTGTGCGATTTCTATAATCTCAGGGCAGATGTCAATGGCTTTGCCCTTACTGGGCTGGAGAACAGCCAAAAGATTGCCGGTGCCGCAACGCACCGAGAGAACTTTTTTCTGTGGCTCCACCAAAAAACGAAGGAGCCTGTTAAGCAGTTCGTAATAGTATCTGTTGCGGTTGATCCAGTTCTCGCGCCGAGCAGCAATCTTGGCCAGATGATCTCGCGTGCGCTCGCGTCTTTGCTCAAGGGCGGCTGGTCCCCACGTCGCTGCGTTCGCCTCGCACTCGCCCGCAAGAGCGGCCATGCTGCCGCTACCGTTTAATGGGGAATTGACTGTCGCCGAACGCGCGGCAGAGCTTCGCACAGCAGCTTCCTTCATATTCTGTGCCGCTCCAGATTGTATTTGAAGATCGCGTAAATCGCTCTAAAGCCGTCCTTCCAATTGATCTTCTTGCCCTCTGCATAAGTGCGTCCGCTGTATGAGATCCCCACTTCGTAAATTCTACAGCCCGTGCGGGCGAGTTTGGCAATGATTTCCGGCTCAACGCCAAACCGATCTTCTTCTATTTGAATCGATTTGATAAGTGGGGCTTTGAAGGCTTTGTACCCTGTTTCCACGTCGGTCAGATTGATATTGGTCAACATGTTGGAGAGCAGCGTCAGAAATTTGTTGCCGACCATGTGCCAAAAGAAAAGGACGCGATGTGGTCGCCCGCCCATGAAACGGGAGCCAAAAACCGCGTCCGCCTTGCCTGACATAAGAGGCTCAAGAAGCAGAGGATAATCTT
>WNGA01029583.1_pt1 | contig 11320 bp, 8 predicted proteins | sample 5400061 | NCBI WGS metagenome assembly WNGA01 (sample SAMN13153366, study PRJNA577476) | soil metagenome | isolation source: 100 cm soil or saprolite under grassland replicate 2 | place: USA:California | collected 2016-06-15
CAGGGCCAGTACCTGGACAACCTTCGAGTTCCCGGGGTCCTGCACGCCGTGCTGGTCCGCAGCCCTTTCGCTCATGCTCGGATCGTGAACGTGGATTCGGCGCCGGCGCTCTCGGTTCCCGGTGTGGTGGCCGCGTTCAACGGCGCGGACCTCCGACCCGACTGGAGGTCGCCACTCCCCATGATGTGGGCCGTCACGGACGAGGTTCGCATCCCCGACCACTGGCCGCTGGCCGTCGATGTGGCCAAGTTCGCCGGAGACGGCGTGGCGGTCGTCGTCGGGCGCACGCTGGCCGCGGCGAAGGACGGGGCAGAAGCAGTCCAGGCCGAGTACGACCCTTTGCCGGCCGTCATCGATATGGAGGCCGCGTTGCGAGGGGGCGCCCCGTTGGTTCATCCGCAGTTCGGCACCAACCTCTGCTACCGCTTCGCCCTCTCCAACGGGGAGACGGAGGCCGTCTTCTCATCGGCCAACGTCGTGATCAGTCGGCGTCTCCGAATCCCGCGGCTCCTTCCTTCGCCCATGGAGACTCGGGCCGTGCTGGCGGAACCCGGCCGGCGCGGGGACTTCACGCTGACCACCACCACCCAGGTCCCGCATATGGTTCGGCGTTTCCTCGTGGAGACTGTCGGCCTCTCCGAGCACGAGCTCCGCGTGGTTGCGCCGGATGTCGGCGGGGGCTTCGGGTCGAAGCTCAACGTCTACGCGGAGGAGGCGCTGGCCCTGGCCCTGGCCAGGCGGATCGGCGCTCCCGTGAAGTGGGTCGAGGAGCGCTCCGAGAGCTCGTTCGGTACGACGCATGGCCGGGGCCAGATCCAGGACTTCAGTCTCGCCGCCCGGCGCGATGGAACGCTGCTCGGGATACGGGTGTTCATCCTTTCCTCGATGGGGGCCTACCTGCAGCTGGAGACGGCTGGCATCCCGGCCCTCGGGAGGCTCATGTTCCCCGGTCAGTACCGAGTGGAGGCGTACTCTTTCGAGGCCGCCTCGGTGTTCACGAACGAGCCTCCCACGGGAGCCTACCGGGGGGTCGGCCGGGCCGAGGCGACGTACGGGCTCGAGCGGATGATGGATCACCTCGCCAGGGAGGTTGGCGTCGACCCCGCCGAGATCCGCAGGTTGAACTACCTGCCCAGGGGCGAGTCCGTCGTCAACGGCGCCGGCATCCCCTACGACTCGGTCGACTACGAGCCGGTGCTGGAGCGCGTGCTGGAGATGGCGGGGTACGCGGATCTCAGAGCCCGGCAGTCCGAGCAGAAGGATTCGGATGCCCCGCGCCTGGGGATCGGCATCAGCTCGTACGTGGACGCGACCGGCCTGGGCTCCTCGCCCCTGCTGTCTCGGACGAACTACCAGTGGGGCGGCTGGGAATCCGGCCGGGTCCGCGTCCTGCCCACGGGCAAGGTCGAGGTGTTCAGCGGCACCGTCCCGCAAGGGCAGGGCCACGAGACTGCCTGGGCTCAGCTCGCCGCCGAGTCGCTCGGTGTCCCGATGGAGGACGTCGCGGTGTTGCAGGGCGACACGGCGATCGTGCCGCACGGGACCGGTACGTTCGGCTCGCGAAGCCTCTGCGTGGGTGGCACCGCCATCCACCTGGCCGCCCAGGCGGTCATCAGGAAGGCCCGGACGATCGCTGCCCACCTCCTGGAAACCGCCGAGGATGACCTTGAGTTCGCCGAGGGCCGGTTCTCCGTCTCGGGTGCCTTTGAACGCGGCGTAGCCCTGGCGGACGTCGCCCGGGCAGCGTATCTCGCCCACAGCCTGCCGCCCGGAACCGACCCAGGCCTCGATGAGCAGGCGGTGTTCGAACCGCCGGACTGGACGTACCCCTTCGGCACCCATCTGGCCGTCGTCGAGGTGGACACGGAGACGGGCGAGGTGCGGGTCGTCAGATACGTCGCCGTCGACGATTGCGGGAACGTCCTCAATCCGGTCCTGGTGGAGGGCCAGGTCAGTGGCGGGATCGCCCAGGGCCTCGGACAGGCGCTGTTCGAGGAGGTCACCTACACGGCGGACGGCCAACCGGAGGCCACTTCACTGCTCTCCTATCTCGTGCCCTCGGCGGCAGAGCTTCCCGGCTTCGAGCTGGATCGAACCGTGACGCCCACCACGATCAACCCACTGGGAGCGAAGGGCGTTGCCGAGGCTGGGACGATCGCGGCGCCCGCTGCGATCTTGAACGCCGTGGTCGACGCCCTGGCTCCGTTTGGGGTGGACGACATCGACATGCCGGCCACTCCACAGCGAGTGTGGGCGGCCATCCGCGCAGCTGGGGACCGTTACTCGAGCCGATCGGGGGCGACGATACGCGAAACGCCGGAGCCCGCCTGAAGGGGAGCGCTCAGGCGGAAGCTTCGGCCGGGAAGGCGAGCCCGATGACCCGGGCTGCCTCCGCGGTCGTGGCCACCCTGGCGAAGACGTGCTCCATGCACATCAGCGCTGCTTCGTGCCGCTCGTCCGTCGTCCCGGCCACTGCGTCGGACAGCACCACGCACCGGTAGTCCAGGTTGCGCGCGTGATGGACGGTCGAGATGACGCAGATGTCCGTACAGACCCCCGTTACCAGCAGGTTCTCCACACCCCGGGTCCGCAGCGCCAGGTCCAGGTCGGTCCCCAGGAAAGCGTCGTAGCGGCGCTTTCGCTGGATCAGCACGTCGCCGGGCCGGGGTTCCAGCCCTGCCACGACATCCATGCCCGGCGTCCCCTCCAGGCAGTGGAGGGGCTCGAAGTCCAGCTCGATCCCGAAATCCGACAGGTCCGCGCGATGCGTCTCCTGGGTGAACACCACCACGAATCCGGCCTCCCGGCACGCCGCGGCCAATCGAGAGATGATCGGCACCAGATCGAGGCCACCCGACGCGGGCACCGGGGCTTCGGGCAGCAGGAAGTCGTTCTGCATGTCGATCACCAGGAGCGCTGTCCGCAGGGGATCGCGCACGAAGCTCTCCACCAATCCCCTCGTGGCCACCATGCAGCTCCTCCAGGGGGACTCTACCGCCGCCGCACTTGCATTACAGGGTGCGCCTGCAGTTAGCTACGCAGGGAGGATAAGGCCGCACTGCGGCTCCAGGGAGTGCCTATGGGGGAGGTTGCGCCCGCCTCCATCTGAGATGGGGTTGCGTTCGTCTGCCCGCGCTGTTCACAGATGGGATCGTCGATTCATGCCTCCGGACACGTGGGTCCGGGACGGCGGGTCGAAGGGGGGATCATGGCAGACACGATGGTGCCAGAACACGAAGTAAGGCTCGACGTCCACAGCATCGAGCCGATCCCGGAGAAGGACAGGGACTCCACCGGGTGGCAGCAGTTCTGGATCTGGGCCGGGGCCAACATCGCACCGATCAACTGGGCGCTGGGGGCCCTCGGCATCGTGTTGGGCCTCGGTCTGATCGAGACCATCGTCATCGTGGTGGTCGGAAACATCATCGGCTGCGCGATCTTCGCGGCGATGACGGTGATGGGGCACAAGACCGGGGTGAACCAGATGGTCCTCAGCCGGTCGGCGTTCGGGCGCCGCGGGGGCTATCTCTCGTCCTGGATGCAGTTCCTGATGACGATGGGGTGGATCGGGGTGAACACGTACTTCCCAACCCTTCTGATCGTGGGCATCCTGGGCGAGGTCTTCAACATCGAGGACACGTTCTTCGTCAAGTTCGTGGTCGTCACGATCATCATGGCGCTGCAGGTCGGGATCGGGGTGTACGGCTTCTACCTGATCAGGAGCTTCGAGAAGTACACCGTCCCGGTAACCGCGACGATCATGCTGATCATGAGCATCCTGGCCTGGACCCGGAGCGGAGTAGTGGACTGGGGCCTTCAGTCCACGCTCTCCGGCGCGGCCCACTTCTCCAGCATCACCGGCCTGGTGACCGCCATCGGGGTGGGTTGGGGGATCTCCTGGGTGACGTGGGCCTCTGACTACTCGCGGTTCGTCCCTCGGTCCGTCCCTTCGAGGACCGTGTTCTGGTACTCCTACTTGGGGATCTTCGTCCCGACCGTCTGGCTGGCCATCCTCGGGGCGAGCATCGCCAGCGTTACGGTGGACACCGATCCGGCCAAGCTCGTGACGTCGGTGTTCGGCGGGTTCGTGGCCGTGTTGGTCATGCTCATGGTTGCCCATGGGCCCATCGCCACGAACATCCTCAACGTGTACTCCTCGGCGCTGGCGGCGGCGAGCGCAGGAATCAGGGCGTCCCGACGTACCCTCGGCGTGGTGGCCGGCATCGTCGGGTACGTAGTGACGCTCTACTTTCTCGGGCACCAACAGTTCGCCAGCGACTTCGACAGCTGGATGGTGGGGCTGATCCTGTGGATGTCCCCCTGGGCGGGTGTGGTCCTGGCCGACTTCTACCTGCTCAGGAAGCAGAACATCCTGGTTCCCGAGCTCTACGCGGAGCCAGACCGCAGCGGCTATGACGACGTCAATTGGATCGGCATCGGCGCGTTCGTGGCGGGCTTGGTGGCCGGATGGCTGTTCGAGTTTGGACTCGTGACGCCTCTGCAGGGCCTGATTTCCAAGAATCTCCTGAGCGGAGCCGACCTCAGCTGGCTGGTCGGGCTGGTGGTCGCCGGAGCCGTCTACCTGATCGGCATGCAGGGCAAGGTCCGGGCCCAGGCGGCCGAGATGATGGCGCCGGCGATGGGCGGAGGCAGCGGAGGAAAGTAGCGAACTTGGAGGACCCAGGCTCGGCGAGGAGATGATCCAGGCGGCGGTGCTGGAGGCTCCAGGCAAGCTCTCGATCGAGCGCTTCCCGGAGACTCCACTGCAGCGCGACGGTGCAATCCTGCGGCCGACCCACTGCGGCGTCTGCGGAACCGATCCCCACATGTACAGCGGTCACCTGGCGGTCCCCATGCCGCTCGTCATGGGACACGAGTTCTCGGGCATCTTGGAGGCTGTCGGGCCGGACTTCCCCGCGAGGGACGTGTACGGCCGGGAACTCCGGCCGGGCGATGAGGTGGCCGTCGGGACCACCCTCTCCTGCGGCACCTGCTACTACTGCCGGTTCGTCCCCCAGCGCGAGAACCTCTGCCAGAACGTGAACATCTACGGAATCACGCTGGGATCGGAGGAGCAGCCGCACGTCCGCGGAGCGTACAGCGAGCTGATGTACCTGTTCCCGCAGACCTGGTTGTTCAAGCTGCCGCCGGAGGTATCGCTGAAGATGGCCGCCCTGTCCGACCCGATCGCCTGCGGGACCAGGGCGCTCGAGCGAGCCTTCGGACCCGGCCTGCCGTGGGCGGGCGAGGGGATGGGCCTCGGCAGGTCGGTGGTCGTGCAGGGCCTCGGGCCGATCGGCATCATGACCGGCGCCGCCGCCCGAGCGATGGGGGCCTCACCGGTGATCGGCATCGACCGCATTCCCATGCGGATGGAGATGGCGAAGCGGTTCGGGTTCGACGAGATCACTTCGCCGAGTCGTTGCGTCTTGTCCGCAGAGGCGGACGCGTCGTCGAATTCGGTCACTTCACCGACAACGGAACGATGGCCCTCAACCCGCAGCAGATCGTGAACCTGGACGTGGACATCCTGGGGTCCTACGCCTACCCGAACTCGCAGATCGGGACGTCCCTGGCCTTCTTGTCGCGATACGCGGACGTCTATCCGTTCGAAGACCTGGTCACCCACACGTTCCCCGTGGCGCAGACAGAGGAGGCGATCCATGCCAGTCGGGACAAGCTGTGCGTCAAGGCCATGGTGGTGTGCGAGCCCTAGCGGGTCTCGTTCGGCAGGAGCTGGATTCCGACGGAGGAGGGACGGTAGTTGTTGATCTCGTTCAAGTCCTGCGGGCACGCGGAGGCCACGACGATAGCGTCAAGGCGGGCCTGGAACACCACGCCGTCTCCTGCTTTGGTTGGGGCCGGCCCCCACGTCAGCGACCCGTCCAGTTCGACCTTCACGTTCATGAACAGGTTGATGGGCTGGGGGATCTCGATGGCGCGGTGGCCGAGCTCGGCCATGACGCGCTTCAGGTTCTCCTGGCAGGACGCGTGTTCCTCCGCGCCGAGGAGCCGGTATCGTATCGGGTCGCACGCGGCGCAGAGCATGTCGTGGACGCCCGGCGAATCGTCTTCCTCGAACAACAGGATCGGACGCCGCCGGTTGGTGACGAACTCCTCCCCGACCCGAGGGAACAGGCGATTGACCCAGATACGGGTGTGCGGGGCGCTGACGCATTCCGAGACGTCGTCCGCAAGGAAGGCGAAGAGGTCGACGACCTGCTGTCCTTCGACGTCGACGATGCGGAACCGGTCGCCGACGGAGACCCGCACGGCTCTGGCGTCCCGGGCCGGCACCAGGATGAATCCCTCCCCCATCGCTCCCTCCGATGGTCGCCATCGTCGAGGTGGCGGGCAGGTGGACCATAACCCGGCACAGCCCTGTACATCGGATCCGAGGAGAGGGTCATGACGCGGACAGAGGGCAGCGGCGGGAGGCTGAACTTCCCCTTCGTCGGGATCCCCTCGTTCCTCCGTGCGGCGATCCGCACCGAGCTGGGCGAGCTGGATGCCGACATCGCCGTGTTGGGCGCGCCGTTCGACGAGGGTTCCCCCTTCATGCCCGGATCGCGGTTCGGCGCCCGATCCATCCGTGAGCATTCGATCCGGTTCGTGACCGACGGGCGAGGGTACTACGACCCCTCGGTGCGCAAGCATTACCTCGAGCGAGAGATGGCCGAGGGACGGATCGCCGACGTGGGCGACGCCGACATCCTTCCCACCAACGTCGTTGACACCTTCGCCAACATCACCGAGCTGACCCGGGCTGTGGTAGACCGCGGCGCCATGCCGGTGGCTCTGGGTGGCGACCATTCGGTGACGTTCCCGGTGGCGCGAGCGTTCGAGGGCAAGGAACCGTTTCACGTCGTCCACTACGACGCGCACATCGACTACATGCCATTCATCCACGGCCTTGAGTACACGAACCAGCACGCCTTCCGCCACATCCGGCTGATGAAGAACGTCCGGAACATCAACCAGATCGGGATCCGGAGCCTGCGCAACACGCAGGTGATGCACGATGACTCACTCCGCGACGGCAACCGGGTGGTCACCATGGAGGAGTTCCGCGACCGAGGGGACGAGGCCGTCCTCGAAGGCATCCCAGAGGGGGCCCGCTGCTACGTGAGCATCGATATCGATGCCTTGGACATCTCGCTCACGCCGGGCTGCGTGTCGGCCGAGCCGAACGGGCTGAGTTACGCGGAGCTTCGCGACTCGGTGGCGGCTGTCGCCGAGCGGACAGAGGTCATCGGCTTCGACCTGGTGGAGGTCAACCCGCTGGTGGACGTGCCCTCCGGGCTGACCTCCTACATCGCCGCGCACACCGTGATCGAGTTCGTGGGCCGGGTCTGCGAGCAGCCGTGGTGGCGGAACCGGCAGGAGGCGAGAGCGGAGAGAAGGGCCGCCCGGCGCCCGGCCGCCGCCGAGAGGTGAGGAGGATGACGGAGCCGGTGAAGGTCGACGTCCACATGCACCTCTACGAGACGCTCGAGTCCGGGGAGTGGTGGAAGGGCGGCTACGAGATCTTCGAATACGGCGAGAAAGGGGGCGTTCGGTTCAGCGACTACAGCGGCACCATCGGAGACGCGGTGGAGGCGATGGAGAAGGCAGGCTTCAGCCACGGGGTCGCGGTGAACCTCCTGTCGGTGGACCTGTTCCGCCTGGAGGCGATCGCCATGCTCCCCCAGAACATCCAGCGCGCCGACCGCGAACGGGCCATCCAGCAGATCGACGACACGATGGCCGACCGGTTCCGGTCGTTCAATCGGTGGCTGGTCGACTCGCTCGCGCCCATCCCCCAGCTCACGCCCTTCGTCGGGATCGACCCGACCGCGCTCAGCCCAGAGGAGAACCTGGAGCACCTCCGGGAGATGGCCGATCGCGGAGCCCGCGGCATCAAGCTGCACCCCGTCGTGCAGCAGTTCGAACCCGGTGACCCGAGGATGAGGCCGGTGTTCGAGGCGTGCCGTGAGTTCGGGCTCACGGTGCTGTCCCACACCGGGAGTGCAAAGGGGGGCGAACGGTTCGCCGAGCCATCGGCCTTCGCCGGTGTGCTCCGGGAGCTCCCTGGCCTGGCGGTTCTCCTGGCCCACCTGGGCGGCGGCCAATGGCGGCAGACCGTGGACCTCGCGAAGGCGTTCCCCTCGCTGGTGTTCGACCTGTGCGAGATCGTGGAGTGGACGGGGGCGCCCAACGCGCCGACGGCCGAGCAGCTCGGGAGGATGATCCAGGAGATCGGGCACGAACGGGTCATGCTCGGGACCGACTTTCCCTGGTACGACCTGGACCACACGGTGGAACTGGTCATGGACCTGCCCATCCTGGCTACGGAGCAGAAGGAAGCGATCCTGGGAGCGAACGCGGTGCGGATCCTGGGGTTGCCGGTGTGAGGTTCCGCCTCGTTATGCTCCGGCCGTCGCCTGAATAAGGGGGGAGCGCGATGGGTCCTGAGGTGAGGGGAGACGACCTCCTGATCCGCAATGCCCGTGTCCATCCGACGAGCTCGGGACGTGAGGAACTCAGCGACGTCGTGGTCGCAGGTGGAACGATCACGAGGGTCGCGCCGGCGGGGAAGGGAACGGCCCCGGGCGACGCGCCGGTCCTGGACGCGGACGGGCGGCTCGTCTGTCCGCCGTTCGTCGACCCGCACATCCACCTGGATTCCGTGCTCACCGTCGGAGAGCCCCGCTACAACGAATCGGGGACGCTGATCGAGGGCATCCTGACCTGGTCCGAACGAAAGAAGACGCTTAGCCACGAGGACGTCAAGCGCCGGACGCGGGAGGCCATCCAGTGGGAGGTCGTCCTCGGGACGGGCGTCATCCGGAGCCACGTCGACGTGTGCGATCCGAGCCTCACCGCGTTGCAGGCGCTGCTCGAGCTGCGGGCCGAGGTCCGCGACATCCTCGAGCTGGAGCTCATCGCGTTCCCCCAGGACGGCGTGATGTCGTTCCCGGATGGCAAGGAGCTCATGCGCAAGGCCATGGAGCTCGGCTGCGATGTGGTCGGCGGCATCCCCCACTACGAATGGACCCGCGAAGACGGCATTGCCGAGGTCAACTTCGTGTTGGACCTCGCCCTGGAGTTCGGCCGTCCCCTGGACCTGCACTGCGACGAGACGGACGATGATCAGTCGCGGTTCCTGGAAACGGTCCTCGCGCGCACCATGCGCGATGGCCTCCAGGGGAGAGTGAACGCGAGCCACACCACGGCGATGGGCAGCTACAACGACGCCTACATGTTCAAGCTGCTCCAGATCATGAAGCGGGCTGGCGTCACGATCGTGGCGAACCCGCTCACGAACATCGTCCTGCAAGGACGGTTCGACTCCTATCCCAAGCGGCGCGGCCTGGCCCGGGTCAAGGAGCTGGACGCCGCTGGCGTGAACGTGGCGTGCGGCCACGACTGCATCATGGACCCCTGGTATCCGATCGGAACTGGCTCCATGCTGGACGCCGTCCACATGCTCGTCCACGTCGGGCAGATGACCGGCAGGGATGAGCTGTTCCGGGCATTCGAGATGATCACCACGAATCCGCTTCGGGCGACAGGGCGGGAGTGGAGCATCGTCGAAGGAAAGCCCGCCCACTTCCTGGTGCTCGAATGCGCGGACGAGGTCGAGGCGATCAGGCTGCGGGCCACTCCGAGGTGGGTAGTGAGGAATGGCAAGGTCGTGGCCGAGACGGAGCCTTCGCGGGCCCGGGTCCTGGCACCCGGTTTCGAAGGGGACGTCACGTTCCGGCGATCGACCCCTGTTTGACCGCGGCCAGCACGCGCTCGGGGGTGATCGGCAGCTCGTTGATCCGGGCACCGATGGCATCGGCGATGGCGCTGGCGATGGCGGCGGAGGGAGGGCCGATGGGCGACTCGCCGATGCCGCGGGCTCCGAAGGGACCCTTCCCCGGCCCGATCTCCAGGATGACGGCCCGGATGTCCGGCGCGTCGGTCGACGTCGGGATGAGGTAGTCGGCGAAGAGTGTTGACTCGCAGATGCCGGCCTCGTAGCGGACCTCCTCGTTCAGGGCGTAGCCGAAGCCCTGGACGGCCCCGCCCTGGATCTGCCCCTCCACGCGCACGGGATCGATGGCCCGCCCCACGTCGTGGCAGGCCACGTACTTAAGGATGCGGACCATCCCCGTCTCCATGTCGACCTCGACCTCCGCGGCGTGCGTGCCGTACGTGTAGTCAGGGAACGTCCGGCCTTTCCCGGTCCGCGGGTCGAACTCTCCGATCTCCGCCTGGAACGTCGTCAGTTGGAATGGGAACACCCCCCGCGATTCCGCGGCCCGGAGCAGCTCGGGCAGCGAGAGGAACCGAGTGGGATCGCTCCGAAGCCGAACCTGAGCTTCCGCGAACTCAAGTTGTCCAGGGTCGGACGGCTCCAAAAGCTCCGCCGCGATGGGCACAAGCTTCTCGCGCAGCTCGCGGGCTGCTTTCAGAACGGCATTCCCCGACATGTACAGCTGGCGTGTGGCGAACGTCCCGCCGGCAAGGGGAGTCAAGGAGCTGTCTCCTATGTGCACGCTGACCCGATCGGGCGTGACGCCGAGGACCTCCCCGGCGATCTGAGCGAGCGACGCTGCCTGACCACCACCGAGGTCGGTGACGCCGGTTCGGACCGTCACCGTCCCGTCCAGTTCCAGGCCGATCCAGCACGAGGCCCGGTCGCCAAAGAACCTCGACCGACCGTATGGCTGGATGTTGCAGCCAAAGCCCCGGCCGATCCGCTTCGAGGGATCGGTGGCGGTCCCCGTCGGGCCGAGGACCTCCAGGGCTGCCCGCATGGTCTCCTCGATTGCCACCGGCGTCTCGATGGCCTCCTCGGTGACCAACAGGGAGCCTTCGCGGAGGAAGTTGGCGGACCGGACCTCCGCCGGCGAGACGCCCAGGGCCTCCGCCACCCCGTCCATCTGGGATTCGTAGGCCATGACCACCTGCATGGCCCCGAAGCCGCGCATGGCGCTAGTGGGGACATTGTTCGTGAACACGGCTGTCGCCTGGACCCTGGCGTTCGGGATGTCGTAGGGACCGTTGGCCGTAACCGCGCCCGCGAACAGCACCCGCGGGCTGAGCAAGGGGTACGCCCCGGCGTCTCCCAGGATCTCGATGTCCTGGCCGATCACCCGGCCGTCGCGTGTCGCCCCCGTCCGGTAGCGCATCGTGAAGGGGTGGCGCTTCTGCCTGGCCAGGATCGACTCCTGGCGCGACCACGCCATCTTGACGGGGCGCTTGGTCTTCCAGACCAGCAGGGCCACGTAGGGCTCGACCGTCATGTCCTCCTTCCCTCCGAACCCGCCGCCCATGTAGGTGGCGATGA